>ODAK010003917.1_pt1 | contig 15346 bp, 10 predicted proteins | sample 1539591 | NCBI WGS metagenome assembly ODAK01 (sample SAMEA3539303, study PRJEB22396) | soil metagenome | biome: tundra; feature: field; material: soil | place: USA | collected 2010-05 | depth 0.15 m | reverse complement strand
ATATCTTTTCTCAAGATGATCCCAGGATGGCACATCGGGCTGTACTTCAGCATCACCGCTCTGATTTCTGAATCCTCCAGCGGGTGCCGAATGGTACCGATTACTTCGCCTGTGCTCGTAATTAATTCATAGGCACCGCTTAAAAGGCCCACCTCCGGGTTCCGTTCCATGAACGCGACTTGCTCTTGAATTCTATCGGGCATTGCAATGTCGTCAGCATCCATTCTGACTATGTACTTCCCGTTGGCGAAACCGATTCCGAGATTGAGCGACGCTGCTTGTCCCTTATTGCCATGGCGTATCACGCGGATTCTGCCGTCGTGGAGAGCGTATGTTGAAAGAATATCCGCCGTCGCATCCGTTGAACCATCATCAACGATGACAAATTCAAAATCACGGAATGTCTGATTGAGGATGCTATCAATAGCTTCTGCAAGGAACTCGTCGCCATTGAAAACGCTCATCACGACGGAGACCGTGGGAGAACTCATGACGGACTTTATTGTCATGTTTCGACTCTGGAGGGCTGAGATTTTCCCTCAGAGCGCCCGTGGATTGTGGAGGCGACTGGACATTCCTCGCTAAGGGAGTGTTGCCACTCTAATATCGGCCGAATAACTCCCGCTGCCGCTTCCAAGCGCCCCCCCCTACCGGTCAAGGTGTTCTCTACGTCAAATGAGACAACCTCATCCACACGGAATAAGCTGTATGTTCGGTCCTTGCCAAAAATCATGCTTAATAAATAGCGTCCGGAATTGAGCAAATGCGGGGGTATTCTTCCTGTCAGGCGATAGAAACCGCGGCGGGAGTCAAAATTAGAACTGATAACGTATGGGGATTCAAAAACAATAACGCCGTCACTGCTAATTATAAGAATCGTGCAGTCAAGATTGATATCCCGCCTCAAATTGTCAAAACCGATCTCAATCACAACTCCCGTATCAATGGTAATGGCCGCCTCACCTTCGGGTGGGATTGTTCGTACGTAAGACATACGAATGTTTTCATTGCCAGGGGCAACGGCAGGGTCCGGCCATTCTCTGGCGTTTTCAAGTGAAGCAGTATCCGATGAATATACGGCGGTCACATCTGCAACCCTGCCTGAGGTGGCGACAGCGCCATCTCTCAACAGGATTGCCTTGCTGCATAGCGCTTTGATCGCCGTCACGTTGTGGCTCACAAAAAGAATGGTCCGGCCTTCACGCGAAACTTGTCCCATTTTGCCGAGACATTTTTTTTGAAACGATGCGTCACCCACCGCCAGCACTTCATCCACAATCAAAATTTCCGGCTCGAGGTGCGCGGCGACGGCGAAGGCCAGCCGCACGTACATTCCGCTGGAATATCGCTTAACCGGCGTGTCAATAAACTGTTCAATTTCGGAAAAGGCCACAATGGAATCGAATTTTTGACGGATCTCGGCCTTGGTCATTCCCAGAATCGCGCCATTCAGAAAGATATTCTCACGTCCGGTCAATTCGGGATGAAATCCTGTCCCCACTTCCAGCAGGCTCGCAATACGGCCTTTTATTCTTATACGGCCGGACGACGGCAAAGTCACCTGCGAGAGAATTTTCAGCAGCGTGCTTTTGCCCGCGCCGTTGCGTCCGATGAGTCCCAGGACTTCACCCTGCTTGACCTCGAAGCTCACGTTGTCGAGCGCCAGGAACAGGTCCCCCATTTGCCGCCCGTGATGTTCCTGGCCGATTATGGCCAGGGGATCCGGCTTGCCCAGCAACTTCGCGCACCAACGGGCAAAGTCCTCCTTGAGCGTGCCTCCGCCAATATCGCCGAGACGATAGGTTTTCGAAACATTTTCAACCGAAATGACCGTGGACATATTCTAGACAGTATCCATAAAAATGCGCTCGACGCGAGTAAACAGCATTAATCCGACGGCTAGTACAACGAGCATTATACCGAAGCTGGCTGCGAGTTGCGCCACATCCACCTGTCCCACGCCAAGAAATGCCAGCCGAAATCCCTCCATGAGGACCGTGAGAGGATTGAGCTCCATCACCCAGCGATAATGCGGCGGCACCACCGAAACCGGGTAAATCACGGGTGTCGCATACATCCCAAGTGTCACGCCAAAGTTAACCAGGTTGCCCAAATCCCGATAACGGGTCGTAAGGGCGGAAACAATAATTCCGAATCCTAGCGCATATCCGCCTAATATAAACAAGAAGAACGGCGTTAACAAAATCCACGGTGTGAAATGCACATTGCTTCCGCGCATGTACTGGAAAGCGAAGCACACCAGGAAAATACCCAGTTGAATGCCGAGGGTAACCAGGTTGGAGATGGCGACCGAAATGGGGATGGCGAGCCGGTGAAAATAAACCTTGCCCAGCAAATATGCGTTGGTTACAAACGTGCCGGAGGTTTTGGTTACATTATTTGCAAAATAACCCCAGAAAACGGTGCCCACCAGATAGAAAAGGAAAGGCGAGACGCCGTTGGTTGATATCTTGGCCACCTTGCCGAAGATGACCGTAAACGTGATGGTTGTGAGGAGCGGTTGGATAATATGCCAAGCCGGACCTAAAATGGTTTGTTTGTAAACGGAAACAAAATCCCGCCACACGAACAGGGAAATAAGATCGCGATACCCCCATAATTGTTTCAAACGCCAGTCGAACCATCCGCGATGCGGCGTAATAGTGGCCGTCCAACTTTCGTCCATAACTGAATTCAATGAAACATTCATCTCTGGATTCTCAGTCATACAGATCTACGCTGCCACCTATTCAGCGGTCACGGAGCTTCTGTTGCTGTTCTACGTCTTCTTCTTCAATGCGCTGCATCATGTCTTTCCGATGCCAGAAGTAGGTTCCCACGCTATGCTCGAAGCCCAGCGGCACAGCGACAAACTGATTGTTGACCATCTCGCGCCATGAAATCTCGCCACGAGCGGGAACCATGTGGGTGCCCCATTGGAATATGAATTCGGCATTCCAGAGGGCGAACAAGAGGATCGCCGTTCCCACGAGCGCAATCGCCCGCGAAGCGTTCCCCACCCGGGTCGAAAAAGTGCTAAACAATGCCGCGAGACCTAGTATGAAAATTGGCGTGAGTGAAACGAAAAATCGATTGCCGTAACTCGAAAGCCCATCCCAATCGGGATAGCTCGCAATAAAATAGTAATAGGCCAGGGCCGTCAGCATCGATCCTAAGCCCAGCAAAGCGCTGCGCTTGTAAAGCAAGAAGAGGCCTGCCATCGCGAAGAACAGGATCGGTGTCCAACTCCACAGTCCATGATCCGATGAAAACAAAACGCGTAAGAACGCCGGGGAAGTCCAGTTCCAAGTACGCATTCCTGGATAGCCGGTCTCAAAGGGATTGCCATAGATAATCTGCCTCGTGACAAAAGTAGGCAGAAGCGCGACCGCCATTACGGCTCCGAAAAGCGCGCAACGTAACATCAGCTGGCCCAATGGCACCGCTGCCTGGTCGGGATCGCGTTGGCCTGCACGCGCGAGGTACAAGACTTCGAGCGCCGGAAAAATCAGAAGGATAATATTCGGATAGTAGACATTCCCCATTAAGCCGGCCATGAGCCCCAAAATAGTCCATTGCCCGAGAGTCCGGCGCAGCCGTGTGCGATCCCAATACCACAGAAACAGTGCCACCGCGAAAGCAGAAAATGCGTGCGACCACGAAGGATTGAAATACATGTATACGGGCAAGGAAGTCCCGAGCCAGATGCCGAGCGTTGCAAGGAAAGCCCAGCGCTGGTCAAAATACTTCCGAGCAAGTTGAAACGAGAGAAACAATGCCAGAAAACCATAACAGGCCGTCGTTAGCGCCATCGACACCAAATAAGGGCGCGAGTACCCGTCGGCGGGGATGTGTGCGCCGTAACGATCGACCATCAGAACGGCTAGGTGGACGGGTACCAGGACAGGGGCCCACAATATTGCCGGGCCGACAGTGAAGTGATTTTCAAGGTACCCAGTTGACGTGTACATTTCGGGAAGCAGACGCCCTTGCGCGTCCACCCGTGACATAACGAATGATGGGTTTCCCGCGAGCCAGTCATTTTCGAAATGCAGGCCGTGATCGATGAGGGCAGAACGCAAATAAGCATAGTAACCTACGCCGTCGCCGCGAACCCACGGATTCACAAAGGGCAGACTCAACAGGAAAAAAAAGAACAGCAGCTTCGCATAGGCCGAGGACACTAACTTTTCCGAAACTGCTTTTCTCGACATAGAAATATGTTCAACAAGGAGATCGCCTGCCAGGACCTGGTTAATTCGCGCGCCATTCATGCTTCCACCTGCAGAGAGTTGAGGTCTGGCACGGCTAAGTGATTCACAGTCTTCAAAAGCGGCCCCATGGTCCTATCCATTGCCCGAGAGCGGGTCGTTCCACACGACAAGGTGAAACAAGACCGGCCCTACCGGAATAAAATTCCGCCATCTACCAGCGTAGCAAGAGCTGAATCTCGCAACCAAAAACCGGCCCACTAGATCAAAAAAGCCCGGACAGTCAACTCATCTCTCCCAACAACAGGAAAGTAATCGACAGACCGGGCCAAGAGAACTTAAACCACGCTGCTGGCAGCTGCTCGGCGCGCACCTACGAGTCCTTTTTTCCTCCCATGATAAGCGGCGACCCGATCCACGATTTCCGGTAGCGCGGTTCTCGGCCGGAAGCCGGTCAATCGTTCCAGCTTATCCAGACATGGAACCCGCCGGAACATATCCTCGAATCCGGGCTCGTATGCCTGGTCATAGGGAATAAACTCGATGTGCGATGAACTTCCTGTTCGTTCTTTAACGAGGTGCGCTAAGCCTTCGATCGTCACTTCATGATCGTTCCCCACGTTAACCACTTCTCCCACTGCAGTGTCGGTTGCAACGAGTCGCAGAATCGCCTCAACGGTATCCCGCACATCGCAGAAACAGCGTGATTGCTGGCCCGAGCCGTAAACGGTGATTGGCGCGCCTTCAAGCGCCTGGGCAACGAAATTCGGCATTACCATCCCGTAACGGCCCGTTTGCCGCGGCCCCACCGTGTTGAACAACCGTGCAATCACGACCGGCAGCCCCTTTTCCTTCCAGTAGGAAAGGGCCAGAAATTCGTCCAGAGCCTTCGATGCCGCATAACTCCAACGACCTTTGGTCGTCGGCCCGAGCACCAAATCGGCATCTTCGTGGAAAGGAAAATTAGTACTTTTCCCGTACACTTCCGAAGTGGATGCGGCAAAGACCAGCTTGCGCTTTCTGCAGGCAGCCTCGAGCACCATTTGCGTGCCATTGACGTTGGTCTCGATGGTTCGCACCGGGCTTTCGACAATCAGCTTGACGCCCACCGCAGCCGCCAAGTGAAATATGACGTCGGCTTCATCCACGAGTTCCGCCAGTAACTGGCGGTTTTCCAGCGGCTCAAGGAAGTAGTGCATCCGGTCATATTTCTTGAGATGCCGGATGTTCTCCATGCTGCCGGTCGAAAGGTTATCCATGAGCAGGACTTCCTCACCGGCCTCCAGCAAACGCTCGGCGAGGTGCGAGCCTATGAAACCTGCACCACCAGTAATCAAGTAAACCATGTTGAATTCCCCTTGCTGCCTAGTCCTGGCCCAATTGCGAATCTGAATTTTCGGCCCGGCGGGCTTTGCGCGACTTCTTGCTTTCTTCTTCCCGGCCATAGCCGCCGTAAGAATACGGGTAATATCGATACGAATAGTAGTAGTCCGGCGAGCTGGCATCCACGGCATTGAGCACCACGCCGAGCATATGGCACTTCACCCCGGCCAAAAGATCCCGCGTGCGGGTAAATGCTTCCTTCGGCGTCTCCCCACTGCGCACGACCAACAATACGCCATCTACAAGAACCGAAAGAATGACCGCATCGGTCGCCGCCATGATCGGCGGCGAGTCAATCACGACGAACTTGTACCGCGTGCGGAGCTCGGCGATGAGTTCGGTCAATCTGCGCGAAGACAGCAGATCGGCCGGATTCGGCGGTATGGGCCCGGTCGGAATTGCGTGGAGGTTGGTGATGGCCGGGTGCGGCACCGTAATTAAGTCCAGTGAAGACACACCCGCCAGATAGGAGCTCAAACCGGCATGTTTGCCATCCACCAGGCTCAATGCCCGGTTAATGCCGGGTTTTCTTAAGTCTGCATCCATCAGCAGCGTCTTGTCGCCAAGCTGCGCCAGTGTTACGGCCAAATTCACTGCGGCGGTTGTTTTGCCTTCCCGGGGCAGCGCGCTCGTCATCAAAATCACCTGCGGCGGATGATCGGCTTGGGAAAGAAGCAAGGACGTCCGCAGCGCGCGAAATGCTTCCGACATTTGCGACTGCGGCATGTTGTGCGAAATCAGTTCCGCGCGTCCGTCCTTACCGGCAATCACAGGTGACTTCAACAATTTCGAGAACCGCCCATTGCGTTTCCCGCTGGAACTGGAAAGGGCGGGCACAATGGCAAGCGAAGGCAGCCGCGCCAACGTTTCGATATCGTCCGGAGTCTTCACAGTGTTATCGAGATACTCGCGCAGAAGCGCCAGACTGATACCGCCGATGAGTCCCACCAATACGCCCAGCATGACGTTGCGCGTCCGATTCGGACGGGAAGGCCCCCCGGGAATCAGGGCAGGATCAATAATCCTAATATTCGCGGATCGCAGACCTGCGGTGATGCCCGCTTCCTTTAGCTTCTGAAGCATCCCGTCATAAAGCTGCTTATTGGTATCGGCATCGCGCTTGAGGATGCTGTACTGCACCATCTTCTCCGCCATCTGGTTGGATTCAGCTTTCTGTTGGTTCAGCGCGTCTGTCAGCAGGATCTCGCGCTGCCGCGAGCCGCGATATTCCGCTTCCACCTGATTTCCAATGTTGACCTTTTCGCGCGTCATCAGTTGATCGAGTTCCTTGATCTGCGCTTGCAGACGAAGGACCTTGGGGAAATTGGGGCCGTACTGATTGACAGCGTCGGTGTATTGAGCGCTCAATGCGTTCTGCTGTCTGAGAACATCCTGAACGACGCTGCTTGCACGAACAGCGGCGATGGCGTCGTAATTCCCTGCTTGCACGAGCTTGTAGACAGCTTCCTTATTGATGCGATCTGTTTCCGCCTCGGTCAATTGCTTGTTCAGATCGGCCAATTTCTGCGAAGTAATGTCATTCTTCTCGTCAATGGTCCAGATTTGATTCTCACGCTCATAGGCGATGCGGGTATCTTCGGCGTTCTCGACCTTGATCTTCATCTCGTTAAGTTGCCCTGCCAACCAAGTAGAAGCCTGGTTCGCGGCCTCGAAACGGCTCCGGAAATTTTCCTCGATGAAGTTATTCAAATGCGTGTTTACGACATGCGCAGCCAGAATTGGATCTGTCGACTCGAACGTTACGTCCAGCAGACGGCTGTTTGGCACACGCTTGACGCTTAGCCCGCCAAGAAATGCGCCCAGGGCCGCAGGCCGCTGCAGAGCCGCGTCGCTCCCGGGGGCCGCTGGTTTAATAGGCTTCCCCGCGCCGCCAAATTGCGGCAGACTGTCGAGCCCCATGGACTTGACGGTGTACATCGCCAGCGTCTCGCTTGTGAGGATTTTGGACTGCGTGATAATGTAATCCTCCAGATCCTCATACGTACTATATGAGTCCGAATCGGCGAAATGAATCGCATTGTTGGTGTCGCGGTCAATCTCGACTCTCGCCGTGGCTTCGTACACGTTCGGCATCCGGAAGGTAGCGATCGTGACGATTGAAACGGTCGTCAGCAGGAAAAACAGGATGAGCCACTGGTGCTTGCGCAAGACGATCAGATAATCGAGCAGGTGCGGCTCGCGGGGCATCAGATCCAGGGCCAGGAATGGCGTGCGCGTCTGGAGCGGATCTGCCGGGCCGCCAAGAGGACGTTCGCGAGGTGCTAAATTATTTGTTTCATCCATGGAATTTTCATCAGCTCAAAGAGGTCAAACCGGATTCGCGCAACCCGTCGCGCCTACAATTTCGACACGCCGAAAATGGCGACACCTGCCGCCAGCCCTATCGCCACATCACCGGCCCTGTGCAATGCCCTCTTCCCTGAACTATCCGGAACAAAAAGGATGTCACTGCCCTGCAACGTCACATCATCGGCCTTGAGTTTCATCACTTTGTTCAAATCCAGAGGCACCTCATCCCGCTTGCCCGTGTCCAAATTCTTGCGCAGAATCACGGCCGCTTTCGTCTTGGCGGATCCCGTCGGCCCCCCTGCTAGAGAAAGTATCTTGAGCGCGGTCATTCGGTCACGGTCGTTCTGGATCACGAACCCGCCTGGACGGTTGACTGCTCCAACCACGTAAATGATTCCAGCACGCGGTACGGAGATCACATCACCTCCTAGGATGGGAATATTGAACCGCGAGTCTCCCGATTCGACAAGGTCGTCCAAGTTGATTGTGAATGTCTGCGCTTTTTTCCCAACCGTGCCCGCAGCCGGTCTGGGAGCGGCATTCTCGGATTCCGGCGATGGAAAACTGGAGCGTGTAACTGAGAACGACCGGGTTCCATTTTCGACGGTTCCCGCATCGGCTATGGGATTGGCATTCCCGGAATCCGCCGATGAAAAACTGGAGGGTGTAACTGAGAACGACCGGTTTCCATTTTCAATGGTTCCCGAATCGGCCGTGGGATCCGCATTCTTGGACTCCAGCGATGACAAACCCGTGCGTGTGACAAGGACAACATTCCCCGCGTCGCCGGCGATACCCCCGGCTTGAGAGAGCGCTTGAATCAACGTCACTTGGCGGCCCACCTGGATCACCATTGGACTTCTGACCGCTCCAATCAAGGTGACGGGCTGGCTGTGCTGCTCCTTTAAAGACACGGTGACCTGCGGAGTCGACACTAATCCATTGGCCTGTAACAATTCTGCGATTTTATCCTGAAGTTGAAAAGTCGTGAGCCCGACAACTTTCACTTTCCTGCTGGGAATCAATGGCAGCGAAATATAACCCGTCTCGTTGACGCGCACTTCCCGCGAAAGTTCTGGAACATCAAAGACTTCGATGCCCAGCAGATCGCCGGCGCCAATGATATAGTCGCCTTGCTTTGCCGAAGAAGCAATGGCAAGCTCCGCGATGCGCTCATTGGTCTCAGTCACAGCTGCACTTTGCAGGTTTTGCGGAGGTGGCTGCGGAGCTTTCCGTTGTTGAGAAAAGGCCGCTGGGGCTGCCAGAAGAACGAACATCAGCACCCTGCTAGACACTTGCGCTAGCGGGCGAAATACGCCCTGCGATTGTTGAGTCATCAAGATAGATAGTCCCCCACGCGTTTGTCATTATACGACAGTTTTTGCAAGTCAATGCTATTTGTCCGCGAAAAATAAAAATGTTTCGCTTTGGTACACCTTTTCGAAACGCTGTGTCAGCGCGACCGCAACCCACAACCGCCATATTGACAATTCAAACGCTCGCATTAGGAATCGTCAGAGCTGTGGCGGAGAGAATTGGCCGGGAATCAGGAACGTTCACGCCTGCGCACAGGGGCTGAAGTGGGAACTACGGATGTTGCGAGCGCGGCCTGCAAGAGGAAAATAAGCGCGTTCGAAGGAATGTGAAAATTGAAATCCACGGTCGCATGCACCAACAGGCCCAGACAAGCAACTAAGGCGCCACTGTGATAGGCAAAGTTCCTAGCTTCTTGCTCGACGACGAGGATTTTCCAGCTGGTCCAAAACAGCAATATCAGAAATGCCAGACAGCACAGTCCGCCGATGGCACCCGTCTCTGCGAGAGCTTCTGCGTAATCGTTATGGCTATGATTGACGATGACGCCATCATAAATGGTCTCGTAACGAGGAAAAACTTCCTGAAGAGTGCCCAAGCCGGTTCCCGCGATGGGATGATCGAGAAAAATATGCCATGTTCCGTGTAGCATCTCAACCCGGCGCCCCTCACTGACCTCTAGTCCTTTATAGCTGGCAAAGCGCTCCAGAGCAGTGCCAATGCCCAGCCACGATACCAAGATAGCCGCCAAAGTTACGATGATTGCTCCCGCCACCAACCCTTTTTTCTCTCTTCGGCGCAAGAAAATGAGGATTGCAAGAAATCCCATTTCAGCCAGGAAACTCATGATGCCGCCCCGGGAGGCAGAAAGGAACAACGCCCCAACCGGCAGCAAAGTGAACAGCGTTACGAGTGGCAACTGGTCACGCCGCTCCGCTCTCAGAATCAGGATGGCCATGCCCAGCGGGATCAGCAACTCCATCAGACCGGCGAAATGATTCCGGTTGACGTAGGGGCCAAAGGGAATACCGCCGTAGCGGAGTTCGCGGAACCAGTACAACTTTCCGTTAAACGTAAAGTGCTGCAAAATGGCGAATAGCGACACCGCGAATCCTAGAATGAGCAGGAACCATACGAATCCGTGCCAGTGGGCCCGTGTCCGGTAGGACTGGACACAAAGAAAAAACAGCGCCAGAAGCGCGGAATACTTGAGAAGTTCCACGCGAGTCAAAAACGGAACCACGGTGATGCCCGAGGCCCATTGCACCGCCGCCACCACCCAGAAGGCCAGCAGCGGCCACAACAGTGGATTCCAGACCAACTGAAACTCGTCGTCGATCAACGCTCTTGATACCCAGACCAGCAGCAGGACTCCGGCGCCCACTTCCAGGACGGCTTCCGACCACGGCTCAACAACACCATGCGCAAGCACGGCAAAGGTGACCAGCACGCAGATGCCAACGCGAATCGCTCTCATTGTTTTGATTCGACGGGAACAAGGTCCACGTCGTCCACCCATACCGTGCCGCTGAGCTTGTTATCGAGGCGCCCGCTGGGCGCCCGTGTCAACCGTATGCGAATCAGATGGGTCTTCGGCCCCGGCGTGAAGTCAGTCTCCTCACGGGTCCAGGGCTGGGTGCCTGTTTCGTTGGGGGTGAGGATATCCAAATTCTTCATGTCCTTTGGATCGAAGATCTCAAATCGCATACCACTGTCCGTGGAAATGTGGTCCGTGCGCAGATACCCCTGAAAACGATAATGGGTTCCCGGAGCTACGAGGATCTCCTGATAAAGGTTCTGGTAGGTAAGGTTCTGTGTTCCATCGAAGTCGATTCGTGCAGAACGCGTACCGGAGTGTTTCTCGGCCGTGTCGAAATCGAAGTCTGCGCCTGGGACGTTTTCCAGCCGCCATCCGAAGCCTCCCCCCGAGAGATCTCTTTCGAACCCTCCGTCAAAAACCACTGAACCGGCGACTCGCGCGGAGGAGGAGATCCCTGCGATTGCCGTTGCCTGACGCCAGGCGGCCCCAGCTTCATTGTAGCGTTCATGGGCGACCATCATGTCGGTGAACGCAAACACATTTTTCCAGTCCATGGCGGGCTTTCGCGCGATCAGATGATTCCATACCGTCAGGGCTGCGTCAGTCTCCTGCGCGTCCGTCAAAAAAGCGAGCGCTTCCCAGTCCCCTTCCGCCGTGTTTGGCAACACTTGATCGAGCAGAACGTGGACGTCAGGATCGCTGTGCCAAGCACGGGACACGGCTGAAGGTATCAACTTCGAATCCACCACGACGGCGCGGTGAATCTCCGCATACGCTTCCGGCAAGCGCTGCTGGCGGAGCAGAAAATTGCCGTATTTCCAGGAAACTTCGGCCGATATCGGATAGTTTTCCTGCGCCGCGCGAAAATATTTTTCCGCCTCCGCGTTGTCGCCGGACATTTCGAGCGCGCTCGCAAGATCGAGCTTGTAGAAAGCAGACCGGGGATTGAGTTGCACCGCGCGCCGGTAAAAGGAAATAGCCAGAGGGACATCCTGGTGATCGAAATCAAGCTGGCGGTAGCGCCCCAAGCGGTACCAGTTTTCCCCGTTGGCCGGTTCGATGCGAGAGGCGCGGGACCAATCGTCCGGGCCCGAAGATGCGGCATAGTGCCCGGCCAGCCCGTGAGTCACGCCGGCATAACAAAGCCACGCCGCGGCCGCGATCGCGATGGCCATGGCAGTCCAGCGTCCCACAGGATTGGCAAACCCTTCAGGCATCCGCCGATAATCTGCTACGAATGACTGGCTGTGCGCAACTGAAAAGCCATGAAAACCGCGCGGCGTAGCGCATCGGACAACAGCGGGGGATGCAACTGGCCGGAGACATGACGCCGCACTTTCACTCTACGTGGGCACGGGACGGAAAACTTAGCGAGGTTGCGCGGCGATGCAACTACAGGGAAGTCGCCGCGCCGGAATCCTTCGGCCGGGAATTGCCGATACGCCAAAGATACAGGCTGGTCACTTCTCCCTGCGCGGATTCATAGTCCTCCCGCTCGTCCCAGGGCCATCCGTAGATCACCGAATCACAGGAGACGATCCGCGCGCCCGGCCGAAGCTGCTGTTTCAGTACGTCGGATAATCGCAGGTTTCCTCGCGTTTCTAAGTACATGGTGACGAGTGTGGCTTCACTCATATCTATCTCCCTGGCATCCCCCAGCAGAAACCGCACATGATCCTGGACCCCATGTTTCCGCGCATTGGCCTTCGCCTCCGCGATGCGGCGCGGATCAATGTCCACTCCAACGGCGCGGATCCCAAATTTTTCAGCGGCGGCCACCACGATTCGCCCATCGCCGCAGCCCAAGTCGTAAAGCACGTCACCCGGCTTCACGGCGGCGAACTTCAGCATGTGATCCACAATCTCCGGCCGCAAGGGCAGGAATCCGGCGAGATCCGTCCGTGGCCCGGGCCGCAAACCAATGCCGTACTGCCGTATCAATTTCCAGGGACGCACGAGCGCGTAAAGCGGGACGAGCGCCTTCGGCAGGCGCACACTTCGGCGATCGTTCTCCGTCGGCATAGTGGCCAGCGTGGCTAAACGCAGCATGTGCCCGACGGCGTCCGCGACTCCGTCGCGTGACCGAAACCGAAATGCAGCGCGAGGCAGGATTCCCATGTGCGGGCTGGCGCCCCCCGCGAGTTCCCCTCGCACTTTGGCTGCAAGCCACTGAACGTTCGAGTCCCGCCGCGCCTGCTCCAGGATGGTTTCCGGCACCGACGCGTTCAGCAGATCATGCGCCAGATAGAGCCCCAACAGGAGCAGACGAGTGCATTTCAATTTCGCCGCGATCCGCATGGTGAGCGGCCAATCGACGGGTTGCGCCGCGATAAGTTCCGCAACATCGAGAAGCCAGCCTAGCCGGTCCCAGAAATGCTTCGCTCCGTGGACACACAACATCACCAGCGTGTCCTCGATGGAAAACGTCCGCAGCTTCCGTCCGCACATTTCCACCGTGATCAGCCGCCGGCTCATTTTTTCGAAGTCCAGCGGAACGGGGAAATACCGGAGCGTGCGCTCGGTATGCAATTCCACCTGAGTTCGCGTGGCTTCCCGAAAAAATCCGTATTGGCCGGGGACATAACCAGTACGGCCCGCCAGCTCTTCCTGCCGTTCAAACTTGCCGTCAAAACCAACGGACTTGAGCAGGGCGGCTGCCCTGGGCATGTGTTTCTGCGGGACAAAAAAATCCAGATCGAGAAATCGCCGCCGCGTCAGGCTCCGGAAGGCCAGCCAGCCCAGAACCGGCCCCTTAAAAGGGATCAGCGGCACGCCTTCGGCCTCAAAGATTTCGTAAATGCGCAGAAGCTCGGAGAAATATAGAACCGCCATTCCTCCCGATTTCCGCGCGGTGTCTCGCATGTTGTCGAGCCATGCGGCAGGCACAAGCCCGTCTCCGGCGAGCTTCAGATTTTCGTAGAGAAAGGGGTCAACATGATGGTCGAACGCGGTGGCCATCACGTCGGACCAACTCAATGGACCACGAAGAATTTCGCGGATGCGACCGGTGGTCGCGTCGTCGAGACGCGTATGAGCGCAGCATAAAATCAATTCGCGTTCGGGACGCAGGCCTTCCCTCCAATTTGAATTTGCGCCCATCGTGCACTCATTCTGGCAGGATTCGAGCGGGCCGGAACAGGAAAATTAGAACCGCGTGCTGAAATCCACCCGCGCCGCGATTTTTGTGGAAAGGGTTTCGGAAACGTGGGCCAAACGTCAGGCGTTCACAAGGCTGTTTTCGGCCACTTCCTCGGCGATATTCCGCGCGACAGGCTGCAAACCTTGAATCTGAACCAATTGCAGCGTCTGAAATGACTGCGGGGATGCCTTTCTTTTTTTCAAATTCTCGGACGGAATCCCGGTCCGCGCGTACGACTTTTCGCAGTCCTGATAGGAAGGTCCGCGCATATTTCCTTCCAGGAACGCGAGGCCAGGGCAACGCGTGCAGGTCCCGCCATGCGTGCACTGGGAGCAGGACGGCATGTCGCGCAGCGTGATCGACCGGACTTCCTTGAGCTGCGGGGAATCGCGCCAGATGTCAACGAACTTCATGCGCCGCACGTTGCCGCTCGGCAAGGGAAACTGCACGCACGGATAAACGTCTCCATAAGGAGAAACATAGCAGGCCGTGTGGCCGGCGCTGCATGGCAGCATGTCCAGGGCATCTTCGTCCGGGCCTTGCGGAGGAGCGCAAAACTCCTCGACGTTTCCGGTGAGGGCTTCATTGCGGAAGACCTCGCGCAGCGCGGCCTCGTCCACATTCAAATTGAGAATGCCCCTGTCTCCGTCCATCATCGGGGTAATCGTGGGATCCAAGATGAACTGCGCGTCCAGCTCGACGGCCAGCGCCTTCACGCCTGCATAGTCGGCCGCGTTCTGGACCATCAACACATTGGCCATGATGACGTGTATGCCGTGCGCCCGTAACCGGCGTATGGCTTCGATCGACTGCGCAAGCGAGCCTGGCAGCTTCGTAATGGCGTCATGTACTTTGGGGACGTGCGAGTAAATGCTGATCTGCACCGTTTCCACGCCCAGGGCTTTGATGCGGTCTGCTTCCTTTTTCCGTATCAAAATTCCGTTGCTCTTGAGCTTTATGCAGAAAGTCCGCTTGCGGGCATGCTCCAGAATCTCGAAGAAATCGCGCCGCATCAGGATTTCGCCGCCGCTGATCGTGAGGTAGAAAACGCCGGCATCCGCCATCTGGTCGAGGAGGTCCTTGATTTCCGCCGTGGTCATCTCGCCGTGATCGTGATGATCCAGATAGCAATGGACGCAGCGCTCATTGCACCGGTACGTCAAGTCGAGTTGCACGCTCAGCGGGATGTTCAACTTGAGCGCCTTGGCAACCATTTCCCCGACTAATACACTCATGGGTTCACCTTGGGCGAGATCGAGGATTGGGCAATCGGCTGGTCGGAAAGCAGCAGGAGGCCGTGTTCGGCAAGTTGTTCCACCAGGGCTTCCGCATCCTTAAGGGCCACTTCCGGCGCGATGTCGTATTGCGCGCAAACCTTGTTCGTGACGATTTCTTCGAGCGGGGTCGTCCCGTCCGCGGCTTCCCAGATGACCGTGGCGACCTCGTCCA
>ODAK010003915.1_pt1 | contig 15348 bp, 16 predicted proteins | sample 1539591 | NCBI WGS metagenome assembly ODAK01 (sample SAMEA3539303, study PRJEB22396) | soil metagenome | biome: tundra; feature: field; material: soil | place: USA | collected 2010-05 | depth 0.15 m | reverse complement strand
AATTCATCGTCTCATCCGCTCAGTTGGGCGAAGAGCGGAAGGCGACGATTCGCAAGTAGCTTCCTCGATCCACCTCAGGATCGACCACTGCGAGGCACGGCCTCGACCGCAACGAACGACGAGGGCGAATACTTGACGTATTTAACCGAGGCGTGAGGCAGCAGGCGAGGGCCGCAGCAGCGACGGCGAAGGGAGAATTTGAATCAGTAGTGCTAGATACAGTTACTGTCCGACAGAGGAAATTGCTCGGCTCCATCCTTGAAATGGGTGGCGGTTGACGAGCATCGTCTCGGCGGACGGTGGGCGTCGCTCTATCGAACCTGAATCGCCGATTGGAAGGGCGCTACCAGATCGTGACGGGGACGGGCGCCGTGTTATCGATAATGGTGAAACAGGTGGCGCCCGGCTGAGTCCAGTGAAGCATGTTGTACCAGAACTGCGAGGTCTGGTAGAGGTTCTGCGGCAACAAGTTGGTACACGAGGGATCGTTATTCGGATTCTGACCGTCCCATTGGCTCGTGTAGGTAATCCACTCGTCGGCAAACAGGAGCACCCGCCCCTTTCCGGTGATCTTTCCCACGAGCCAATTGCTGACACTCGTTGCGTTCGTCGTGAAAGCCGCCACATGCGCATCCGCAGGCGCGATGATGGGATGGCCGCCATCCATTCCTATCATGGTGACGCCGAGACTTAGGTTGGCGATCACGGGATCGGTTCGGTTGAAGCTGGTGATCTGGCCCGCCGGGTTGCCGCACTCATAGTGGCATTTCGCGATAGCACATGGTGGCGAAATGTTCGGCTGATCGTAGGAGACCCCGGAAAATGCCAAAAGATCATTCTTGGCGCTTATCTCTTGGTTGTCACCTGAATAGCCAGCCAAAGAAATGACCCCGCCACCCTTGTTCTCGATCCAGTCTTGAAAGGCTGCTATCTCCGTTGCGCTGAATGTCCACCAAGGACCGTTGTTGGAGTTGTCTCCAAGGCCTGCAAGAATGACGAGGTTGTACTTAGCCAAGAATTCCGGTGTGAACGGCGGCTTGTTTAGGTAGTTGTCGACCTTCGCGGTTCCCGTGCTGCTTGCGTTGAGCCAGCTCTGAAAGGCCGAGTCGCTGCCAGAGCCCCAGATGCCCGGCGTTCCCACGACCGCAACGTTCAACGTCGAGCAGGCGCAGGCGTCACCGTCGGTGCAGCCAACCACCTGCCCGTCGTTAGAAGCGGTCGTCGCCGAGCCGTCGGAGTCGGAAGACGGAGGGGGAAGTGTCAGGGAAAGGCCGCCGCCCGAGCCGCCGGAGCCGACCGAACCGCCAACCAAGCCGCTCGTTGCGCCTGAGCCTGCACCGCCGCTGGAATCGCCTACCCGGACGGCGCCGCTCGCGCACGCCGATGCAACGAGGACCAAAGACGCAAGGGCGGTCAACATGTCGACGGTGCCGGGTGCTTTCATATTCCTGACCTCAATGCCGAACTAGCTCGGCGCGCCGGCGACGAGCTCGCCTTGATAGGCTGTAGCATTTCTACCAGCAAACGGCTCACATGTTACCTGTCGTGTCGCCGAAAAGCTGGGGCCATCTTGGAAAGGCGCAGCAGGTTGATGCTGTGAAGCGGCGCGGTGGCGCGTTGCCGTCCGCCAGAAGGTCGGTTAGTAGGCAGACGAGGCACTCGTCCCGCCGTTGCTCCGTGCAGGACGCAAGGTGCTTTTCCACGCGAGCTTGCACGTTGAAGCAGCCTGCCGCCGATATTCGAGGGATTGCTCCCACGTTTGAGGTGGCACGCAGCATGCGTAGCCAACGGTTATGGCAAGCGCCACCGGAAGGTTCACAAGAGCAGTGTTGAGGTCCCCGTGCCAGTCTTAAGGGTCCAACCGGGCCAGGTTCTCGACGATCGATTTCGCATCGACCGCGAGCTTGGGCGCGGCGGCATGTCCGTTCTTTATCTCGCCGACGATCTGGAAAGGCGCCAACAGGTAGTCGTCAAGGTCCCGCTGCCCATCTTCTCAAGCGGCCTTGGTAGCTGGTCCTTGTTCCAGCGTGAGGAGGAAATAGGCCTCCAGCTCGACAATCCTTACGTTCTGCGCTTCATACCCTTGCCGGTCCACAAGCCTCATTCGTATGTCGTGACTGAGTATGTGGCTGGCAAAACTCTGGCCGAGACAATCGCCGCTGAAGGACCGTTGCCAGAGGCACGCGCTTTGGCCATCGCGAGTCAGATCTGCGTGGCTCTCGCTCATACTCACGCGCGTGGGTTCGTTCACTACGACCTCAAGCCAGCCAACATCATTCTCTGTGCCGACGGTACCCTTCGCCTCATCGATTTTGGTCTTGCCCATGCAGCTGTTTCCAGCCGTTTTTGCCTTTCTGGGGCAGCGCCGGCCATAGCATCAGCGGGCTACCTCGCTCCCGAGCAGATCCGTCGCAAGCGTGGCCGCAAGAGCGTGGACATCTACGGCGTCGGCGCCATCCTGTACGAAATGCTGACTGGCAAAATTCCTTTTCCCGATGACGATCCCTTTACCGTGGGCAGCGCTCGGCTGGTTGGCGATCCTGCGTCGCCGCGCACCCTGCGTCCGCAGCTGTCGCCTCAAATAGAAGAGATCGTGCTTCGTGCACTTCGTCGCAATCCCCACGAACGCTATCTTAGCGCTGAGGCTCTGAAGGCGGATCTGGACGATCCGCAGTCGGTTGTCGTGACCGGAATCGCCCAGCACTTGCAGCCGCCTACCTCCTGGCGCAAGTTTGCGCGCAAGGCTCGCTACGTTTTCGTCGTATGTGGCGTGCCACTCTTGGCGCAGGTCATTCTATTCGCGCTGCTTTGGCGTCGCTTTTCGACGCGCTAGCTAGCTAGTGCTGCAGGCAAATTGCCGCCGTGCTCTTCTCGAGGATGGCGCGCGTGCCCGAGCCGTGAAGGAGTTCCCCCAAGCGCGAATGAGCAAAAGCACCCATTACCACAAGGCCTGCACCGATCTCGCGGCCGAATTCGACCAAGGCTTCGCTAGTTGGTAGCGGAGAAACGATGTTCTCTGTGAGGGCGTCGATGCCGAAGCCTCGCAGTCTCTCGACTGCTTTCATGGCAACGTCCCACGCCTTCTCGCCGTCCTCGCCCACGGTGGCCACATGGATCTCTCGAGATTCGGCAAGTCCGCTTTGGGCGAAGCTGGTCAGCGCGCGGTTGGACGAGTCGCTGCCGTCGTAGGCCACCAATACCGTGTGACCTAAATTCGCCGGTAGGGCCGGATTGCCTTCCGGAATAAGCAGGACGGGGTGACCCGCATGACGCAGGATCTTCTCACGTGTCGCCGAGTCTTCAGACTCAGTCAAGAACCGAAAGTTGGCATCACGTCCCATTACCGTGAGATCGTGAAGGCCCATCTCTCCGATGATGCTTTCTGCGGGCCGGCCCATGATCTCGAGTGAGCGCCCAGGTACATTTGCTGCCTGACGGCACCCTTCAAATTGGTCCAGCCAGTCCGCTGCCTGGGTACGGGCCTGGTCGAGTAGGTTCTTGTCACGCTCGTGCTTGAAGCTGGATCCCCAGGTGCCCGTTGGAGTGCCCGCATGAATATCGGGCTCGTCGATGATCGCCAGCCCGACGACGGAGGCCTGGCATTCGCGCGCGATCTCAATCGCAGTTCGTGTGGCCGCCTTGCTGCTTTCCGACCCTTCGAGACAAACAAGAATGCTCTTGATCATGGTGTTCCTCGGAGGCGCTGTCTTTGCGCCTTTCCGGTGATAGAGCATCGGTCGTGCCAGCGCGTTTATGCTCGAAACATTCGGTTTCGGCGCTCGTGTCGACATGCGTCGGCTGCACCTTGCATGGTCGAGAGCGGTTCCACCTTGCAGCCGCAACCGCGCTCACCACCTTCAGCGTGGCCAAAGACGTCGCCAAGTATTTCGCCATCATTCCCGCCATGCTGATCGGCGCCTTTCCACAAATCGCTCCCCTCAACGTCATGGGCCTGGGCTCGCCAAGCAGTGCCATCCTGAGCGCCGTCATCTTCAATGCGCTCATCATCATCTTCCTGGTACCACTAGCACTGCGGGGCGTGAAGTTCCGTCGGTCAAGCGCGGGCGATATCCTTCGCCGGAATCTTCTCGTCTTTGGCCTGGGCGGTCTCGTGGTGTGACCATGCGCAGTCTTATCCGTGAAACCTTCGTCTCCCTACGTGCCACGTTCGCAATTGCGATTTTGGGCTGTGTCCTTTATCCTCTGGCCGTGTACGCCATCGGGCACACGGTTTTGAGGCACGAGGCCGACGGCTCGCTCGTCGACAAGCAGGGTAACCCTGCCTCACCCGAGGACGCCGTCGGATCGAGTCTGCTCGGCCAGGGATTCAAAGCTCCCGAGTACTTCCACCCGCGGCCTTCGGCAGCCGGTGCGGGTTACGACGCCGCCAACTCTGGCGGCACCAACCTAGGCCCGATTAGCAAGAAACTACTCCATGGTGCGGCGGACGATCCCAATACCAAGGACGTGGACGAGTCGTTCACGGGGATCGCCCCTAACGGCGGAAGCATGATGTGAGGGGAAGGCGATTGTTCTCGATGGGAGCCTCGGAAAAGCCGGCGCGGACCAGAAACATAGAGAGTCTCCGTTGGCTGATCGGCGGAGTGGTGTTCTTAGTCCTGCTTCTGGCCGCTTTATTCCATTTCCACCGGGATACGAGCCTGTCGCAGGATCTCTCCCACAAGGCTGCACGCCTTGATCTTGTGGGGCAAATGCAGCTTGGTCTGGCCTCGGCATCCGAAGCCGAAAAGAGCGCCGTTCTGGCGATCACCGACGAGACCTCCAAGCGCTACGCTGACCAATCCCGTGCAGCCTCCGCTGCGATCGCCCGCGATCAAAAGGCTCTCGACGGTCTGATCGTCGACAGCGGCACTTGGAACGAAAAGGAATTCCTGGACCAGTTTGCGAAAGCATTCCTAGATCTCCAGCGCATCGATAAGGAGGTGCTCGATCTCGCGGTCAAGAATACTAACCTCAAGGCGTGGAGTCTCCTGTTCGGCGCCGCGGCCAATACGCAGGCGGAGATGGATACAGCGCTCGCGCAGGTGATTTCTAAGAGCTCGGGCTTACCAGTAGCCGGCCAGGTGATGCCCATGGCATTTGGCGCCCGAATAGGAATTCTGCGGATCCAAACCATGCTGGCCGCACATATCGCGGAAGAGAGCGATAGCAAGATGGAACAGATGGAGGCCGTGATGGCCAAGGAGGAAGTGGAGATCAGAAAGGATCTCGATGGGCTCGGTGCCTTCTTTGCCAAGCGCGGAGGCAGCAGCGACGTGGCTGCGGCGAAAGAACGATTCGATCGCTACGAGACAATCAAAGCGCGGATTCTGTCGCTGTCGCGCGAGAATACAAACGTTCGCTCCCTGGAGCTCTCACTGAATCAGAAGCGAAAGGCTCTTGCTCTTTGTCTCGATGCGCTGAGTAGCTTGAAGGAAGCCGTTCTGGAGGAGCCCCTCGCGAGTGTGCACCGTGAGCGACCTGAAGTAAGAAAGTAGGTCGCTGCTGTCAGTCCCAAGACGATGCGAATTGCGCGTCGGGCAGAGCGGTCCCCTCATCCATGTCTTCCAGACGATGGGCATCACGGCGCCTTCTCTCCCTCGCGCTTGGAAATCAGAACGCTCGGCAAGAACGGAACCAGGACCAGCGCAACCAACGACGTTCCTGCGTTTAGCCAGATGAGCCGGTTCAAATTGTGGTGCCAACCGGCACTGGGCAGCTCGTACAGCCAAGAGCCGAGTGGGTAGGAAATGGCGAATACCGCGATGTTGTAGATGCTCAGCAGCAGCGCATAGCCGAAACTTTCGCTGCCTTTGGGCGTTGCGCGGGCTGCCAGATCGAAGAGTGGCAAGACGCCAAGAATTGCCAGGAATCCGTTGGCGAAGTCGATGATGGCCGCGCTTTGGGGAGACCGGTACCACAGGTAGAGCAAACTGCTGATGGCGTTGAGAAGGATGCCGCCGAGAAGCAGCGGCTTGAGCCGGAGCTTGCGGCAGAGGTAGGCATAGAGGGCCGTGGCCGCAATGCCGCCGATTCCGGCCAGCGCTTGCAGTCGCCCGATGAGCTGCGTGCTGAATTGCAGAACGTCCTGCTGGTAGTAAGTCATGGCAATCCCGAAGCCGGGCGCCATGAACACAAACAGTAGCAAGGCCGACGCTGCCCACATGGTCCTCGAGCGCACGATGAGACGCAATTGCACGGCAGTCGCCGACCAGACCGCTAGGTTGCGACGGGCCACGCGCGGGTCTTTCACGAGGGCCATCGTGATCGGCACGAGCGAGAACAGCAGCATGGCACCAAGGCCCGCCGTCCAGCCAAAGGCGCGCGTTGCCAGCCAACCGCCAAGCGGCCCGGCGATTACGTTGATGACACCGTCGATGGCATAGCGGACGGACGCCAGCCGGCCCGTCGCGCCGCCCTCTTGCCCCGCCTCGACCAGAATACCGCCGAGGCTGGTGCTGGCGATGACCATGGCGGCATTCAAGATCACCATCAGCCAGAAGAAGGCCGCGTAGGATCGCGGTGCCACCGCGAAAAGAGACCAGGTAAGTCCGGCTATGACGCCCGCCAGGATCAGGTAGCCGCGCCGGCGCGTGCCCAAGATCGGGAAACTGTCACACACCAGGCCGGCAATGGGTTTGAGGTACCAGGCAAACGTCGCGATGGCGAAGAAGTTGGCCTGCTCGGCAGCATTGAGGTGAAACTGGTTCTTGAACAGGAAACGGAACGGCAGTTGCCCAATCACCCCCGGCTGGCCCAGGGTCGTGATGAACAGACCCGCCGAGACGATGAAGAACATACGCCGCAGATCCGACGGCGAGCGCACGAGTGGGGCGGGCGCCAAAGCGATCGCGGGCGCAGTCGGAACGGCTATCTCGCCGTCGGTAGAGTTTGATTCCATGGTGAAGGCTTCTCTCGCCGTTCACGATAGCCCACTTTGCGAATCGAGAGCTCGCCTGTCCGAGCAGGATCGGCCGCACCTTCGTTGCGATGCGTTGGCAACACGGTTCGCCACGATGTAGCCGCGAGCGCCACGACCTCACCATCGTCACCGCACCGTCCGTGCCCGCCCGTCTGATATAGTTCTCGTCGATGTCGAACGGCACGGAAGATGGGGACGAACAGACCCAAGCATCCGGCGTGGACATGAGTCTCGTCGATGCGATGCTGGCGCTCAGCCCCGAGGAGAGGCTGCGGCACAACGATAGAATGCTCCGTACCATCGAGCTGCTCCGTCAGGGCTTGGCCGAGAAGGCCAGGGACAATGGCCGCTGATCTGACGACGCTACTCGAACGCCTGCTTGCAGCCGACGTGGAGGTCGTGCTCGTGGGCGGCCTGGCGGCGGTGGTGCAGGGCGCCCCGATGACGACGTTCGACGTGGACGTGGTTCATCGAAGGTCGGAGGAAAACGTAGATCGCTTGATCGCGTTCCTGACGAGCATCGGTGCTCGCTACCGCAATCGTCCAGGCCCGCCGCTACCGCCGCAGCGCAACGTCTTGCTTGGCCCCGGCCACTCGCTGTTCATGACCGATCTCGGCCCGGTCGATGCTCTTGGGGCCATCGAAGGTGGAGCGGACTATGACCAGCTTTTGCCTGAATGTCTGTCGGTATCCATCGGAGGCCGCACGGTTCACGTGTTGTCGCTTGCGAAGATTGTGGACCTCAAGCGAGCCTCCAGCGATCCCAAGGATAAGCTGCGGTTGCCGGTTCTGGAGGCCGTATTGAAGCGTCGAAGTTCCCAGTGACAGCTCGTCACCATACCGCACGATGCTGAGAGCAGGACCGTCACCGCCGCCGCCACAATTGCGTTGCCTCGTCGGGTCGCTGTGAAGATGATGTGGCGTGTTTCTTTCCCGAGGCTGCCGCGCTTGCGGTGCGATTGTGCTCGCAAGTTGCTTTGCGACCCGGGCGTCGTTCGCCCAGGCACCGATTCAGGCTGAGCCTTCAACGATTTCGGTTACCGAGCCGTCGAGCGATGTCTTTTACTACAACAACCGCTGGTATCCACCGCACGATCGAACCTGGTCTAGGATCGCCCTTCGCTATGCCGACGGCACGCACGGCGCCTTGGTGATGCCGTTCGTTGGATGGACGAATGATGACCTGAACCCGGACACGCTTGGGACTAACAACCCCGCGATTGGCGGTCGGGACGAGCGTCACTTGCATGCCTTGCAATACGGCATCCGAGCCGCGCGCGACGTGCAGCTGAGTGACAACGCGGTACTCACGGTATCGCTCGACGGCTTGGTCGAGCGCACGCGAGCCTCGCAGCGCGCCGGCTCCAATTTCCCGTTGAGGGATGAGGACATTACGAGCCTGGTATCAGGACCGGGCCTCCCCTCCTTTGCCTACAGCACTTCCGACTGGATTTCGACCGTTGGCGACGTCGCGGCGTCCCTGTCGCTGCGTTGGCAAGTCGGTCGCTGGACCATGGTCCCGGCCTTCCGTGCCGATCTCTTCCCCGTCTTCGTCGACGGCGGAGCTACAAACCAACCGACTTCGATCAGCCACTGGCCGGTAGCGTGGGAACCGCGCCTGTCGATCACGTACGCCCCGCATCCGGCGGTCGACCTCCACGCGTCTGCCGGACTGTATTCGCAACCACCGGCTGCCGGCGATCTGAGCCCAGATTTCGGCAGTCCTTGGCTGGGACCGGCGCATGCGGGGCAGGCGAGCCTGGGCGTGCGTTGGCACGCGACTGCCTCTACGACCGTGGACGCGACGGGATTCTTCAGACAAGCGTGGGACGTGGCCGTACGAAATGCGCAGCCGACCGTCACGCCTGGGCAATTCTTGGTGCCCGACGGCCTCGCCCGCGCCTACGGAGCGCAGTTTATCGTGCGGAAAGAATTGACCGCACGGCTCGATACGTGGCTCGGCTACACAGTCAGTCGCAGCGAAATGCGCTTGGGCGGAGCTGATACCAGTTGGGCCTTTCCTTCACCAAACCGGAGCTGGATGGTTGCACCTCAGGACCGGACACACATCGTGACCGGCGTTTTCGCCTACCGGTGGCGGGGTTGGCTTAGCAGCGCTCGGTTTCGCTACACTACCGGTACGCCCTACACACCGGTGACCGGCAGTTTCTTGAGCTCTAGCCTGGACGCCTACGAACCGATCTACGGCGCCCCGAACAGCGGGCGCGTGCCCGCCTTCATGCAGGCCGACGCGCGCATCGGTCGCGAGCTTCACATCGGCCCCAGCGTCGGCAGTGTGTACTTCGAGGTCAGTAACGCAACCTCGCATCACAATGGCGAGGCAATCATTTACTCCTACAATTACACCAAGAGCGCCACCGTCGATGCTCCTTTGCAGAGTTACCTGCTGGGTGTTCGCTGGGAATTGTAAGGCGACATGTGCCATCGCGAAGTCATGGTTTGGGAAGACTCTCCTCGATAGGCCCGCGCCTCGGCCGATTCCCAATGGTATGTTGTCTCAGCTTCGGGGCCGAAAGCACTTGGGTGGGAACGACTCCAGCGAGTGCGAGTTGGCGTAGAAGACCGCAAGCGGGAGCATGGCCCCGGTCGCAGGATTCGCCGAGCACGTCTGTGGCTGAACGTACAGGCTGTTTCCGGCCGTCGGGACAGCGGAGGCTTGCCGACAATCTCGATGCCTCCTTGTCCAACCCCAGCCCCGTGCTGGACATCTCGACCTGGAAAGTCGAGTCGACCTTCTCGCAATAGACAGCTGCGACGAACACCTCGTTCTGAACTGCTCCGGCGTTCGCGGTCAAATGAAGGAACGCATGCGGTTCATTGTCTTCCCGGAGCTCATCCGAGCGAGTCAGTTGAACTTCGTTGATAGGTATCTTCCAGACGACGGACGCGTAGGCTTTCTTGAAGAAATCGTTAAGGAAGGCGGTCTCTCGGACCCTATCGCCGTGTGCTGTTGAAACCCCTACGACGTGTCCTTCGATGGAATAGTAGAGCGCCCCTTGTCCCTTACTTGCCAAGCCGTAGCTTTCGGATAGGGCAAGCACGGGCGCCAGGGTCACGAGATTTTCGGGACGAGTCTTGCACTGGACGGACTGAAGAATCTTCTTTGCGGTTGCCATCGCCGTGGCCGTGTCGGAAGGATCGCCAACCGCGATGTCGATCTTGAAGCCTTCCGAACAATAGACACCGGCGAAAACGACATCGTGGTTGCTTCCGAGGGATCGGTCCAGCCAACCAGTGTCGCCATCACGCTTCGAAACGACGTCCAGCCATCGATCTTCGTAGTCAAGGGATTGGCGTCGCTCGCCGAGCATCTGCGCCGTCGTCGTTCGGATGGTTGATAGCTCCTGGGCCGACAGTTCTCCAGCTCGCCAGGTGACTTTCACGGTCGAGTACCCCATGAAAAGCCTTTGAAGCTTTTCGAGCATCCGTTTTGCGATGCCATCATACGAAGCAGAGCTGTACGTCACCGTGTACATCCCAGTATTGGGCAGGCCTATCTCCTTTGGGTTTTCTCCGACAGGAAGCACCAGCGAAAAACCAGGTAGCTCCTTTCGCACAAGCGGAGGAGTGCTCGGCCCCGACCTCCGACACCCTCCTAGCGCCAAGCAGACAGAGAGAATTCCGACCTCTGCCACACGACCGTGGAACACGCTCGTTGGCGCACGTTCAAGGGCGTACTTGCTCGGCGGAACACTTTTGTAAGGTACCTCGTTTCGAGCGCGTTTCGGCTATCCGTTGCCGCCGTCAAGCGACACCGGACTGGACCCGACAAAGTTAGCGAACCAGTCTAGTTCACGAACCGAGGCCAAATCGTCGTCCTCCAGGAGATGTGCGCGACTGGGCAGCGCTCCTGCGTTGCCGGCCACTGTCAGCCAGCGCCGGCTGCCGTCCGGATTCCCTGACAAGGCTTCAATGCGTGCGAGGTCGTAAGCGCCGGTTCCTCGATGTAGCCCTTCAGCTAATGTCAGTTTCTCTCCGGCGCTGCTGAGGAACCTTTCTGCATCGGCCCCACTTTTCGCCTTCGACTGTTCCAGAAGAGCGCTCCCCCAGCTCTTGAGGATTTCAGGTGCATCGGGCTTGATCTGGACGGCGCGTTCGTACTTCTCACATGCCTGCGCAAGAAGCTTGCCTGTCTCAGGTCCTCTCTTCATCTTCCCCTGTTGGGCGAGCGCGTTCCCCCACCAATGCATTGCCTCGTAGTCGTCGGGCCTAATCTGGACAGCCTTTTCGAACTTCCCGTATGCGGCAGCAAAAAGGTCGTCCGCCTCATTTTGACTCTTCATCAGCGCCTGCTGGGCAAGAGAGATCCCCCAGTTGAAATTGCGTCGCGTTTGTCAGGCTGGATTTGAAGGGAGTGCGCAAATTTCTCGTACGCTTCGGTGAAGAGCTTGTCCGCCTTCTCGCCGCGCCTCATCGTTGCTTGCAAGAGGAGCGCTGCTTCCCAGGAGGTCATACGAGATTATCACGCTGCGTACCGGCAGAGATCACGGGCTACAACGGGCTGAGCACAGTCTCCAGCGCACTGATGAGCTTGCTGCCTCAGCGCACCGCTCTGCTTGGCCCTGGCCATTCCCTTTTCATGACCGACCTCGGCGCGCTCGATGTGCTTGGTGCCATCGAGGGCGGTGCGGACTACGATCAACTGCTGCCTGAATCGCTGTCGGTGCCCGTCGGCGGACGTACGGTTCGCGTGTTGTCGCTTGCGAAGATCGTGGATTTCAAGCGCGTCTCCAGCGATCCCAAGGACAAGTTGGGGTTGCCGGTTCTAGAGGCCGTGCTGCGGCGTCGATAGCGGCGCCCGAAAAACAAAACCGGCGATCTGCTTTTGCAAACCGCCGGCGTTGAGTGACTTATGTTCTGTTACTTCTGCGCTTGCTCCAGCGCGACGGCGACCGCGACGCTGGCTCCGACCATCGGGTTATTCCCCATGCCGAGGAAGCCCATCATCTCGACGTGCGCGGGGACACTGCTGCTGCCGGCGAACTGGGCGTCGCTGTGCATGCGGCCCATGGTGTCAGTCATGCCGTAGCTGGCGGGACCGGCGGCCATGTTATCGGGGTGCAACGTCCTGCCGGTACCACCGCCGCTGGCGACAGAGAAGTACTTCTTGCCCTGTTCCTGGCATTCCTTCTTGTAGGTGCCGGCGACGGGGTGCTGGAAGCGGGTAGGGTTGGTGGAGTTGCCGGTGATGGAAACGTCCACGCCTTCGCTGTGGTTGATGGCCACGCCCTCGCGGACGTCGTCGGCGCCGTAGCAGCGCACCTTGGCCTTTTCGCCCTTGGAGTAGGCGATCTCGCGGACCACGTTCAGCTTGGAGGAAGCGTAGTCGAATTTGGTCTGCACGTAGGTGAAGCCGTTGATGCGGCTGATGATCTGGGCGGCGTCTTTGCCGAGGCCGTTCAGGATCACTCGCAGCGGGTCTTTGCGGGCTTTGTTTGCGCTGCGGGCGAGACCAATGGCGCCTTCGGCGGCGGCGAAGCTTTCGTGGCCGGCGAGGAAGGCGAAGCACTTGGTTTCTTCCTTGAGCAGCATCGACGCCAAGTTTCCGTGGCCGATGCCGACCTTGCGGTCGTCGGCGACCGAGCCTGGAATACAGAAGGCTTGCATGCCTTCGCCGAGCGACGTGGCGATCTCGACCGCTTTCTTCTGGCCTTTCTTGAGCGCGATGGCAGCGCCCAAGATGTACGCCCAGCAGGCGTTCTCGAAGCAAATGGTTTGGATTTCCTTCACGATGCTATAGACGTCGACCTTCTTGGCGTCGCATAGCTGCTTGGCTTCTTCCAGTGATTTGATTCCGTACTGGGCCAGCACTTTCTCGATCTGGGGAATTCTGCGTTCGTAGGATTCAAAAAGAGCCATGGCGATTCTCCTTACTACTCGTGCCGGGGGTTGATGAGTTTCTTCGCCTCGTCGAAGCGGCCATACTTCGAGGTCGCCTTCTTGAGCGCCTCGGCCGGCTCGACGCCCTTTTGAATCGATTCCATCATCTTGCCCATGTGGACGAATTCGTAGCCGATGACTTCGTTGTTCTCGTCGAGGGCTTGGCGGGTGACGTAACCTTCGGCCATCTCCAAGTAGCGCACGCCCTTGGCGACCGTGCTGTACATGGTGCCGATGGTGCTGCGCAGGCCTTTGCCCAAGTCTTCAAGGCCGGCGCCGATGGGCAGGCCGCCCTCGGAGAACGCGGTCTGCGTGCGGCCGTAGACGATCTGCAAGAACAACTCGCGCATCGCGGTGTTGATGGCGTCGCACACCAGGTCGGTGTTCATCGCTTCGAGGATGGTCTTGCCGGTGAGGATTTCCGCCGCCATGGCCGCGCTGTGGGTCATGCCCGAGCAGCCCACGGTCTCGACGAGCGCTTCCTGAATCACGCCGTCTTTCACGTTCAGGGTCAGCTTGCAGGCGCCCTGCTGGGGCGCGCACCAACCGACACCGTGGGTGAGGCCCGAGATGTCCTTGATCTCCTTGGACTGGACCCAGCGGCCTTCTTGGGGTATGGGCGCCGGGCCGTGATTCGGTCCTTTCGCAACGCACGTCATGTGTTCGACTTCTGACGAGTAGATCATCTGGGAGCCTCCTTAAGTCGGGTAGGTGTCTACACCATTCCGCCTGCCGTCGGGAAGAGGCCGATAATCCGGTCTGAATTACGGTTGGGCGCTCTGCGGCGCGATCCGCGGAGAAAGCGGCTACCGATCGGGCTGCCAATACGTCCTGGCGTCACGAATGCGGCGGGTTAGGCTTGGGCCACCATGAAAACAGCTCCTATCAAGTCGATCCTGGCTCGCGAGATTCTCGACTCTCGCGGGAATCCCACGATCGAATGTGAAGTTCATCTTGCATCCGGCGTCGTTGGCATCGCAGCAGTGCCCTCCGGTGCCTCAACCGGCGAGCACGAAGCGCTCGAACTGCGCGACGGCGATGCCAAGCGCTACCAGAAGAAGGGCGTGCTCAAGGCCGTCGACAATGTGAAGAAGATTCTGGCGCCTGCGGTGGTCGGGCGCGATGTCTTCGATCAGGCAGGGCTCGACGGCGCCATGCTAGCTGCCGACGGAACGCCCAACAAGGCCAAGGCGGGCGCCAATGCCATTCTCGGCGTCTCGCTAGCAGCGTCGCGCGCGGCTGCGGCCGAGCTGGACATGCCGCTTTACAAATACCTGGGCGGACCCAACGCCCGTGTCTTGCCGGTGCCGCTCATGAACATCGTCAACGGCGGAGCGCACGCCGACAACGTGCTCGACTTCCAAGAGTTCATGATCGTCCCGCAGGGCGCGCCGACGTTCCGCGAGGCTCTACGTGCAGGCGCCGAGGTCTTCCATACGCTCAAGAAGATTCTGCACGATAAGAAGGCTTCCACCGGGGTGGGCGACGAAGGCGGCTTCGCTCCGGATTTGCCGAGCGCTGAAGCGACGCTGGAAACCATCAGCGAAGCCATCACCAAGGCCGGCTACAAGGTCGGCAAGGACGTGGCGCTGGCTCTCGACGTCGCCTCTAGCGAATTCTTCGACAAGGTCTCGGGCAAATACAACATGGAGGGCGAGGGCAAGGTGCTCGACGCCAAGGGCATGGTCGAGTTCTACCGCGGCCTCATCACGAAGTTCCCCATCGTGTCCATCGAGGACGGCATGGCGGAAAACGACTGGGACGGTTGGGTTTTGCTCACCAAGGAACTTGGCGGCAAGGTGCAGTTGGTCGGCGACGATCTGTTCGTGACCAATGTCGAGCGCATCAAGACGGGCATCGAGAAGGGCGCCAGCAACAGCTTGCTAGTGAAGGTCAACCAGATCGGCTCGCTCACCGAGACGCTCGATTCCGTCGAGATGGCGCATCGGGCGGGCTGGACGACTATCACCTCGCATCGCTCGGGTGAAACCGAAGATGCGTTCATTGCGGATCTCGCGGTGGCCACTCGGTCGGGCCAGATCAAGACCGGCTCACTCGCGCGCTCCGAGCGCGTGTGCAAGTACAACCGCCTGCTGCGCATCGAAGAAGAGCTGGGTACGTCGGCCATCTACCCCGGCGCCGCTGCCTTCAAGGCGCAGCGCTAACCGTTTTCGGGCCGTCAGTGGGCAGCGGCTGGCGGCCCGGCTTTCATCGGCCAGGGCTTGCCTGCCAGGGACTGGCAGGTGGTGCCGGGCTCGACGCGACGATAGGCTAACCAGCCTGTCTGTGTCTCGTCGCTGTCGCCGGCCATCAGTTTCAGACACAGCCCCTTCGCCCCCAGGATCTTCTGCTTGAGACGGAGTGCGACTTCCCCGGTGATGCCGTCGTCGGTGGCACGACCTGAAAGAAGCGACGTCGCGGTCTGGCTGGAGACGTAGATGTCACCGGAGCAGCTGGTGCCGGAAATCTGGACCGTGGCGCCGGGAAATCCATCGGCGTCGATGTCCTCCGACTCCCAGCCCGTG
>ODAK010003914.1_pt1 | contig 15349 bp, 15 predicted proteins | sample 1539591 | NCBI WGS metagenome assembly ODAK01 (sample SAMEA3539303, study PRJEB22396) | soil metagenome | biome: tundra; feature: field; material: soil | place: USA | collected 2010-05 | depth 0.15 m | reverse complement strand
CCCGGCGACCGACACGTCGTTTTCGGCGAATGCGACGGGCGGGTCGGTGAACGCGGTTCTCGAGCCGGTGAAGAACTTCCGGATCGTCGCGACGACGTTCTTCTCGAACGGCGGGGGACGCTACCTCGCCAACACGAACCTGCCCGACTTCATCGTGAACGCCGACGCGAGCCTGTCGCTCGTGAAGTCCCGGTCCTTCATTGTCGGTCCTGAAATTCAGGCCGGCGCGAAGACACTGCTCTACGGGTACTACAGCCAGGCGCAGGCCGATCAGAACGTGGCGGTCGACACCAACGGAAAGGCGATCGGCTTCGGCGTCGCCGGCTCCACGAGCGCCAATAACAAGATCAACGAGACCACGGTCGGCCTCACGCAGACGTTCTTTCGCGACGCCAAGATCGGCGCCATGCAGCTCATGCTGCAGTACTCGAACGTGCAGCGGACGCCGTTCTCGGTGCCGGCCGGGACGCCGAGCAACACGAAGATGAACATGTTGTACGTGAACGTCCGGTACGTGCTGCCGTAACGGTCACGACGGAACGATTCCGCAACCACCACAGGAGACATGTCATGAAGAAAACATTCGCGGCCGTGGCGCTGGCCTGCACGGCGCTCGCCGCCGGCCTCGCCGCGCAGACGATGCAGATCAACGGCGGCGGAGCGACGTTTCCGTACCCGATCTACTCGAAATGGTTCGCCGAGTACAACAAGCTCCATCCCTCCGTGCAGATCAACTATCAATCGCAGGGGTCCGGCTTCGGGATTCAGCAACTGACGCAGCAGACCGTGTTCTTCGGCGCAAGCGACGGCCCGATGACCGATGTGCAGCTCAAGGCGGCGCCCAGTGCCATCATGCACTTCCCGACGGTGCTGGGAGCGGTCGTGCCGGTGTACAGCATTCCCGGCGTGATGGCGGAGCTGAAGTTCACGGGCCCGGTGCTGGCGGACATCTACCTTGGCAGGATCACGAAATGGAACGATGCGGCGATCGCGAAGCTGAACGGCGGCGTCAGCCTGCCGGGCACCGACATCACGGTCGTCCATCGCTCGGACGGTTCGGGCACGACGTATATCTGGGTGGACTACCTGTCGAAGGTCTCGCCGGAATTCAAGACCAAGGTCGGCGTGAACACGGCCGTCAACTGGCCGACCGGTGTCGGTGGCAAAGGGAACGAGGGCGTTTCCGGTCTCGTGTCGCAGACCCCCGGCGCGATCGGCTACGTGGAGTTGATCTACGCGCTCCAGAACAAGATCAACTATGGCTCCGTGCAGAACGTGGCCGGCGAGTTCGTTCGCGCATCGGTCGACGCGGTCACGAAGGCCGCGGCCGGCGCCGCGGCAAACATGCCGGCCGACTTCCGCGTCTCGATTACCAACGCCCCCGGCAAAGGCGTGTATCCTATTTCGTCGTTCACGTGGCTCCTGCTGTACCAGGACGCGAAGGACAAGGCACAGGCCAAGACGATGGTCGACTTCGTCAAGTGGGCGTTGACCGACGGCCAGAAATTCTGCGCCGATCTCGGGTATGCGCCGCTGCCGGCGAGCATCGTGAAGCTCGAGATGGCGGCGCTCGCCAAGGTCACGACGTCGTAGCGGGCGGGATGGGCAGGATGGGCAGGATCGTCTGTTGAAGGCGCGCTCGCCGGATGCGGCATTTCGAGCGGGGACGGGGCTCTTTGGCCTCGTCCTCATCTTCATCGTAGCGGCGATCGGCTTCGAGCTGACGCGGCAGTCGATGCTGTCGATCCAGAAGTTCGGCCTGAACTTCTGGCGGACCGAGACGTGGGATCCGGTCGCCGGCCAGTTCGGCGCGCTGCCGTTCATCTGGGGCACGCTGTACTCGTCGATCCTCGCGCTCGTCATTGCCACGCCGATCGCGCTCGGCATCGCCGTCTTCATTTCCGAGCTCTGTCCGGCGCGCATCAAGCAGCCGCTCGTGTTCCTCACCGAGCTCCTTGCGGCGGTTCCCTCGATTGTCTACGGCCTTTGGGGCATCTTCGTGCTGGTGCCGCTCGTGCGGTCGTTCGAAGTGTGGGCGCCGCCGGCGTTGCGTCAGATCCCGCTCTTCAGCGGCCCGCCGCTCGGCCTCGGCATGCTGTCGGCGGGGTTGATCCTCGCGATCATGGTGATTCCCTTCACCTCGTCGGTGGCGCGTGAAGTGCTGAAGTCGGTGCCGCTCGCACAGCGCGAAGGCGCGTACGCGCTCGGGGCCACGCGCTTCGAAGCCATCCGCGCCGCGCTGCTCTACGCGCGCACCGGGATCATCGGCGCCGTGATGCTCGGCTTCGGCCGCGCGCTCGGGGAGACGATGGCGGTGACGATGGTCATCGGGAACAACCCGAAGATCTCGGCGTCGCTCTTTGCGCCGCAATACACGATGGCGGCGGTCATCGCGAACGAGTTCACCGAAGCGGCCGACCAGCTGTATCTCGCGGCCCTCGTCGAGATTGGCCTCGTCCTCTTCATTATCACGTTGGTGGTCAACGGCCTCTCGCGGCTGTTGATCTGGAGCAGGGCCCGGAGCGCTCGCGGCTCGCGGGCCGCCGTAGCAGCCACACCGGCGGAGGCGGCCGCATGAGCCGGACCTCCAGCCGGAGACTGCTGTCGGCAACGTTTGTCGGGTTCTGCGCCCTGTCGGTGCTGCTCGCGCTCGTGCCGCTGGCGCTGATCCTGTTCTTCGTCGTCAGCCAGGGGATTCAGGCGCTGAACGTCGATTTTTTCACTCACATGCCCCAACCGGTCGGCGAGGCCGGCGGCGGGATGGCCAACGCGATTGTCGGCACGCTGATCGTGACCTCGCTCGGATCGCTCTTCGCCGTGCCGATCGGGATCTTGAGCGGCGTCTACACGTCGGAGTACGCGGGAAGCCGCCTCGCCGCGGTGATCCGGTTCGCGGCCGACACGCTGAACGGCGTGCCGTCGATCGTGATCGGCGTCTTCGTCTACGGCATCGCCGTGCTGCCGTTCAAGCAGTTCAGCGCGGTGGCGGGCGGCCTGGCGCTCGGCATCATGATGATTCCGATCATCGCGCGGACCACCGAGGAGCTGCTGCTGCTCGTGCCGGGCACGATGCGCGAGGGCGCGCTGGCGCTCGGCGCGACGCGGGCCCGCGCCGTCTTCAGCGTCGTCCTGCCGGCGGCGCTGCCCGGCATCATCACGGGCGTCGTGCTCGCGCTCGCCCGCATCGCCGGCGAGACGGCGCCGCTGCTGTTCACCGCGTTCAACAACCGGTTCTTCACGACGAAGCTCAATCAGCCGATCGCCACGCTGACCGTGCAGGTGTACACGTACGCCATCTCCCCGTACGCGGACTGGCATCGCCAGGCCTGGGCCGGCGCGCTGGTGCTCGTGTCGATCGTCTTCTTGTGCTCGATCCTCGCGCGGCTCGCGACGCGAAAGCTCGAAGCTATGAGGGGCTGACGGCCCAGCTCCAAGCCTCGAGCCCCTAGACCCGAGTCCCCGCCTTGATCACCCCGTCCTTCGGAACGACGATGACCCCGCTGCGGATGAAGTAGCCGTCGCCGTCGGCGTCCTGCACGCCGTGTGCGTTCACCAACCGGGCGCCGTCGCCGATGCGCGCGTTCTTGTCCACGATGACGCGGTCGAGCACGACGTCGCGGCCGATGCCCAGGCGCGGACCATCCCCTCGCGCCGTCGCGTCGTCGTCGGCCTCGTAGAAGTCGGCGCCGAGGAGCACCGACCGGCGGATTTCGGCGCCGGGCTGGATGCTGGTGCGGATCCCGATCACCGACTCTTCCACCAGGCACCGATCGACGTGGCAGCCTTCGGCGAGGATGACGTCGCGCAGCGTGCAGTCGCTGACGTGCGAGCCTGGCAGAAAGCGCGGGTGCGTGTACACCGGCCGGCGCGGGTCGTAGAAGGTGAACGGCGCGCCGCGGCGCGTGAGCTGGATGTTGGCGTCGTAGAAAGAGCCCACCGTGCCGACGTCCGCCCAGTAGCCGCGATGGAGATGCGAGTGCACGCGGTAGCGATCGAGCGCGGCGGGGATCACTTCGCGGCCGAAGTCCGTCGCGGCGTCGCGCTCGAGGATGTCGAGCAGGACGTCGCGCGAGAACACGTAGATGCCGATCGAGGCGACGAACGGCTTCTCCGGCGCGTGCGCCGCGAACGTCGCGCCGCTCGGAACGCTGCGGCCGATGTCGGCGAGCCGGTCGGCCTCCGGCTTCTCCTCGAAGGCGACGATACGGCCAGCTCGATCGAAGCTGAAGATCCCCATCGCCGACGCGCCGGAGACGGCGACCGGCTGCGCGGCGACCGTGATGTCGGCTTTGTGGTCGATGTGATCCTCGATGAGCTCGCCGTAATCCATCCGATAGAGATGATCGCCGGCGAGAATCAGGTAGTAGTCGGCGTCGTAGCGCGCGAAGTGGCGGGCGGCCTGGCGGACGGCGTCGGCCGTCCCCTGAAACCAGTTCGGATTGTCGGGCGTCTGTTCGGCGGCGAGAATCTCGACGAATCCCTGGCTGAAGAGATCCATCCGATAGGTCTGCGCGATGTGGCGGTTCAGCGAAGCGGAGTTGAATTGCGTCAGCACGAAGATGCGACGAATGTCGGCGTGCAGGCAGTTGCTCACCGGCACGTCGATCAGGCGGTACTTGCCCCCGATGGGGACCGCCGGCTTCGACCGGTGCCGCGTGAGCGGAAAGAGCCTGGAGCCCTGCCCGCCCCCGAGAATGAGCGCGAGCACTTCGTTGTTCACGGGCATGACCAGCGCAAATGGTACACCGGCGCGTGTAACGGCTGTGTAAACGAATCTGCTACAATCCTCGGGTTTCGGCTCCGTCCGGCGGAGCTGAAGGGGGGCGACGCGTGCGTTTTCGTCTGATTCCGCGGGAAGAGAAGTTCTACGACGATTTTCTCGCCATGGCCGACGAGCTGCTGAAGGGCTCGCGGCTGCTCGAGGAAATGCTCGCGGCCGACCATCCGATCTGGGACAAGGCGGACGAGATCAAGGAGGTCGAGCACAAGTGCGACTTCCTGACGCACGAGATCATCCAGCGGCTGAACCGGACGTTCGTCACGCCGATCGATCGCGAGGACATCCACGCGCTGGCGCGGTCGCTCGACGATGTGATGGACGCGATCGACGCGTCAGCGTCGCTGGTGCGGATGTACCGCCTCGATCGCGTGCTGTTTGGCGCGCGCGAGCTGGCGCACATCATCTCCTCCTGCACGACGGAAGTCCGCCTCGCGCTCGCCGCCCTCGAGCAGACCAAAGGCGTCGCGGCGCACTCGGTCGAGATCAACCGCCTCGAGAATGAAGCCGACCGCACCCACCAGCAGGCCGTCATGCGCCTCTTCGACGACGAGCGCGACCCGATCAGCGTGATGAAGTGGAAGGAGACGCTCGATTTCCTCGAGGACGCCACCGATCGCTGCGAGGACGTCGCCAACGTCATCGAGGGCGTCATGGTCAAACACGGGTAGCGATGCTCTACGTCGTCATCGCGCTCATCCTCGTCGCGCTGCTCTTCGACTTCATCAACGGCTTTCACGACGCGGCCAATTCGATCGCCACCGTCGTGTCCACGCGCGTGCTGTCGCCTGGCAAAGCGGTGATCTGGGCGGCCTTCTTCAACTTCGTCGCCGCGTTCACCTTCGGCACCGCCGTCGCGAACACGGTCGGGGCCGGGATGATCGACATCCACATCGTGACGTTTGCCGTGGTGTTCGGCGGCCTCTCCGGGGCGATCCTGTGGGATCTGATCACGTGGTATTTCGGGCTGCCGACGAGCTCCTCGCACGCGCTCATCGGCGGCTACGCGGGCGCCGCGGTGGCCAAGGCCGGTTTCGCCGCCGTCATCCCCGGTGGCTGGAGCAAGACGATCCTCTTCATCTTCCTGTCGCCGCTCATCGGCCTGGTCGCCGGCCTGCTCCTGATGACCGCCATCTTCTGGATCTTCCGGTGGACGCCGCCGTCGCGCGTGGATCGGTGGTTCCGGAAGCTCCAGCTCGTGTCCGCGGCCTTCTTCAGCCTGAACCACGGCGCGAATGACGCGCAGAAGACGATGGGGATCATCGCGGGTGTCTTGTTCGCGGCCGGCTACATGGAGAAGTTCTTTATTCCGTTCTGGGTGATCCTGATCGCGCACGCGGCGATCGCGCTCGGCACGCTCGCCGGCGGGTGGCGCATCATCCACACGATGGGATCGAAGATCACCAAACTGCAGCCGGTCAGCGGATTCGCCGCGGAAACCGGCGCGGCGCTCGCGCTCCTGACGGCGACGCATTTCGGCGTGCCGGTGAGCACGACCCATGCGATTACGGGGGCGATCGTCGGCGTCGGCTCGACACGGCGCGTGTCGGCGGTGCGGTGGGGCGTCGCCCGCCAGATTGTGTGGGCGTGGGTGCTCACGATTCCCGCGGCGTTCTTGATCGCCGCCGCCACCTACAAGCTGCTGGCGCTCGCCGGCGCACACTGACGGTCCGCCTGAAGGCGGACACCACGTACGTTCTACGCCGGCCAGGAAATCGTGAACCGCGCGCCGCCCTCGGCGCGGTTTTCCGCGCGCACCTCGCCGCCGTGCAAGCCGACCAGGTGCTTGACGATCGCGAGGCCGAGGCCGGTGCCTCCCGGGTCGCGCGCCCGCGACTTGTCCACGCGGTAGAAGCGCTCGAACACGCGCGACAAGTCCTCTTCGGGAATGCCCGGGCCTTCATCGGAGACCGAGACCTGCACCTGGTCCCCCTCCCGCGACACGTCGATCTGAATGCCGGTTCGCTCCGGCGCGTAGGTCATCGCATTGGTGACGAGATTGCGCAGCGCGTCCTGCAGCTTCGCGGCGTCGCCGCGCAGTGTCTCCGCGCCGGCGGCGATGGTCACCTCGACGCGCTGGCCGCGCCGCTCGAGTGCCGGCGCCAGATCGGCGACGACAGCGTGGATGAGGCCGCGCGCGTCGTACGCCGCGACGTCGAGCGTCTCCTGGCCGGCGTCGAGCCGCGCCAGGCGCAGCAGATCCTTGACGAGCCCCTCCATGCGCTGCGTGTGGCGCGCGATGATCTCGAGGAAGTGCCGGCTGTCCTCGGCGTTGACGTCACCCTCGGCGAGCGCTTCGACGTAGCCGCGGATGGCGGTGAGCGGCGTCCGGAGCTCGTGCGACACGTTGGCGACGAAATCGCGCCGCATCTGATCCGCGCGCCGCAGCTCGGTGATGTCGTGCAGCACGAGCACGGCCCCGTGCGGCCGGCCGGAGGCGGCCGGCGCGGCCCGCGCCATGATCGTGCGCGACGGATCGCGTGGCGGCGAGAGCTGCAGCGCGTCGGGTGTCGCGCCGCCGAGCGCGGCGCCGACGAGCCCGGCGATCGCCGGGTGGCGGATCGTCTCGAGGTAATGGCGTCCGGGCGCGAACTCCTCGAGCCGCAGCATCCGCCGCGCCGCGTCGTTGACCATCTGCAGCCGGCCCTGCGGATCGATGACGATGACGCCTTCGATCATGCCGGCGAGAATCGCTTCCATCCGCGCGCGATCGCGCGCGAGCTCTTCGAGGCGCCGGCCGAGATCCTGCACCGAGTCGTCCAGCACCCGCGCCACCGTGCCGAGCTCGTCACCCCCGTAATCGAGCCGCGGCGGCGTCAGGTCGCCGCGGCGATAACGCGTTGCGACCTCGGCGATGCTCCGCACGCGCAGCCCCATGCGGCCCGAAATCAGCCACGCGATTCCCGCGGCGCCGACGAGCGCCAGGGCGAGCGCCAGGAGCGTCGCGTTCACGATCGTCTGGAGCTGCTGCCGGACGGTGGTGAGCGGCAGCGCCACGCGCGCGAACGCAATCGCCGGATGATGCACCGGCACGGCCACGTACAGCATGTCGATCTTCAGCGTGTCGCTGCGGCGCCGCGCACGGCCGAGTCCGCTCGCCCTCGCCTCGACGACCTCCGGCCGCAAGGCGTGATTTTCCATCGCGGCCAGGCCTGCCAGCGTCTCGGCCGAATCGCCGACGACGACGCCGTCGGGTCCGATGAAGGTGATGCGCGCGCCGAGCAGCGCCCCGATGCGGCTTGCTTCCTCCTGGAGCGAGGGCACCGTCGACATCGTTTCGGGGCGGGCGCTGCGTGCGAGAAGCTCCGCGGTGAGCGTCGCCTCGGCGACGAGCGTGCCCTCGATCTGGCGATCGGTGCGCTCGCGCATCGACTGGGCGAACAGCACGCCGGCGACGACGAGCGCGATGAGCGCGGCGGAGAAGGCCGCGAGAAAAAGCTTGCCGCGAAAGGACACAGTCATCAGTCGTCAGTCACCAGTCGTCAGTCGGCGGCATCCGGCGATTGGCGCAGCTTGTAGCCGAACTGCTTGACCGTCACGAGCGCGTCGGCCAGCAGCGGCAGCTTCTCCCGCAGGCGGCGGACGTGGACGTCCACCGTCCGTGTGCCGCCCGTGTAGCGGTATCCCCAGACATCGGTCAATAGCACGTCGCGGGACAGGACACGGCTCCGGTGCGCCAACAGGTACTCGAGCAGGAGAAACTCCTTTGCCGTGAGCGTGACCGGCTCGCCGTTCGACGACACGATGTGCCGCCCGGGATCGACGACGATCGACCCGTACGTGACGGTCTGTCCCGCGGGCGCGGCGCCGCGCGCGGCGCGCCGCAGCAGCGCGCGCACCCGCGCCACGAGCTCGTTCGGGCTGAACGGTTTCGCCAGGTAGTCGTCGGCGCCGATCTCGAGCCCGGCGATGCGGTCGGACTCCTCGGCGCGGGCCGTCAGCATGATGATCGGGATCGCCGCCGTCTTCTCGTGGCCGCGCACGACGCGGCAGATCTCGAGGCCGTCGACGTGCGGCAGCATGAGATCGAGGATCAGGAGATCGGGCGGCCGCGCGGCGAGTGCGCCGAGCGCGTCGCGGCCCGACGCGATCACGTCCGTGGTGAAGCCGGCTTTCTCGAGATATCGCGCGACGAGCTGCGCGATATCCGGATCGTCCTCGACCACGAGGATGCGGCTGGGCATGCGGTGTCAATTCTAACCGGGAGCGGCCTCTTCGAGGCGACGCGGCGATAGGGGCGGTAGAATGGTCGGCTGATGCCGATCATCCTGCTGCTCCTGTCGCTGTTCCAGTCTCCGCAGGCGCCCAAGCACCTGGCCATAACCGCGACCTCGAGCGCGGCCACGGCCGCGCGGGGGTCGAAGGTGTCGCTCTTTCTCGACATCGTGCCCAAGCCGGGCATCCACGTGTATGCGCCCGGCGCGAAAGACTACGTGCCGATCGTCGTGAAGATGGATCCGCGGCCCGGCGTCACGTTTGCCGCTCTGAAGTATCCGAAATCGGACCTGCTGGTCTTCGATGGCGAGAACGTGCCGGTCTATCAGCAGCCGTTCCGGCTCGTGGAAGACGTGTCGATCGGGCGCACGGTGAAGACGGCGAGCACGCTGACGCTGACCGGCATCGTGAAGTACCAGGCCTGCGACGATCGCGTCTGTTTCATTCCGGCGTCGGTGCCGGTGACGTGGACGATTGCGGTGAGGTAGCGCTACCCAATGAGGCGGCCGACGAGCGGAACGCCCCAGAAGACACCCAGCACGGTGGACACGCATCCGACGACCAGCGAGATCATGCGGAGCGTGCGGGTCTCGCCGCCGATGCGGGCCAGCGGCCATCCCAGGAGCCCCGACAGCGCCGCCATGCCGAGCGTCGAGCCGAGCCCGAAGAGCGTCATGTAGGTGATGCGCGCCGCGGCCGACGGCAGCGTCGCGAGCACGAGCGCCGTCAGCGCGCCGCTGCCGGCGAGGCCGTGGACGACGCCGACCAGCAGCGGCCGCCGCGCGAGCGTGAAGTGCCCGACGTGCACGTGCGGCGCGATGCCCGGATGCCGATGGACGACCGGCCCATGCTGGTGCAGCGCGGAGGGACCGGCCACGCCCTGGCGCGCCGCGCGGCCGATGGCGCGCAGCCCCAGCGCGATCAGCATCATCGCCACGCCGAACTCGAAGAGATCGGCGACTCTCGGCGGCATTTCGGCGCGCAGCAGAATCAGCACGCCGCCGACCACGACGAGCGCGAACGTGTGCCCGAGGCCCCAGCACAGCCCGAGGAACGCCCCCCGGAACGAGCCGCGCTCGTCGCTGATGAGCGTCGACACGGCGGCGAGGTGGTCGGGTTCGAGCGCGTGGCGCATGCCGAGCAGCGCGCCGAGCGTCGATCCCGTCGCAATTTCAAAAAATGGCATAATTCGCGCGGCCATTATACGTGACTCTCTTCCTCATCGCCATCGGCGGCGCGCTCGGCTCGGTCGCGCGCTATCTGTTTTCCTCGTTCGTGCTGCGCGTGTCGGCATCGCTCCTGGGCGTCGGGACATTTGCCGTCAACCTCGCCGGCTGCATCGTCTTCGGCGTCATCGTCGGCGCGGCGCAGCAGCGGTTCGTGCTCTCGCCGCGAGCGAGCGCGTTCCTGCTGATTGGCGTGCTCGGCGGCTTCACGACCTTTTCGTCGTTTGAGTATGAGAGCTTCATGATGCTGCGCGACGGCCAGTTTCTCGCCGCCGCCGTGAACGTCGTGGGGCAGGTGGTGGCCGGCCTGATCGGACTCTGGGCCGGCTTCGTGATCAGCAGCTGACGAAGCGGAAAGACGTGCAAAGATGACCATTCCCAGCGAAGGTAAACTTCTCAGGATTTTCATCGGCGAAGCGGATTACTGGCAGGGGAAGCCGCTCTACGAGGCGATCGTCGTCGAGGCGCGCAAGCGCGGATTGGCGGGCGCCACCGTGGTCAAGGGCTTCATGGGCTTCGGCGCCCACAGCCGCATTCACACGGCGAAGCTGCTGGAGCTGTCGCAGGATCTGCCGATCATCATCGAGATCGTGGATGCGTCGGAGAAGATCGAGGCGTTCATGCCGGATCTCGAGGCGATGGTCGGCGATGGATTGATTACGCTCGAGCGCGCGGAAGTGCTGCTGTATCGGCCGGGACGATGACGCGGTGTTTTCCGTTAGCTGACAGGAGTCCGCAATGAAACGCGTCACGTTCGTGTGCCTGCTCGCCGTGTTCATGCCACGCCCCGGCGTCGACGCGCAGGACGGGCCGTATCGGTTCGTGAAGGAGATCGCGATCGGCGGTGAAGGCGGTTGGGATTACCTGTCGGTCGATCCCACAGCGCATCGCTTGTTCGTGTCTCACGGCACTCGGATCGTGGTCATCGATACCCGGCAGGACACGATCGCGGGCGAAATCACCGAGACCCCCGGCGTCCACGGCCTGACGGTCGCGTCCGATCTCGGCCGTGGGTTCGTCGCGAATGGCGGGGATAACACCGTCAGCATCGTCGATCTCGCCACGCTCAAGACGCTCCAGAAGGTCTCGACCGGCGCCGATCCTGACACCATCGCCTACGACCCGGTCCATCACGTCGCGTATGCCTTCGCCAAGGCCGGCAAAACGGCGACGGCGTTCGACGCGAAAAGCGGTGCCATCGTCGCGGAATTCCCGCTTGGCGGCACGCCGCAGGCCACGGTCGTCGATGCGGCGCACGGCAAAGTGTATGTGAACATCCAGGACAAGAACGCCATCGCCGTGATTGATACGGCCAGCCGGAAGCTGACAGACACGTGGTCGATCGAGCCGGGGGAGAATCAGTCAGGGCTGGCGATCGATCTCGAGCACCAGCGCCTGTTTGTCGGCTGCCGCAACAAGCTGATGGTCATGGTCGATGCCACCAACGGCCAGGTGCTCGCGCAGGTGCCGATCGGCGCCGGCACGGATTCCACCTGGTACGATCCCGGCTCGAAGCTCGCCTTCAGCTCGACTGGCGAGGGGACGGTGACGGTCGCTCGCGAGGAGTCGCCCACCTCGCTCACGACGGTCCAAACGCTGGCGACGCGGCCATACGCACGAACGATGACGCTCGATCCACGCACGCATCGCATCTATCTTGCGGTCCCCGACTTCGAGGCCCTCATCCCTGGCCAGCAGGGACGGCCGAAGGCCATTCCCGGGACCTTCCGCGTGCTGGTGTACGAGATGGCCGCGGCCGGCACCGTCGGTCGGTCCGTGCCGTAATGACGGTCTTCAGGCTTCCCGGACGCCGTGGCTGCGCACGAGGAAGTACCCGGCCACGGCGATGAGCAGCACGCCGTTGACGGCGATGACCTTCGGCGCGCCGACGAGCGTCGCCAGATAGCCGCTCACCAGGCTGCCGAGCGGCATGCCGCCGCGGAACGCGAGCATGTAGATGCTCATCACGCGCCCGCGCATCTCGTTGGGCGCGATCATCTGGACGAGCGACGTCACCGTCGAGAACACCACCATCAGCGCCGCACCGGTGAGGAACAGGAAGATATCGCTCAGCCACAGCACGCGCGAGACGGCGAAGGCGACGATGAGCGCGCCGTACACCGCCTGCATCAGCAGCGCTGTCAGCCCCATCCGCTTGAACTTGCCCAGCCACGCGACCGTCAGCGCGCCGAGGATCGAACCGGCGCCCGAAAATGCCATCAGCCGGCTGTAGGTGCCGGCGCCTTCGTGAAAGACCTGCTGCGCGAACACCGGCAGGAACGTCAGCAGTGCGAACCCGAGGAACGTCGTCGCCGCCGCCAGGACGATGAAGGCCTTGAGGCTGGGGTGATGTCGCACGTAGGAGAGCCCGCTCTGAAGCTCCTCCCGCATGCCCTTCGAGGCCGCCGGCGGGATGTGCTTCACCCGCAGCATCATCAGCGTGTTGATCACCACGACGAACGACAGCGCGTTGAGCGCGAAGCAGGCGTTCATCGCCTGCGGCTCGTCATAGCCCCACTTCCCGAACACGACCAGCGTCGCGCCGAAGAGCAACGGACCGAGCACGCGGGCGACGTTGAACTGGATCGAGTTGAGCGCGACGGCGTTGGGCAGATCTTTTTTGTCGACGAGCGACGGAATGAGCGACTGATACGCCGGGCCGCCGAACGCCTGCGCGAAGCCCGTGATCGACGACAGCATCAGGATGTGCCAGACGTGCACGACGTGCAGGTACATGAGCAGCGCGAGCGTGCCCGACGTCGCCATCTGCACGTACTGCGAGGCAATCAGCGTCCGCCGGCGATCGCGCCGATCGGCGAGCACGCCGCCGATGAGCGTGAAGAGCATGATCGGCAGCTGCTGCAGGAACGCGTCGAGACCCAGGTAGAACGGCGACTTGGTCAGCGTGAGGACGAGCCAGTTCTGCGCGACGATCTGCATCCACGTGCCGATGCTCGACGTGCAGGCGCCGAACCACTGCACGCGGAAATCGCGGTACGTGAAAGCGGTCAGCATCCGGCGCATCGTGCGGGCGCCAAAGGAAGAGGGCGGCACGGCAGCGGCGTTGGTGGTCGTGGTCGGCTGAGCTTTCGAGGATTCGGCCAAGAGGTTCTAGAAGGGGCGCGTTCGATATCTTAACCCACTCGACACCCCTTGATCAGACGGGACGGGTGCGTTATAGTGCTGTTTCGAAGGGCGAAGAAAAAGCGAAACTCAGGAATCAAACAATGCTGGGACTCGCGCGCGCGGACCTCGAATCGCTGCTTCGGGCCAGGAAGCTCGATCGCACGCTGACGACGGCGCTGCCGCCGGTGTCGTCCGCCCTTGGGGACACCGGCCCGCGCGACGATCTCGCCGTGTCCGCCACCGGCCTTTCGACGCTCGACGCGCGACTGGGCGGCGGCCTGCCGCGCGGGCAGTTGTCGGAGCTGGTCGGCCCGCGATCCTCGGGGCGCACGAGCCTCCTGCTGCGGATGCTCGCTGCGGCGACCGCGCGTGGCGAGCTCGTCGCGCTCGTCGATGTGCTCGATCGCTTCGACGTCGGGTCGGCGCAGGCGGCCGGGCTGGATCTCGATCGGCTGCTCTGGATTCGCGGCCACGTCGTGATGAATCCGGGGCTCTGCCGCGATCTGAATCAGCGCGCGCTCGAGCAGGCGGTGAACGCGCTCACGCTTATCCTGCAGGCCGGCAACTTCGGCCTCGTCGCCTTCGACGCCGCCGACGCGCCGTCCGATGCGATCCGCCGTCTTCCGTTCACGACGTGGCTGCGGCTGCAACGCATGCTCGAAGGGAGCCAGACGACGTGCGTGCTCGTGGGCGGCGAGCGGCTGGCGCGCAGCTCGGCGGGGTTGACGCTGCAGCTGGGGATTCGGGATTCGGGATTCGGGGTTCGATTCAGCGGTCGCGTGTTCGACGGTCTCGATGTCGATGCGCGCGTCGTGCGCAGCCGTGCGCGATCGCAGGAGCAAGCCGATGTACGCGTGTCTCTATCGACCACCTGCGCATAAAGTTGTGCCGGCACTCGTCGAGATCGCGCGCAAGTACTCGCCGCGCTACGAGCGCCAGGGCGACGACCTGGTGGTGATCGACGTGAGCGGGGTCGGCCGTCTCTTCGGCGCGCCCCGCGCGATCGGGGACGCGCTCGCGCGGGACGCCGCCCGCCGCGGCGTGCGCATTCATGTGGCGCTGGCCGGCACGTGCACGGCGGCGCGGATCCTCGCGTACGCACGGCCCGGCGTCACGGTAGTCGATCGGGGCCGCGAGGCCGACGCGCTGGCGCCGCTTCCGATCATGATCTTGGGCAAGATAGCGGCTACGGCGACACCCGAGGCCGAGAGTCTACGCTCGAGGCCGAGGGACAGCGAAGCCGTCGCGATCTTTCGCGCCTGGGGCCTCAACACGCTCGGTGAGCTCGCCGCGCTGCCCGCCTCCGATCTGGCCGCACGGCTCGGTCAACACGGCCTCCTGTGGCAGACGCTCGCGCGCGGCGACGACGTCCGCCCGCTGATACCGGATCTGGCGGAGGAGCGCTTCGACGGGTCGATCGATCTCGACTGGCCGATCGACGGGCTCGAGCCGCTGTCGTTCGTGCTGACGCGGTTGCTCGAGCCGCTGTCGACGCGGCTTGAGCGGCGCGATCGCGGTGCGGCGGTCCTGCACGTGCGGCTCGGCCTCGTCACACACGAGGTGCACGCACGCCGCCTCGAGTTGCCGGCGCCCATCCGCGACGTGCGGACGCTGCGCACGCTGGCGCTGCTCGATCTCGAATCGCATCCGCCCCCGGCGGCGATCGACCGCGTCACGGTCGTCATCGACCCGACGCCGGGCCGCGTGCTGCAGCACACGCTGTTCACGCGCGCGATGCCTACGCCCGAGCAGCTGTCGACGCTCATGGCGCGCCTCGGCGCGTTGATGGGGCAGGACCGGATCGGCGCGCCGGAGGCGGTCGATTCGTATCGTCCCGGGGCGTTCGCGATGCGGCCGTTTGCGACGAATCACGAGCCACAGCGCAGAGCCCGCGGAGTACGCAGAACACAGGACACAGAGACACAAACGGCCGAGCGCGAGAGTCTACGCTCGAGCGCGAGGAACAGCGAAGCCGCTGGGGCGAGCGGGGGTAGGGCCCCGCGAG
>ODAK010003912.1_pt1 | contig 15351 bp, 16 predicted proteins | sample 1539591 | NCBI WGS metagenome assembly ODAK01 (sample SAMEA3539303, study PRJEB22396) | soil metagenome | biome: tundra; feature: field; material: soil | place: USA | collected 2010-05 | depth 0.15 m | reverse complement strand
ACGGTCGCCGTCACGGTAAGAGACGCATTTCCGCTGATCCCGCTTAGTGACGCAGCCACGATCGTCGAGCCCACGGTTACTCCTGTCGTCAGTCCGCTCGAACTTGTCGTCGCTACTGACGCAGGCACGTCCGTCCAACTCGCCGTCGAACTCACATTGGCTGTCGAGCCATTGCTATAGGTTGCCGTAGCCGTGAACTGCTGCGTAGCTCCCACCGCGATGCTTACGCTGGACGGCGACACTGATATCGACGCGAGTGTCGCGGTTGCAGCAACGGCAAGAGACGCATTTCCGCTGATCCCGCTTAGCGACGCAGCCACCATCGTCGAGCCCGCAGTAACTCCTGTTGCCAGGCCACTCGAACTTGTCGTCGCTACCGACGCCGGGGCGTTGGTCCAGCTGGCCGTCGAAGTCACATTGGCCGTCGAGCCGTTGCTATAGGTTGCCGTGGCGGTGAACTGCTGCGTGGCGCCCACTAGAATGCTTGCGCTGGACGGAGCTACGGACACCGACGTGAGCGTCGGAGGCGCAGAGTTGCTGGAAACAAGCCCCCGGCATCCCATGTTCGCGATCAGGAGCGAGAGGGAAAAAAAGCAAAAGAGGGCCGAAAGCAACCGACGAGGACGAGTAGCCATTGGTCGAATCTCCAAGAAATGCGAGTCCGCAGAGACAGCAGGAGGGTGCTAAAAATTACCGCGACAGAACATCATGGAGCACAACGACATCGTCCCACCTCCGCGGAGGTGCCGTTTAGTTGCCAAATCTTTGTCGAAGGTTGCTCTGCGTCTGCAGATTACGAACCCGTCAATCGCTGCCTAGGAACCGGGCACGAAAGGCGCCCGATACCAAGTTCCAAATCGGGCCTGATCGCGCCCGGCAGCCAAGCCTGCAAAAGGCTCGCAACCGTCGCTTCCCCTGGATAGCTGAGCAACGCCCTGTCTTTGCACCGTTCCAATGGTCTTGGAAGTCGGCGTTTCAAGAAGTCCGCCCTTGCCACGCCCGATTCCCATAAGGGGGACGATGTACTTCCGATTGGAATGTCAAGGCTTTCTTTGTTGACCATACCCAGAACCCTGTATTACTGTCTGGGCAACACCAGTGAACTCCGGATCGATCCGAATCGGTCCAGCAAGGCTGTACAGGGGCAACGTCCCGTTCGCGTCGGGCCTAGTCCACTCATTAGGAAATTTTTCAGAACTTGTGATTCCACAAGCACGCGTTCAAAAACATACTCCGGAGACCCCTGACGATCATGAAGACTGTTTCCCGCATTCTCTTTGCTTTCATAGCGTTGGCTACACCTGCCCTGGCAACTGTGACGGTCAGCAGTCCAACTAATGGCGCTACCGTTGGCTCGCCGGTACCTTACGTGGCGACTGCGACTACGTCCACTTGTTCGAAGGGCGTAGCGTCCATGGGCATCTATGTGAACAACCAGTTGGTCTACGTCGTGAACGGAGCGAGCATGAATACACATTGGACCCTCGCCCCAGGTTCTTACAGCACCGTCGTGGAAGAGTGGGACTACTGTGGCGGCGCAACCTACACGACGTTGGCGATCACGGTCAGCAGCCAAAGTGGCGTATATGTGACATCGCCCGCGAACAACGCCCAAGTGAATTCGCCGGTGAATTATGTGGCGTCGTCGACCACGAGTACTTGTTCGAAGGGCGTGGCATCGACTGGAATCTACGTTGACAACAAACTGACGTATACCACGCAGGGAGCGAGTCTAAACACTCAGCTGTCGTTGAGCCAAGGGTCCCACAGTACCGTAGTGGAAGAGTGGGACTATTGTGGTGGAGCTGCTTATTCCACGGTGAATGTCACGGTGACAAGCGGCGGAACGAAACTCTCCAACATCCAGGCCAATCAAGGCTGGAATAGCTGGGGTCAGCTTCCCCCCGCCTATGCTGACTGTTCACCCTGTTCCGGACTCTCTTGGTCAACGAAGTACGGAATCAAGTCGCCGTCAGAAAGTGGAGATGCAACCCAATTCAATACCAGCGGAACTACACCTTACGGGGTCGTTCTCTGGTACAACCCGGTGATTGGCCAATTCTCAACGGAGGGACTGCCCGACCTGAATCACACGCTGATTCCGAGTCTCCATAACTTTACCTATGACACCGATTTCTATGTGACGAACCTCGCGGTGACGCAGGTGTTGGAGTTTGATGTCAGCATGTATTTGGATGGGATCGGCATGTTCTTCGGCACCCAATGCAACCATTTAGGGGGAGGGGAATGGGATGTCCTGGACAACGTGACCCAGCAATGGGCTTCAACCAGCGCTTCTTGTAATCTCACTACTGGCTGGAACCACCTTACCCTTCAACTGCAGCGGGAATCGAACAATGACCTTCTGTATCAGTCGATCACTTTGAACGGTGTGACGGCCAACATCAACAAGACGTATGCCCCTTACACCGTGCCATCCAGCTGGTATGGCATTACCGTGAACTACCAGATGGACGGAGACTACAAGCAGTCGGCAAACACGACGTACCTGGACAATTTGAGTCTGACCTATTGGTAGAGTGACGGAGCAGACGTTACGGTGATTCTCCACCGCAAGACTTTCCGCTGGGAGGTCTTGCGGAGCGTCCGGAGACCGACTGTGACCGTGGACTTCGATGGCGCCCGCTGCGTGGCGAGCAAGATTGCGATCAACTCGCCTTCTGACAAATAGATCAAGAGTGCAACCCAAAAGGGGCCGAATCAGCGAGTGTACGCATGCAAGATGGCTCTCCCTGGTGAGTGTCGTTCTCATCGTATAGCCCGAGCGCATCGTAGGAACGTGGCCCCCCGCCTGGTGTTAGATCCGAATCTGCAAAGCCCTCCAATCGCCCCCTTGCCCCGTTTAACCTGCATAAAGTCCGCATCTCCTCCCCTCGATCGTTTCAAGATTCCGAGGATCGAGGAATGCAGCAATTCCCCATGCTCGATTGGGCGCGCAGGCCAGTGCACTTCCGAGTAAGATCCGAGTCATTTCCTGTTGACCGTACCCAGAACCCTGTATTACTGTCTGGGCAACATCACTGAAACTCCGGATCGATCTGGTCGGTCCAGCAAGACTACAGGGGCAATGTCCCGTTCGCGTCGGGCCGAGTCCATTTATTCAGCAACTCAGAACTTGCGATTCCGCAAGCACGCGTTCGACACAAAATGCCGGAGGCCCCGTCATCATGAAGACTTCTTACGTCTCGATCTGTATGTTTATAATGCTGGCGGCATCCGCGCTCGCCAATGTCAGTGTCAGCAGTCCAAATAATGGCGCTACGGTTGGCTCGCCCGTGCCTTACGTGGCGACAGCGACCACCACTACTTGCTCGAAGGGCGTAGCGTCCATGGGGATCTATGTGGACAACCAACTGGTCTATGTCGTCAATGGCGCGAGCCTGAACACGAATTGGCCCGTCAGTTCGGGTAAACACAACACCGTGGTGGAAGAGTGGGACTACTGTGGCGGCGCAACCTACACGACCCTGACGATCACCGTCAGCAGCCAAACTGGCGTATGGGTGACCTCGCCCGCGAATAAGAGCAAGGTGAGTTCGCCGACGAATTACGTTGCAACCGCGAGCACGACCACCTGTTCTAAGGGCGTCGCTTCCATGGGGATTTACGTGAATAACGTACTCCAGTACGTAGTGAATGGAGCGAGCCTGAATACCAATTTGAGTCTGACAGCAGGAACGTACAACACCGTGGTGGAAGAGTGGGATTATTGTGGCGGAGCAGCCTACACTCCCGTTGCGATCACGGTGCAGGGTGGACAGGGCGGAAATGTACTCTCCAAACTGCAGGCTAGCAGCGGATGGAAAAATTGGGGCGAATTGCCTCCATACTATGCGATTTGTTCCGCACCCTGTCCTGGGGTGACCTGGTCCATGACGCAAGGGATCAAATCACCCGCGATGAGCGGAAATTCGACGCAGTTCAATATCGGCGGTACGACGCCTTATTCAGACGTTCTGTGGAGCATTCCTCTGATCGGCCAGGGGTCGACTCAGGGGCTGCCCGACTCCGGTCACACGCTCCTTCCGACGCTGCACAACTTCACCTACGATGCCTACTTTTACCCAACGAACCTCGGAGTGACACAGGTCCTGGAGTTCGACATCAGCATGTACTTCAACGGGCTGGGATTGATTTGGGGCAACCAGTGCCGCGTCGTGGGGGGAAACGAATGGGATATCTGGGATAACGTCAGTTCGAAATGGGTTCCGACCGGCGTTGCCTGTAATCCCGTGAACAACTCCTGGAACCATGTGACGATTCAAGCGCAGCGGGAATCTGACAATTCGCTGCTGTTCCAGTCGATAACACTGAATGGAGTGACGAGTAACATTAACCAGAAGTACGCACCGGGCACTGCACCTAGTGGCTGGTGGGGAATCACAGTCAACTACCAGATGGATGGAAACAACAAGCAGTCGGCGAATACTACGTATCTGGACAACTTCAGCTTCACATACCAGTGAAGGCAGCACACGGTTGTAACGAGGGTCCGGCTCTACTTCGACGCTGTGGGGACTGTGTGAACGAACGTCGGGTACGACTGCAGGGCGTCGGGGGACAGTGCGTTCAGTACTAGTTGCGACACCTGCCGCTCGACATCCTGAACTGGTTGCGGAGCGACGATCGTCATCCCGCTCACGAGTTCGCTTAGCGCCAGATATGACGCGCGGCTTCTGTGGAGAAAATCGAGTGGATACTCGGGCTTTCGCGCGCGAGCTTGGACCGGGTCGGCATCCAGGACGAAGCTGACATCTGGTTGCGGAACGAACGGCAGCAACAGTCGAACATACGCTCGCTCGATTCGATTCTGCAATGACAAGTTCGCGAGTTCGTCGTAGAGATATCGGTCAAAAATGATAACGTCGGTATTCGCTCTTAGCGCATTCGCTACTTCGATGCGAAGCGAGATGGCATCCACGAAGTAAAGGCCGAATCGCACCGCAGTCATAAACCAAGATCGTACGTTTTTGTCTCGTCGGTTTACCGGCTGCGCCGGCGTTCCAACACCCTTGTCGCCCTTGAACAGGGTGTGGCCGGTCACTTCGCGGACCCGCGTGAGCCGCGCAACGTCGTCCCAGAAAGTAACCAACGAGACGCGGAAACCGGCCTCGTTCAGTCGGGCACGAAGAGTTTGGATTTGAGTGCTTTTGCCGGCGCCATCAATGCCAGAGAAACTTACAAGTCTGGGGCGCCGGGGTTCAGAGGCTTTCCGAATCATGCTTCAACAGCTTCTTTCCGAGTGCTCGCTGGCAACGGGCTAGTGAGGCCGGCTGGGGCTGGCACTGGCCAGGGCCACAACTGTACCGACCGCAACGCCAGCACCTGCGATGATGCCAACTTTGATCAGGATGGAGCGCGCTCGCCTCTGTTTTGCCGGCGCAATTGCTGCACCGGCTGGTCTGGAAGCCGCCACACCCGTTGTCTTTACAAACGTCGCCGCTGCTGTGCCCAGAGGCGCCTGTGCGTCACTTTGTGGTTTTGGGGAGGGCGGTTGCACACTGGGCAGTTCGTCTTGCGAAAGCACTGCGCCTGGACTGTTGGGAAGAGCTTCAACCTGGGATGGTTGGGCCTGCACATCAGTGGTGCCACTATCGGAAGATCTCGGCCGCGCCTGTGCGGAAGATGCGGCTTCGACCTGTTGATTGGGACTCGCCTCCTGCTGCGGTGATGGGACTGCAGCCGCAAGTGGCGCAACGAATAACAGCACAAGGCAGCCAGCGATGTGTCGCCTCAGCCAACGCCCCGTGGTTCTCATCGTTACCCCCGACGCCGCAGGCTTCTCGCGCGAGTCACACTGACCTATTTCAAAACCTTTACTGCGTACTCTAGACGAAAGAGGCGAATTTCCCTGCCGAAGAGCCTGGTGGAACGGCTTTGTCGGCAATTGGTAGAAGCTGTTGACCGCGTCGGCGGTGGTTTCAAAGGCCTCAAAGAGATGTTCTACCCTCGCGAGTTCCAGAATCGCCGCTGCTCCCGGAGGGATTGCCGCAAGTTTGACATCGCCGTTCCGCTTCATCGCCTCTTCCAGGCAACGTAACAACACTTGGATTCCGGCGCTGTCGAGTCGCCGCACTTTGGAACAGTCGAGCACCACACGAGGTCGATCTGCGTTCAGGCAAGACTCTACTTCGCGAAAGAAACTACGCCCTTGCTTAACACTCAAAGTCTCCGGTAGTTGTTTCACCTCTATAAGTCTTGCACTTGTCATATTCGGGATCCCAGGTTCCAACAATCTTCTTTTGTCCGTATGGCGAAAAATTGCATAGGCACCTAATTCGGCCTATTAAACAATCTAGAGTGGCAGCAGCGCGGGGTCTATCCTGTCTTGTCAGTAGAGGGCGGACAGGTTTGCGCTAGAGATTAAATACGAGTTTCGGTCAAAATTGGCTTTACAAAAGCCGCGCGAGTTCGGCCTCGGGATCGTGCACAACGTGGGTTAAAAGGTTTGTCCCATACCGGAAGAGCGTCGCCACATTCGTGCGGTACCAGCAACACTCCGTCATCCTGGGCGATAGTCCGCACAAGAACCGAAACTTCGATACGGTCTCCGGCGATGTGAGAATTGCCGCCACGAGACGGTGATTTCCATCCAGGATCGTAAGTGGTTCGCTTTCGTTCAGACCGATGAGGAGCACAGCGCCCGGGTCGGCATGCTGTCGGAGTCCAGCGCTCAGAGCTTCTATCTTCGATAGGAATGCTTTTCCGGCTTCATCATGGCTGCGAAATGTGCGGAGGCGTTCGGCAATTGCCGTGATGCCAAAATTTCCCCGCGCGAGTTTCCGCCATTGTGCCCTTGGAAAGACTCGAATCTGGGCTAAGTCTGCCGTCGCAATTTCGGCCTCGAACCATTCGGTCCCCCCCGGCAGTTCTTTCCACAACGAAAAATGCCGAATAAACAACAGGGCACGTCTCTTTGCATTCTCGCCAGCATCGTCGAGGTGCGGTGTCAGCACCAGCCCGCGCAGGGTTTCGTGGTACTCGTCGAATGCGGAATTGCTGAAATCGGTCCTTAGAAATTCTGCGATGACCTCGTCCTCTGAAACCCGCCGAATCAACCTGATCGTCTTCGGAGACGTTGCCTCGTGCCCATCCTTTGCGCTGGCCGTGGAGTGAATCAGGAACGGCACTGCGACAACGACGAGGAGAACCACCATCAGCCCAAGCTGTATCAAAATGACCTGTTGCAGAGACGAATGAAACCTGCAAATGCCCACGACGACAGCGCCACTGAAGGCCAATTGCACCCAACTCGTATTGGCGATTTTGTATGACATCTCGTATGCAATGATCACAACGCTAAGCGAGTAAACGACCGTTGTTGCAGCGTACAACGCCAGTAGATAGGGTAGGCCGTGTTTCCCAGCTATTTCGAACTGCGGGCCAAAGAACGTTGTCCAAATCCCAGCGGGCGCCAGGCGAAGACCGAGAGCCAACGCCGAACCGATTCCCAACACCAGCAGGAGTGAAGTCAGCAAAACCCTGTGACCTTTTCTCTCCTCGTCGCGAGTGCCCGCAACAAGTGGAAACATGGTATTCACCACCGCGGAGGAAAAGGCAAAAATGACCCGACCCACTAATGCCACGGCAGCGTACAGTCCCGCCACAGTCGAAGGAAAGAAGTGCTTCACCAGCACGATGTCGCAATTATTGATCAGCACCTGGCCGGCAAAAAAGATGATTGCCTGCAGTGCCTCACGAAACGCATGGGGAATGTGCAGATCGCGGGGAACCGCGGCCGCGAGTTTAGGTCCGGCCGCGAGATAGGCCACCGCTACGGCGGCGGCGTTGGCGGCAATCACTCCTGGAACGCCGAAGCCCAGCATGATGAGCAGGAGAGATCCACCCAGTCGAACCAGTCCCTCAAGGACCAGATTGGCGCCGAGACGATGGAAGCCGTAGGCGCCCTGGATGTATCCTCGCCGGGTTCCCAGCGGAACGTAAAACGCCACTCCAACTGCGAGCAGGACCACGAGCACCGGACTCGGCAAATTGAGGTAGTCCGCAATAACTTTCTGAAACAGCAGCAAAAGAAGCGCGACGATGATGCCGCACGCCCAAGCGCTCCGGTGAAATCCTCGATAAACTGCGCTTTTTCCCTCGAGAGAACTCTGTTGTGCAACAACCTTTGCGGAAACGATTTGGAAGGAAAGCGTGACGGCCGATATCAGGATAAGAAGAGTGTAAACAGCCGTAGCGTGACCAAACGCGGTAGGGCCAAGGAATCGTGCAACCGCAATGTTGTAGGCGAAGTTAATCGCGGTGGCAAGCCCTGAAGCGGAGAGCAATACGAAACTCCCCGACAATACGCGGGCTTGGAGAGTCTTCGATTTCGAATTCGAATCAATCAAATTCTTGGGGCTCCGGCTCACCAACCAGCGAAACCTGTATGGGGACAACTCCATCATCGACAAGCGTGGTGCGTGAGAATGCGAAATGCAAAGGGACGGAATCTACTGTTGGCAGCACTTCTGATGCAAAAACTAACGATCAGGCTGCTTGCGGCCCGGCCCACTCGGCCTTTAATTGCCGTCCTCGCTACAACCCAGGGTGTTTGCACAGCCTCTAAGGTCCAGAACCTTATGATGAATCGCTACTGGGTGATCTCTGCTTTGATGTTTCTGCTGCTGCAGGGATGCGCCTATCCCGGCCTGCGTCAGGAACTCCGCCGGAGTGTGCCGACAGCGGACGCTTCACCGCGAATTCTGGCCATCTATGAGCCCTGGTTTGGTCATCCCAGGCACATCAACGTTGGCTATTCCTCCCAGGATCCGGCCGTGATTCGTAAACAGATGGACCAAGCCAAGGCGCTGGGAATCTCCGGGTTCGTGGTGGACTGGTACGGGGATCGCGAGCCTTTTATCGATCGCAGCTATGCTCTGATCCAGACTATCGCCACCGAGAAGAACTTCCACGTTGCGATGATGTACGACGAAACCGACGAAGAAGAAGCCGAGGCAACGGACGATGCTTTTGCGGCGTTCAACAAGTTCAACGAAACATATCTTTCGCCAAACGCACCTGGCCGTCAGGCCTATCTCACCTACAATGAACGGCCTGTGATCTTCATTTTTCCAAAGGGAGGGCACACCAACTGGAATCGAGTGCGGGCAGCGACCGACAAATGGGCCCACCCACCTTTGCTCATCTACGAGGATCGATCAAGCCCTTTCACATCTGCGTTCGACGGTTTTTATGCATGGATCAATCCCGGAAAAAAGGGATGGGCAACCGATGGCAGCAACTGGGGTGAGGATTACCTGGGAGATTTCTATCGCAAAATGCAGTCAAAATATCCTGACAAGATTGCCGTGGGAGCCGCCTGGACGGGTTTCGATGACAGCAAAGCCTCTTGGGGCCTGAATCGGCACATTTCTCAGCGCTGCGGCGCTACCTTTGCGGATACCATGAAGTTGTGGCGGCAGTATTACCCCGCTGATCGTCCACTGCCCTTCTTGTTGGTTGAAACCTGGAACGACTACGAAGAGGGCACGGCAATTGAGCGTGGATTAGCCAAGTGCGAGTCCGGCTCGCAATCGCGACCGGGGCAGTGAAACTCTAAGCCACCCGAAATGGCTTTTTTCGATCCCCTACCCGGCGCCTCAAGTCTACTTGATCGGAATTCTCCCGCGAAGCATCGTAAACCTTGTTGATGATCGAGAGAGGCCGGCTGCGCACCTCGTCGTACACTCGTCCAAGATATTCCCCAAGCACACCCACAGACAGGAGCAGAAATCCGCCTACCAGAAAGACAGCCGCCGCGATACCGTAGCCTAATGGATTCACGGCGCTCTTCGAAAAAATGGTGCATATCGCCAAAATGACAGCAACCGAGACTGCAAATCCCGCTAACCCGAAGCTGAGGCGGAGCGGCTTGTAGCTGAAGCTGGTAATCGCGTCCATCGCATACTTGATCCGGCTCAGGAACGTGAGTTTGCCTTCGCCGCCCGCACGGTCCTGCCGGTCGTAGAGAACGACGCCTGTCTTGTAACCAACCCAGGCACGCAGTCCAGGCAGGTATCGGCTGCCCTCCCGCAGTGAGTTGATCGAGTCGACCGCTTGTCGATCAAGAAGGCCGAAGATCCCCGCATTGAGCGGAATGGGAAAGTCGGAGAGTGCTCCCAGCAAGCGATAGAAGATCGGAAACAGCTTGGCTAGGATTCGACGCCGTTCTTGCCGGCTCCGTCTTACGGCGGTTACGACTTGTGCGCCATTCCGCCAGGCAGCGACCAATTCCGGCACAACCTCTGGCGGGTCCTGGAAATCGCCGTCCATTAAGACAACCGCGTCGCCAATCGCAGTCTGCAAGCCCGCAGAGATGGCCCCCATGTGCCCCCAGTTACGCGACAAATCTACCACGACGACGTGCGCATCCTTGGCGTGCATATCTGTCAGCAGTTTCAGGGACGAGTCTGTGGAGCCGTCGTTTACATAGACGACCTCCCAGGCTTCTTCCTTCATCGAGTCCGTGAGAGCCGCATGAAATAGCTCTACGATTTCCTCTTCATTGAAAATAGGTACCACGACTGAGATCATCTAGCGGCTCCTTGAGTGGTTCCCAAAAACAGAACAGTGCTCGATCTTCGTGCATGTACAGATTTGCAGTCGTGAAGAATTCGAGGTCGAATTCGAAATAAGCAGATCATTCGGACTCAGCCTGGAAGATGCGTACCTTCCACCGCACTTCGGTTGGCGTCAATACTGCAACATAGCGCACTCGAACGTGTTGCGTGGTCTGCACCCTTTGGCCATCGAGGATTTGAACGTCGTATTCCACCGTGTCGACCAATTGAATAGACAGTCCTTCTGGTGAGTAAAAAACCAGACGAACATCGTGCGCTGTGTCTCGATAAGTTGTATGAATCCCCAACTTTGCTTGCTCCCGAATCGTGTCTGCCAGTTTCTCTTTGGCGATGCCGGTGAACTCGCGATCGAGCAGATCGACCCGATTCTGCTCGAACGCACCGCTGAAACTGCGCCACGCCTGCAGATAATCACGAATCACCGCGGTCTCAGTTTGCTTCTCCAGAGGCCGTGGCCCGACCGAATCCGCAGGTTCAATGCGGACGGCAGGTGGGTCAGAGCCAAGGGCAAACATCGCCACGAAGAGTGAGCACACGACAAAGATGGGCCGTTTCATTGCTATTTTTCCCAGCGAATTTCATTCCCTATCAAAACTCCGGTCGCAACCGAGATTTTTGCCCCGCTGTACGCTGGCATATCCGTGCGTGCGACCCCTCGTTTGAGGGGGACATCAACCGTGGATTCGCTGCCCTTATAGGTTTCCGTGAAGGTGACTATCGTTCCATCTGGCAGAGCGTTGCCGCTACAGTCGCGCACCGGCTCGGTTTCCACTGCAAGCCTCTGACCTGACGGCTTAGCGCTCATGCGTAAGTGGCAGGGATCGCCTGGAACTTGCTGTATCACGCGTGTGCTGGCAGCATCCCCAACTCGAGCCACAAACTGGGAAGCGCCTTCCTTGGTCGCGGAATTCATCTTTGTCCAAGCCACGCCATTGTGCGTCAGCGCCGTCCGCGTCTGCACAGCACCGGCAATGCCTGACAGCTGAAACGAGACTTGCGCAGGCGTCAGGACCAGGTTCTGAAAGGTGTCAAAGACGTATACGACGCCGCTGATGCCCTCGTGCAAGTTGACCGCAAGACGGGAGGGCTTAGCGAGAAAACTCAACGCCGCTGGTGGACTCGCAGCGATAACATCGAACGCGCCGTCTTCCGTGGAGGAGTCTCCCACCAGAGCGACTAGATAGTGGCCGGCATTGTGGAGATCTCCAGGAGCAAAGAGCGTCGCATTTCCTAGTTGTACATTGCGTCGCAAAACCTGCCCCGGCCCCACGATGTAGAGAACCGCTTTGCCGCTTCCGCTGCTTTGGACCGAGAACCCGCTACCCGCTTCGACAGTTTTGGGCAAGCGCAGGCCGCCGGTTTGCGCCAACGCTAGCGGCATTGCGGCAAGAACTAAACCGCCCAGCAAGAATGTAAATCTGGATTTCATTGGAACCGGCCCGAACTGTACGAAGTTGTGATCGCACGCTCGCTACTGACTTTGACGGCGATGTCCGCCGGAACAGACATGGCAAAGGAAACCGGAGTTTGAGGCAATAGTGCGCGGTCGACATATTGGTCCGCGACCCATATCAGTTGGCCATTTTTGTCATAGAACGTCCCAAGAACGTGCGCCACGCTAACGGCCTGACCACTCTGATTGACAAGTTTTCCGATCAGCGAAGCTTTGGGCGCCGGGCTCAGGCGCTGATCCTCAATCTCGATCACAGGATCCGCCGAAGCCGCGATCAAGGTTGACGACGGCTCCATGTGAACACTGTCTACTTCGGATAGCGCTACGTCGTGAAACGCAATGAGAAAAGGAGTGACCTGCTTGGGCAAGAGAACGTGAGAAATCTTGTCGAAGCTGTCTTCTGTCGCGATCGCAGACCCGTTCTTCGCCAGTAGCGTCGCTCTGACCGTCACAAAGGCGGGGACGACGTCCTCGTTCAGAAGTTCGCCCATGATGACCACTCCGCCGGCGCGGTCCACGGGATGCATATCCACGATACGCACGTGCGGCGCTTCTACATCTTGAGATCCCCAGTCATCTTCCGCGCCGCGGTAGATCACGTCCCAGCGCAGATAGGTCACAGGGATCACCTGCGGCGGCACTCGAGGTTCTTTCACGATCGGCCACAACACGCCCCAACGGTCCCCATTTCGAACCACTCGCAGGTCGCGTGTGTCCAGGAACGCTCCTACCACGGTCGACCACCGCAATTTGAGCTGAATCTGGGCTTCGTCGGGGGAGGCATGCAAGGGCCGGAGGTCGAAGCTATCGAGAGTCGCGTAAGTGCGAAGGCTAGGGTAGCTTCCCTTCAAATCGCGCACGAACTCCATTTCCGTGAATTCGCTTTTGTTGGCAAGACTGGAATACGCGTTTCCCCAAGCTTGGCGGCCGATATCGTCCGCCAGATTCTCGACAGCCGCTTGCGGCGACGAAGACGTACGCAGCAAGCTGGCCCCGGAACCGGCCATGGCTTTCGCGGACGGAACAGGCCAAACCGTACCCACCACGATGAGTGCCACTGTAACCGAGGCGATGACGATTGCGAGGAGGCGTCCGTTGTTCATGAGGCGACCCTTTCAAGGACGCGATTCTCACGGGCAGTGGACGGTTCAACGACCCGGCGTCTCTGCCATCGTCTCTCTGGAATCAGCACCACCAACATCGCGAGAATGCTGCTGCCGATGGGGAGGATGCCCCACATGAGCCCTTGCCACCGCGGAGGGATCTGTGGCGCGTTGACTGGAACGGCAGGTGCTACATCCTCTCTGCTCCAGATGGTGATTGTCTTGTCTTCAAGATCATCCACTCTGCGCCAGCCGGCGAAGACCAGGAGAGGCTCGTAGTATGGATCTCTTACGAACACCCATTTCAAGCCATAGCGGTCGGCGTGATGAAGCATCGCGCTCAGGGCGTCGAGGCCTGGCTTGCCAAAATATTTCGAACTGGTGAGCGCGCCTCCGCCGAACTGAGTCAATTCCGGCAGCATGCGGCCGGAATTCCATTCACCATCTACGCTACTGGCGTCCGTCAGCACCGCCAGTCGCGAAATCTTGTTGCCAAATCCCAGAGTGATATAGCGGTAGCGATCGTGACCGTCACGATTCAGCCAGGAGGCCACTGTGTCGACCTTGAAATCTGCGGCATCCGCGGGCCGATAGGTTGCCCAGGCCACCGCCAGAGCACAGCTCAGCGCCGCCGCCGTGGTTAAACCTGCGACTGCTCGCAACCGAAATCGGTCGATCAGTTCTGTGGCCAGAAGCCCAACAAAAGGTAGCGCGAGCAGCGTTGCCCAATAGCTGAAACGCTCCATCGTCAGTACGTCAAAGGCTCGGCCCAACACGAGTCGGCCTACGGGTGTGGTTCCTCCGAGTCCCACCAGGAATGCCAGCCAGAAACCGATGAGCAACGGGCGGAGTCGAGCGATGGAAGAACCTCTCAGCAAGATGAACGGCAGGGCCAGAATCAAGGCGCCATAAGGGACCACGAAGTAGTTCAGGCCCCACTGGGGACTCAGCAGGTAATTCGCGCGGCTCGGGTGTGGGATGGGAGTCTGAGTGACCGGATAGTGAATCAGTGCGATCCAGAACGGAAGAAGTACCAACGCAACCGCGGCACCGACAATCAGCACAATGATACCGGTGCGCAGAACGAACGCCGGAGCGGAGGTTCGCTCGCCATCTCGCCGGTCGAAGATCACCAGCGCAAGCACCGGCACTGCGAACAAGAAGGATCCGAAGAGGAGCGTGGCATGATGCGCCGCGGCAGCAGCCACGAAGAGCGCTCCGCCTTTAAGAAACGCACGCCACTTGCCGTGCCGGACCCACTGGAAAAGGTAAGGCAGGGCGTTCAGGTAAAGAGGCGCCGCAAATGTAGTCGACAACTGCCCTGCGGAATAGATCAAAAAACATTCTGAGCCGAGAAACACGCTCGCCAGCGCCGCAAACGCCGCCGCCCGTCGATCTACCCAAAGCAGCGAAAACCGATAAACGCCCAATGCCAGAAGCAAAATCGCGACGAACTGAATCGCCATATATGCCATGTCCAACCCAAGGACCCGCGAGACTAACGCCAGCCACTGCTGCGGCAAAGGAGGATATGTGGTCTGTGAAAAGCCCGCATACCACTTGGGGTTCCAGGGGTCGAACCAATTGTGCAGGTAGTGAGATGCGAAGAAGATATGGAAATTCGCATCGTACGACTTCAACGGCAACTTCATGAGGAGTAGCGGCAAGTGAACGACAAGAGCCGCCAGAAAGATCATGCTCAACGGTATCGGACCTGGTGTAGGTGCGATCGACTCAGTTTTCTGCACATCTCCCTTTCGGTTGGTTGGTCTTGGATTCGAGGCCGTCCATCCGGGTTGTATCGACGGGGCGGCCTCCCAAGCCATTGGGACAGCGCAAATCAGACGACCCGTCCAGCCAACGCGGAAGGCTTTTCGCGAATCGAAGACCTTGCAAGTAACTGATCCGGTGGTAACACTTTGAGTTTCGCGCTGAGATACCCGAAGACCGTGTGCGTGTCTGTGCTTGTCATCGCGTTTGCCTGCTCCGTCCGAGCGCAAACGTACAAGGTGGGGTCTGGTTCCCAGGAAACGCCCCAAGTCAATACCAATCCAAAGCCACCTCCGAGCAAATCACTCGGCTGGGGATCGAATATTCAAAACGCACGTCTTGCAGGAGCTGCAGAGTTAGCCCTGAAAGACGGGAACTATGCGATTGCCGTGGATTATGCCCAGCGTGCTGCGCAGGCCAC
>ODAK010003909.1_pt1 | contig 15359 bp, 14 predicted proteins | sample 1539591 | NCBI WGS metagenome assembly ODAK01 (sample SAMEA3539303, study PRJEB22396) | soil metagenome | biome: tundra; feature: field; material: soil | place: USA | collected 2010-05 | depth 0.15 m | reverse complement strand
GGCGTCGGCGGCCACTACGGCGGCATCGCCAACTCCTTCCTAGAGTTCGTCCTGTTCGCACTTCTGGGCTGGCAGGTCTACGGCCCGGCGATACGGTGATAGGCGCAATTCTCGGGAGCGTGTTCTGATCTGCTCCGCGACGCGGTCGGCTATGTCTCAGTTTACGGCCCCTCCTGCGTCGTCCCGGTCCGGCGCGTGAGGCCCGTCCTCATCGTCGTGGGTGCGGACAAGGGCGGCGTCGGCAAGACGACCGTCTGTCGCGCGTTGCTCGACTACCTAGACGAGAAGAAGATCACTAGTATTCGGGTGTTTGACACCCAGCGCGGCGGAGACCTCCAGAAGTACCGGCTTGGTGTCGAGGTAGTAGACATCTCCAGTATCGACGACCAGATGCGCGTGTTCGACGGCGTCGAGGACTACCAGGCCACGGTCATCGACATCTGCGCCGGGCAGCTGTCGCCGTCGTTGGCGATGCTGGAGAGCGGTGGTCTGCTGCGCGATGTTGGGACCGGAGTACTGCGGATGCTGATGCTTCACGTCATCGGCTCATCGATCGCGTCGATGGAGGAGATCGGTGAGGTCGTCGCCGTTATCGGCGGTGGCGCGGTTCGTCACCTGTTGGTCAAGAACCACTATAACGACGCCAAGTTCCGGGCGGCCCTGGACCCCAAGTACGCCGGGGTGCTGGCCGCCGCCGCCAGGAGCACGATCGAGATTCCGCTGCTGCCGAGCCAGGTACGCGAGGAGATCGACGCGCAGCTGTCCGGCTACGCTAATTTCATCAAGAGCGTCAACCTGATCGGGGAGCCGCTGGCCAGGCGCAACTCGCGCATGCTGGTTGGCTACGCGGCGCGCTGGCTGTCTGCGGTGTGGTCGGAGTTCGATCGCGTGAATCTCATGGGAACGTTTGATGCCGCTTGAACCAGGCTCCTCGCGGGAGGTCATCAGCCGCAACATCGCCACTGAGCGCGACGCCGGGAAGCCGGAGAAGCAGGCGGTGGCGATAGCCATGAGTAAGGCTAGGGGCGACTCGCTAGTCAAGATCGCCGACTCCGTGGCCAGGCTGTGCGACCGGTTCGACGCTGTGGCGGGGCGGAGGGCGGATGCGGAAGACTTCTTCGGGCGAGACATGAGGGACAAGCTGTCCGGTGTTGATACCAAGGGGCAGCTCGATCAGATAATCGAATACGTTCGAGAAAAGAAGTCCGTTGATATTATCCGTTTAGCGGATAAGTTCAATATAACGGTTGGAGCCGCGAATAGGATTAATGAGGTTCGTAAGGAGATAGGTACGAGTAACCGGGCCAGTCCTACCCAGACCAAGGGGGAGCAGCTAGCTCGTGGTCTTTCTCAGAACAAGACTCTGGGTCCGAATTGGCGCAAGTGATCCTCGCCGCCGGCCTCCTCCTCCTGACCCCGGAAAAGACCGCCCTCTTCCTCCAGCGCGGTCCGGGGTCTGATTGCCCTGGGACGTGGTGCCTCCCGGGCGGGGTCATCGAGCCCGGGGAGACGGCGCTCCAGGCCGCGGAGCGCGAGTGCGCGGAGGAGATCGGGAAGCTCCCGGACGGGGAGCGGGTTCTCCTCACCAGACAGGTTAGTCCCTCTACCTCCTCCCTAGTGGAGGGAAACGGTCAGCGGGTTTCCGAGGGAATAGTCCCCCCTCCCCCGGGAGTCGTCGGCGCGGATGTTCCTCCTCCCGTGGCCTCCGCGCCGGTAGACTTCTCCACGTTCCTCCAGCGCGTACCGGCAGAGTTCGAGCCCGACGTCGAGGCTGTTAAGAGAGAGCACGTCGGCTACGCCTGGGCCCCGGTAGAGCAGCCTCCTGAGCCGCTTCATCCGGGCGTCAGGATCGCTATAGCAAGATTGTCGATGGACGAGCTCAGCGTGGCGCGGGCGATGGCCGCCGGGGATCTGACTAGCCCCCAGCGCTATGAGAACGTCACGCTGTTCGACATACGGATCACGGGGACGCGGACCGCGTACCGGAAGGCACTCGACGAGTTTGCCCACCGCCCGCCGGAGGTCTACCTTAACGAGGACTTCCTGGCGCGGTGCAACGGCCTCCCGGTGATCTGGGAGCACCCTAAGCGCGGTACTCTCGACTCGAAGGAGTACGCGGACCGCAACATCGGCTCCGTGTTCCTCCCCTACATCAAGGGTGACGAGGTCTGGGCGATTGCCAAGATATACGACGACGCGGCCCTCCAGGTAATGCTGACGGAGGACCTCTCCACGTCCCCGTCCGTGGTCTTCCGGGACCTGGACACGAATACCAAGCTCACCCTCGACAATGGATCGACGCTGCTAATCGAGGGGAAGCCCAGCCTATTGGATCATTTGGCAATTTGCGAACGTGGCGTGTGGGATAAAGCGGGTCCTCCCATTGGAGTTGTAAATACTAGAGCAGATTCAATATCAGCTCGCGTCCCATACAAGAAAAGATTTGACGCTCATAAGATACTCCAGGTGGCAAATAAGATAGAATCCCTCTCTTCCAGGTTTGATGGAATGAGGAGGCGCTCAAGATGAGCAAGAATACGTTTTACGTGTATGGATTGTTCAGGGACCTCTCCTGTTCTGATCCTTTCTACATTGGGAAGGGTAATAGGGACAGGATGAAGCATCACGTGATTGAGGTCGCGAATGGGACTTGTAGCAACCGTTTAAAGGCGTGCGCTATCAAGAAACGTCTTGCGATGTTTGGCTTCGTACCTAGCAAGGTATTGTTCTCCGGACTCTTATCGGAGGAAGCGTTTTTCTATGAGAGGGAACTAATTGCCAAGTACGGTCGCCTAGATATGGGAACGGGAAGCCTGACAAATCTGTCTGAAGGAGGCGACGGGCTTGGCAGCGAGGTCTCTCAGGAAACTCGTCAGAGGATGAGGGAAAAGGCGCTTGCGAACGGGAGTAGACCTCCTTCGCGCAAGGGGGCGGTTTCTGAGAAGCGTGGCCTCCGGTTGAGTGACGCGCAAAAGAAGAAGATCAGTTTGTCACTTAGGACTTATTACGCTTCCAAGGGGAAGAAGGTGAAGGAGCCTAAGCCAAAGAAGGTCAGGATCGCACACAATAAGGGCCAGCCTTGGACAGAAGAACAGAAGGCCGCTCATCGGGAAATTTGGAGACTTAAGAAGCTCAACGTACCGACCGCTCCGGAGCCTCTTTCTCTGACGAGCACAGACGAAATATTAGTATCGCTAGATCATCTCGGCCAAACTCGTTCCCGCAGAGAGTTGGCTCTAGTTCGGTTCCGCGGGGATCAGAGGAGATTCGAACATGACGGAAGCAGAGATGAAGGCCAAGAAGGACGCCGAGGAGGCCGAGCGGATCAAGAAGGACGCGGAGGAGGCGGCCAAGAAGAAGGCCGACGCGGAGGCCGGCGAGGCGGTTGACAAGCTGCTCGCCTGCGTCGATTCCCTCTCCAAGCGCATGGACGCGTGGGAGGAGGACGAGAAGAAGAAGGCCGATGCCACCAAGGCCGACGCCGCCAAGAAGAAGGACGGCGAGACCGAGGGTCCGGACTTCATGAAGAAGGACGCCGACGAGACCGAGGAGGCGTTCGAGAAGCGGAAGGACAAGGCCCGGAAGGACAGGGCGCGTAAGGACGCGGAGGCGGAGATGGCGGCAGACAAGGCCAAGAAGGACGCGGAGGAGGATGAGAAGAAGAAGGCGGACGCCGACCTCGACGCGCGAATCGACGCCCGCGCCAAGGAGATGCTCTCCGCGATCGAGAAGAAGATTCCGCGCGCCATGGACGACGCCGAGCACGAGAAGATGGCCACGGCCCAGGCCCGCGCCGACTCCGTGTTTGCCGCGTTCGGCAAGCGCGCCCCCCGCCCGCTCGACGGGGAGACCCTGCTCGGCTACCGGCGCCGCCTGGCCACGGAGCTGAAGGTCCATTCTAAGGACTGGAGAGAAGTCGACCTCTGCGCTATCGCCGACTCGGGTCCGGCGTTCGATAACGTCGAGCGCGTGATCTACGCCGACGCCGCCGCGGTGGCCCGTAACCCGATTGACCTCGGGGACGGGGAGCTTCGCGAGGTGGTCCGGGCCGACGGCTCGGGGCGCCAGATCGCGGAGTTCGTCGGCCACCCCTCCTCGTGGATGCAGCAGTTCGGCGGATCGCGTCGCGCCGTCGCCGGCATCCGCACCAAGAGCAACGTATAAGGAGCACCCGAGATGGTTGCCAACGTACCGTTTAACCCCAACGTCACGACCAACGCCGCGGGGAGCTTCCTCACCACGAACTCCGGTATGGTCCAGGGCACCGCCTGGGACGATCCCGCGATCCGCAACACGCTTGCCGGCGGCGTTCTGGCCCAGGCCGAGACCATCCCGATGTGGGGCGGCGTCGGAATCACGGAGAACGTGCCCTATGAGCCGAACACCACGGCGCAGTCGTACCCTAACCTGGGCGGCATCATCGGGCGAGCCAACATCATCGACCTCACCGGCGCCGCCGCGGGGTCCCTGACCGGCTTCTCCGTGTTCGACCAGAACTACGCGGCGATCAACTCGCCGCAGTCCCCCGTCCCGCTAATCCCGTCGGGAGGGCAGGTCAACTTCTACCGGCTCGGGACCGGGATGAGGATCGCGGTCAAGTGCGACCCGGCCCTGATCTCCATCGACGGCTCCCCGGTCACGGGGCGCGTGTCGTGGGACTTCGTGGCGCAGAAGCTGGTCAAGTACTCAGCGGCCTACGTAGCGAACCCGATCACGGGCCTGACGTGGGCCGCTGCCTCCGGGGGCCGGTATACGTTCACGGTGACCAATGACCTCTCCGCGGTCCTCGTCGCCGGGGACTCCATCGACGTCTCCGGGGTGGTCTCCACATTCGCGATCAATCCGAACGGGACGTGGGTCCTCGCCGCCACGCCGGGCGCCACCACCATCGTGGTCACCGCCGCGGGTGCCGCGAACGCCGGCGCCTACTCCTCCGCCGGCTCCGTCGCCGCGGGCGGCGGGGCGCTCCCGATCCAGGGGGTTCTCCAGGTTCAACAGACTAACTGCATGACGGTCAGCTACGATCCGGTGACGGGCTTCGGCACGTGGAACCGGAACGACTGCTGCGCGATCATCCGCCTGTAAGGAAACGCAGCAATGGCAAATCTCGCTCCAGCCTTCGTCACCGTCAACCCGTCCTACGTCGAGCCCGGGCTCCTGATCTCCTACACGCAGGCGTCAGGAGCGTTTGACGCTCTCGCCACGGGGGAGCCGCTCTCCCGGCTCTCCGAGGGGGACCTCTACGCCTACATCAAGCGCGTCGAGGTCCGCTCCAAGGTCGCCGCCGGCCAGGTTGCCTACAACTCCCTGCCGTCGTGCACCGTGGTCCTCGCCCAGATCAGCACGCCATCCTATCTCCTCCGGGTCCGGGCGGAGTACGACCATCACGACACGGCCGCCATGGGCCGGTGGGGCGTCTCGATCGTCGAGGCCCAGCGCCTCGGTATGCGTCAGGGTCACTTCCAGCTCGCCCGCAACGCGCTCCTCTACGGGTTCAACCCGCAGAACGGGGAGGGGTTGCTCAACTCGAACGGGGCGACGGCGACGAACCTCCCGGCCGACTCGAACGGGCAGACTACCGTCGTCACCTACGACAACGGCCAGATGGGCCTCTACCTGGTCCAGCAGATCGGTCTGATCAAGCAGCGGACCAACCAGCTCGGCATAGGCCACAAGTTCACCATTCTGGGACCCCAGCGCGTGCTCGGTACGTTCGAGTACAACGTGGTCCAGCTCGTCCAGTACCAGCGCCCCGGCGCCGGTACTACGAGTACGGCCGGACTGGTCAAGGACGTCGCCGGGATGAACGACGATGAGATTATCTGGGCATACGACGACACGCTGATCGGCAAGGGGGCCGGTGGCAACGACGCCGTCATCATCGTCATGACGGAGGTCAAGAAGCCGGTCGCCAACAAGATCAATACCAACGAGTTCGCTAAGCTGGCGCCCGGGATCGAGGCTTGTACCCTCATGTACTGCGACATGGCGGCACCGCGTGAGATTCCGACGCCGCTCCCCGGGGGAGCGATCGACGTGCTCTCGGAGTGGCGGATCACGTCCGGCTGGGGCGTCCGTCCGGAGGCGATCACCATACTCTCGATGCAGTATCAGTAATTGAGACTATGCCGCCCCAGGGACCGGCTATCCTCAGTGCCGGCTCCCCTGGAGGGGGTTCTATTCAAAGATAGGGAGAACGGGCAAAATGAAGATGTACGTAGGGAATTGTACACAACAGTTGCAAGACTTCGTCTACCGCGTGCCGGAGCAGACATCCCCGCGGCGCCAGACCATCGGAATCGGGGAGCAGATTCTCGTCTCGGGGGACCTCTCCCAGCGGGACCTCGACTATATCCTGGAGCAGCACGGCAAGTATGGCTTAATCCGCGTGGACGAGATCGACCGGACGCGGCCCTTCATCGGGATGTGCTGGTCGGACAAGCCCATCCCGGACAAGCGGATGATGTACGCTATCGAGCACAACGCCGACGTCCTTGTGGACCGCGGCCGCACTATCCGGACGGAGGCCGCCCTGGCCGTGAGCAGCTACGCCGAGAACCAGCACGCCCAGTCCGGGCTCCCCGGCAGCATCCGCCAGGTGGAGACCCAGGCCGTGGAGCAGGCCACGGCCAAGAACCCCAACCCCACGTTCGCGGAGGGCGTCCGCGTCTCACGGGCCGCCGATCCGCCGCGCGGCGGCCGGGGGCGGCGGAGGGCGGCGTGATGGAGCGCGTCCAGCTCTTCTCTCCTACGGGGCAGCTCGTTGCCACCGTGGACGTCCCGCGCACGGGCTTTCCGCCGGATATCATTGAGTGGACCGGGCGCTCCTTCGTCCTCCGCTCCGGGCGCTACATGGAGGGCCTCCGCTGCGTGGTCCCCGTCCTCCTTGGGAACGCCACGGCGGCATAGGTGGCGTCCTCCGCGCCCACGCTGGCGGGGTTCACGGCCTTCCTCCGGGCGGCCGGGTTCACTACGGCGGTTCTACCTGATAACTCCGTGTGGATCGGGTACGCCTTCGACGTGGCCATGGCTATCGTCAACGTCTACCTGGCCCAGGTCCCCGTGGGGACCGCCGGGACTATGACGATCTACACGCTGGCGGTCTACAATTTGGCCACCAGCAACGCGATCAATTTCGCCCAGGACGTTCCCGGAGCTTCCCCCGCGGACGGGAGCAAGCCGCCCATGCCCTACTTCGCGTGGACGCGGCGCCAGTGGAACGTCGACAGCTTCGTGTCCGGGGTAGTCAACTCCGCCTCGGACGAGGGCACCAGCTCCTCGTGGACGGTGCCCAAGCCGGCGGAGGAGTTCACCCTAGCCGATCTTCAACTTCTGAAGGACCCATGGGGCCGGACATATCTCCAGCTCGCCCAGAACTTCGGAACTCTGTGGAACTTCGCATGAACATTAAGTCATTTTACGTTGGTTCTGTTCTCTGTGCCTTCTTCTCCCCTGCCATCGCCCAGAACACCCCTCCCCCCGTCCAGAAGACCTATGACATCAAGCTCACGGCCGACCAGGTCAATGTAGTCGGCAAGGGGCTCCTGGAGCTTACCGGGCGGGACATGATGCCGACGTGGCAGGCGATTATGGGTCAGATACAGGCCCAGAACAATCCTCCTCTAGCGCCTGTTGAGCCGGTAGCGCCAGCTCCAGAACCCGATAAGCAAGGGAAATAAAGATGACACGTCTAGCGGTAGGACTTCTGCTCCTCCTTGCGGCGTGGCTCTGTCCCGCCGTCGCGGCGGAGCAGAACTGTGGCGGCGGCAGCACGTTCGCCTACGGGTGTACGAGCTACAACGGGTCCGGGAGCACGACCCACTCTGTCGTGACGACGCCCTACGGGACCGGCGGCCAGCTCTTCGCTAATAATGTCTCCGGGGACGCGGTCGCCTCCCAGATCACGGTGACGGGGATGAACGCGGGAACGGGACTCATTAGCAAGGGGATCATCCAGTCGAGCGGAACGAACGCTCCTCCCACCGTAGTCCTCTGGCTGTTTTCGGCTGCTCCTATCACCACGGGACTCGTCGATGGGAGCACCTATGTGGGTCCCTACGCCGCGGACATAACCGGTGGGAACTACATAGGGTCCCTAACGTGCTCGACGTGGAACAAGACCAATGACGCCTCGGCCCAGTACTTTTCGGAGTGCACCGTCTCCAGCCTGGCATTGTCCGTCCTCCCCTTTCGGGCGGTTGCCGGCCAGACGTACCTATACGCCTTGGAGGAGATCAATGGGGCGTACACGCCGCTGAGCGGGGAGACGCACACGTACCTATTGTCCACGCTTAGGGACAACTAGACCTCATTACGATACACGTTGTTTTAGGGCGGGAGACCTATTGAGAAAATGAACATGCGCTTACTATGGCGGGTAGGGATGGCGGCGGCGATTCTGGCGTGGCTCGTGCCCGCAATGGCCGCAGAGGCCGCACATCAAAAAGGCGCCACTCCAAAGCCGACGCAATTGGCGGCGTTTGTCGGACCGCGGCGCGCGCTGCTGGCAGCGTCAACAAAGTCGGTCAGCCTTCCTGCCAACATCGACATGAACTTCGCCACCAACACATACATCGGATGCTCCATCGCGTCATGTTTGAATTTAGTACGTGCAAGTTCTGAAACTTGCGATGGCGGCACGTCTGGCGTCACTTATGTCGGCGACAACGTGTGGTGTAGATGGGGGTCGACGTATCCCGCCAGCACGAATTTAGAGATTCAGTCAAATCTGGCGGCGTCATGGTCAGCCAATTATGCAACGCTGACTGCGGCTGCTGCAACGTCCCCGGACGGGACATCGGATGCAGCCACCATCGTAGAGTCGTCGGGTGTTTCGGCTACGCAGCATTACGTCACCAGCGTTATCACAAAGACCGCTGCCATTCAGACTTACGCGATCTCTGCCTATATAAAGTCGAACGGCCGTTATCCGGCAATCGCATTAAGTGACTCTGCTTATACGGGCGGAGTAGTGATCTATTTCGATACCGTGACCGGTGGCAACGTCACGTATCAAGACACTTATGGGGGAACTGGATGGTCGACTTCGAATCCTGTGATATCGGAATCTTCCTCTGGATTTTATCGCATATCTTTTTTGGTCGTGACTGATAACAGCGCGACGCTGCGAACCATTGTCGAAACCGCCTATGCGGTTTCGACAGGCGCAAATAATTACACAGGCGATGGCGTGTCCGGCATGGCCGTTTTCTGTGTGCAAGCCGAGTTGGTGACCGGAACGGAGGTCACCCAAGCAACGCCGTGCATGCCAACCACAACCGTAGCGGCGTCCCGAGCGGCCGACGACGCGACTTTGATAGGCGCTGCGGCAGCGGCTGCCGCAGGGCCAAATGCCAGCGTTCAGGTAGCCACTGTTGGCGTTCCCAATGGTGTTGCCGCAACGATGCTCGATGTAGGCGGCACGGTACTACTCGGCAAGACCTCTGCCGACCTGATTACTACGGCAGTCGGCGCGGCGTTGACCTCTTCGGTGTCGACCAATTGGGTGGCCAGCACCATCTCGGCGTTGTCATGGATGCCGACTGGTGGGACGCTGAACCTCAACGATCGGTTCGCGACTTCGGACGCGGCCGCGCGCAATCCAAGCGGGACGTTTCATCTCGGTTCCACGAGCGGATCGTCGGCTTTTCTCAGCGCAAACATTTCCAGGCTGACGATCAGCACCCCGGCCGTCACCTATCCGACCTATACGGGCGTAGCCTACTACGTGTCGCCAACCGGGAGCGATTCCAACAACGGCACTTCGTCGGTAACGCCATGGCAAACCACTACGAAAGTCAACGCCGGAACCTACTACGGTAACGATAGTATCAACATGCTTGGAGACCTGGCCGGCTGCATCGTACTTAACCCCGGAAACTCGACGTTTATGAGTCCAATCAATCCAGTTACGATCAACGGTGGTGGGCACACGCTCACGGCAAACTGCCCAGGAGATAACTCGGCTGCTGTCATTTTCAGCGATGTTCACGCCAACATCAATAACTGCGTCATAAGGGCCGGGGCAACCGCTGAATGGTACGGTGTTTATCATAACGTCACAGGGACTAAGGGATTTACGCAAACGGTAGAGAACTGCGACATTGGAGGGTTTTATGCTGGAACCGCAGGCTTTGGCGGTGAAATATTTACTGCTCCGTACTCATCGGGCATTCTAACCGTCAACACCATCAACAACACTCTGCATGGCCTAATTGGCCCCACCAGCCCCGACGACAATGGTGTTGCCGGCTATCCCTATATCGGGGCTTCAGTTGCAATAACTGTTACCGGCAATATCGCTTACAATATGGGCGGGCTACCTGGTTCATCGAACGCTGGTGGACACGGCAGTCCGTTTTTGATCTCAGGCGGGCTTAACTCCACAGCCTCATATAATCTAGGGCACGACTCCAGTGCCAATAACAACTCTTGCGGAGGTTCCTCTGGGTATGAATTCAACACACTTAACAATTATGTCGTAAAGTTCTCTGAAATCTACAATATGACCACGAGTGGGTCGTGTGACTCTGATGGGTACGATTTTGACATTGGTTCGAGTAACAGTATTGGAGAATATCTTTACTCGCATAACAATGCGGGAGCCGGGTATCTAATGTACACTGGGTCTGGTGGGGGTCAAAATTTTGACAACAATACGTTTCGATACAGTATCTCAGATAGCGACGTAAATCACGGAAACAATATGGGCTCTGTAAATTTTCAGAACGATTATGGAAGACATTACATTTATAATATGACCGTGTGGTCCAACAGCGCCGCACTGAGTAATCAGCGACAGGCGCCATTTGAGATTTGTTGCAACGCGAATGCCATGACGGGACTAATAGCAAATAATATTTTCGTTCAGACCGCGATCAATGATTTGGGGAATTCACGCCTTGTTGGCGTCAATAGTACGGGACCTCTGCCGGTTGGGTTGCTGTTTTATAGCAACGATTGGTACTACCCTAGCGGAAGTCCCGGTTGGCTAACTCAGAACGGAAGCAATCTAAGTACATTTGCGGCATGGCAGGCGGCCGCCCCAGGCGGCGACACGGGAGCGACGATAGCAAGTCCTGGCCTGATATCCGGCGGCATGGGTGTAACGCTCACCTGGACGCCGAGTACACAGACAGGAAGTTTGCCCGGGCCGTCAGCCTACGACACCGCGAGCGCCGCGATGAAATCGGCAGGCACAGACATCACCGGAACAACCCCCGTTGGAGCACAGGACTACTATGGCACCGCGATCCCTGGCACTGGCCCTTGTTACAATATTGGCGCTTACGGCGTCTGCCCGTAGTCATCCACCAGGCTGCAACTCGCCGGAAACTTGCGGTCCGCAGTTTCTATTCGGCTGGACCGCTGCCGAGCGGGAGACCGCGCTCAAGGCGCTTGACACGATCAAGGACAAGCCGGGCATCGCCGAGCCTCGGTGGATTAACGCACGGGCGAAGCTGCTGCATTGGGGCGTCCATCGCGGCTACCGAGAACTGGCCGAGCGCAACGAGCGTATCCAGACGCGGCTCTCGCAGGGCTTTGCGTTCTACGATCAGGACTGGAAATTGATTCGGCCGTTCATTCTGCATGGGCCATCCAAGACTACCTGTGTTTCCATGGCGGACAGTTATGATGTTTGCAACACGTCTCGTGTTTCGTGGTCGATCATCCAAATGCCGCTCAGTTTTGTGACTCTGACCGGGCTTGCAGTGAGCAGGGATCGTTACTGTGGGCAACCGTGGTCACAGTGCGATATGTCGATAGAAGATGGCCTGGCTGCGGACGAGCGCGCCATCGCGCTGTTCGAGCGCTCGTTCCGAAACCTGGAATACATGACGCCTGGCGGGGCGCGGCATTGATTGGATAAATAAAATGACACCTCGTAAAATGTGGATTGCGGCGCTGATACTTTGCGCATCGGCAGCACATGGAGTAGCGCAGACATCCAATTGTCTGACCGGAAATGTCCAAGGCATCGGGAGCGTTGTTGTAAATGCTCCCGAAGTCACGGTATCCGCGTGGGTTAATCTAGCCTCTTATCCATCTTCGAATAGTCCGTATAATCAGGTGATTGGTTTTGAAAACGGTCTTGGTAGCGGTACGCTCGACAAAGACCTGTACGTCGGAAACGACGGAAAACTGTATTTCTACGTGTTCGATGGCGCTGGCAAGGTCACGACGCCATCGGCCGCACTTCCAATCGGAACACGGCATCACGTAGTTGGCATCGCTGACGGGACAAACGCCCACACCTATATCGACGGTGTGCTAGTCGGAAGCGTAGCTGTCGGCCCGACCTACGCCGGCTACTCGGTGCCGAATGTTTTCGTCGGAAGCGGAGCACCAGGCTTTGCACTGAATGCAACCATCGACACGGTATGCGTCTACAACAGAGCGCTGTCGGCGAGCGAAGTAGCGCAGTTGTACCAATTGGGCATCGGTGCGTCCCCGCCACCTCCACCGCCACCGCCGCCGCCTGCGGCAACAACCTTCCTCACGGCGGTCCCGGCAGTGTGCGACGGATCGACTGCTGACACGGCGCTCATTCAGAGCGCGATCAATGCCGCCAATGCAGCAGGTGGTGGGTGGCTTATGATTCCGCAGGACTGCCCAACAGCAGGGCCGCTGACGACGTACGCTAACGTCCGAACGTGGGGCGTCGTCCTGTGGAGTCACGGTAATCGTCCAACCGTAACTGCCGTCTCTCCTGCTTTTGGGACCACGGCGGGCGGAACGTCAGTCACGATCTCCGGCACTAACTTTGCCGGGTTCACCGCCGTTAATTTTGGCAGCGTTGCAGCGACCGGCTGCTCGGGCTCATCCACAACACTGACCTGTACGTCTGGGGCTGGATCGGCGGGACTCGTTAACGCCACGGTCACTACGCCTGGCGGAACGAGTGCCACAGGGTCGGCTGATCAGTTCACCTACATTGGCGTTCCGACTGTCGCCTCGGTTTCTCCCAACACCGGCTCTACAGCAGGTGGGACGTCGGTCACAATCACCGGCACAAATCTTCTTGGTTCAACCATTGTTAATTTTGGAGCGTCCAATCCAGCTTCATTTGTGGTCACCAACAACACGACCATAGCTGTTGCCTCATCTCCGGCAGGATCGGCCGCCACGATCAACGTCACAGTGACAACCCCCCAGGGCACGAGCGCCACGGGAACGCCAGATCAGTTTACGTATATCTCGGGAGGCTGCACTCCCTTCGCCTACACAGGCGCATCACTTTATCAGTCATATGCTCTCACAGATTCCGGGTGGACGAACGGCTTGACGGCGTTTGCCACAGATCAGATCGCCTCGCCTGATTGTGCGAATAGTGGGGCGACGATAGTTGAGGATATGTCGGGCGGTGGCGGACATCAGGTTTATAATAATCCAATAAACGTCGCAACTTCGACTCTGACTTACCAATATACGTCGTGGGTGCGGAGTGTTATGGGAACACGCAACGCCTATATTGCGGTGGATGGTGGTGGGTTCAACGGCAACTCTGCTTATGTCGGGGTGAACCTGAGCAACTGCACCTCAGCCATTCCTGCCGCGACGGCAGGGGCATTCACCGCAGCATCTGCGTCCATCACGTCAGTAGCGATAAACGGCTCGACGTGGTGCGAGACAGTTTTGACGTTTACAGGAGCGACCGGCACTGGGATCGCCTTGCAATTCGCTCTACTTGAAGGAACCACGATAGTTTACACAGGCGATGGGACCTCAACGATCGGGATTTGGGGGGTCGACTTTAGAGGAGTGCCGACGACCGCAGTGGCGGCGAATGACTTCCTCAACTCGCTTGGCGTCAACACACACATCGCCCAGAGCATAGACACGGTCTCGCCGGTCAGCACCGCACTTACGTATCTAGGTGTAAGACAAGTCCGTGATGGCGGTTCTGCGGCCCCTGGAATCGTCGCGGAGTATCTTTCAATCCACGCCGCCACGGGCGTCCTATTCGATCTGCTGCCATCCCCAGCCGGCGACCTCACCGACAGCATCTCTGTTTGGGAGCAGGTGGCGGCGGCGGGCGCGCTCCTGGCGGCCGAGGGACCCAACGAGCCTAACAATTTCCCGTTTACCTACATGGGAGTCCAGTGCAACATATCGACCACGTTCCTGCCATGCGCAAAATTTCAGGCGGATATGTACGTAGCCGTGCACGCGGACACCAATCTCGCCGGCATTAAGGTATTTGGTCTCACTGAGCCGGGCGCAGAGCCGGATAACGTAGGGCTTCAATGGCTCACGATCCCATCAGGTTCCGGCCTCACGATGCCTGACGGCACTGTGTATGCTGACTTTGCGAACGCCCACAACTATCTCCAAGCTAACGGGCAAACCATTCCGGTAGACAACAACGAGTGGTTTGCGTCCGACGCGGAAACCCTGACGGGTGCGTGGGACTCTCTGTATGGCGAGAACGGTAACATCACTTGGAACAAATTCTTTCCCGGTTACCCCCGCGCAACATTGCCGTCTTTGCCAAAAATATCGACGGAAACTGGTTGGTACACGACGACGGCCGGTGGAGGGACCAATCCTATCACCGAGGACCAGCAAGGCAAGATGCTGACGAACATGTATCTGTCCTCGTTTAAGCGCGGGTGGGCCTACACGTTCGTCTACATGCTGCGAGACGATGCGTCCCAAGGTTCCTGGGGATTCTTTCATACCGACTATACGGCCAAGCTGTCGGGCACCTACTTGCACAACATGACCACGATTCTGGCCGACACGAGTTCGGCCTTCACGCCAGGGCAGGTAAACTACACCATCGCGAGCGAGCCCGCCGACGTGCACGACGTGCTCCTGCAAAAGAGCAACGGTCATTTTATGTTGGCCGTGTGGGGCGAGCAGGTGGCGGGGTCGAGCAATCTCACGATCCCGATTGCTCTGGGCGCTACCTACGGCATCGTGAACGTGTATGACCCTATATTAGGCGCATCGCCGCAGCAGACGCTCACCAACGTCAGTTCGGTGACGCTGACGGTAAACGATCACGTGCTTATTGTTGAGTTGATACCGTGAGACAACTAACTGTTGGATCGACAAGAGGAAATTTTTATTGAAATGCCCGTCCTCCACCTAGGCGTCATAGACCTCCCCTACACGGTCTCCAAGAGGTCCGTGACCACGGGGGACGTGGCGGAGTGGCTGGAGAAGAAGTACCACGTCATGGAGGTCTTCTACCGCCAGCACGAGGGGGACGTGGCGCGGGACGTCGAGAAGTCCGTGGCCGGAGCGCTGGAGAGCCTCCTCCTCGGCGCCCCGCCGTCCATCGACCCGTTCGGGGCCGGGACGTCTAAGATCGAGGACGGATTCAAGATCGGAAGAGCGTCGTGTAGGGAAAG
>ODAK010003908.1_pt1 | contig 15360 bp, 12 predicted proteins | sample 1539591 | NCBI WGS metagenome assembly ODAK01 (sample SAMEA3539303, study PRJEB22396) | soil metagenome | biome: tundra; feature: field; material: soil | place: USA | collected 2010-05 | depth 0.15 m | reverse complement strand
AGGATAGCGGGCGGGGAGTTGCGGTTGGGCACCGTGGCGACATACATGCCTACATCATACAGACATCAGAACACAATAGCAAGTACAATCTAACATATTACATGACTACAAAATAGGGACAAAAACCCGGCACCTCCAACAAAACAAACGAGTTCAGCTTTTTGGGCCTAGGAACTTCGGGCTAAGCCGCAGCAGGAGACCAAGGAAAGTTGATTCTCTGCCGCGATGGGACGTCGTGGGAGCAACAATGGTGGCCGGAGCAACAATGAGAGAGGCTGCGGCGCCTCCGTTCGCTCCAACAGTTGGGTTCAAAATCGGGTTCAATTAGCGCCCACCACGCCGAATATGCCGAAAGAATGGAGTGCTGGCCAACTGTAGAATCAATAGCATAGGGCTGGATTCCAAAATGACGAATCAGCCGCTCTACCAACTGAGCTAGGGTGGCTTGCCTTTTGTTACAATAACTTACAGACAATAGTAAAAACGGAATTTCGTCTTATGCTAGGTTTGTGCTAGGCATTGTCCGACCCTGCTGGGTTGCTTGTTCGTCAACTGTGGTCACCAGCAGCTCCTCAAACAATGATGGCCTAGCCGCTCACTTGTGGAACGAACGGCTCCAACAATGCAAGCGGCGTCCGATAGATGTTTCCCGCTGAGGTGCACTTAAACCTCTGGATTTCATCGTATATGAAGCTGTGGGAAACTATAGCCTGAGCCATAACGTGCTTAACTTCAGGCCTGTGGAAGACGAACTCGCACATACTGAAAAACAGAAACCAAGAGCAGATATTGTCTGACGGATAATGCACGCCGCCCATAACGCGCCGGTCGCCAACGTCGACGGCCCAATGGGCAAGCGCAGCGATCATATCCTGGTCGGGAGCCCGATGCTCGTCTAGGACTCTCTCAATTACGGTCCCAACCGCGATCAGGCTCTGGAGGCAATGGCCTGAGCACATGGATGGAGTCATCGCGCTTGTGGCCTCAAGGTAGACAAAATTGTCGATTTTGAACCGCAGGGCCATTTGACATGCCCGCGCACGCTGCAGTTGGCTCTTAAACCAGTAGTTGACGGGAATCTCCTTGGTATCCTCGCTGGTGTCGCAAATGCTGCTGATTTTTTGTACCGTCGCATCAGTCGCCTGGAAGTAAGAGCCGAAACCCTGGTAGATGTTTTCCGCATCATTATGATCCTCCTGGACGAACAACTGGCGATTCGTAAGAGGGACTGAGGGAGCGGACGGGAGCGTCGGCATCATGTCGAAATGCAGCGTTGTATGAGGGTTTTGAATCTGTAACATCAACTTGAGGTCCGCGTCCGTGAGTTCCTCCATAAACCTTGCGCTCTCGCCGACCCAAGAGTGTGTTCTCCGATCGTATCGCGGCCACAAGAGTCTGTTGATGCGAGCCAGGTGGTCGTCCCGCCATTTTTCAAAATGAGCTTGCCGTTGGGCAGTGCTATCGCCCGTGGTGCTCCGCCAATCGGACGGGAACCCCTTTTCGATCTCCCCGTGAATATCGTCATACAACTCGCCCCATGCAGGAAGTGGTGCGATAGGGACAGGGATGGAAACTGCTTCGGACGTTTCGATTTCTGAACTCATGATCTCTCCTCGCTAATCGTCTGATCTCCGGCGCACCACTGAGCCCACATCCAGCGGTATGCTGCTTCTACCTCGCGTGCCAGCCTTTTTCCGTCCAGCAGCGGAGAGCCCAGTATGCGCTGGCGCATGCCATCTCGCATACAGGATAGCTTCGCCGGATTCCCGGCGAGTTCGCGGGCGGTTCTTACATACTCGGCGGGACTTTCCGCTGCCAACTCGCCAAGTCCAACACTGTGCAGCACGGCAGTGCCCGCACGCGACGCGTGCCGGTCGCCCGACAGCGCAACCACCGGCACACCCATCCACAGGCACTCGCACGTGGTGGTCTGGCCTTGGTACGGAAATGTGTCGAGAGCGATATCGGCGGTGGCCATAAGCGCCATAGTCTCCGTTTGCCCCCGCAGACCTCGGAACCTTAAGCGCTCTTCGCCGACACCGCGCTTGCCGAACTCGGCAATGAGTTCCAGGCGCACGAGAGAGGACGGGTCGTCAAGGGTATTGTCGATATTCTGAATGAGCAGCCGCGAGCCAGGCACTTGTCGCAGCACTTCCGCCATGGCGTCCCAAACTCCTGGGTTCATTTTGGCACGCCTCTGAAAAACGCCGAACGTGATCGACCCGTTGCTCAGAAAGGGCGATGGCGTTGGCTCCGGAGAGAATTCCGGAACGGTGTACGCCAGGTAACCCGTAGGCAACCGGAAGGCTTGCTCGGTGTATTGGGCTTCGTCTCCGTGTGGGCAAACCCATTCATCCGTGAGAAGGTAGTTGATTTCGGCGATTCCCGTGGTCATCGGGCAATTCGGGTATGTAACTTGAACTGGAGCCGCCCGCTGGGCGAATACGCCCAGCCGATTGCGTGGGAACATACCGGAGAGGTCAACGAGAATCTCGATCCGATCGTCATGAATCATGTCGATGACTGCTTCGTCCGTCAGATCGCTGCAGTCCCTCCAATGGCCCAGCCGCGAGTACCATTCGGTTCGGCGATCGTAAATGCCTCGTGTGTGGTAGCAGAACATTTCGACCGCGCCGGCGTCGTGGTTTCCCAGCAGTGGGGCCAGGAAATGATGCCCGGCGCCGTAAATGAATTCGCCAGTCAGGTATCCCACGCGCAATGGGCGAGACACATTCACCGGCTGCCGGCAAAAGGGTCTCTGGGAAACGCCGCCGCGTGGCAAACGGTCGCCGAATGCCTGACAGGCGGCGCGAATGGATTGCCACGTCTCGTCAAGAGAATAGAGCAAGAGGTATAGATAAAATGTCTGAAGATCCACTGTGGCCCGGCCTGCCTCGATCAATATGCGGGCGTGTTTGCCGGCCCCGGGCAGATCTCCGATATTAGAGTAAGCCAGAATCAGCTTGCCCCGGCTCTCCGCATCGTTCGGGTCGAGACTCAAAAGCGTTTCCAGATGACGCCGCGCGCCTTGGTTGTCTGCGCGGTCGAAACACAGATTCCCTAATAAGCGGTAGGCGTCAATAGCTCGCGGATCGAGTTGCAAGGCCCGTTCCAAAATGCCGGCCGCATGGTCGAACTCCTGTTGTTCGATTCGCGCTCGCGCTAGTCCGCATAGCGCTCTAACCGAGTCCGGCGAGTGACCCAGAAAATCGGCATACACCAACTCGGCTGCGGACCAGTGACCCGCCGCGGAGTGCACCGCGGCCAGGTCGAGGCGCCACGCCTTCGGGCTCGCATCGTCCTTCGTAACCTGCCCGAGAATCTCGACTGCTTCACTATAGTCGCCGCAGCCTGCAGTGGCGATCGCGAGCGTGTGCAGCGCCGATCTATTTTGCGGATTCGAAGACAGGAACTCGAGGAGTTGCCGGCGCGCGACATCCGTTTGGCCGCTCAGCAAAGCTTTCCTGGCGTTCGCAACGCCATTCGTATTTTGAGCACAAGGGGACATCGCGCGCCTCTGTTACGGTTTCACTTCCAGGTAGAGGTTACCCTCTTCATCCGTTCTGACCTGCAACGGATGCACGTGCTGCGACTTGTCCTTCACGCCTAACACGAGATCCACCGGGCTGGTCAGGTGATGGGTAGTAATATTCCATTCCGTCTCGGAAATTGGGCTGATTGTTCCCTTAAAGGGTTCGATTTTGTAACGTTTCGCTTCAGACATATTTTTTCCTCTCAATTGGTTTGGTTCTTCGGGTCTCTAACATCATGGTGTCTTTGCGCAACGCTGCCACATCCAGCGGTACGCCGCTTCCACCTCGTGCGCAAACCGTTTCCCGTCGAGGAGCGTTGACTGTAACAGGCACTCCCGCATGCCATAGCGCAGCCGGGCAAGCTCCGCCGGCGCGTGTGCCAGATGGCAGGCTATCCTTACGTAGTCATCCGGAGTTTCAGCAACCAGATCGCTCAACCCTACGCGCTGCAGAATCGACGTGGCGGTACGCGATGCATGGCGCTCGCCGGAAAGTGCAACTACGGGTACGCCCATCCAAAGACATTCGCACGTGGTGGTCTGCCCTTGATATGGAAACGTGTCCAGGGCAATGTCGGCGGAAGCCATCCACGCCAGAGTTTCCGCCTGAGGCCGGTAGCCCCGGAAGATCAGCCGCTCTTCTTCGATGCCGCGCGCGCTAAACTCCGCAACGAGTTCGTGGCGCAGGAGTGAGCGAGGGGCGTCCAGCGTACTATCAATGTTCTGAATCAGCAGACGGGAATCGGGCACTTTCCTCAGCGCGCGCGCCACACAATCCCAGACGCCGGAATTCATTTTGGCGCGCCGCTGAAAAAGTCCGAACGTAATGTAGCCGTTACTGAGAGAGGGCGGAGGAGTTGGCTCCGGAGCGCAGTCCGGCGGCGCGTATGCGCAGAATCCGGAAGGCAGGCGAACGGACTGCTCGGTGTATTGGGCTTCCTGCCCCTCCGGACAAACCCACTCATCCGTCAAAATATAATCGATTTCGGCGACTCCAGTTGTCATCGGACAATTCGGATACGTGACCTGGACCGGAGCCACGCGTTGCGCAAATACGCTTAGGCGTTGGCCCGGGAACATCCCGGATGGGTCTACTAAAATGTCGATGCGGTCTTCCCGAATGAGATCAATGACGGCCTGGTCGTTTAAGTCGCTGCACTCCCGCCAATGGCTCACCTGGCGGTACCACTCGGTCTTGTCGTCGGATATGCCTCTGGTGTGGTAACAGAAGACTTCGACGGCCTTGGCATCGTGATTCGCGAGCAGCGGCGGCATGAAGTGAAACGTGGGACATTGGATAAACTCGCCGCCCAGGTATCCGACGCGCAATTGGCGCGTGGCATCTTCTCGCTGGACGCGCCGCTCTTCTTGAATCTGTCCGCGCGCGAGCCCGTCTCCAAAAGCCTGGCAGGCAGTTCGGATCGATTGCCACGTCTCGTTCGGCGAGTAGAGAAGGCGATACAGGTGGAATGTTTGAAGCTCGGTAGTTGCCCGTCCCGCATCGATAATGATCCGGGCTTGCTGAACGGTGGTATCCAGATCGCCGAGGGCGGAACAAGCCAGAACCAGTTTGGCCCGGCTTTCGCAATCTTCAGGTGCGAGGCGAAGCAGCCGTTCCAGGCGATGCCTCGCCAGTGGGTAGTCGCCGCGGTCAAAATACAACGATCCGAGAAGGCGGAGCGCCTCGATTGTCCGCGGTTCCACTTGCAGAGCCTGCTCTAGAAGGGCGACCGCTCGGTCGAAGCGCCGCTGTTCCGTGCATGCTTGCGCCAACCCGCACAGCGCCCTTACGGAACGTGGCGTATGCTCCAAAACCGCGGCGTACAGCGACTCGGCGCGGGCCCAGTCTCCGCATCCCAGATGAATTGCGGCGAGATCAAGCCGCCATGGTATCCGGCTTGGATGAGCCGTTGTAATCCGATCCAGTATGGCAATCGCTTCCCGATGATTGCCGCAGGCTGCCTCAGCAAGTGCGAGCATATGCTGGACAGACGGGTCGTCGGCATTCACAGCCGAGGCTTCGATAAGGCGCGCACGCGCGATATCCGCGTGGCCGTTCAGCAGCGCATCTTTCGCGCCCGCAACCGCATCGAGTTCCTGAGCGTAACTGGACATCGCGCGCCGCGTCTTAGGTTTGCACTTCCAAATAAAGGCCGCCCTGTTCGTTCGTTCTTACGTGCAAACGATCGGGGAGCGGCGGCGCGTCCTTAGCGCCTAACACCAGCTCGCGTGGATTGGTAGAATGGTGGGTTGGCGGCAAAGCCGCACTCCATTTGTGTTTCGCGGCTGCGCCGAAGGACCCGCTGCCAAGCTCGCTCTCGTTATGTTTGGTCTGCGACACGTTAGTTGTTCTCCTTTTGAAGCTACGTGAGACGTAGTTTCCGCAGTGCAGCCTGAAATCTAGGCTGCCCTCGAAGATTCTCCAGAAAGATATTGACTCTCAGGTAAATGACGTAGCCGTCGCGCTCCGAAATGCTGCGATCCACCAGATCCATGGCCTTTGCGGTATCGTTTTGAGAAGCGTATGCCATGGCGATCATGATGGGCGAAAACTGGCGGGCGTCCATGGCGCGCTCCAGATCGTATAGGTAGGGCTTCGCGCGTTCGGAATCCCCTCGCAAGGAGTGAATGAGCGCCAGCATGCTGGTGGACATCTCGCGACCAAAAGCGGGCGTCCGCCGCTCGATGGCGGCAACCATTTCCGCTTGTGCGAATGCTTTCTGGTAGTAGCTTTCCGAAGCCGGCGGCGGCGAGTCGTGACCGAGGCGGGCATAGGCCTGGCATAGGTTGTGCCGGGCAGTGGGTAGCTCCCGGTCTCCGATTTGTTTCTCCAGGAAATCCGCGGCCTGACCGACCCGCCCCGCGAACATCAACGCCATTCCGTAGCCGATGATGGCGCGCCGGTCGTATGGGTCCTCGGCGAAGGCCCGCTGCATCTCGGAAATTGCTTCGTCGAAGCGCGCAAATTGCAGAACGAGCCCCGCGCGCCAGCGCCTCGCCCGCGGGAACCTTGGCTTCAGGCGCAATGCCTGGTTATAGCTGGCCTCCGACCCTTCCCAGTCCCATTCCAATTGCCTAACGGCTGCCAGCGCGGCATGTGCCTCTGCTAAGGTTGGATCCAACCGGACCGCGAGGTCGGCATAGTGGCGGGCCATTTGCCCCAAGTGTTCGTCCGAATCGGCGGCAAGGCCGCGGAGTGCGAGGTGCGCTTCGGACAGCGACGCGTACGCTATCGCGAACCGGGAATCCTCGGCCACAGCCTTTTCGAAAAACTGAATTGCCGTGCGCACGCTTTCCGGCGACGCTTCCTGCAACAGGTTGTTGCCGCGCAGATAATAGTCGAACGCCACCGGGCTGGCGGTTGGAGATGCGCCCGGCTTGCCGGAGGCGCCGCCGCCGATCCAGGCAAGAAATGCAGGCGGCCTGTCGCGGGCAGCCAGGTACTTTTGCAATTGCGTGGCGGCGCCCTCCGCAATTTCGCTCTGAATCGAAAGCAGGTCCTGAAATCTGTCGCGGCCGAAGTTCCGCGACCATACTGCCTGGCCGCGCCGGTTGTCGACCAGGCGAACGGAGAGCCGTGGTTGGCCATCTTCGTTCTGAAGCGTTCCGGCCAACGCGAACTGTGCAGCGGGAGGCGTCAACGATTCGGCCTGGGAGGCATAAATACGGATGGCGTTTATATTCTCCAGCGCCGATAGGCGGCGCACCACCTCGGATGTGGTTCCCTTGGCCAGGTATTCCAGGGTCGTATCCTTCGTCCCATTCTCGATATCGAAGACATTCACGCTGACGGGTCCGTTGCGCTTGAGGACGGCCACGGTAGCGGCGGCTGTCGAGGCGGTTGCCGTTAAAGCGGCTCCGGCCAGGAACGTACGGCGCCTCATCCACAGGAACGGCGGAGTCTTATCCAGAAGTTCGCGTATCGCGCGAACGGTTGGCGGCCGGCGGGCCGGTTCGCGCGATAGGCATTGAATAATGGTGTACTCCCAACAGCGATCGAGCCGGGCACAAAAGCGCCGGGGCGACGGCGCGTCATCGTTCAACCGGCGGGACGCAATCTCCAGAGGGCTGGTCCCGGTGAAAGGCAACCGCGCCGTGATCATCTCGAATAGGACCACGCCAACGGCATGAACATCCGACAAACATGTGGCCTTTTCTCCGCGGAGTTGCTCCGGTGACATGTAAGCCGGAGTCCCCGCAAAGGGATTGGATTCCAAGGTCGACAGGAGATCTCGTCCAGGCTTCGCCTCTCGCGCCAGACCGAAATCCATTACTAACGCAAGCTTGTCGTCGTCCACCAGCATTACATTGGCAGTCTTGAAATCGCGGTGGACGATACCTTTCTGGTGCGCCGCATCCAGCGCAACGAGCATTTGATCCACCAGCGGCCGGGCCACTTCAGTGGAAAACGGCCCCTGCGCGCGAAGGCGCTGCGCCACCGTTCGGCCGTCCAGGAATTCCATGGTCACGAAGGGGGGGGAATCGGAATTCGCGGCCGGGTGAAAATCGTACAGCCGGCACACGTTCGGATGCGTGACGGATCGCGCGGTATTCACCTCGTTCTTCAGCATTGCCACAGCCGATCGATCCCAGACGAGCCCAGGGTGCAGAGTTTTGACGGCTACAAATATCGATTGCTCATGATCGAACGCGCGGTAAACCTCGCCCAGTCCTCCTGCGCCCAGGAACCCAACTATCTCGAAACGCCCATTCAGTTTACGGCCCGGTTCCAACGCGTGCGGTACGCAAATGCCTGGACCCGGCAGCCAACATGGCTTGAACAGATCCGGCCCCTTATCCGCGGATGCGGACAGAAGATCGTCAACAAGGTCATATAGCTCCCGGTCGCTGTGCTGCAACCGCTCTAAGAGTGCGGCTCGGTCCGAAGGCGGCAGAGTCATAGCCTCTAAGAATACAGACTTCACCGCTTCCCAACGCGCGCCCGTCATAGTTCACTTAGTTATAGCGGTCTCCGGCTTTAGTTGGGGACACGCGACGCGAAATCTTCTTTCCAGCCAGCGCCGCGCAAGCTCTAAGTGACGGTCAATGGTCTTCTCGGACACGCCGCGCGCCTCGGCCACGGCAACGATTGGTATCCCTCCGAAGTAAACCATCTCCACGAGCTCGGCAAGGGCGGAATCGAAGTCCGCCAGTTGCTCGAGACCCTCGTGCACCAAAATGATCTCTTCAAAGCGGTCTTCAGTAGGAAGGAGCAAATCCTGACAGTCGACCCTGGCGCCCTTCGGAGGCCGCTTTTCGGCACGTTGGGCACGGATGTAATCGATGAACCGGCGCCGCAGCAATCGTCCGGCCACGCGGAAGAAATGCGTCCGGTCCGTCCAATCGATAGAACGAATGCGGAGGAGCTCAAGCAAAACCTCATTCACCAATGCCGTGGCTTGCAGGGATAGTCCTCTGACTGAGCACGCACGACGCGGCGGGCAATGCGTTGCATTTCGGCATAAACAGCATCGGCGAGAGGGGATTCGGCGGTCGTGTCTCCCGCGGCCAGCCGCTGCAAATACACCGTGATCTGATCGAGGTTTGGATTCGCCGAATCCATGGGATAATATTGTACCTCACAAATCTGCGCAACTGCGCAAGAAGGTCCAGCAAAGGCCCCTAGCCGTGGCCGTAGGGTGGCAGAAAAGACCCGGCGCATTGGGCTAAAAACTTGGGTTGAGAATCGGGTTCAAAAGCGCCCGCCACGCCGAAATATGCCGAAGAATGGAGTGCTGGGCAACTGTAGAATCAATAGCGTACAGCTGGACTGCAAAACTACGAATCAGCCGCTCTACCAACTGCATGCCGGCCCGAGCCGGGTCCGTCTGGGAACTCCTGGTTGGCGAGCCGATAAGAACCGTCGGGGGGGGCGCTACAGGTTTGTCGCTAAGTTAGGGAAAAAATGGAGGGGAGGCGGGACCGGAAGCGCGACGGCCAGAAATGGGAAAATGACGTAAATTGAAAATACAAGACTATGGCGTCTGCGGCGGCGCATCCACGTGCAAGGAAATCAGCAGCTCCCGCCGCTACCCGCGCAAGTCGCCTCTCAAGGCAGTAGAAAGTGGATGATCCATTTCGGGACGAGTGGTCGTGAGCGCTACGCGCAGGCCGCCCAATTCGTCGGCGGCTTTATCTGCCTCTCCCATGCCGCCCTCGGCGATCAAGCTCTGAATCCGAAATCGGTTTGTGCCATCTCCAACTGCGAATGCCGTGGGGACGGCATCGAGCACGTCGCCTAAACATGTGGCGGCGCGGGTGACGAGCGGTTTTAGGAGTTGCGAAGCACTGTCCTGGTGGATAATCAGCAACTTCACCCGCTCGCGCAGCGCCGGGTCATCGGCGAGGCTGGAATCGAAAATGCGCTCGTGCTCCGCGTTCTTGAGCTCCAGAGCCTGATCGGAGATGTTCTTGATACGCTTCCGCTGGTCCGAGGTGATGGAATCTTGGATGTGCTTCGAGTATTTGTCCTAATGTAATGCGACAGACTGCTAGCTTCGCCTTGGGGGGGGAAATGACAGGCCGCAAAAAACGATGGCCTATCCCCGCTATCTCATGGTCACGGTTGCGGCGGTGGTGGAGAGGCCTCTAACGAGCTTGGAGCCTTCCGGCAGCAGGTGGAGCTTCCGGGCGCGGGCTTCGAGCAGGGTAGCTTCCGCGGCTACGGCATCGTTAACTTGCGCGACCAGCGCTTGGGCTTCCTGCAAGGCCGACACCGCGAAGACGGGGCGCACCGAATAGATATAGGGAACGCCGGTCGACGCGGACTTGTCCACGTATTCATTTTCCTTGCCCCTCCACACGATCGAAGGGCGGCCGCCCAGCCCCTTGCGCAATACTTCATACCCAATTACTCTCTGCAACGGGATGCGAGCCCACCGCACGGCGACGCCGGCTGGAGACGGCTTGACGTCAACATGGCTCACCATCATGGTGGTGAGGAGCGTGGGCAGCTTGCCATCCAATTCTCTTTTCGGGAGCGATTCCTTGCGGAATGGTACACCGCCTCCGAGTTGCGGCGGTTGCCAGTATTTCAGATTGGACCAGTCGTCGTACCCCTTTAAGACACCGATGCAGCCGTCGCCGTTGACGTCGGCCGATATGGTGTCGGATGGAAGCGACGTCGGCAAAGGGCAGGCATCGGTTCCGGAACTGGCTTGCGCGCACTTCCAATCGACCGGACAGCTGAGGTTCCACACTAGGCTGTAGGAGTCGATGTTATAACTGGTTGGCGTGACGGTGTCCTGGCATGCCGGGAGGGTGGTCGGCGGCGTACCGCAAACATGGGCTGTTCCATAGCTGGTCAGGCCGGCAACGGAACTGATGCCATCTCTCTGGCTGAGTTTGCTCTCATCGATTGGCGCGACGGCGTTCCTGGAGTAGTCGAAGTGGCCGTAGGCGCTCAGGTTGGCTATGCCGACGCGTTGAAACATATAGTTCATCACACTGAGATAGTTTGGCTTGTAACCTATGTCGTCTTCGCCGCCGTGGTTGAGTCCGAGGTTGTGCCCCAGCTCGTGCATGAAGGTTCCGGACTGATCTTCGGCCGAGCCGACCTGATCGTCGAGTACCCCGAGCGACACCAGGAATTCGTCCCCGGGAATGCCTTTGGAGAGACCCGTGTTGGACAGGCCCGTCATGCTGTGAATGAAGGCACAATAGTGAAATCCCTTGCCGAAGAGACTGCCGTAGTCGCCGGTGCGCTGCTTGCGGATGTTGTCGAACGCGGTCCAATCGTAGTGGATCTGATTGTCGGCGCCAATGTAGGTAGCCCCTAGCTGGGCCTGCTCCGGAATGGGTTGGTCCGGCCAAGTGATCTGGTCTGCCCAGATGAGGGCCAGCGTGACTCCTTTGTTGTCGTCCACGCCGGAGCCCAGGAAGGAGCGGACGACGCGCTGTAAGGGGGCGGTCTCCACAGCGTGGGCGCTCGGCGGAGCGGCGAAGGGCACCGGGTATTTGTCGCCCGAAGCAGTAGGACGATGCGTATGCCCGGCCCCCTCCATCCAGTCGACCCACACGATAACCGCTTTCCGGCCTCGCTGCACACCCAAGCCAGCGAGGTCGATGTGCTTTGTATGGCTATCAGGCCAGGTGACGGTTACGCCGTTGACTTTCCAGTCATCGGGGATGCCATCTCCATCGGATTGCGCCAGGCAGGCAGCGGCAAGCGCGAGAGCGAGCGCGAGTGCCGCGAGCGTTGGCTGTATTGTTAGTCGTGTGATGCGCACGGTGTACCCCCGGATTCCTACTTGGCCGCTCCCGCTTTATTGGGCGTGGTGATGGTTGGCGCCGCGGGGGCATTGGCGGTCTTGGCGGTGGTGGAACTTGTTCCGGCAATACTGCTGAAGTCTTTGGTCTGGAACGTGATTCCAATGGCGAAGCGGCTGGTCCATCGGTTAGTGGCGGTGGGTGTTCCGGCGCTGGAAGGCACCGGCGTTCCGGGAGCGTAGCCGGCGGGGAAGTCGGCAAACTGACCGAAGTGGAAGCCTGGGCTGATATAGAGCCGATGCCAGAGATGGGCGGAAACGCCGGTGAAGAACCCGAGCGTAGAGACATTCGCGCCGCCGCCGCCGAAGGCGATGACCGGGCCGGCCGAGAGGGCCAAGCCCACCTTATAACTATCCAACCAGGGAATTGCGTAGTTGAACAGAGCCACGGCGGCCGGCCGCACGCGCGAATTATTTTGCACCGTCAGCACCGGTGAGGTCGGACCGGGCACAGCGGTGGAACTGTAAGTCCGCGCCCCCAACGTGGTAGCCATGAATCCGGCCGAAAGAGTGAGGATGCCGGAGCCGGGTGTAATGGTGAACGTCTTACCGCTCGATGTGGTGGCAGCCATGAGTTGCGCCGGAGGGGTGGCTGGATTGATCTGACCAAGCCCGATGTAGTACTCGTACACCGTGACGCTGCACTGCTGGCCGGGCGCCAGGACGCAGGTCTGCGGCTGAGTTTCATGCGGGCCGTTGGCGCGCGCATCGACGGTCTTGATCGCATTGTAGACAGGAGTAAAGGCGGGCGGCGTTTGGGCGTCAAGAGTAGCCTGGCAGCTTGCCGGGTTGGTCTGCATCGTTTTTGTAATACTTTGCAGCGGCGCGAGCTTTTGCCATGCAGCCAGAGAGTTGCCAAGCGAGATACTGGCATAGCCGGAGCCGGACTGGGTGGGATTGAGATTGGGCTCCTTCTGAATGGCGTCTTCAAGATTGCCGAGCTGCGTTTTGAAGGCCGCGCAAGGATCCACACCGCCGCCGGCGGCTGCAGCGGGCTTTAGAAGAGCCTGCAAATTGGCAAAGTCGTCGGTAGGCGCAGTGCTTACGGCGGCGTTTACTGCGTAGGCGTAGAGAATGTCATTTACATGCGTCACCTTGATGGAAAGCGTGACGGGACCATAGAGATTGGACGGGGCACCGACCGGGGAGGGGTTGGGACTGGACCAGTCGATGGTTACGGTTTGTTGTGCCCATATGTTGAGCGCCAACGCGAAGATCACGCAGGTGGCAAAGGAAATCGGCCGCGGACGAAGCGTGAGACAGTTTCGTAAGCGGCAGCGGAATGGAGTAGACGGCTTCATTTACGAGCTCCTCGTGTTCAAATTGCCGGTGCCATCGGACTGAGTGAGCTGGATGGCAAAAATGACCGGTCATATTGATTAGCGGAACACAGGGAGAAATCGGGACAGGGAAAGGAGCTGTTTGTTTTTGGAGGCTCACGGCGCTTGCCCAGAGTTCCTGCGCTGCAACGGAACGCACCACCGGTGCCACTGCCGAGCGTCGCTTTTCGTTTTCGGGACCGGTTATGGATTGCCAGTGCGGACGGCTGGCAGTCGAGGCCTAGAAGCGCCAAGGAACCAAGGGCATTCCTGCCGAATGCCATACCCTCCGATGAAACGTCCAGCCTGGGACCAAATGCAAGGCTTAAACGTTTGCCGCGATGGGACGTAGCCGGAGCAACTATGAGACAGGATGATCCGGCGCCTGAGCTCGCTCCAAAGTTGGGTTCAGAATCGGGTTCAATTAGCGCCCGCGACGCCGAATATGCCGAAGGAATGGGGTGCTGGCCAACTGTAGAATCAATAGCATACGGCTGGATTCCAAAATTACGAATCAGCCGCTCTACCAACTGAGCTAGGGTGGCCCGTGCTTTTGATTCTAACAACTTGCAGCGGATTTTGGCAAATCAGTTCATCAGCCGCTCAACGATGCTTGTGTCCCCGAGGCGCGCGGCGGCCTCCTGGGCGACAAAGCCGTCAGCGTGGTCTTCGATAATACCAAGATCAAGCGTTTCGTTCCGGGCTACTGCGCGACCGTACCTTTCACGCAGGGCATCCGCCAGACCATGGCCTGGTTCGACGCCGACCCGGCGCGGCAGCAAATCGATGACGAAGCCAACGCCCGCTGGGACAACCTGATCGAGGCCTACGAACATGGTACGCAAGAGGCGCTGCGTTACTTTCGGCACTGAGTTGAGGCCCGCGGCAAACCGCCGATTTAAGTCGGCCATCCGCCCGCTGGCGGTCGCGGCGACCGACAACGAGCTGCTGGCGCCGGAAACGGCTGCCGGCATCGCCCGCGTGAAAAGCGCGAAGTCGATCGGCGTCAGGTCCGGCAAACTGGCTCACCCTCCGGCAGGCCCAGGCGCTTCCTGAACGCGCCGGACATCACGACCACCCAGGGCCTGCGCGACCAGACAAAGGCGGCTCCCATCGTCCGGACAAGGTGGAAAGTGGCAGATCTCGAACGGCGGTGGCGGTGGACCGCGCTGGTCGCGGAACGGACGCGAACTGCTATACCGATCCGATGATCAGATCATGGCCGCGAGTTACGCCGTGAAAGGCGACACGTTCGTGGCCGAGAAGCCTCGCGTGTGCATTGCCAAACTCGGTGGGACGCAGTGGGATCTGGCTCCGGACGGCAAGCGCGTGGTGGTGGTGACGTCAGTGGAATCTGTGGAAGCGCCCAAGCAGGAGCATGAGATCGTGATGCTCCTGAACTTCTTCGACGAACTCCGGCGGAAACCCAGAGATGTTCGACGTAACCGACTATTTGCACAAGAACACGATTTGCCACAACGGCCGGGACATGGCTGGAATTCGGTGGAAGTACGATCAGTATTTCCGCCGCGACGGCCGGCACGTCGGTTCGTGCAATTGGTTCACGGTGGCATCGGATTGGTGCCTCGACTTGTGGCGGCCATTGGATGATCTGACGCTGGAGGAGGCGCTCGCCAACATCAACATCACCATCGGCGAGCGCTGCGCCGCGCACGGGTTGGGCCGCGCCCGCCACACGACGACGGTTGCAGGAGCGTGTGCTGCTCATCCTTTTTGCGAAGGCAATGGCAGGACGCAACGCGAGTTCATACGCGAGCTTGGGCTCAAAGCCGGCCATCGCCTTGACTGGAGGGCGACCACTCCGCAGAAGATGATCGCAGCCTCGCGATTGAGTCAGGGCCTGCCGGACGGCCAATTGCTGAGCGTGGCCGTGGCGCTTGCCGCGGACCCATGGTACCTGGCGAAGGTCGACCTGGCTGGGACCGTCACGCCGCTCGCTCAGTTCCCGTCCAACGAGCGCCTTCCCTGGGAGCGCGATCTACGCAAGCGATGGTAACTATTACGGCGTTTCCCAAGCGACCAACGCTCCCACCGGCTATTCGCCTTGGATGCGGGGCTGCCCAAGCCGCCGCCGTCGGCGCAAAACTTCAGCCCGCAATCCGGCCCGGCGGGCACGCGGGCGGTTCGAGGGCCAAACCGTCAGTTAACCAAACGCGCACCCTCACCGGAGACTGTGAGACACGCGCCCGAAAAGGCCGGGAGAGGGCTTTGGGCGAAGCCG
>ODAK010003907.1_pt1 | contig 15362 bp, 10 predicted proteins | sample 1539591 | NCBI WGS metagenome assembly ODAK01 (sample SAMEA3539303, study PRJEB22396) | soil metagenome | biome: tundra; feature: field; material: soil | place: USA | collected 2010-05 | depth 0.15 m | reverse complement strand
GACCGTGCGCACGCTCTTCGAGGGCTCGGCCGTGCTCGGTCAGGGCAACCCGGCCATCAGCGTGCACCCGATGACCCCCGGTGAGTGCCGCGCGGCTCGGGCAGAAGCGAGCCTTGCAAAGGCTGACGCGCGATGCGGCGCTGCCGACATGGTGCCCATCTACGACCCCGGCGCCGGCGAGACGGCAGACGGCGCGCGCGTTTGCATCGATCAGTACGAGTTCCCCGATATCCCCTGCGAGTACCCCGTCGTTCATGCCACCGCGCGCGAGGCCGTGCTCCTCTGCGAGGCGATCGGCAAGCGCATTTGCGACGCGCACGAATGGGAGGGCGCTTGCGCCGGCGCCGTGCTCGATCCCGATCGCGAGTATGCATGGGGGAGGTCACGCGAGGAGATGGAGCGGTTGCATAACGAGGATCGCCCAATTGTGTGGGCCTACGGTCCCACGAAGGACCACGCCAAGTGCGCGACCGGGAGCGCAAAGACTCCGGGCTGCCCGGGAGGGGGCTACGACCGCTGCGGCTCGAACACGTATCCGGCCGGCTCGTTCCCCGCCTGCGTGAGCCCGTTCGGTGTGTACGATCTGCACGGCAACGTCGCCGAGCACATGAACCTCCCCCTGCGCCCCGAGGAGCTCGCGAGCCGCGGCGGCCACGGCTCGACGGAGATGAAAGGCAGCTGGTTCATCTTTGCGAGCTTCGAGGCACACCCCGACGATTGCCGCTGGCGCGCGCCGGGCTGGCACGGCTCGCGGATCATGGATGCCGCGAGCCACGCCAACTATCACCTCGGATTCCGCTGCTGTAAGACACTCTCACCGTGAACGACGACGAGGCATGCTCACCACGATCCCTGAAAGGACGGCGCCTCGCGCGCGGCCACCTTCTTGCGTTCCTCCGCTGACGAACAACAGCGAGAAGGGTTGACATCATGCTGGCGTACCGAATCGTCGAAGCGCAGAAGCCGGGCGTGCTGCAGGATGTTCCCAGGCCGTCTCCGAAGCCCGGGGAGGTTCTTGTCAAGGTCGCCTCCGCCGGCGCGTGCCACTCCGATCTGCACGTCATGGACTGGCCACTCGACATGCTGAGGGCCAGCCAGTTGAATCCACCCTTCACGTTGGGGCATGAATGCACCGGCTGGGTAGCCGAGCTGGGACCGGGGCCCAGCTATGGGCTCAAGGAGGGCGACGCCGTGGCCGTCTACGGAGCATGGGGCTGTGGCTACTGCCGCAATTGCCGACTCGGCGCCGAGACCCATTGCGACAACGCCGCCAAGCTCGGGTCCATGGGTGGTGGCCTCGGGCGCGACGGAGCCATGGCCGAATACGAGCTCGTGCCCGCCGCCCGGCTCCTGCTTCCCCTCGGCAAGCTCGACCCCGCCACTGCCGCGCCCTTGACCGACGCCGCCCTCACCCCTTACCACGCCATTCGCCGGGCCCTTCCGCTCCTCGTGCCGGGCAGCCACGCGGTGGTCATCGGCGTCGGCGGGTTGGGTCACATGGCCGTTCAGCTCCTCAAGGCGCTAAGCCCCGCCCTCGTCGTCGCCGTTGATACCGCTCCCGACAAGCTCGAACTGGCCCGCCAGGTCGGGGCCGACGAACCGCTGCTCTCGAGCCCCAAGACCGCGCAGCAGATCCGTGACCTGACCCACGGGCTGGGGGCCGAGCTCGTCCTGGATTTCGTCGGCGCGGATGACACGCTCCAACTGGCCTCCCAGTGCGCCCGCCCGCTCGGACAGGTGACCATCATCGGGCTCGCCGGAGGACACCTGTCCTACGGTTTCGGCACCCTGCCCTTCGATGCGCAACTCACCCTGCCGTACTGGGGCACCGTCGTTGAACTGATGGAGGTCCTTTCCCTCGCGGAGACGAAGCGAATCTCTCTGCATGTCGAGAGATTCTCCCTTCGAGACGCCGCCAAGGCCTACGAGCGGCTTCGCGCCGGCCAGATCCGAGGCCGCGCGGTGATCAATCCGGGCTGAGCCTCGACAGGCGCCTTCGCACGCTGGACAAGGCAGAGGGCCTCCGCGTCGGGATCGCGCGCCAGGACGCGTGGCAGGAGCTCGCGCCCGAGGAAGCCGGGGAACCCGGTGAAGAAGAAGGTGGTCACGACGAGCGGTTCCAGAGCGGAAGGCACAGAGGCGTCAAAGCAGCGAGCTCCCCCGGCGATCTGTCGCGTTGTCCAGCGTGGGTTGAAGGCCCCGCCGCCCACGGCGGACCCATCGAGCAGCAACCAATGACCAATAGCCCGGAAGCCGCCAACAGAAATGCGAGCGCCATCCGAGAAGGCATTTGTCGCTTTCCGAGCGCGGGACCGTATTTTCGAATCTTGAGCGCTCGGACAGACGAGCTCGACTCAGGCCACGCGCCCGTCGTGCGGACGGCCAAAGCCCATGGCGTGGACTGTAGCCGACGCCAGGATCCGGACAAGACCGGGCTTCGTGGCGTGCGATGAGACGCACAACGGACGCATGCTGGCGCACGGAAACCGTGCGAGGGGGCCATGCCACGGGATGATCTCTCGAGAGACGTGGAGGACACACCGAGCGGTCGCGGCCGCGCTTGGGCTGGCCGTGGCCTGCGGTTCGGGCCACCGTTCGGAGAGCCTCGATCCCGGGGGAGCGAACGGTACTCTCGACGGCGGCGGCAACGGGACCGACGGCGGGGCCTCGTCGGGCAAGATGACCTTCGGCTCGGGCGACGGCGGGAGCGCCGGATTCTCCGTGACCATCGAAGGCCCTTCGCAGGGCGCTCTGAGCGTGCTCGCATCGAGCTGCGCCGGCGACTGTGACGACGTGACGGCCAGCGCCGTCGGCGGGGTACCGCCTTACACGTACGCCTGGAGCGACGGAGTCAAGGGCGCATCGCGCCACCTGTGTCCAACCTCGTCCACGACGCTCACGGTGACGGCGACCGACGCCAGCATGCATGGGGGAGAGCTCTCGGCCGGGCCGCGGATGGCGAGCGCCGCGCTCGACATCCAGTGCCAGTCGAAGCCTGCCACGGCTGCCATCGGCTGCCCGCCGCTGGCGGTCGGCGCCGGCTTCGCCTGCGCCATCACCCAGGCGGGCGGCCTCAAGTGCTGGGGCGACGGCTTCGGCGGAATGACGGACTCGGCGGCCCCGACCGACGTGGTGGGCTTGACGTCTGGAGTGGCGTGCGTGGCCGCGGGCGAGGAGCACGCATGCGCGCTCACGACCGCCGGTGCGGTCAAGTGCTGGGGTAACGACTCGCTCAACGGCACCGGCTGGGGTCCGACCCCCGTCGACATCCCCGGGCTCTCGTCCGGCGTCGTCCAGATCGCGTCGGGAGAGCTCGACACCTGCGCCTTGCTCACCGACGGCTCCGTGAAGTGCTGGGGGACAGGGGGCGAGCTGGAAGGCAACTCGTTGGCCGACCTCCTGATGGGTGGAGGAGGCCTCACGAACTACGGACAAACGCCCCAGACGATCAGCGGCGTGCCGGTCGCGATCAAGGGCCTCCAGATGGCGGACGGGTTCGGCTGCTTTCTCACCGCGGGCGACGCGGTGCAGTGCTGGGGGGGAAACACGTTCGGCGAGCTCGGGAACGGAACGAACACGCAGAGTGCGACCCCGGTGCCCGTGACCGGCCTGGGCTCCGGCGTGACCTGGCTGTCGGCGAACGGCAGCACGGGGGCATGTGCCGTCGTCACTGGCGGCCGGCTCAAATGCTGGGGACAAGGGTCGCTCGCGAGCTCGGTCAATACCCCGACCGACGTTCCCGGGCTGACGAGCGGCGTCGTTTCGGTGTCGGTCGGAGGCGAGGCCTCCACGTGCGTCATCATGACGGACGGGTCGGTCCAGTGCTGGGAGACCGGCTCGCCTCCGACGGTGGTGACCGGGATTTCGTCCGCGGTATACGTCGCGACGAACGAGGGCTGCTCGTGCGCCCTCCTGTCCAACCGCAAGATCATGTGCTGGAGGTCGTGCCCCGGAAGCGACCCGTCCGACGACGCGGGAAACGCGGACGGCGGCCCCGTAGAAGTGCAGGGACTGTGACGGACATGCGCGGCGCCGCGGCTTCTACGCGGTTGTAGCCGGCCACACCCCTTCGCCGTCGACCTCGGAGGTCAACACGCGACCAACTTGGTCGGCGTTCTCGAACCGGGGGACGGGTTCGAACGCCGGATGAGTGTTATGTTGGTGAACCGAAGACGCCGGGGACCGAGGCGCCCCCGGAGCACGCGGTTCTCGACCCGCAAAGAACTCGACCGCCTGACCTTGTCGACGACCGAGCCAGCTGGCGACCAGCAGAATCAGGAACTGAAGCGGCGCTACGGACGGCACGGTCACCGGACCGGAGCGTGGACCCAATTGAGCAGACGGCGCCTGCTTCATTTGAAGAGGTGGCACGTCTGGCAGCGGGGAGCGTTCGGCTCGTGCTGGACCTTGTTCGTGTGGCATGCCAGGCATTGAGTGCGCGCGGGCGGCGCCTCGACATGCGGGTCGTGGCACGCGGTGCAATTGGCGGCGTGCGGCTGCACCGCGTGGAGCCCGCGGCTTGCCATGTCGTTGTGACACGTCGCGCACGAGGGGACGGCGAAGCGGTGCTGCTGGTGGCAGTTCTGGCACTTGGAGTGTGTCGGGCCGCGTTCCTTCACGCTCTCGACCTTGGCCGCGTGGCACTGGGAGCACCGCGACCACCACGCGGCCCCGGTGCCGGGCGGCGCCGTGTGGGGCGAATGACACTGGACGCACCGGTGCTTGCTGCCCTCGGCGCTCGCTGCTTCCTGGACGTGGCATTCCGCGCACGCCTTCTTGTTCCGGACGTCGTGCTGCTGGTGGCACGAGTTACACGCCTTGGCGTGCGCGGATTCCGGAGGCCACAGGACCGCGATCTCCGCCTTCGCTTCGTGGCAGGTCGCGCACCGGGCGACCGCGGTGCTCGCGGGCGTGTGGGGCTGGTGGCAGGAGCGGCAGACTGCGTGCGTCTCGTTCGGCGGGTTGAACTCCCCGGCCACCTTCGTATGGCACCCCAGGCACGAGGACCTCGCGATGCCCGGGGATCCGTGGAGCTGGTGGCAGCTCTTGCAATCTCCCTGGTGGGGCACCTTCTCGAAGCCGGTCGCCGCCGCGTCGAACATCGGTCCGTGGCACCTGGCGCACGCGGTCTTGGGGTCGGCGATCTTGAACACGTGGCGCTCGTGGCACGAGGTGCACACGCGATGCATCGGCGGCGCGGCGGTCGCGACGCGAGCCGCCTTGTCGGCGTGGCACTTGGCGCAGACATTCGGAGGGGGCAGCGGGCTGTCGTGCGGCCGGTGGCAGCCGAAGCAGCTCTTCTCGAGGTGCCCTTCGGGGCCGTCGCGGACGAGCTGCGTGACCTCCGTATCGTGGCACTTCGCGCACGACGTCCGCGTGTCCTCGGGGCGGGGCGCGTGCGGGTTGTGGCACGACGTGCAGTCCTTGTGGCGCTCCGGCGCCAGGGCGACGTGACGGCCCTTGGTGTCCGAGTGGCATTTCAGGCAAATCGCGCCCGTCGGCGGGGGCCCGTGCACCTCGTGGCAGTTCGTGCACTGGTTGTGCTCCACGGGGCTGCGCGTGAGAACGAGCTGCGTTTCCTCGGCGTGGCATTGCATGCAGCCGCTGCGTTCGGCGCGCCACGTGTGCGGCACGTGGCAGCTCGCGCAGTTGGTGTGCTTCAGGGCTGTCGTGTGCCCCGGCGGTTCGGCGGCGACGAGCCCCTTCGCGTTCTTCTCGTGGCACCGGACGCACTGCACGAGCGCCGTCGGCAGGGGCGCGTGCGGCTTGTGGCAGCCCTCGCAGTTGCGATGCCCCTCCGGCCCGCTCCGGTCCTCGTCGGCGACCTGAAACGTCTCGAACTTGTGGCACTGTGCGCAGGCGGATTGCCCCGGCGCCGGCTTCTTGCCGTGGGCGTTGTGACAGAGCTGGCACGCGACGCCGCCGTGGAGGCCGTGCGCTTCGACGTCGCGCATCGGAGACGCGCCCGTCGTCGTCCGGAGCTCGGCGGCCCTGGCGTGGCAGCGCTCGCAAGCGATCGTGGTCGGCGGCGTGGCGTTCTTCGTCGATGCCGCGAAGCTGTGACACGACAGGCACGTCTCGGCGCCGACCGTGGTCGCCTTGTGCAGGCGCTCGTCCGCGTGGCACTTCGCGCAGATCTTCTCGGGGGCTTCTGCGGTATGGACGCCCGTCGCGTGGCACGAAAGGCAGTCGACGCCCGGAAGGCCGATGTGCTGGCGGTGGCCCTGGGTCTCGGCCGCGGGAGGCCACCCCGGCTTCGGTGCCGCGTGGCAGTTCGCGCAGGTCGTCGGATCGACCTGACCGTGCGGCGACGGACGACGAGAACCAGTGAACGCTTGCAAGGCCAGCTTCAGCCCCAGGCCCACGGTCGTCGTGTGGCACTGCTGACACTCGAGCTTTGCGTGACCGGCGGCGTGCCACGCCTCGCCGCCCGCCGACGCCTCGACGCGGCGGTGGCAAGACGATGCGCAGAACGCCTGTTCGTGCTCGACGCGTCGCACCTCGTGCACGCCCGCGAACGCGACGCCGGCGACCGCGAAGACCGCCGCCAGCACCACGAAGAGGCGACGACCGTCGACGCCGGGCCGGCCAGTCCCCTTGCCCGGTGGCTCCGCCGCGCTCATGCGGAGCCGTGCCGCCGACGCCGATCGAGCTGCCGGGCCTTGAGTACGAGCAGGAGGAGCAGCAGCGCGGCCAGCGCGAGGGCTACGTCGTAGCCCCTGCGCTCCACCAGGCGCGCATGCTCCGCTTCGCCAACCAGGCGGACGACCTCGCGGGCGGCGGGGTCGGCGTCGGCGACGAGAGCAGCCACGCGCACGGGGTCCAGCGTATGGACGGCGCTTCGCATCTTCATCTCCGCCGTCGCGATCCGGTCGAGGGCGTAGTCGGCCCCGGCGACGTGCAGCCCGCGATCGTGCGCGCGCGCGACCGCCGCCCGCGCTTCTGCGGCCTGCAACTCGACGCCGCCGAGAAGCTCCGCGATTCGGTCGGCCACCTCTCTTGGCTTCTCGTCGTTGGCGTGGCACTTCATGCACACGGCGTTCGGCTGCGTGCCGACCATCAGGGCCGTCGGCGGCGCGACGTCATGGTTGCCGTGGCACACGACGCAGGGCCCCAGCCCTCGCTTGCGGAACTCCTGCGAGTGGGGGCTCTGCTCGAAGAGCAGCTGCTCGTCGGCGTGGCAGCGCACGCAGACGCGCGTGAGTGAGGAGACGTCGGGGGGCAACGACGAGTGAGGGCTGTGGCATCCGGTGCACGTGGGGGCCTTGGGGTTCCCGGCGGCGAAGGCCACGCCGTGGACGCTCTTTTCCCATTTGGGGAGCTGGTCGACGGCGATGCCGTAGCTCGCCATGCGGTCCTTGTCTGCGTGGCAGCTCCCGCAGAGCTTCGCGACGTTGCTCCGGTTCACTGGCGAGAGCGCCGAGGCGGGGTCGAGGATGTCGTGCTTGCCGTGGCAAGTCGTGCAGTCCGGCGCGCGCGCATCGCCTGCGGCGGTGAGCTTGCCGTGCAAACTCGCGGCGAAGAGCGTCGCCTGCCCGACCGGCAGCAGCCCGTTGAACCGCCGGATGAAGCTCACGTTCTCGTGGCAGGCGCCGCACATCCCGGCGACCTCCCCGTGCGTCGGGTGGGCGCGGAACCCGAGGGCCGCGGCGTGAGCGCCCGTCGTGGGATCGCGAGGGTCGCCGCCGTGACAGCCGACGCAACCGATCCCCTCGTCGCGGTGGATGCTGTGCGCGAAGTCTTCGGCGACCTTGCGGAGCTTGTCGTCGGTCAGCGTCGAGTGGCATGCCGCGCACGTGTTCATGGCTTGCGTCGCGGGCGGCAGCGCGCGGCGGATCGCCGAGGTCGCGGGGGCGCCGGCCTCGACCTGGGCAGACGGCGCGTCGGGCGCCCAGACGACCGCCAGGGCGACCGCCAAGAGCAAGAGACGGAGGGGGACGAGCTTAGCGGAGCGCACGGACGGTCAGCAGGCTGAAGGCCAACAGCAGGACCCACGCAAACCAGGCGGTGACCTTGGACCCGCGGCGGTCGAGGAACGGCAGCGACATCACGACGAGGCCGATGCCGCACGCCGCGCTCATGAAGAAGCGCGGCGCTTCGACGCCGAGCAACTCCTTTGGCGCAGTTGCGACGAGCTGGTGGACCGCGAGGAGGTACCAGGGGGGCCGAGCGTTGGCCGGTGATGGCAGCCGGGGATCGGCCGGGGGACCGAGCGGGCGCTCGGCGAAGATGGCCAGCGTCATCGCGAGCACCAGTACCGCGGTGAGCGCCACGCCCAGCCGCACGAGGAAGTCCGGAACCAGGGGAATCGCCTCGCCCTTCGCCCTGGCGGGCGGCAGGAGCGGCTTGCGCGAGACGAAGAACAGATGGGCCGCGACCACCGCCGTGAGCGCGGCGGGCAGCACCGCGACGTGGAAGCCGAAGGCTCGCACGAGAGTGGTCGATGTGACCTCCTCACCGCCACGCAGGAATCGGCTCAGTCCGTCGCCGACGACCGGCACGTATCTGGCGAGCTCGCTGCCGACTCGAGCGTCCGTGTACGCGGCCTCGCTCCAAGGGAGCAAGGCGCCCGTGAACGCGAGGCCGATCCCCAGTCCCAGCGACACGACGCCACTCAGCCAGCTGAGCTCGTGGGGGGGCCGGAAGCTCCGTCGCACCAGGATAGTGAACGGGTGAGCGAGTAGGCACACCACGAAGAGATCACTTGCCCAGAGGTGAAGGGAATGGACCAAGCTCCCGTAAGGAACTTCGCCGACCGTTCGCTCGACCGAAGCGTAGGCCTGGGCGGCGTCCGGCCGGTAGTAAAGAAGCAGCAAGACCCCGCTGGCCACCTGGAGGACGAGGAGGAACAGCGTGATGCCTCCCAGGTAGAAGAAGAAGCTGCGGAGCGGCGCGTGGTGCGAGGAGAGCTCGCGGCGTATCGCCGTCCAGCCGACACGATCGCTCAGCCAGCTTGCACCCGCAGGGGGATCCTCCGTTGCGCTCACGCTGCGGTCCAGACGACGATCAGGCCTTCGTTCAACGAGACCTTGAGCTCGTCGAGCGGGCGCGTCGGCGGCCCGGCGACGTTGCGACCATCGACGGAGAAGACGCCCCCGTGGCAGGGGCACTCGATGCGATTGTGCTCGGCGGAGTAGCCGACCACGCACTGCAAGTGGGGGCAGAGGGCGGAGAACGCTCGGACCTCGCCGTCGACGGTTCGAACGATCAAGACGGGCCGCTCGTCGACCAGGACCGTCTTGGCTGTCCCCACCGGGAGCTCGCCGAGCTTGCCGACGACTGCGGACCCGCTGGTCCGACCCGCGGGCGGCTCGATGAAGCGCGCCGCCGGATAGCCAGCCGCGAGGGTCAACGCCGTCGCGCTGCCTCCGATGGCCACATCGAGGAAATCTCGCCGCCGGATGTTCTTGGATCCATCGCTGTCGGACATCGAGCCTCCGGGGACGATCGCGGCGTAGCAGCTTTCCGCCCCGTCGGGCGAGTAGCATGCGCCGGGTCCGCCGTGCGATGCGGACTCGACCGCACGCGGGGGCTGGCTGGTTGGCCCGCCCCTATTTTTGGGGTCGTAGGGCCGCCGGCGCACGGCCACCCATGAGACGTAGCTTTTGCGTCGAGACGCAGATTCCCCGAAAAGGGCCACGCGTCGCCGCCCCGGAAGAGCGCTGGTCGCACCGCGATCGCGGTCCGGCAACCGGCACGGGGGTTGCGTTGAGCGAATATCGAAATGCCCGATTCGCCACGCCTTTCGGCACTCTTCCTGCGCTTGTCGGGACTTGCGCCGATCGTGCGATGCGCTCCTCTTGTGATCGCTCTCGGCTGCGGCATTGGCGACGAGCCACAGAGACTCCGGACGACCAAGCCGCCCCCGGCCTCCTCGGGGAGCGTCGTGGTCGAAGCGCGCAAGCCGCTGTTGCCCGCGTTCCCCTGCTCGCGCTGCCACGCCGGCCGCGCGCCCAACCCGAAGGAGCGCCGCCTGACGGAGTTTCATACGCAGAAGGTGCTGGATCACGGCACGCAGAGCGGCTGGTGCTACCGGTGCCACGCGAAGGACGCGATCGACCAGCTTCATCTGGCCGACGGCACGCTCGTCGGCTTCGACGAAGGATACGAGCTCTGCGGCTCCTGCCACGGCGACAAGCTCCGCGAATGGCGCGCGGGGATCCACGGTTTGACGACCGGATTCTGGCTGGGCAATCGCACGCGCCGTTCGTGCCCGGCCTGCCACGATCCGCATAGCCCCCGCTTTCCCCTCATGAACCCAGAGCACTCGCCCGCGCACCCACGAACGGTGCCGGCGCAAGCCGCGAGCCCCAGCACGGAGACCCCAGAGGAACCCCATGAGCAACGTAGCGAGTAATCCCACGGCAGCGGCCGCGGTCGTCTCCAGCGAGGAGCGAGTCGAGAAGCTGGTGGAGTCACGTCTGAACGAGCGCGGGTCCCGGCGGACGTTTCTCAAGGTCCTCGGCATGGGCGTGGCCACCGCCGCGAGCGCGTGCGGGACCTCGGCGCCCACGACCGAGGAGTTCTTCCGGCAGCACTATACGAAGCTCACGGTCGACGACAAGCAGCGGATCTTCCGGCGCATCGAGGAAGAGACGCTCGCTCGAACAGGCGTCGTCACCCACATCAGCGACCCTCCGCCCATCGACGGCGTCGCATTCGCTTACGCCCTCAACCTGTCGGCGTGCAACGGCAGCCGGCGCTGCGTCGAGGCCTGCGCTCGCGAGAACAATCTGCCGGACGATCCCGAGATTCGATACATCCGCGTGATGGAGATGGAGGCCGGGACGCTCGATTTCGAGGAATCGACTCCGTACTACGAGCACGACAAGGTCCCGGCTAAGGGCAAGTTCTATCTGCCGGTGCAGTGTCAGCAGTGCGACAACCCGCCTTGCGTGAAGGCGTGCCCCGTCGGGGCGACGTGGAAGGAACCGGACGGCATCGTCGTCATCGACTACAGCTGGTGCATCGGTTGCAGGTTCTGCGTCGTCGCGTGTCCGTACTTTGCCCGGCGCTTCAACTGGACGGCGCCGACGATCGCGCCGGAACGGATCAACCCCGACCAGGGGTACCTGTCGAACCGGCCCCGAACCAAGGGCGTCGTCGAGAAGTGCACGTTCTGTCTCCATCGCACGCGCAAGGGGCGTCTCCCCGCTTGCCTCGAGGCCTGCCCCACCGGCGCGCGCAAATTCGGCAATCTCAACGATCCGAACAGCGAGATTCGCAAGATCATCGAGACGAAGCGCGTCTACGTTCTCAAAGAGGAGCTTGCGACGCTCCCGCGCTTTTACTACTTCTTCGCCTAGTCAGGAGCCAGTGAATGCTCGATTTCTTCGAGTTCGTCAAAGGGACCGGGGGGGCGATGCTGCGCGGCAGCCGCGGCTACTACCTCTGGATCCTCTTTCTCCTGAGCTGGATGGCGCTCGGTGTCTTCGCGTACGCCCACCAGCTGCGCGTCGGGCTGGTGGCGACGAACATGGTCGACCAGATCCCCTGGGGCGCGTACATCGCGAACTTCACTTACCTCGTGGGAATGGCGGCGGCCGCCGTGATGCTGGTCATCCCAGCTTACGTGTACGACGACCACGCCATGCACGAAGTGGTCGTGCTCGGCGAGCTGCTGGCCGTCGCGGTGCTCACGATGTGCCTGGCCTTCGTGATGGTCGACATCGGCCGGCCCGACCGCTTCTGGCATCTGATGCCTGTCATCGGCCGGTTCAACTGGCCGATGTCGATGCTCTCCTGGGACGTCATCGCCCTCAACGGGTATCTGGTCCTCAACTTCACCATCACGACGTATCTGCTCTTCACGAAGTTCCGGGGCAGAAAGCCCGACCGCCGCAAGTACGTGCCGCTCGTGTTTCTGGCGATCTTCTGGGCCATCAGCATTCACACCGTCACCGCGTTTCTCTACAGCGGGATGGGCGCGCGGCCGCACTGGAACGCGGCCATCCTGGCCCCGCGGTTTCTCGCCTCCGCGTTCTCCGCGGGCCCGTCGCTGATGATCATCGCCCTCACCATCATCCGCGACGTGATGAAGTTTCCCGTCAAAGACCAAGCCCTCAATCGTCTCCGGCAGATCGTCGCCGTCACGATGCTCATCAACCTCTTCTTCTTCTTCTCGGAGATCTTCACGGAGCTCTACAGCTACAACCACCACGCCGCGTCGATGCGGTACCTCCTGTTCGGCCTCCAGGGTCACACCAAGCTGGTCCCTTACATCTGGACGGCGATCGCGCTCGATGTCTTCGCGGCCCTGGTGTTCACCACCCGCAGACTGTACGCGAACCCGACGGTGCTGCGCCTGGGCTGCGCGGCCGCCATCGTCGGTGTATGGGTGGAGAAAGGCATGGGGCTGGTCATCCCCGGCTTCGTGCCCTCGCCGCTGGGCGAGGTGGTCGACTATGTCCCCAGCTTCACGGAGTTCTGCGTCTCGGCGGCCATCTGGGCAATGGGCACGCTCGTCTATACGCTCCTTCTGAAGGCGGCCGTTCCCATCGAGCTCGGGGAGCTGCGCATGTCCAAGGAGGCATTGCCGTGACTGCTTCGCGGGTGCGCGTGGCTGCGGTCCTCGTCCTGTCCATTGCGGCGTGCCGGGCGGAGTCCCACCCCGGACCGACTGGCGGCGTCGAGCCGCCCCTCACGTCGCCGGCGGCGATACCGGAAGCTCCCGTCAGCGGGACGATCGGCGGGGCACCGTTCGTGGCGCGAAGCGCCCGCTATGTCGCGGACCGGCGCGTCGGCTACCAGCGCACCGATATCCAGCTCTCCGCGGGCGCCGCGGAGTCGGCGTGCGGCCCGGTCGTTCCGGCCAACGCGCCGAGCGTGTGGATCCGACTGGAAGGCAGCGCCGCGATCGAGGCGCAGGAGCTGCGCCCGGGACCAGGCGCCGGAGGCCCGTGGTCGGTGCACTATCAGGTCTTCGGGGAGGACGGTTGGGTCGGCGTCGGCAACGGCAGCGCCATCCTGTCGGTCCGAGAGCTGGGCCTGGACGGGCGCGTTCGCGGGGGACTGGCGGTCTGCTTTCCGGACGCCGCGAAGAGCTGCGTCTCCGGATCGTTCGTCGCGCCGAGCTGCCCTCCTCGAATCGACCAGGCCGTTCGCGGCGCGATGGCGCCCGAGGAGATCACAGCCAAGTACCTCCAGCCGATGCGCGATGCGGCGTTGCCTCAGGGTATGCCGGACGCGGCCGACGCGCCGCGCTGACCAGTCCGGCCACGGAAGAACGCGCACCCGCATCGCTGCGAAGTGCGCGTTCAGCTCGCTACGCTGACGCTCTCGCTTACGGGAGCGCGTGGACGACGGCCACGTCGAACTCCCTGCCGGTGCCGTGACACGTGTCGCAGCTCTCGGCGTAGCCATTCGGATTCGACGCCGACTGAGGCGCGGACGCGCCCACGTTCGCCGCCTGCAGCGTCGCGTGCAACTTGGCCGAAGTCGTATCGTGGCACGTGGTGCAGACCGCGATGGTCGGCGGCGTGTACGTGGTGGAGGCGATCGAGACGTTCGCCGCCGCGCTGCACGGCGATGCGTTGCAAATGGTCTGTACGGACTGCGACGCCTGATTCGTCGGCGCCACCATCGGAAGGAGCTCGCCTCCGGGCACGTGGCAGTGCTGGCAGTTCTTGAGCGTGTCCGGGTAGCGCACCGTGCTGGTCAGGTTGTCGCTGCCGTACCACGCCGTGTTGCCAGGCGTGCGGTCGAAGCCGAGATGGATGTTGTGGATGTAGACCTTGAAGTCCACCGAGTTTCCAGTTGCCGTCTGGGTGACGGTCGTCAGGTTGCCCGGCGGCTGCTCGTCCGGCTGGCTCGGCTGATGGCAGAACTGGCAGAGCTGCGTGTTGTTGCGCGTCCCGCCGTGGCCCGGGATCACTTCGTGGCAGGTATTGCAGCGCGCCGTCTCGACGACCGGCGTAGCCGGCGTACCGACGCTGTTGTCCGCCGCGTTGAAGTACACGACGGGGTTGAGCGCCGAGTACCGAGGCTGCGCGACCGCGCCGACGGGATTGTCCTGCGCCGAGCCCTGCATGCCGACGCCCCAGGTGCCCGTCAGGCCGGTGCCGGTTTGGAAGTCGGCTTCGGTCGTCTTGAACGTGAAGAGCTTCGTCGCCGAGTCCTGAGACAAGGTGCCGTTCACCGCTGCACCCGTGCCCGAGAACACGGCGAAGGAGTTGCTCTTGTCGTGACCGTATTTGAAGTCGCTCGTCGGGCCGCCCAGGATCACAGCCAACGAACCCCTTCCGCCGAGGAGCGTCGTGTCACCGTGCGTCGTCACCGGCGGGCTCATCGTGTTGTCGGTTACCGCGAGATCGAAGACCACGACCAGCTGGTGAGTCGTCGCATCGATCATGGCGCTGCTGATGGTGAGCGCCATCGACTTCGCCGCGAAGTGGTGCACCTTGTTCAGGTCGGTCACGACGCCGAGGATCGGCCCTGCGCCCGGACCATGGCAGGTCAGGCACGCCGTGTCGTCGGTCCTGACGCCACCGGGGTGCTGTTTCCAGATCGCCGACGGCGGATCGGTCGGCGGGGTCGCGGTGAAATACGTGCGATCGTGGCAAGTGGTGCACGCGGCCCTTGTCGGCGTCTGCGAGATGACGATGTCCTTCGCGCCGCCGTGGCACTTGCTGCAGTTGCCGCGATCCTGAGGATAGTTGACGGTGGAGTAGTTGGTGGTATCGATCATGAACGGGTGGAGCGGCGCGCCGGCGTCGTTCAGCTCCGCGGCGCTCGGCAGCGCGGACCCGCTGTGGATCTTGTGAATCAACGATCCCAGGTTGATCGTGTTCCCGCTCGCGAGGTTCGTCGTCGTCGGGTTGTGGCAGAGGATGCAGAGCTGGATGTCGTGCCGGGCCGCGCTCGCGCCGTTCTCGGCCTTGCCGTGGTGTCCGAGGTCGCCGTGACACGAGTTGCAATTGTCGCGCAGGACCACCTCGCGCGTGACCGTGACGGGGCCGCCCGCCGGAAGGAAATTGTATTCGGCATTCGCGGGATAATACTGCGGCACGCTACCCGGAACCGTCCGCATGGCCATCGCGCCGACCGTATGGGTCTTCGCCTTGTTGGCGGGATCGACGCTGATCTTGGTGCCGAACGTGTACGTGTACCAGCCGTCGCCCTTCGCCGAGACGGCGAACTTGCCCGCGCCGGCGACGGAGCGGTCGTCGGTCGCGGCCTTGAACGCCGTGCCCTGGTTGACCGAGCCTCCCGCGACGGCGGCCAGCGTGTACGGCGTGTAGTAGCCGGGGTGGCCGTCGGCGGTCTGATCGAGCCACGAGATCACGAACGTGATGGCCACCTGTTCGGCGACGAACCCGCCGTCGGCGAGCGCTCCGACCGCTGCGTCGGAGGTGATCGGCAAC
>ODAK010003904.1_pt1 | contig 15367 bp, 12 predicted proteins | sample 1539591 | NCBI WGS metagenome assembly ODAK01 (sample SAMEA3539303, study PRJEB22396) | soil metagenome | biome: tundra; feature: field; material: soil | place: USA | collected 2010-05 | depth 0.15 m | reverse complement strand
GAACCTCGTGATTGCGGATGGCGCCGGACCGATCGCGATCGCAGGTGTGATCGGGGGAAAAGACAGCGCGATCTTGGCGGCGACAACGTCGATTGTGCTGGAGTCGGCGAACTTTCAGGCGGGCAGCGTGCGCAAGACGTCATCCGCGCTGCGTCTGCGTACCGACGCGTCGATGCGATTTGAAAAGGCGCAGGATCCCCACAACACGGTGCGGGCGCTGGCGCGTGCGCTGGAACTGCTGCCAGTGCTCTCGCCAGGAATCCGGCTGGTAGGAGGGCTGGGTGACACGCGCGGAGTGCTGCAACAGCAGGGCCGGGTGACGCTCGATCTGGATTGGGCGGAAGACAAGCTTGGGCGGCCGCTGCCTGAAGGCGAAGTGGAAGGCATCCTGAAGAGCCTGGAGTTCGGCGTAGAGCCGGCCGGAGCGCGGAAGTTTTCGGTCGCAATTCCCACGTGGCGCGCGACGAAGGATATCGCGCTGCCGGATGATCTGGTGGAAGAGATTGGCCGCATGGTAGGGTACGACTCAATTGAGCCGAAGCCGCCATTAGTGCCGTGCGCGCCGTCGTACGATCCGCCGGAGCGGGAGTTTTTGCGGCGGGTGCGAAGGATGATCGCCGCGCAGGGGTTTACGGAAGTTTCAAACTATTCCTTCGTCAGCGAAGAGGAAGTGAAGCGCTTCGGGCTGCGGGTGGAAGATCATGTGCGCGTGTTAAATCCAATTGCGGCAGGGCAGGAACTGATGCGGACGTCACTGCTGCCGGGTGTTTGGCGCAATATCACGGAGAACGCGAGACATTTTGAGAGCTTTCGGCTGTTCGAGATTGGGCGGGAAATCCACAAGCGTCCGGAAGGACTGCCGGATGAGAGACCGCATCTGGTGGCGGCGATATTCGCTAAGGACGACGGGCGCGCGGGTTTGTTTGAGTTGAGACGAACAGCCGAGTGCCTGGCGGCGGGATTGCATGTGCGTCCGGCCGAGCCGCAGTCGTGGGAACATCCGGCACGGTGCGCGGAGTTGTGGTGGAACGGGCGGCAGATCGGGCGGCTGAGCGAACTGCATCCGAGTCTAATGGACGGCGGGCGGGCGGCGGTGGTGGATATCGATCTCACATTGCTGCGGGAACTGGCTCCGGCACAGGCCAGTTATACGCCGGTGCGCCGTTTCCCGACCAGCGCGTTCGATCTTTCCATAATCTGTGCGGTGCGCGAGAGGGCGGGGACACTGGAGCTGGAAATCCGCCGGTATGCGGGCGAACTGGCCGAAGCGGTGGAGTACGTGCGCGAGTATCAGGGGGCGCCGCTGGCGGAGGATCAGAAGAGCGTTTCGTTCCGCGTGGTGGCAGGGGCGGCGGACCATACGCTGACATCGGCCGAAATCACGGGCCTGCGGGAACGCATTATCGAAGGGCTGTCAGCGCTGGGGTATGAACTGCGGGTTTAGTCGCCGCAGAGATAGGGGTGAGCAATGCGCATTTCGGCGGCGGTTTCGCGCGCCAGCGTAATGTTTACCAATTCGCCCTTGCCGATACCGGGGCACCATTTGCCTGTCAGCCTCCAGTTGAGCTGGTTGCCGATGAGTTCTGGCCAATAGGGAAACGCACGGCATTGCAGAGGTTTCACGCTGTGAATCGAGCAGCCGCCTTCGCGCAGGAACACGCACTGGGCGTGGCGTGGGACGCGGAGTCGGCGCAGGCGCTTCGTGCGGTAGACGTAACGCTCTTCGAATGCAGTTGCGGACAATCCGAGGAAGGCAGCGATGCGCGGGATATCGTCCTCGGTCAAATAGACGAAACCCTGCTGTTCGCAACAGGCGGTGCAACCGGGCTGGCATTCGAATCGCAGGGGCCGTCCTTCTGAGCAGTGTACCCGTTGCGCGGTTTACAATCGAACACATGTCTGAAAACGAAGATCGCCCATTGGGCTTTGCCACGCGTTCCCTCCATGCCGGGCAGAAACCGGACGCGGCTACCGGAGCGCGCGCGGTGCCCATTTATCAAACTACGTCGTTTGTCTTCGAGAATTCCGATCATGCGGCGGCGCTGTTCGGCCTGCAGCAGTTCGGCAACATTTACACACGCATCATGAACCCGACGACGGCGGTGTTCGAAGAGCGCATGGCGTCGCTGGAAGGCGGCGTGGCTGGGCTCGCAACGGCCAGCGGACAGGCGGCGCAGTTTCTGGCGCTCACCAGCCTGATGCAAGCGGGAGACCACATGGTGGCATCGGCAACGCTCTACGGCGGCACGTACACGCAGTTCGACGTAAGCTTCCGCAGGCTGGGCATTGAGACTGCCTTCGTGGAGCCGGACGATCCGGAGAACTTCCGCAAGGCGATCCGGCCGAACACGCGGTGTCTCTATGGCGAGACGGTGGCGAACCCGCGGATGAACATCCTCGACATTGAGAAGGTGGCGGCTATTGCGCACGAGCATCACATACCGCTGGTGATCGACAACACGCTGGCGTCGCCCTATCTGTGCCGGCCGATCGAGCACGGCGCGGACATTGTGGTGCATTCGGCGACCAAGTTTCTGGGCGGGCACGGCAATTCGATTGGCGGCATTATCATCGACAGCGGTAAGTTCGACTGGAAGAGCGGGCATTTTCCGCAGATCAACGACCCGAGTCCCGGCTATCACGGGATGAAGTTCAGCGAGATCTTCGGCAACATTGCGTTCATCATCAAAGCGCGGGTGGACGGGCTGCGCGACTACGGGCCGTGCATTTCGCCCTTCAACTCGTTTCTGTTTCTGCAGGGTATCGAGACGCTGCCGCTGCGGATGAAGCAGCACACGGCGAACGCTCTGGCGGCGGCCGAGTGGCTGGAGAAGCATTCGAAAGTCACCTGGGTGAAGTATCCGGGACTGGCATCGAGCCCCTACCAGGCGATGGCGGCGAAGTATATGCCGAAGGGTGCGGGCGCGGTGCTCACGTTCGGGATCAAGGGCGGGAAAGAAGCGGGGCGGAAGTTTATCGACTCATTGAAGCTGCTCTCGCACCTGGCAAACATCGGCGACGCGAAGAGCCTGGTGATTCATCCGTCGAGCACAACACACCAGCAACTGTCGGACACGGACCAGTTAGCGGCGGGAATTACGCCGGACCTGGTGCGGCTTTCGGTGGGGATCGAGGATGCGGAAGACATCCTGTGGGATCTGGAGCAGGCACTGGCGGCGGTATAAGTCTGACTTCACAAGATTTTACTAACGCCTTACAGTCGCTTTACACACAGTTTCATCTATCTTTGATGAACTGGAAAACTCTATGACCCAAATACCATCGAAGTTGCTGTTGATTGCGACTGTTGCAATGGCCGCGGCGTTTGCCCAGGGCCCACCCGGAGGTCCTCCAGGCGGTCCTCCGGGTGGCGGTGGCCAGAGCGGCGATGGTATCTGGCGCCGCAACGCTTACTACGGTGAATTGCTGACCTTCGATCAATGCATCGGTCATCAGCCGGGCAACGGGCAGTACCATTACCACGCTAATCCGGTTTGTCTGCGGGCGCAGTTGAACGACAACTTACGACTGCTCCGCACTTCGCGCAACGGTTCTTCGTGGACTGAAGCAACCACTCACCTGCACCATTCGCCGATTCTGGGCTGGGCACTCGACGGGTATCCGATATACGGGCCATACGGCTATGCGAACCCGGCTGATCCGAGCAGCGCCATACGCCGTGTCACCTCCGGTTTCCGCCTGCGTAACATCACCACTCGGATCGCGTTGCCGGACTGGTCTTTGCCTAACCACACAAGTGTTTCGCAGTCGTTGACTGCGACGCAATACGGTCCGGCGGTCAGCGCCACGTTTCCGCCCGGACGCTATCTGGAAGATTTCGAGTGGGCCAGCGGGGTGGGCGACCTCGACCAATATAACGGCCGTTTTACTGTAACGCCGGAGTTTCCGGGCGGTACCTACGCCTACTTTGTGACGATCGATGCGAGCGGAACTCCTGCGTTTCCGTATATCATTGCGGGACAGTTTTACGGGAATACCGGCAGTTTTAATAACAATGTGACGGCTGCTACCACGGACTATTTCAACGCCGGCATTTTCGCGCCGGGTCCGGCGATTCCGGAACTAACTTCCTGGTCGACCTCTTACTCGACGCAATTTGCGCAAGTGGTCACCGGGTTCGATCCATCCGCAGGGGCGTCGACAACGTGGCCACCATCGAACTCGCTGGGCGTGAGCAGTTCGGCATCTGTTACGACGCCTATACTGGCCGACACGCAGCGGATCCGCTACACGGATTCCACCGTGTACGTATCGGCGAACGGGCTGGCCGGATATCCCATAGGCCCCTGGTTCTCCGCCGACATGACGGCCGGAATTTTTGTGAACTTCCCCGCCGCGAATGCAAGCACGCTGCAAATTCCGCGTACGCCATCCGCAGCCGCCAGTCGGACCTCTACCGGCGGCGGACCGCAGGGGCTGTGGGTCAATGGAGTGGCCGTCTTCAACTTTATCGACGGGGCATCGTACGTCAACAGTACCGGAGTTGACTCGGCGGCGGGTAATACGCCGGCACCCGACGCGGCGATTGCTTCTGCGGCATCGTACGAGCAGGGTCCGATCGCTCCCGGATCTCTGGTGGTGGCGACGCCGCTCTACTTCGCGGTACTCGCGTCGTCAACGGCCAGCGCCACGTCCCCCAACTGGCCGGTGAGTCTGGCGGACGTGAGCAGCATCTTAGTGAAGGATTCGGCGGGAACATCGGCCAGCGCGCAGATTTTCTATGCGTCGTCCACACAGTTGAATTTTCTGATCCCGACCGGATTAGCCAGCGGGGCGGCTACCGTGACGATAACCAACAGCGTGCAGACCATCCAATCGAACATCAACATTCAGCCGGTATACCCTAATCTTTTCCTGCTGAACGGGAATGCGCTCGCCAGCGCTACTCTCACGAGGGTACACAATGGCGTGACCACAACGGAGCAGGTCTACAACACTTCCGGAGGGAGCCTTGTGGCCCGACCCATCGCGATCAATGGCGATGCGGTTTATCTGACGTTATACGGGAGCGGACTGGGCTCGGCAACCACGGCGACCGCCACTATCGGAGGCGTCGAGGCAAATGTACAGTATGCCGGGCCGCAGGGAACTTACAGCGGCCTCGATCAGTACAACATTCTGATTCCGGCCGCGCTGGCAGGAGCGGGGAAGGTTGACATTGTGGTCACGGCAGGTGGTAAGTTATCCAACCCGGCTAACATAACGATTCAGTAGTTAGTGACATGAGGACCATACTGATCCTTTTGGCTGGCGCGCTGGTGCTCGGTTCGGCTGAGACGAATCCGGTCGTGCGGGCGTGGAGGATCAATCCGCAGGCTGGTGCCGCGACTAATCCGAGTCTGGTGGCGGTTTTGCCGGATGTGCACAGGGTGCATGCCGATGGACGATATGTGTACGTTGAGTCCGCCGGGCTGGCGTTGCAGTCGCTGGGCCCGCTGGAGGCGAATGGGATCGATCCTCCGGCAGGTACACGCAATTTCGTATTTCGCTTTCCGTTGACGCCCCGGGCCGCGGCTTCGCGCGCTATCGCGACGCCGATGGGTGCGGTTGGTGCGTTCGTGAACGGGGTACCGATCTACAACTTCACGTCCGGCGTGTCCTGGCGTGATCAGAATCTTTGGCATCTGGATGCTGCCGCTGCGGCATCAGGGACTACGCCGCTGCTCTCCGCGCTGCTCGAGACCGACCAGAAGCATTCGCCCCTCATTGGGTTTGCTTTCGACGGATACCCTGTGTACGGCCCTTACGGCTGGGATGGAGAAGGGCGAGTCAGACGCTTCCGTTCGAGCTATCGGCTGCGTTCTGTCAGGCGGCGTACGGTGCTGCCGGACAACACGGGGCTGGGGCCATCGCAGGAAGGGCCGGCAGTCAATGCGAGATTTCCGGCCGGGACATTCGTGGAGGATTACGAATATGCATTGGGCGCGGGAGATCTCGATGAGCATAACGGGCGCTGGGCGCGAACGCCTGAGTATCCGCAAGGCACTTATGCATACTTTCTGAGTACGGATATGGGAAACAGGCTGATGTATCCGTATCTCATTGGGCCGACTTACTTCGGGGAAGTCCCGCCGGCCGAACCTGCCAACGGGGCGCCTCGCGCGATGGTCACTCACAAGTCACTTGACTCCGCCGACGCTGCCTATATCAGCCTGGCTACGCCTGATCGCCTCGATGCCGGCCGGCCGGAAAACCTCGTCTTTTCGATTCGCGACGGGGGCGGGCGGCGGCTCCGGTTCATCGAAAAAACACATGAGCGTCCGATTCATCTGGTGGTCGTGTCAAAAGACATGAAAGAGTTCGCGCATATTCATCCGGAGTTACAGCCGGATGATACTTTCGCCGTCACTTATTCGTTTCCGCACGGCGGGGAGTATTGGTTGTTCGCGGATTTCACCCGCCCTGGAGCCGCCCCGTCCGTGGCTCGTTTTCGTCTGGATGTGCAGGGCGAGCCGCATACGTCAGCCTTTGTTGCGGACGGAGAACTGACAAAGATCCGGAATGGGCTTCGCGTGGCGCTTGCGCTTCCACGGGAAATAAGAACGGGCGAGGATTTACGGTTTCGTTTCGAAGTCACTGATCCCGGGACGGGGGAGTCAGTTACAGATTTGCAGCCCTATCTGGGGGCGTGGGCGCATATCATGATCGTCCGCGAAGACGGACGGCGATTCATGCATGCGCACCCTGTTGACGAGGCGTATTCAGCATCCGACGCCGATCCATGGCAACATACTCATGCCGCGCCCGGGCCGAGTCCACCCAGCGTGAGCACGATGGTTGGTTTCCGCGAGCCCGGGCGATACCGGATATGGGTGCAATTCCAGAGAAACGGCGAGATCGTGACGGTGCCTTACGATTTTGTTGTGCGTGCTGGTCATGAACCAGCGCCGCAACAGAGGCAGCCAGAAGGTGCGATTCACGTAGCGGTCAGCAGTGCCGGGTTCGAGCCGGCGCGCATCAGCGTGCCAGCCGGCAAAGTGGTCCGTCTGGCATTTGAACGCAAAGATGCGGAGAATTGCGCAAATGCGGTGGTCTTTCCGGAATTGAATATTCGGAGGGAACTGCCGGCGGGGAAAACGACGGTGGTGGAACTGCCAGCGTCTGAGGCGCGAGAACTTTCTTTCAGCTGCGGGATGAAAATGTTTCGGGGCGCAGTCGTGCTGCGGTGATGTAACTCGCGGCGCCGATGCCCAGTCCGAGGCCAAACACGCCCCAATGGAATGGGTTGGGCATTTCGCCGGCAATGATGTGCCGGTAGTCCAGCGTGAAAGACAAGATGATTATGAGTGCTCCCAGCAGGACGCCGGCAGCGTTCCATCGTCCTACCCGCAGTGGACGCCCTGCCGATTCCCGCCAGAGGCACCAGACGCCTCCCGCAATCATGGCGAGCGAGACCAGAACGGGTGCTATTACTGGGCCGACCCAGGGCGCTGGGATGAGGAAGAGAATGTCCCATGTGAACAAGGACGCGGGCCAGTCCAGAATCAGCTTAAGGCCGGCGTAAAACATAATGTCCCAGACACCGAAGGCGATGGCGAAGGCGGCACTCCACTGACGGGCGTTGCGGGCGACGGCGAGGGCAACGGCGGCCAGCATCAACAAGGTGGCGCCCTCGCGCCCGATCTCAACCAGGAGGATTTTGTGTTGCTCCGGCGCCGCCGAACTTACTTGCTCCAGTGTCAGAAGAGGAAACAATTCGTCGGGCGGCCGATCCGGATAAAAGTGCCGTCGTGCCGGCTCGTGAAGTATACGGAGGTAGCTGACGACGGCGGCTTCGAGGTAGCCGAATGCGGTGGAGAACAGCACGAGGATCGCGATCGTGCGCAGACAGGGGAACGGACCGGCGGCCGTCGCATCCCGGCTCTCCGGCAGAATCGTTATTCGTTCCTGAAAGGGCACGCTGTACCAGCTTAGCGAGTCCGAAACGCGCCGGGTATTCTCGTAACATGCCAAAAGATCTCTACCTCGCCGCGGCCATCGAACAAGCAAGAAAGAGCCTCGCGGAAGGCGGGATTCCGATCGGCTCGGTGCTGGTCCATGAGGGCAGGATCATCGGGCGGGGGCACAATTGCAGAGTTCAGACCGGCAGCGCGATCGATCACGGTGAGATGAACTGCCTGCGGAATGCGGGCCGGCTGCCGGGCAGCATTTATCAAAACAGCACAATCTATTCGACACTCTCGCCGTGCCCGATGTGCAGCGGCGCGATTGTTCTGTATAAGATTCCCCGGGTCGTGGTGGGCGAGAACGTGACGTTTTGCGGCGCGGAAGATTACATGCGAAGCAACGGCGTGCAGGTGGACGTCGTGCAGGACGCGGAATGCATTAAGATCATGACGGACTTCATTCGCGACAACCCCGCACTGTGGAATGAAGATATCGGCGTCTAGCGACGCGGTGCGGTATTCTTGCCATCGAGGCTCCTGCGCTGGCACAAATCCGCATTCTGCTTGCTGACGACCATACGATCATTCGGTCGGGCATCCGGCTTCTTCTCGAACAACAGCCGGATTTCAAAGTGGTGGCCGAAGCCAGCGACGGGCGTGAAGCGGTTGCGCTGGTTTCGCAGCATCATCCCGAAGTTGCCGTGCTCGATATCGGTATGCCGCAGCTGAACGGTATCGAAGCGACACGGCAAATCGTGTTGACGGAGCCCGGCACACAGGTAGTGATTCTCAGCATGCACTCCGACGAGGGTTATGTGTTGAGAGCCCTGAAAGCAGGGGCCCGCGCCTACATTCTGAAAAATGCCGCCGAAGCCGATCTCATTCGCGCGGTTCGATCCGTGGCGGAAGGCAAATCCTTTTTTAGTCCGGTGATCAGTAAGCTGTTGCTGGAAGACTATGTGCGGCAGATCCGCGATAAACAGGTGGAAGACAGTTATGACCTGCTCACGGGCCGCGAGCGGGAAGTGCTGCAGCTTCTCGCGGAGGGCAGGACGAACAAGGAAGTTGCCAACATCCTGCACCTCAGCGTATACACGGTGGACGCGCATCGTGGCAATATTCTGCAAAAACTGAATCTGCACGGAGTGCCGGAACTGATCCTCTACGCGGTACGCAAAGGCATCATTTCTTAGAAGGAGCGGGGACCGGCAGCGATACACGGATGGCTGTACCTTTAGCTGGCGCGGACCGGATTTCCAGCCGGCCGCCAAGTTGTCTGACGCGTTCCTCCATGCCCAGCAGACCCATGCCGCGCGTGCGCTGCGGATCAAAGCCTGAGCCATCGTCCTCAATCGTCAGGGAGAGCGTGCCGTCTGACTGGCGGACCTCGATTTTCGCGTGCGAGGCGCCGGAGTGCCGCGAGACGTTCTGCAGCGCCTCCTGCACGATGCGATAGACGCAGGTCCGGATGGCATCCGGGAGCGAATCGTCGACATCTTCCGCGGTGACCCGGACATCGATCCCGGTGCGCCGCGAGGTTTCACGAGCCTGCCACTCGAGGGCCGGGATCAGACCCAGATCGTCCAGCATGGAGGGGCGGAGAAGCAGTGAAATGTCGCGAATTGAGTTCACGCTGGAATCCGCATAGGAACGAATGTTATTCAGGTAGCGCTGGCCGATCTCATCGTCGGGCGGGATGCGGGCGGCCAGGTTGGCGGCGTCCACTAATACCGCATTCAGGGTCTGGCCCACCTGATCGTGCAGCTCGCGCGAAATGGTGCGACGCTCGGTTTCCTGAGCATCCACGAGGCGTGCGGACAGCAGTTCGAGATCGTGCCGCGCCGCCGCCGTCTCTTCATAGCGCCGGTGATTCTGCCGCTCGATCCGAAGGATGTAAACTCCGCAGCCGAGGGCCAGCAGGAGCGCGGTTCCGAGAGCAAGATTGAGCGCGACGCCCAAAGCCCGTCCGAGGCGCTCGAACTGGTCCTGAATCATTAACTCAGTGGCGGCGGTCTGCCTGGCATCGATATCCTCGATCCGGGTGGTGATTTCGACAGCCGACACGCGGAGAGGGCGAACTTCCTCGTCGTTCAAACCGCGCTCTGGCGAAGACGTTTGCATCGCCTGATCGAGGCCGGTCCAATGCTGCCGCACCATGGTTCGGAGCTGATCGAATCGGGCGACATCGCCATCGTTGGCAAAGCGATATACGGCGAGATCGGCCATCATCTGAGTCCATTGCCTGCGGACGTCGGACTCCGATGCGACTGGTTCGGGCCTGCCCGAATGTTCGTTCAAATACAGTTGTGAAAGCAGGACGCAGTAGCGAACGCCGGCGAGTTTGTGAGAACGGTCCAAGGCCTGCGCCCGAAGGGCCTGATTCTCTGCCCGCATAGCCCCTAGCAGGCGAACCGCCTGAACGGTAGCCACCCCGAAAATCAGGAGCATGCCCACGAAGGAGGCGATCAAAACGGCTCGGAGACCATGCATCTGGCCTCAGTCTAGCGAAGGCGGCGGGCTGCCGATATCCCCAGGCCTGGGGGGCCAAACTAACCGATGCGGGCTATGGGCTTCCTGGCTCACAAGACCTAACTTGAAACAGGGAGGCGACACATCAAATGAATGCAGAATATTTCAGGGGCCAGCGGCGCTTCAGTGGCGGGAAATGGATAGCCAGCGTCACTTTGGCCGCCGCCATTGCCGCGACAGGGATTTACGGTGCGACCACCGGCGAATTGCCGTTCGAGCACGTCACGCCAACAGTAAAAGTGACAACCCGCTCGGAAGCCGCTGCCGGACGCGGCTACTCGGCGGTGGTCAAGCGAGTAGTGCCGGCGGTAGTTAATATTTCCGTTTCGAAAGCGGTTAAGGCACAGACGGGATTCGAGGGGGCCGTGCCGCAGGGAATGGATCCGCTTTTCCGCCAGTTTTTCGGAGACGACTCCGGAAGAGGCTCCCGGACGCCGCGCCAACACGCAGAGAAGGGGTTGGGATCGGGCGTGATCATCAGCCCGGAAGGCTACATTCTAACCAACAATCACGTGGTGGATGGCGCGAATTCGGTGGTGGTCACCTTGCATGACAAGCGTGAATTTAAGGCGCGCGTGATCGGCACCGACGCCCGCACGGATATCGCGGTTATCAAGATCGATGGCTCGGGTTTCCCCTCGCTGACGCTGGGCGATTCCGGCAAAGTGGAAGTGGGCGACGTAGTGCTGGCGATCGGCAATCCGTTCGGCGTAGGCCAGACCGTGACCAGCGGCATCGTTAGCGCAACCGGGCGTGCCGGGCTTGGTATCGAACAGGTGGAAGATTTCATCCAGACAGATGCGGCGATTAACCCGGGCAACTCGGGCGGCGCGCTGGTGGACGATGAAGGCCATCTGATCGGTATTAACACGGCCATTCTGGCGGGCAATTCGGGGGGCAATCAGGGGATCGGATTCGCCGTCCCGATTAACATGGCCCGCGGCGATATGGACCAAATCATCGCACACGGCAAAGTGGAGCACGGGTATCTCGGTATCCTGCCGCAGGATGTGACGCCGGCCCTGGCCAAGGCGTTCGATGCGAAAGACAGCAGCGGCGCTCTGGTAGGAGAAATTACTCCCAACAGTCCCGCGGCGCATTCCAGCCTGAAGCAGGGCGACATTATCGTGGCGGTCAATGGCGAGCCGGTGAACGACGCCAATCAGCTCCGGATGAAGGTCGGGATGATGGCGCCGAATTCCACGGTGGCGCTGAAAGTGATGCGCAACGGGCAGCCGCAGAATGTCCCTGTGACGCTCGGCGAGTTTCCTTCTAAAGAAGAGCACGCCGGTCTGAACGGCCACAATGACGGCAACGTGGCTCCTGACAAAAGCCTGAATGGCGTAAGCGTCGAAAACATTACTCCCGAAACGGCGCAGGATCTCAAACTGCCTGCTTCTACTCCGGGTGTGGTGGTCAGCGAAGTGAGCCCCGAAAGCCGCGCGGCGGACGCCGGATTGAAGCCCGGCGATGTGATTCAGCAGGTCAATCATCAGACCGTTGCGAACGTTCGCGATTTCAGCGAGGCGGTAGGAAAGTCCGGTAAGGACGATTCGGTCCTGCTGCTGGTGAACCGCGACGGTAACACCTTGTTCCTCGCGGTGTAACAAGCCACTGCCGGAACGAACAGCCGGTTCGAAGCCCCACCTCTTCCGGGCTTCGAGCCGGTTTTTTTATGGATGCCTCTGAGTGTCAGTGAAAAAGGCGATAATTGTGTGGGTCGAACTCAGAAAACAAAGAGGTTGCCATGAAAGCTTTGATCTTAATTCTCGCCGCTCTTCCTCTGGCAGCGCAGGCGCCCCTGCCAAAGACGTGGACGGCACCCCACACGCCGGATGGCAAACCAGACCTGCAGGGCGTATGGACCAGCGCAACACTGACGCCGCTGGAGCGTCCCCCGGAACTGGCAAACAAGCAGGTCTTTGCCAGTAAAGAGGAAGCCGTTCAATGGACCAAACAATTCCTCCAGGCTAACAACAGGGACCGCCGCGATGGTTCGGCACAGGATGATGTGAGCCGCGCCTACAACGAGTTCTGGTTTTCGCGTGGTGACGGGGTAGTGCCGACCTTACGAACTTCGCTGATCATCGATCCGCCTGACGGAAAGATCCCTGCCTGGACTGCCGATGCCCAAAAACGAGCCGCGGAGCGCGCCGAAGCGCAGCGCCTCCATCCGGCCGACGGGCCCGAAGATCGTCCCCTGGCCGACCGCTGCATCCTGTGGTCCGGTGGCAGAGGAGATCCTGTGGCCGGTCCGCCCATGATTCCCGGGGGCTATAACAACAACTATCAAATCGTGCAGGGTGCCGGTTACGTGATGATCGTCGTCGAGATGATTCACGATGTCCGCATCATTCCGACCGACGGCCGGCCGCATCTTCCGTCCTCAGTGCGCCAGTGGAGAGGTGACTCGCGCGGGCGCTGGGAGGGCGACACACTGGTTGTCGATACGACCAACTTCACCGACAAGACATTCTTCAGAGGGTCGGGCGCCAATCTGCACCTGACGGAACGTTTCACACGTAAGGCTCCCAGTCAGCTCATGTACCAATTCACGGTGGATGACCCGGCCTCGTTTACGCAGCCCTGGACCGTGCAGATTCCCATGGCAAAGACCGATGGGCCCATCCTGGAATACGCGTGTCACGAAGGAAACTACGCGATGGAGGGAATCCTCAGAGGGGCGCGCAAGGAAGAACTGGAGAAGAAGTGAGGCTTGTTACGCGGCCTCACGCACTGGCAGGTACGGTGTTTCTGTTTACCGTCCAGTTGCTGCGGGCGGATTTCACGATGGGCTATGAGGTGTCCATCGACATTCCCAAAGGGGTATTGCCCGAACTGGCCCAGCAGTTGAAGAACGGCGCTAAGACAAGATTGCCGCAATTCCTCACGCTTCAGGCAAGGGGCGATAAAGGCTTCTTTGGGACGAGTAAGTTCAAGGTCATCGTCGATTACCCAAAACAGGAAGTTACTATCATCGAGCCCGCAGGGAAGCGCTTTGCCACCGTCGCTATGAAAGACTACGCCGAGGCAGTGCGCGCCGCGATGTCGCCGGTGCCGGGACAGGTTGTGCAGGCGCTGGAATCGTCGAAGCCGAAGTTCGGGATTAACAAGACCGGGCGAAGTCAAAACATTCTGGGACTTCCGGCAGAAGAGTACGAAGCGGTGTTCTCCATCGAGCCATCAGCGACACTGGCTTCGAGATTCCACGATCCCATCGCAAAGACGGTGCTGCGCCTCTGGATTGCGTCTCCCGAGGATCTGACGCGAGTTGGCGTGTCCTATTACATGGACAAACTTCAGTGGCTGATCACCAACATGAACCTGGTGGTGCTGACGCAACTGGGCCTCGGAGGACTGCCGGGCGGGGGACAGGAATTCACGGCTGCCATCGATCGCCTGACCAAAGAAAACGCTTTGGTTGTGCAGGCGGAACTGGATGTCTATGCTCCCACTATCGCGATGGTGGGGCAGGAGATGACGCGGAAAGAAGGGGACGGGCCGCCGCCGCCGCTCGGCAACGTGATCATCGCGCAGGTTGTGGCGGAACTCGGCGGATTATCTTTTGATCCGATCGAGGATTCCGATCTCGATGTTCCGATCGGCTTTGCTAAAGTGACCCCGCAGGAAATTCTCAGTACGCCGGTGGCGCCGGCTAAACCGCAGTAAGTCCGGCGCCCGAACCCGAAGTCAGTTTTTCTCGTTCTGCATGGTCTGTTTGCCCAGTTCCCAGAAGCGTTCGTAGCCATCCTGGGTTGCCATCTTCTCGGTTTCCGATTGCTGCAGGTAAATGAGCTTTGCGCCAGGCAGTTGCATGGCCTGTAGTTCTTCGCGCGCGTTGATGGTCATGTAATAAGCGCGCCCGGCAACGACATGGAGCGAATCCGCCACCACCACGGCGCCATGGCCGCGAATCAGTGCGGCGGGGTTTCGGCCGAGCGTCATGGCGAGCGCGTGCCCCAGTTCGCTGCTGCGGATGAGCATCTCGCCGTCCTTAGTCACACTGCGTGTGTCGAAGACCGGAACATCGAGGCCGAGAAAGGCGCCCATATGCGAAACGGGCCTGAGGGGGATCTGCGCGATGGTCAAAGTCACCACGTCGGGCGGGTGCCCGTGCACTACCGCTTTCACATCCGGCCGCATTTTATAAATCTCGCCATGGATGAAGCGCTCGCTGTAACCGATGTAATCGGTTTTGAAAACAGGCTGGGTATCGAGGTCATACTCGATAATATCTTTCGCGGTCACAGTTCCACCGGGAATATGGCGAGCGAGAAAAAAGTGATTGGGGTTGCGCGAACTGCGAACACTCACGTGACCGTAGGCATCGAGCACGCCGTAGTGAGTGAGCATGCGATTGGCCAGCACGAGTTCCTGAATCTGATCCATACTGGCGGGGTCGGCAGCGGGAAGGGTTGCTTTCTTTGTAGCCGGAGAACTATTGCTCTGCGCCCAGGCGGATTGGCTATCTGCATGGATAATTACTGAGGCTATTGCAAGCAGGGTGCACGCGCCAGCCAGCAAAGTCTTCCGGTTCTTCATATTCGGCGCTAGTATACACCCGGCGTGCCAGCATACTACTTTGGATTTTGCGGTTGGCAGGGGAGGATTATGCCGGAAAGCTCTGGTTGGTGCACCCGGTAGGATTCGAACCTACGACCTTCTGCTCCGGAGGCAGACGCTCTATCCAGCTGAGCTACGGGTGCACGTGATCCGATTCTAGCGCAACGCGGCGTGGCCGCAGCAAAAGGAGTGGATTGGGGAATTGCGTGCTACCATTTTGAAAGCAGTCGGCCGAAGTGCCCGGAGAGGTGGCTGAGTGGTCGAAAGCAGCGGTTTGCTAAACCGTCGTAGTTCCAAAAGAGCTACCGGGGGTTCGAATCCCCCCCTCTCCGCCATTTTAGAATCAGTAACATATAGGCACGCACCGT
>ODAK010003903.1_pt1 | contig 15368 bp, 15 predicted proteins | sample 1539591 | NCBI WGS metagenome assembly ODAK01 (sample SAMEA3539303, study PRJEB22396) | soil metagenome | biome: tundra; feature: field; material: soil | place: USA | collected 2010-05 | depth 0.15 m | reverse complement strand
GAGGAAAGCAGCTCGACCGAGAGCACGGCTACGATGAGTCGGAATGCAATCGAGCGCGTCTTCATGCTTTCTCCTGCGAATGATCGACGGATTCCGTAGCCATGCGATAGCCGCGTCCGCGCATGGTTTCAATGATGGGGTCGGCGTCGGGCACGGCGGCATCGAGTTTCTTGCGCAGGTTCGATACGTGCGCCTCGATGACGTTGGAGTGATGTTCCCAGTTGTAATCGTAGAGATGCTCTAGCATTTCGCGTTTGCTGACGATTTTGCGCGGGTGATGGATGAGGTATTCGAGGATGCGGTACTCGGTGGGAGACAGATCGACGAGCTGGCCGCCGCGGCGCACGGTCTGCTCGAGGGTGTTGACCTCGAGGCCGAGGGCATGGAGAGTGGGGTGACTTGCGCCTTTGCCGCGGCGGATCAGGGCCTTGGCGCGGGCGATGAGTTCACCGAGGTCGAAGGGCTTGGCCAGGTAATCGTCGGCGCCGGCATTGAGCAATTCAATGATGGATTGTGCGCCGTCTTTGGCGGTGAGAATGAGGACGGGCGTGGGATCTTGGCGGGCGCGCAGGCGGCGCAACAGGCTGAGGCCGTCGAGTTTGGGGAGCATCAGGTCGAGAACGATGAGGTCGTAACAGCGATTGCGCGCGGAGTCTTCGCCAGCCTCGCCATCGCCGGCCCAGTCGACTGCGAAGCCGGGCCCCTCGCGCAGGGCTGCGGCTAGATTGTCGGCCAGCCGGACCTCGTCTTCAACGAGCAATACGCGCATGGGGCGAGTGTCTCCCTCGTCATTGTCTCGCAGCAAGATTAAATGAGGCTGAAGCGATGAAGGCAAATCCGCGGGCCGATGCATTAACCTTATCGCTGCGGTTCAATCTTCGTTCGGACAAACTGTGCGTATCGTTCTCTCGAACATCGGCACCATGGGGGACACCAATCCGCTGATCGCGCTGGCGCTGGAATTGCGGCGGCGCGGACATGTACCTGTGATTGCCCTGCCTGAGGTGTACAAGCCGAAGGTGGCGCCGCTGGGGCTGGAGTTTCGCGCGGTGCGGCCGAATATCGACCCCACCGATAGCGCCCTCGTGGAGATGATTTACGACATCAAAAAGGGCACCGAATACGGCCTGCGGAAATTCCTGTTTCCATCGCTGCGGGAGACGTATGTCGACCTGCTCGATGCGGTGACCAAGCCAGAGCGCGCGGACCTGATGCTGCTCGGCGAGCTCAACTATGCAGGGCCGATCGTGGCTGAGGTTACGGGGATTCCCTGGGCCAGTTATCTGCTCGCGCCGCTGTCGTTTTTTTCGGCATACGATCCGCCAGTGCTGCCGCCGTATCCGCGGTTGGCACGCGTCGATCGTGTGATTCCGGGCATGGGCGCGGCGATCAGCAAGCTGGCGCGTCTGGTCACTTTGAAGTGGCCCGAGCCGATTTATGCGCTGCGCAAAGAGCTGGGATTGGCGAAAGGCGCGAATCCGCTGTTTGATGCGAAGCACTCGCCGGACCTGGTGCTGGCGTTGTTCTCAAAGGTGCTCGGCGTGGAGCAGAAAGACTGGCCGCGCAATGTGCTGATCACGGGATTTTGCTACTACGATTCGGATGCGGGCAATGCAAAACTGCCGCCGCACCTTGAGGAATTTCTCGATGCTGGAGCGGCGCCTGTGGTGTTTACTTTGGGTTCGGCAGCAGTGCTGGCGGCTGGAGATTTTTACGAGGTTTCCGCCAAAGCGTCGATGGAACTGGGTGCGCGCGCGGTGCTGCTGATTGGAACCGATCCGCGTAATCACATCAAAGAGAAGCTGCCCCAGTCAATTTGCGTGGCGGAGTATGCGCCTTACTCGGCGCTGTTTTCGCGCGCCTCGCTGGTGGTGCACCAGGGCGGAGTGGGGACGACGGCGCAGTGTTTGCGTGCGGGCAAGCCGATGCTGATCGTGCCTTATTCGCATGACCAGCCCGACAACGCGCGGCGCATGGAGCGGTTGGGCGTGGCCGAGGTGATTCGTCGCGGCGCGTACCAGCCGCGCAAGGTGGCCCGCACTATCGAGGCCATGCTCGCAAAGCCGGAACTTGAGGAGCAGTCGCAGCGCGTGGCACAGCAATTGAGCCGCGAAGATGGCGTGAAGACAGCGTGCGATGCGCTCGAAGGGCTTTTCGCGCGGACGCGAAAGCCGTAGCGCTTTAGCAGCCGGTTCCAGCTTTGGCTAATGCATCTTTGAGACCTTGCATGCTGATGCGGGTGGAGGCCTCAGGCGTGCCTGCACCGCGCCAATGCGTTTCGAGACTGACAGCGTGGTTGTAGCCGTCGCGCTCAAGTGCCTTTAATTGCGCGGCCCAATCTACGACGCCGGTGCCGACGGGTGCCCATTCCCATTTACCCTCGGGCTTGCGGACCACGTTTTTGGCGTGGCAGTGGCCGATGCGGTTCTTGGGCAGCAGGTCGTAACCGTTGGGATATGGATTGCTGTTGGGGAAGGTGGCCGCGTTGCCGGGATCCCAGTTGAGCATGAAGTTGGTTTCAGGGACGGCCTTGAGGGTGGCGGCGGCTTCTTCGCCGGTGGCGGTGTTGCACGACATTTCGTTCTCGATCAAGAGAATGATGTTGTCCTTGGCGCAGCGCAGCGCAGCCTGGCGCAGCTTGTTGTTGATGGCCTCGCGATAGGGCTTGACGTCGTCGAGACGCCAGAAATCGAAGCAGCGGATGCGGTCGGTTTCGAATGTTTTGGCGAGTTCGATGCAGTGTTCGAGTAAGGCGTCCTGCTGCTTGAAATCGAAGTCGGCCTTGAATTGGTCGCGGCGTTCACTCTGCTTTGAAACCGGCGCGCCGGGCCAATCGGACTTGAAAAGCGGGCTGGCGATGTCGGTGACGCGCAGATTGTACTTGGCGAGGATGGTGCGGGCCTTGGTAATTTCATCTGCACTGAGGGCGGTGAGATTTTTATCCCACATGCCGCGCAGCTCGATCCAATGCAGGCCGAAGTCGTTGGCGGTGACAGAGCAGGCGCGGTCAAAGTCCTGCGAGATTTCATCGTTTATGACGGCGATGCGCAACGTGCAACTCGCTTGCATGACGCGGGGCATGGCTGCAAGTGTGCCGGCTGCTGCGGCGCCGGCCAGAAAATTTCGTCGTGATAGTGACATTGAGAACTCCTTTGAGCGAAGCGAAGAGAAGCATTGCCTCAGGGGCTAAAGCCCCGGATCATCTCTTCTCGCGTGTGTGGCGCGGCTGAAGCCGCGCCCTTTCAAAGCTGAAACTTTTTACATTGATGCTTCTCGTTCTAAAGCAATCGTTCGGCGCGCATTATTTGTGTGCGTAGTTCTTGGTTTGGCCGGTGCGCGAATTGGTTACAGAGAAACTGCCATCGCCGCGCGCGACCACCTTGAAGTATGCGCCATCGCTGCCGCCTTTGGGATTCGCGATCATCGATTCAGCGCTATTGTGCGCCGCGTCCGAGCCTTCAGCTGTGTGCAGCATGTAGAGGTCCTGGAGGCCGGGGCTCTCATGCACCGTCTGCCAGGCTTCGGGACTGCCTGCTTTGTGTGCGCCGTTGTCCATGATGGCTACGCGAGGGTGAATCGCATCGACGATGGAGCGTGTGTTGGACTGATTGAATCCGTGATGCGTGACAAGGTAGAGGTCGATGGCGCCGATGGGATTGTTGGGGCAGACGAAGTCGACCTCCTTGGGCTTGGTGAGGTCGCCGAGGTCGAGGAAACTGAATGCTCCGAAACGAACGAGGATGCCGACAGAGCGCGGATTTTCTGTGGCGTCGAGTTCCCACTTGGGCTCGGTGGCGCAATAGGGGTTGGGCACGGGCTTGATGCCTGCGACGGAGTTGACGTGTTCGCCATCGCCTGTAAGCACGGTGGTATTGAGGCCGGGGATGTCGATGAGGTCGCCGGGATGAAGGACGCGGCGCGGCTTGCCCTCGATGGCCTTGAGGTACGCGGCGGTGTCTGTGCGCGTGATGTCGGAGTCTTCGCGATTGACGCCGTGATCGAGAAATTCGCCCACCTCGACACGCTTGACCAGCTCGGGCACCCCACCAACGTGATCGGTGTGGAAATGGGTGATGAGCACCTTGCTGATTTTGGTGATGCCGGCGTCTTTCATCGCGGCCTGGATGCGCTGAGTGTCACGGCCGCTGTTGCCGGGCCAGCCGGTATCGACGAGCAGCGAACTGCCCGACGGCGAGACCAGCAATGTGGCCTGGCCGCCCTCCACGTCGATGGCGTAGATGAGGAGGTCGGATTGGTTTCTGGGTGCGGTCTGCGCCGCGATGCGCGACGGAACTGCGAGGCCGAGCAGAGCGATCGCAAAACCTATGAGCAAGGCGGAAAACAAGGATGGATGCCGGGGGGCGGATATGTGGACGAGTGAGATTGACCGGTCGTAAGGGGCGCTTTGCATTTGCGGATGAGTGTATAAGACCAAGCCCGATAGGGGGAACCGGCGCTGGGCCGACAAACGGTGCTGTTAGAATAGAAAGTGCCGCATTGTGTGGCGATTTACCGCTTTTGGTCCCCCAACCTGAGGGCCGCCTTTGGCCGAGCCCGAATTGCCAAGCCAGGGATCGAAGAATCCTCCGAGCCACCGAACTCCAGTCGACGTGACCATATTGAGGTCCCCGGGACAGGTCTTCGCCGGCGGGTGGAGTGACAGCGGCCTTGAACCGCATTGACTGGAGCAAAACTTTACCGGTTTTGCCGTAGAAAAGGAAAACTGCACCTGTGACTCAGACGATACGCAATATCGCCATCATCGCCCATGTCGACCACGGTAAGACAACGCTGGTTGACGCCATGCTGCGGCAGTCGGGAACGTTCCGCGCCAATGAACAGGTTGCCGAGCGGGTGATGGATTCGAACGAACTGGAACGCGAGCGCGGCATCACCATTCTCGCTAAGAATACGGCCATTGTTTTTGAAGGCGGCAAGATCAATATTGTCGATACGCCAGGCCACGCCGATTTTGGCGGAGAAGTGGAACGCGCACTAGAAATGGTCGATGGCGTGATGTTGCTGGTGGATGCGGCCGAAGGTCCGCTGCCGCAGACGCGCTACGTGCTGGCCAAGGCGCTCGAGGCAAAATTGAAGCCCATCGTGGTCATCAACAAGATTGATCGCCCCGACGCGCGCCCGCAAGAAGTGCTGAACGAAATTTACGACTTGTTTATCGACCTTGACGCAGAAGAGTCGCAGCTCGATTTTCCGGTGCTTTACGCAGTGGCCAAGGCGGGCACCGCGACGCTCGATATGGCGACGCCGGGCGTTAACCTGCAGCCGCTATTCGAGAGCATTGTTGCGACGATTCCGGCAGCTACTGGCGACGCTGAGGGCACGCTGCAGATTCTCGTCACGAATCTTGATTATTCAGAATATTTTGGACGTATCGCGATCTGTCGCGTGTTTCAAGGCACGCTGCATGCGGGCGATGATGTAAACATTTCGAAGCGCGACGGGTCGCTGATGAAGACGCGCATCACGAAACTGTTCACCTTTTCCGGGCTCAAGCGAATCGAGATCACCGAAACTACGATGGGCGATATCGTCGCGGTCGCTGGCGTCGAAGGCATCACCATTGGCGAGACCATTACCAGCGTTGAGAATCCTGCGCCGCTGCCGCTGATCGTGATTGACGAGCCGACGATTGCGATTCAATTCAGCGTGAACAACTCTCCGTTTGCGGGGCGCGAAGGGCAGTACGTGACCAGTCGTAATCTGCGCGAGCGGCTCGAAAAGGAATTGCTCACCAATGTGTCGATTCGCGTCGAAGATACGGGCTCGCCGGACAGCTTCAAGGTGCTGGGCCGCGGTGAATTGCAGCTCGCCATTCTGATCGAGATGATGCGCCGCGAGGGATTTGAAATGTGCGCGGGGCGGCCGGAAATCGTGACCAAGATGGTGGACGGAACGCGCATGGAGCCGGTGGAGCACCTGACCATCGACGTGCCGGAGCAGCACACGGGCGTGGTGATTGAGAAGCTCGGACCGCGCAAGGGCGAGATGACCAAGATGCACAATCACGGGTCGGGGCGCGTGCGTATGGAGTTTCGCGTACCGAGCCGCGGGCTGATAGGATTGCGCAGCGAAATGCTGACCGAGACGCGCGGAACCATCGTGATGAACGCGCTGTTCGACGGCTACATCCCTTACCAGGGCGAGATTCCGCAGCGGCCCACCGGCGCGCTGATTGCCGACCGGCAAGGGCAGACTACTACGTATTCGCTCAATGGATTGCAGGAGCGCGGCATTCTGTTTTTGGGTGCGGGCGTTGAGGTTTACGAGGGGATGGTGGTCGGCGAGCATTCGCGCGACAACGATCTCGACGTAAATGTGGTCCGCGAAAAGAAGATGACCAACATGCGCGCATCGAGCGCGGATGACGCCATTCGCCTGGTGCCGTACAAGGCACTGAACCTGGAGCAGGCAATCGAGTTCATCGCCGAAGACGAGATGGTCGAGGTGACGCCGAAGTCCTTGCGCTTGCGCAAGAAGATATTGCAGGCGAATCGCCGGCCCAAGCGGTGGGAGAAGGGCGATCAGTCCGCTTGAGGAGAGACTGCATGAGCTACGAGCCGATCAATCTGCAGCGGAAGTTTGCATTGTTCCAAGAACGATGGGCGCCGAAAGTCATCGCCGAGATGAACGATTATCAATTCAAGATCGTGAGGCTCGAGGGTGACTTTATCTGGCACGACCACAAGGACACGGATGAAACATTCATCGTGATTGAAGGCGATCTGCGGATTGATTTTCGCGATGGCGTGGTGCAGTTGTCGGCAGGGGACATGTTTGTCGTGCCTAAGGGAGTGGAGCACAAGCCGTTTGCCGCGGGTGAGGTGAAGCTGTTGTTGATCGAGCCGCGCGGTGTTGTGAATACCGGCAATGAAGGCGGCGAACGCACGGCGCAGAATGATGTATGGATATAAAAATACCTGCACGTAGCGTTGATTGGCTTTCTCCGATATTGTGATTGCATGACGGTGATGGAGGGAGCTTGGTAGATAGTGGCAATGTCGTAGATTATGGCTGGGAATCGGCGGATGAAGAAATACATGCAAGATATACAACGCCAAAATTACTGCAATTATTAAGCGTGCTAAAAGTCAGACGACTGCTGGACCTGGGTTGCGGCAATGGAAGTATATGCGGCACGTTGGCCCGCGCCGGCTTGGAAGTTGTCGGTACGGACTACGACGCAACGGGAATTGAGATTGCGCGTCTCAGTCATCCGGAGACCAAGTTTTATCAATATGGGATTCACGATGAGCCCCTCGAATTGTTGGCGGAAGAAAATGGACGGAAGTTCGACGCCGTCGTTTGCACTGAAGTTATCGAGCATCTCTTCGCGCCGCACCTTGTGCCAATCTTTGCCAATGCAGTTTTGAAGGAACGCGGCTACTTGCTCGTCTCCACTCCGTTTCACGGCTTCCTGAAAAATCTGGCCTTATCGATCGCAGACAAGTGGGACTTTCACCATTATTCGCTTTGGCACGGCGGCCACGTGAAATTCTGGAGCCGCGCAACTTTGACGACGTTGTTAACGGAGAACGGGTTCGACGTGATTGGCTTCTACGGCCTGGGCAGGGTTCCCTATCTTTGGAAGAGCTTTTTGCTGGTGGCTCAAAAGCTGAAGTGACCGTCACAAAAGCCGCTTCGCTTCAAGAACGCGATTGAGGGCTTCTTCCGAAGTTGTACCGGTCGCGGATAAGTGTCCCATTTTGCGGCCAGCGCGCGGAGTGTGCTTCTCGTAAAGGTGCAGGCGCACGCTGGGAATCGCGAGGGCTGCAGCGAAGTTGGGCTTTCCAGCTTTATCAAGCCACACATCTCCTAGAAGATTCACGATGGCTGCGGGAGTGATGAGCGTCGTGTCGCCAAGAGGCAGATTGCATGTGGTGCGCACGAGCTGTTCGAACTGGCTGGTGACGCATCCCCGTTCACTCTGGTGATAGCTGTTGTGCGGGCGAGGCGCGAGCTCGTTCACAAACAGATTGCCGTCGCGCGTTATGAAGAGCTCAAGGCATAAGAGGCCCTCTACGCCGAGGCGTGCAACGACGGCCGCGGCCAGAGCCTCTGCGCGCGCCTCGAGTTCAGGGGAAACGCCTGCAGGCAGCACGCTCCAAGCGAGTATCTGCCTTTCATGATGATTGCGCGCGGCGGGATAACTGCGCACTTCTCCGGAGGGATTGCGCGCGGCCATGACGCTGATTTCGCAATCGAGATCGAGAGCCTGCTCGACGATGGCGGGCTGCGCGCCAATGCTCTGCCACGCAGCGGCGATGGAGGCTTCATTAGCTTGGGAGTCGAGGCCGATGCGCGCTTGTCCGCGGCCATCGTACCCGCCGCGGCCGATCTTCAAAAACACGCGCCCGCCAAGATCGCGCACTGCGGCGTGCAGTTCCGATTCGCTGCGCACCACGCGAAATGCGCCGACGGGAAAGCCGTTGTCGGCTAGCCATGTCTTCTGGATGGTCTTGTCCTGGATGATGCGGATGGGCTCGACGCCGGGACGAAGGGGAGCGATGGAAGCAACGGCGGAGAGAGCCTCGACGCCGATCTGTTCGATCTCGAGTGTGACGGCATCGGCGCCGGTTGCGAGCTTGCGCGCAGCGGCAACATCGTCCCAGCGGCCCACGATGGTTTCATCGACGACGAAACTTGCGGGGCAAGCTTGTTCTGGATCCATCACGCGCACGTGGTAGCCCATGGTGCGAGCAGCCATCGCGGTCATGCGGCCCAGCTGGCCGCCACCAAGAATGGCGAGCAGGCCGCCGGGTTCAACGATGCTCGACGAATTTTTTCGCGAAGGATCGGCGACACTCACCCGGGCAGCTCCTGATCCAAGGTTTGATCGAGCACTTCCTGTGTGCGCGCGGCGCGCCATGCGGAGAGACGTTCGTAAAGCGCAGCGTCGGTTGCGGCTAGAATTTCAGCGGCTAGCAAGGCGGCGTTGGCTGCGCCAGGCTTGCCAATGGCAAGCGTGCCTACGGGAACGCCTTTGGGCATTTGCACGATCGAGAGCAGGGAGTCGAGGCCGTTCAACTGCGTGGCCGCGATGGGCACGCCCAGTACGGGCACCAGCGTTTTCGCGGCCAGCATTCCGGGTAGATGGGCCGCACCGCCCGCGCCGGCGATGATGACGCGCAATCCGCGTTCGCGGGCAGTCTCGGCGTATTCGAAAAGCAGGTCGGGAGTGCGATGGGCGCTGACTACGCGCGCCTCATGGGGAATCCCCAGCGCGCGCAGAAGCTCGACGGCTGCGGACAACGTTTCATAGTCACTTTTACTGCCCATCACCACGCCAACCAGAGGCCGCTCGTCCATGGGGCTGATTATACGAGTGCTCACTGGTCTGCAGAAACGATCGCTTCGAATGAAGGACAGAGGGGGGATTTCGCGCGCGAAAAGCTAGTGATGGTGCCACGCCTGCACTGCTACCTCAACGACCGCCAGCAGCACGCTAAATGCGGCAAGAAAGCCCTTGGCACGCTGCCAGTTCTGCTCGTGGCGCTCCATGCGGTGCTCGAGCTCAGCTATGCGTCCGCCGTTGCCGTCGCCCATGAGTCCAGTCATCTGCGCCTTGAGTACGCATAAGTCGCTCAATACTTGCGCCTCGAATTCATTCATCATTCGCATTCTGCCGAACTCCGTTCGCATTGTGCTCGTAGTCAAAGTCGCTGCCTTAAGATCCGAGGGGCAGGTTGAAGAACAAGGCCGCCGAAAATTCTGAATAGTTTGGAGGCACTGCACCGTCGTACATCCTGATATAGAAGCGTTCGCTTGCCGTTGTGCGCGCAAAAGTCATGTTCGGCTGTGACCCGCGCATCACCAGATCGGGATCCTGACCTGGCATGAAAGCAAAATCACGCTTTCTAACTTCAAAGCCACCGCCAGGGGGAGCAGTCGTACCCGTGTTCACGGTGACATTACTTCCGTTGAGTGCGGGAACCGTGAGCCCGCTGAGATTAGCGAGGTAAGCGGGCGCGATCGGCGCAGGGAGCCATGCATCGGCGGGAACAGTTGTGCTGGTCTTGATAGCTAGATCGTCCGCCCAGTCATTCGCAAAACTTATCTCATACTCGATGATATCGGGATAACTCTGTCTGTACACAAGCTTGACTGTTCGCACCACAACTTGCGCGTTTAGATCCATCGATGGCGCGTTGAGTAGAAGCGCGTCTCCAGGCCAAACATCCGCCGCAAAACTCGCACGAGTCGCGGAGTAAGTTCCGCTCCAAAGCGCGCTCACGCTGCCCGCGGCTTGCTCTAACGTCAGTGCTGCATTACGACAGTCTTGAGAACTGCGGGTATTAGGGCTATTGACTGAGCCAGTCCACGCGGCGACGCTCGGTAAGCCTGCCAGGACAAGAGCTTGCCGACTACCTTCATTCACGGCTCTGCCTACGGCTCTGCCGACGGTGCGATAACTCACAGCAACCTGCTCGCCGACTGCTGGAGTGTAACCGGGGAAATAGACTAGTCTGCCGCCGCTCTCAAGATTGCACTCAGCTGACTCAGCTGTCGTGCCAATGCGCCGCGTAACGGCCGCACCGCCCGTAATTGTACTTACGACCCATCCGGAGCCCAGATTTCGTAAGTTGATTGAGCGAATGGTACCTGTGAGATTGATACTGCTGGCTGCCACGACGCTACATGCTGCGGGAACATTTGCGATCGAGCCATCATAGAGAGTAACCGGCATTCCGGCCACGCCGTCCACAAACTCCTGTATCTCAAACTGCAGCCGCGCAGATGCTATATTTGATTGCCCACCGTAAGTCAGCGGACCACTATCACCATAGGAACGATAGACAGCCAGTGTGCGTTCAATCTCAGTGCAATGCACGCGAACGCGAAGCGTGTATTGGGTAAACGCATTGACATTGTAAGTCATTCCAGTCGCCACGCCCTGAATGATTGGCTGGAGGGTCACAGCACCCGATCCCTGCTGGGCGCTAGCCTTGAAGCCTGCCGCACATGCTGATTGGGTCTCGAGCCCGACGAAGAAACCAGCTAATATTCCTGCGCTTCCTGAAGTTAGAGTAACCCCGGTCGCTTCCAGCAGCAGCGTCCCGCCCATTTCCACCGCGTCGATCCACGTAAGCACCGTGTCTCCGTCAATGCCGTTGCCGCCTTGCAATACGAGACCGCCGCCGCACAAGGAGAGATACTGGGAACCACTCGGGCCGCCCCACACTCGACGGTCGATTGCAGGACCATTGAACAGTTCATGAATGATGTGGGATTGAGACGCAGCAGGGAAGTAAGGCTCCGCCGATAAATTGAATTGCGTTGTAACACCATCGCCCAGAAAATATTCAGTTACGTAGGAAGTCGGTTCGTGCTCGCCGCAGATTGTAACGTCGTTTGCAAGGGCCCGGTCTGCCCTCGAAGTAAGCGCAAGATTGGCGAGAGTCAGCGAACCGTCAGACTCGTTCAGTGAATGCACGGCAGTGGGAAGGCTGGCTAACGACAGCGCTCCAGACATAGCCCGGTATGCTGACCGCGCGAGGCTTGCGGCTTTACCCGCGCTCGCACTCCACGATGCACCTGACTCTGGAAGATAATTACTTATCGGTGCATTCAGAGTAAGGGACTGAGTAGAGAGGTTTGTCGCGCCCGTCTTAGTGACCAATGATGTTAAGAGTGCTCCGATCGAGACCCCCGCTATTCCTTTGCTGGGGACCATCGATAACTGGTCGAGCAGCACTTCGTCACTTATCGCCCGAACCGCAATGCGGTAACGTGGGCCTTCCATTCCAAGTCCACAATATTCGGGAAGAGGTGTCGCGGCTATATATCCAGTGAAATAGGAGCCACCGTCGTCGCCAATCACTTCGATCTGCTGGTTGCGACATGGTGTGCTCAGACCTCCACTCATGGGGAGACTTAGCCATAGCTGACATACTGAAGGATTATTGAGTGAGCGATCGATCGTAAGCGGGTGCGAAGCGTCCAACGCAGAAGTGTAGTCGAATCCCTGTATCGTAATTTTCATGGTAACTTTCTAACCTCGCGCACAGCAAAAGCGAACTAGATGCAAGACCTCGGCGCGCATTATCAACGGAACAGCCTCCGATGCATTTGAGGTGTCTGATAAAAGCTAGACGAGTGCGTTATTCGCTGGCATAAAGCTGCGGTAGCAGAGCACGCGTTCACCATCAAGAGGATCTGTTACGGGTAAAGCCATGAACTGGCCTTTGAGCAAGATTCGTTCGAGCCCGTCCTTGTGCTTGCCGTCAAGAAGAGCGGGCGCTTCCTGGGCTGCGGCCATGGTTTGCAACCGAGGATAGTGAATGCAGATGCGGTCGCCCTGCGTTCCTTCCATTACAAACAGACCTGACCACTCCTGGTAGAAGCTTCCCCCTTCGCGATCAACAAATCCGGTGAGTACCTGGAGCTTCGCTCCCACCTGAGGAACTCCACCCGGCAGCCCCTGTGCCAACGTAAGTCCGGAAGAAGTTACTTGAGATACAACCGCAACATTGAATGTTATGCGTCGGATGTAATCCACATCGGTGAGAGCTTGTCGTATATACGCGCCTGAAACAGGCGAACCAACAAAGCCTGTCTGCCCGGCGTAATCACCGTCGATGGCAATCATGTCGCCCGGGGCGAATCCAGCCAAATCCGCCGTAGCCAATGCAATGACTGAGGCAGTTGATCCGCTCCCGACTAAGACTGCCGCTGTTGCGTGAGCTCCATCGGCAGCGACTGCCGCACCGTTCGCAGGAGCGAGTACATTCATATGCTGCGAGCCTGTGGCGAGCGCCATTGTAAGTTTTGTCCAGCTAAGGAACTCGAAGCTTAGACGCGCGTCAAGAGTCTCCCGGACCTGTTCCAAAGTGCTGGCAGGAATTCCGGTGAATACCGGCTTGGACTTACTGAGAGATTGGCGGCTGAAACCCTGGATCCACCCAAGGTCGATCCAAGGCGGGGGCGGAGAATCGAGAATAAATGCGCCTTGCGCGGCAGGATCGAAGACGACTGGCGTTTGAGCGGCGCGGTTAACCGGCGCAAAATATGCGCGCACCCGACGAGTGACGGGCGCTTGAACTGAGAACCAATTCGCTGCCATTACTCCCCCTGCTCCTGATAGCTGTAGACCACTACCCTTGCTGACCTACTTAGCCGATCGCGCTGCGAAACAATTGGTGTGAAAGATGGCTCATCCCAAAAGATCTGCGTCATCAGCGGAGCCGGCGGCTGCGCAATGAAGTTCATCTTCGACGCATAAAAGGGCTGCAGAATCGCCATCAGCTCATCATCCATCTTGCTCATTGACCGGCCTCGATCAAGTCCGCCGAAACTCTGCGTACCGCAAGTCTGATAACTGATTTCGCATTCCTGCGCAGTCAGCGTTGACGAGAGATTGAGGTCGACACCGAGCCCGAGCCAGCGCACCACGAACACGTCTACCAGGACCTGACCAAATGGAGCTTCCGCCTCTTCAACCAAAATGCCTGGGCGCACGCTGCCTCGTAGCAGCACGGTGCGCTCCGGATTGAGTGTTGCCAAACGGTTGCGAAGTGCCATGTAAAAAGAGTCTTTAGCGTTCTGCATGAAATAGTGCTCCTGTCACTCAGGACTGCCAGCCCAGAGTCATCTAGTCGAGCCGAATAGAAGCTTTCCTTCAAGGAAGGAGTTATCGTGGTCAGCAAGACAACGTATTGCGGAACGGTCTCAGGCGGTCAGGAGGGCGGGTCAGAGAGCCTGCTGGCGCGCCTCACGCAGCAACAGCCTGTATAGATAAATTTGACCGAATGCCTCATTCGAACCTATCGACTCGATCAGGTAATCCTGGCCCGATACTGAGACCGCTAATGTCATCGAGAAGAGAGATTGAGCAGAGGCGAGATCAAGCGCGCTAACCTGCTGCTGCACGCTGGTGGCTGAAACCAGAAGCTCCCACTTCGTCTCTGCGCTCTCTTGCAGACCTGGCCGCAGTTTGCGCATGACCACAGGGCTTACAACCACATTGACAAAGGTCGTTGCAACTAATCCTACTTCGGCTTGGTTGGCTTCTAAGGTTGTGCCAGTTACACGCAATAGAGCGCTGGTACCAGCCACGCTACGCAGCAGCGCATCGGCCAGCATCTGAGGAGCTCCTACAGGGTTTCGTGGTGATGTATCACTCATTGCTTCACCCCAGCCTGTTCGCGATGTAAGGACGCAGCCATACCTGTACCGTCTCATCCACCAGGGAACTTGAGAAGTACTGCATCTGCATGGTGTCGATCTTGGTCTTGCTTGCGTTCAACGCGGGCGTAGCCTGCGCGTTCCGCACAATTTGTGAGCATGCCGCCTTGATATCGTCACCGATCGAGAGCAGTCCGGCGGTGTAGGTCACTGAGACCTCGTTATAAGGCAGTCCTAAAACATTCCATGGCAGGTTCAATTCGCCAGTGACAAGGTCGTAGTCCACGGAATTCGGATCGATGGAAGTCCATTGTCCGGGCAATGAAAAAGCCGACGCGATTTGAAAGAGCGAGGTCTCTGCTAACTCACCGCGCCGCGGATTTCCATATCGGCCCTCAAGGCTTACGATCGGTGTAGTTGCTGCTCCCATCGGCGCCAAAGGGAGATAGGTCAGACGCACAGTTTGTGCTCCGTTAGTGAGACGCAGTCGCTCAGTGTATTGCGTTACGCTGAGGTCTGGCCGCCTGCAATAGCTGTTGATCAAGGCCGTGGCAGCTGTAATCCAGTCCGCTGTCGTTCCATCCGGCAATCCATAATTGGGATAATCCGCTGGCTGCAGATATGCCATTCCTCACCCTTCCGATTTGGTTCAAATCAGCAAACGAAACTAACATCCCAGTTAGTCTCGCCGGACTGATGTTTGTGCGTGATCGCGTTGAGAGGCACTGCCAAGAGAGGCCTCGTATAACGAAGCCTCTCTTGTGTGCCGGCTTGCAAGTCAGTCTTACCGGTCGACGAGGACCTGGTAGTGTGCGTAGTTCGCGCCCTTCACAACGAGGGCACCGAACTTAACGGCGACATACTGCTGCGCCAGCGAACCGGGAAGGCCTAATTGGAAGATGCGCGGAGTCGGATCGCCGAGCCAGTGATACTCGATGAGATCCTCCGTCACGATGTAAGCCGGCAATACCGCGGTGCCGGATCCCGGCGTGCCGGTATAACTCAAGCTCCAATCGGGGATCAGGGGCAGGTCGCCTGCCTGCGTCGAGAGCATCTTCACCCTGAAGCCGCCTGTGATCTGGTCGGAGTTGAGCACCACGTTGAACTCAGTCTTCATTTCGCGGTCGATCAGGTCCAACAACACCGGGTTGGCGTAGATAGCCGTGGGACGCACATGATATCCATTGCTCGCGACCATCTGCGCCACCTCTGACTTGAAGCCGTCA
>ODAK010003902.1_pt1 | contig 15370 bp, 8 predicted proteins | sample 1539591 | NCBI WGS metagenome assembly ODAK01 (sample SAMEA3539303, study PRJEB22396) | soil metagenome | biome: tundra; feature: field; material: soil | place: USA | collected 2010-05 | depth 0.15 m | reverse complement strand
AGCGTGCGCTTTGACGCCAAACGTCCGTATCCGAGGCAGGAACCGTGTGCGTTAGGAGCGCCAGCACGGGTCTGTGCGGGGGGCAGTGGGCAACCGCTGTCCCTACCGCGACCGCGGGTCCCCCTGGACCCGCTCGGCGAGCGAAGCTCGCCTCTGGAGTTTCTGCACGCACGCGACCTGCTCCGCCGCGGCGCCCGCGAGATCGACATGATGCTCAACATCGCCCGCCTCCGCTCGCGGCAGTTTTAGTACATCGAGACCGAGATCCTCCAGATGGGCCGACACCTGCCACAAGGAATGCGCGCTGCTCAAGGTGATTTTCGAGACGCCTGGCTCACCGGCGAGCTGAAGACCGTGGCCTGCCGCATCTGCGGCCGTGCGGGCGTGGATTTTGCGAAGACCTCCACCGGCTTCGCGCCCTCCGGCTACACGCTGGAAAAAGCCAAAGAAGTTTACGAGGCGGGTTGCACGCGCTTCGGCGCGACCGCCACGGCCGCCACACTGGACGCCTGGAAAGCGGAGCTTGACGCCAATGCCACTTAGTTTACCTGTGGGGCAGACCCCCTGGTCTGCGCGGGTCCCCCGGGACCCGCTCTTCGCTCGAAGAATCAAGCCCTTTGACAACCAAGACAGGCCGACGAGGGCGTGGGCCGCGATCCAGGGGGACCGCCCCACGATTAGTGCAGGTGTGCGGCTACGGGAAAACGAAGTGGCATTGAAGCTTGACGCACCCCGCGCGTAACTGAATCCCATGACTCGCCATCGAATGTACATTAACGGCCAGCGCGTGGAAAGCCATCGCGGCGCCTGGTTCCCCGTCTACGACCCCTCCACCGAGGAGATTATCGCCGAAGTCCCCGACGCCGACGCCGCCGACATCGACCGCGCCGTCCAGGCCGCCGTGGCCGCCTTCGAATCCGGGCCCTGGCCGCAGACCACCGCGCAGGACCGCGGCCGCCTGCTCTTCAAGCTGGCCGAGCGCATCCGCGCGCACGCGCCGGCCCTGGCTGAATTGGAATCCCGCAATTGCGGCAAGCCCATCGTCGAAGCCGAATACGACGTCAACGATACGGCCACCTGTTTCGAATACTACGGCGGCATGGCCACCAAGGTCTTGGGGCACGTGAATCCGGTGCCCGATAACGCCCTCAGTCTCTCGCTGCGCGAGCCTGTGGGGGTGGCCGGCCAGATCATCCCCTGGAATTATCCGCTGCTCATGGCGGCCTGGAAGCTCGCGCCCGCGCTCGCCGCCGGCTGCACTTGCGTGCTCAAGCCCGCCGAACAAACGCCCCTGACGGCGCTCGAAATCGCCGGCTGGTTCGATGAAATCGGATTCCCGCCGGGCGTGGTCAACGTGGTCACCGGCTTCGGCGAGTCGGCTGGCGCGCCGCTGGTGGCCCATCCCGGCGTGAACAAGATCGCCTTCACGGGCAGCGCCGCCGTCGGCAAGCTGATCGTCAAGAGCGCGGCCGACACCGTCAAGCGCGTCACCCTCGAGCTGGGCGGCAAGTCGCCCAACATCTTCTTCGCCGACGCCGATTTCGAAGCCGCCATCGACGGCGCGCTGTTCGGCGTCTTCATCAACCAGGGCGAGGTGTGTTCCGCGGGCAGCCGCATTCTGGTCGAGAAGTCCATTTACAGCAAGTTCGTGGAAGCCATGGTGGAGAAGTCCAAGCGCATCCGGCTGGGGCCGCCGCTCGACCGCGAAACCAAGATGGGCCCGCTGGTAAGCAAAGAGCAGTACGACCGCGTCAGGCAATATCAGGAACTCGGCAAGTCGGAAGCCAGGTTGGCCGCGGGCGGCGGACGGCCGGCGTCGCAAGCTAAGGGCTACTATGTCGAGCCGACCATATTCGCCGACGTGGATAACTCCGCCCGTATCTCCCGCGAAGAAATCTTCGGGCCGGTGGCCGTCGTCATTCCGTTCGACGGGGAAGCCGCCGCCATCCGCATCGCCAACGACACGCCCTATGGCCTGGCCGCCGCCGTCTGGTCCCGCGATATCTTCCGCGCCTTCCGCATAGTGAAAGCCCTGCGCGCCGGCATCGTGTGGGTCAATCATATGCAGCCAACTTATGTGGAAGCCCCCTGGGGCGGATATAAGCAGTCCGGCTTCGGCCGCGAGTTAGGACCCTGGGGCATCGAAGAGTATCTGGAAACGAAGCAGGTGTATATCAATCTAAACGAGCAACCCATTGGTTGGTATTGATCTCAGCCAAGGGAACAAAAATAGCGATTCCGGAGTCTCATTGGTACTTTGCCAGATCCTCCGGATTGTACCCGCGAAGGAGCGTATCCTTCCACTCTTGAACCTGCTTCTTGAACGTGACCTGCATCGCCCGTGCGGCGTCCTGCTGTTGCACGTTCCGCAGCGTGTCCTCGTAGCTCGCGCTGGTGGCTTTCAGCTCGTACGTCAGAACGCCGATGGCGCTTCCGCCTACCCCCAGGCACAGTCCAACGACCAGCCAGATTCTACCAGCGACAATGGCTTTGGTTCGCATGCCAACTTCTCCTGCTTACCGCCGCCCTCGGCGGATCTAATTAGTGGGCGGATGTGGGTTAAAAGGGGCGCAGGCCAGGAGGCCTGCGCCTTCACAGGCTGAAGCCTGTGCTACTCGGCGACCGATACGGCCTTGTGTTGAATGGCCCAAGCTACGAAACCTTCCGGGGCGTTGCGGACTCCGTGAATGTTAGCCTTCTCGATACTCTTGATATCCTTCCACCGGACGCCCTGCAGATTCACGTTCTGCAGGTCGGCATTTTCGAGATTCGCGCCGCGCAGATCCGCGCCGTGCAGGTCGGCATTTACCAGGTCAGCATCGGAAAGGTCAGCGCCCTCTAGTTTCACGCGGCCTAGATTGGCTTGCCGGAAATTGGCCGATCTCAGGTTGGCGTACTCCAGATCGACCGCTTGCAAGTTGGCGTCGCGCAGGTCGGACGCTGCCAGGTCGGCGCGGAACAGATTCGCGCCCTGGAGCTGGATGCCTTGCAAGAAGGCGCCGGCGGCATCTACACCCACCAGCGGAACGTGGTCCAGATTCAGCTCCTGGAGAGCTTCGATCCGGCCTCCGCTGCCGCCGTTGCCCTGCGCGGTGTTGACGACCTGCCACGCCTGGTAGTGTTTCTGCTTTTGGCGGTCGCCGGACTCAGCGAAGTAGAAGATCACTGCGAACAGTACGGAGAGAACGCTCAGGTACTCCAGGACTTCCAGCAGCGCCCACCGGCTCAGATAATAGGCGGACCACTGCAGGCTCCATTCCAGCGCGCGAAAGGGCAGCGCGATGGGCATGCAATTCTCTTTGTATTGGGACCAGGAGTGCGGCCGTGGCCGTAGTTCTCGAACCAGCATCGCTCTCTGGTTTTAGCATGGTTTTAGCGAAAACCGCGCACCCGCGGCAAGGGGTCGTTGCTTGGCGGTCGCGCCGGCGCGGAAGATTGCGACAAGTCATTTTAGGCTTGCCGGTGCAACGCTGTGGCCCGGCATCTCCAGCGCCCGCAACTGCTCCAGCGCGGCTAGCGTGTCCGGCCAGTCTTTCTCGTCCGGTTTCCTGGCTTTCTTCGCACCCGTCGCGGGCGGCTTCGGATTTCGATAAAACGACAGCAGATTAGCGCGCAGCTCCGGTGTAACGCCCTTGAAACCCTGCTTTGCAAGGTCTCGCAAGAGCTTCGCGTAAGTCTTATCGGCCAGCGAGTACTCGCCGTCCCGCGTCGGCCGTCCCGTATCGAAATCGGTATTGGCTAACGGCGATCGCCCTTTGGTTTGCTGGGTTTGCTGCTGTAGGAGTAGCGTGCGATAGAGATCCAGGGTCCTGTTGAAACTCTGCATGAACAGCGTCTCCGTTTGCGGAGTAGGCGCTTTGAAATCCACGGATTTGAACGGCCCGACTTTAGGTATGATGCGGAACAGGAACGCCATGACACGGGCGAACACCCCAGGGCGATTGTACTCTGTTCCCCACTCCTTTTCGTAGCTGGAGCCTTTGAGGTTGTAGAGGAACCTCCGCTTGGTCATACCTGGCTGCGCTTGCACGATTTCCTTCTTCTTCAGCGACCAGGCGATTTTGGTGGCTTCCGGGATAATCGTGCCGACGGTCCTGCGGTAGGTGCCCAGCGCTAGATCGAGGCTGACGAACTGGTCCTTCAGTTCCAGGCCGTAGGTATCGCGGAAGGCGCGCTCCAACAGATCCTTGGAGACTTGGAACCCGATGAAATCGTGATAACCCGCCGCAGCATAGTTGCCCTGCGCCACCTGCGCCACATCGAAACCGAATTCGGTCTTCAGATGTGCCGGCGGGTCGTCCGCGTAAGTGACCTCATCGCCATACTGGGCGCGCAGCTTCGGATATTCCATGGCTACCGCGCGATTGACGGCGATCGGATGGCCGTTATTATCCGCGGCGTAGTGCGCCAGAGCGCCCAGTGCGAAGGCCAGCTCATCCAGGTCTTGAGCGCCGCGCACCAACGCTTCGACGAAATCGCCGCTGCGCACGTAATGCACCAGATCGCTGAAATATTTGCTGCCGAACGGATAATAGCCCATATCCTGGATGATGCATCCGCCATAGGCGTAAGCATGGGCCTTCTTCAGATCTTCAGGCGTGGTTGCCGGGAAGCGTTGCAAAAGTATCGGGGTAATGTCTTTCCAGGCGGAGTCGACGATCGCTTCGTGCGTGATGACGGCATAACCGGACGCTGACTGGGCGCCGCACAACACCAGTAGCGCGAATACGATGGAGACGCGGATTTGGGACATGAATTGGCTCGTTGTGTTGCAATCTGACTTCCGATCTTAGATTGTACGCGGCCTCACGGTGGGTCCTGGAGGACCCGCGGCGTCGGGAAAGGTTACGGGAGGTGTGATGGTTTTTGGGTGATGGGTTTTGGGGCCCGCCTTGTTACACTGCGTCTAAGTGCGCCGTCTGGTCCAGTCCGCCTCCTACGCCGTGTTGCTCGATCGAGCGGCGGAGTTTTTGGGTTCGCTTAAGGATTATCCGGAGATTGTGGTTTTGGCTCAAACCCGCGGCGCGGCGGACGATTTCGTGCGCTCCGCTTGCCGGACCGGCCTGCTGGGCGTGCATCGCATGACGCTCACCGGACTGGCGGTGGATCTGGCCGAAGGGCCGCTGGCCCGCGCGGGGCTAACGCCCGTGGGCGGCTTGAGCGCGGAGGCCATGGTGGCGCGCGTGATCCATAAGCTGAAAGCGGGGTCCATCCCGTACTTTCAGCCGGTGGCGGATACGCCTGGATTGGCGCGTGCGGTGGCTCGAACGATTGCCGAGTTGCGCCTGGAAGGCGTGCGGCCGGAGCGAGTGGCGGCGACGGGTCTGCCGGGGCGCGATCTGGCGCAGATGATGGCGCTGTTCGAAGAGGAAGTGGCAGACCGGTCCGCGGCCGATTTCGCGCTGCTGCTGCGGCATGCGATCACTGCGGCGCGGGAAGGGAAGCACCGGTTGCTGGGGCTGCCGGTGGTGCTGCTGGATTTGGATCTGGAAGCGAAACTGCTGCGAGAGTTGGCGGAGGCGGTGATCGAGCGCGCGCCGGCGGTGTTCGACGCACGCCTAGAGGCGCAGGCTGATGGGGCAGGCATTCAGCCTGCCAACACTCTCGATCGCATTCGGGAATCTTTGTTTGCCGAAACGGTCTCGCCCGACGGGGAGCCGGATGCGAGCCTGGACTACTTCTCGGCCGCGGGCGAGTCGCTCGAATGTGTGGAGATCGCGCGCCGCATCCACAAATCGGCGGCCGCCGGCGTGGCCTTCGACCGCATGGCCATCCTGCTGCGATCGCCCGAACGTTACCAACCGTTGGTGGAAGAAGCGCTGCGGCGGGCGGGCATCCCGGCGTATTTCAGCCGCGGTGTGGCGCGGCCGGATCCGGCGGGGCGCGCCTTCCTGGCATTGCTGGCGTGCGCCGGCGAGGGCTGCTCCGCCACGCGCTTCGCGGAATATCTCTCGCTGGGGCAGGCGCCGCCGCTCGATCGGCTCGATCATGCACCGGGCAACGAGGCCGCCGCGATCCTGCCGCCGGATGACGAAGTGCTCGCGCGATTGTACGAGCGCGCCGAAGCCGCGCCGGAGGCCGAGTCCCAGCCAGAGCCGGTGGAAAGCGAAGACGCCGCGGTGATCGCCGGCACGCTGCAATCGCCCGCGGCTTGGGAGAAACTGCTGGTGGATGCGGCCGTCATCGGCGGGCCCGAGCGCTGGGCGCGCCGCCTGCGCGGCCTGGAAGCGGAGTTCCGCGTGAGGCTCGCGGATCTCGGTCAAAAGGAGGAAGGCCGCCGCCAGCATTTATTGCGTGAAATCGCCCGGCTCAAGAACCTGGAGCGCTTCGCGCTGCCGCTGATCGACCGGCTGGCCGGATTGCCCCGGCAGGCCGACTGGGGCGATTGGATCGAGCATCTCAGCGCGCTGGCCACGGCCGCGCTGCGCCGGCCGGAATCGGTGCTGTCGGTGTTGGGCGAATTGCAGGCCATGGCCGAGGTGGGGCCGGTGGGGCTGGATGAGGTTTCCGGCGTGTTGAGCGACCGCCTGCGCTTCCTGCGGCGCGAGCCGCCGTTGCGCCGGTACGCTCAAGTGTTTGTGGGCGGCATCGATGAAGTGCGCGGGCGCGTGTTCGACATCGTGTTCCTGCCGGGACTGTGCGAAGGCCTGTTTCCCAGCCGCGCGCACGAAGATCCCATCCTATTGGACGTGTACCGCGCCAAGCTGGACGCCGGTTTGCGCGTGCAGGACGACCGCGTGGCCGCCGAACGCCGCCGTCTGCACATCGTTTGCGCGGCGGCCCGCGCGCGCCTGGTGTTTTCGTACCCGCGCATGGACGCCGTGGAATCGCGGCCGCGCGTGCCGTCGTTCTATGCGCTGGAAATCGTGCGCGCGGCCCATGGGCGGCTGCCCGACTTGCGCACGTTCGAAGAGCACGCCCGCCGGGGCGCGCCCTCGCGCCTGGATTGGCCGGCGCCGGCGGACGCGCTCGAAGCCATCGACGATGCGGAATTCGATCTGGCCGCGCTGGGCCGCACGTTTGAATCGACGCCCGAGGATGCCAAGGGGGTGGGCCACTACCTGATCGCGGCCAACGCCTACCTGGCCGAGTCCCTGCGCCGTTATGCGCGGCGTAACCGCGCGGGGTGGTACGCCGCGGATGGCATCGTCGAGCCGGACGCCGCCACGCGCGCCGTGCTGGCCACGCAGCGGCTGGCGGCGCGCAGCTATTCGCCATCGGCGTTGCAGCACTTCGCCGCGTGCCCGTACCGGTTCCTGCTGCATGCCATCCATCGATTGCGGCCGCGCGAGGAGAAGGTAGCGCTGGAGCGGATGGACCCGCTCACGCGGGGCGCTCTGTTTCACGAGGCGCAGTTCCGGCTGTTCCGCGAATTGCAGTCCGCGCAACTGCTGCCGATGCGTCCGCAGAATGCCGCGCGCATTATCGAAATCGCCGACCGCGTGCTGGATCGCGTGGCGGCGGAGAACGAGGAAAAGCTGGCGCCCGCCATTCCGCGCGTGTGGCGTAGCGAGATCGAGGATCTGCGCATCGATCTGCGCGGTTGGATCCAGCAGGCCGCCGCCGACGATGGCTGGCTGCCGGCGCATTTCGAATTCAGCTTCGGCATCGATGCCCATGAGCTTCGCGATCCCCAAAGCACAAACGCCGAGGCCGTGCTGGATGGCGGCGTACGGCTGCGCGGAGCCATCGACCTGATCGAGAAGCATACCGTGCGCGGCACGCTCCGCATTACCGACCACAAGACCGGCAAGCCGCCGCAAGAATTGCCCAAGTACGTGGGAGGCGGCGCCTTGCTGCAACCGCTGGCCTACGCCATGGCGGCCGAGGCCCTGTTGGGCGCGCCGGCCGAGGTGAGCCGGCTTTCGTATTGTACGCAGCGCGGCGGTTACCAGGAGATCCCGTTCGATATCACGCCACGGCATCGCGCGTTCTTCACGCACGCCATGTCGCTGATCGACGGCGCAATCGATCGCGGGTTTCTGCCCGCCGCGCCGCAGTCCGGCGCTTGCGGGATGTGCGACTATCTGCCGGTCTGCGGCCCCAACGAAGAGCGGCGCACCGCGCGAAAACGCCGGGAGCCGCTGGACGCCTTGCAGGATCTGAGGAACATTCCTTGATTCCCGCCGTTCAGACCGGCGACGAAGCCGCTCGCGAGCGCATCCGCAATTCGCTGGGCGAGAGCCTGATCGTGGAAGCTTCGGCCGGCACGGGCAAGACGTCGGAGCTGATCCGGCGCATCGTGCGCGTGTTGGCGACGGGCACGCCGGTGCAGAAGATCGTCGCCGTCACCTTCACCCACAAGGCGGCCGGCGAGCTGAAGATCCGGCTGCGGGAAGAACTCGACAAAGCTCGCGCCGGGTACGCCGATGTGCGGGAGCGCGCGCATCTCGAAGACGCGCTGGAACGCTTGGAAGAGGCGGCTATCGGCACCATCCACGGCTTCTGCGCGCAGATCCTGCGCGAGCGTCCGGTGGAAGCGCGCATCGATCCGGGCTTCGAAGAACTCACCGAGCCGGAAGCCGATCGCCTGCGCGCCCGCGCCTTCGATTTGTGGTTCCAACGGAAGCTGGATGCGGGCTCGGAAGCGCTGCGGCGCGCGCTGGCGCGATTGGCCTGGCGCGAGGCGTGGCGCAGCGGGCAATCCGATAGCGCGCCGGTTGAGTCGCTCAAGTACGCGGGCAAGCAGTTGGTGGATTGGCGAGACCATACGACGCCCTGGCGCAAGGAGCCGTTCGCTCGCACCGGCCGCATCGATGCGCTGGTTGCGCAATGCCGCGCGCTGGCTTCGGTCGTGAGCCAGTGCACGCGCACCAGCGACAACCTGGTGCGTTCCATGCGCCCGCTGAGGGACCTGAACAGCGGTCCGGCCGATTACGACACGCTCGAAGCGCGCCTGCTGAAACTGGAGCGCGATCTGAAACGCGATTTCAAGAAAGGCTCCGGAAACTTCGCGCCGGGGATCTCGCGGCAGCAGGTGCTGGATGCCCGTGACGGGCTGCTGCGCGATCTCGATGCTTTCCGCCGGGATGCCGGAGCGGATTTCGCGGCAGCCCTGAACGAAGAAATGCGGGACCTGGTGGCGGCCTACAGCGAGCGCAAGAAGCGCGCGGGAAAGCTCGATTTCCTCGACCTGCTGCTGCTGGTCCGCAACCTGGTACGCGACAACCGGGATGTCCGCAATTATCTTCAAGACCGCTTTGCCCGCATCTTCGTGGACGAGTTTCAGGATACCGATCCGCTGCAAGCCGAAATCCTGATCCTGCTTTCCGCCGGCGACCCCGCTGAAAACGATTGGCTGAAGGTCACCCCCATCCCCGGCAAGCTTTTCGTGGTGGGAGATCCCAAACAATCGATCTACAAATTCCGGCGCGCCGATGTGGTGCTATATGAGAACGTCTGCGAGTCCCTGGCATCGCGCGGGGTGGCGCGCATCTATCTCACCAAGAGTTTCCGCGCGGTGCGCCCGATCCAGCAATTGGTGAACGCCGCTTTCGCGCCGGAGATGACCGGCGGCCGCGGCGGCGGCCAGGCCCGCTATGCGCCGCTCGAAGAATACACGCCGGCCTACGATGCGCAGCCGGCTATTGTGGTGCTGCCGGCGCCCTCGCCCTACGGCATGCAGCGAATCAGCAAGGAAAAAATCAACGCCTGCCTGCCGGACGCCATCACGGCATACATCGAATGGCTGGTCAAAGAGAGCGGTTGGCAGGTGCGCGATCTACGGAACGGCGAGCGCGTGCCGTTGCGGGCCAAGCATATTTGCGTGCTGTTCCGCCGCATGACGAATTACGGCACGGACCTTTCGCGCGACTACACGCGGGCCCTCGAATCGCGCGCGATCCCGCACCTGCTGGTCGGGTCGAAGTCTTTTTACCATAGGGAAGAGGTGGAAACCGTGCGCGTGGCGCTGGCCGCCATCGAGTGGCCGGACGACGAGCTTTCGGTGTTCGGCACGCTGCGCGGATCGCTGTTCGCCATTCCGGACGATCTGTTGTTGCGTTTCCGCTTCGAGGTGGGCCGGCTGCATCCATTCCGCGGCATGCCGGAGAATCTCGCGCTCGCGTTCGCGCCCATCGCCGGGGCTTTGGCGATCCTGGCAGAGCTGCATCGCCACCGCAACGCGCGCCCCGTGGCGGATACCATCAGCGCGCTTCTCGAAGCCACGCGGGCGCACGCCGGATTCACGCTGCGGCGCGCCGGTTCCCAGGCCCTGGCGAACGTGTACCGCATCTGCGATCTGGCGCGCACGTTCGAGCTGACGGGCGGCCTTTCGTTCCGCGGATTCGTGGAAGAGCTGGCGGCGCAGGCGGAGAAGGCCGAATCGACCGAAGCGCCGGTGCTCGAGGAAGCGTCCGACGGCGTGCGGCTGATGACGGTCCATGGGGCCAAGGGCCTGGAATTCCCGGTGGTGATTCTGGCCGATATGACCGCCAACCTGGCGGCGCGCGAGGCCGAGCGCTTCGTCGAGGGCGATCTGTGCGCGACGCGCTTGTTGGGTGCGGCGCCTTGGGAATTGCTGGAGCACGAACAGCACGAGCGCACCCGCGAACTCGCCGAAGGCGTGCGCGTGGCATACGTGGCAGCCACACGCGCGCGCGACCTGCTGGTGATTCCCGCGGTGGGCGATGAGGAGCGCGAAGGCTGGCTGGGTCCACTCAACAAAGCCATCTATCCGGCGCGCGACAAGCGCCGTGCCCGGGCCGCCGCCACGGGCTGCCCGGCATTCGCGGGCGACCGCACCGTGATCGAGCGCCCCACCGAGTTCTTCGGGCAATCCGAGGATTCCGTGCGTCCCGGCCTGCACGTCCCGCAAGCCGGCGATCACCAGGTGGTCTGGTGGGACCCCATAGGGCTGCGGCTGGATGTGGCGCCCGGCTTCGGCCTGCGGCAGGAGGACATTCTGGCGGCCGAGCCCGCCGTGCGCGCCGCTGAAGGTGTCGTACGCTACCGGCAATGGCAGCAGGAGCGCCAGCAGACGATCGAGAGCGGCCAGTTGCCGGCCTTCCGCATTGTATCTCCCACGGAAGGCATCGAAGAGCCGCCTGAGCTTCGTTCCATCCATATTGAATCGGTTTCGACTGGGGCCGAGCGCCCCGGCGGCCGGCGCTTCGGCATACTCGTGCATGCCATCCTGCGCGATCTGGACTTGCGGGGCACGTCCGCTCAAATCGCGGCGCTGGCGCGCGTGCACGCACGGCTTCTGGATGCGCCCGGCGAAGAAGCCGATGCGGCCGCCGCGGCGGTGGAAGCCGCCTGGGCGCACCCGCTGCTGGCACGCGCGCGCGTCGCTCAGCGCTGCCATCGCGAACTCCCGATCCACTTGCGGCTGGAAGACGGGCGGCTGCTGGAAGGCGTGATCGACCTGGCGTTCGTGGAGCAGGATCGTTGGGTGGTAGTCGATTTCAAGAGCGATTCCCTGAACGCCGCCCGTTACGAACGCCAGTTGCAATGGTATCTCTACGCACTATCGAAGCTCACCGGGCGCGAAGCGGCGGGGCATTTGCTGCGGATTTGAGGTGGCACAGGCTTCAGCCTGTGAGGGCGGGTCCTGGAGGACCCGCGCAGACCTGGAGGTCCGCCCCACACAAGTGCTTGATAATATGGTACATTAAGGACCGTGCGGCGTCCCGCTGCGGCGGCTTTCATTAAAAATCGTTAAAATGGGACGATTCGGTGTGAAACTGTTGACTGGCAGGCAGGCATCGTGATCTAATTCGAGCGTACCGTTCGATGTGTGCTTTAAGGGCCGGAAAATGGCGGGTTCGCCGTTGAAGGCAAAGAATTTCTCTTGACACGGGCGCAGCGATACGGTATGAATATCTTTACTGAGTCCGCGACACATGCAATTTTTTGGCAATCCTGCGAGCCGGCCAAAGACAAAAACAGAGACACGCAGCCCTATCGCAGGGCGTAGTTCAGCAGTACCCGGTGCCAGGCAGTAGGGTTGCCGGCAAGATCTTAATGAAATCTCCGCCCGCACGGAGAAGTTCCCTAGGTGGCAAAGAAGGCAGTTGGAGAGAGGCTCAGGTTGAGAGAGAACTTCGACCGATTCAATTTCGCAATTCACAAGGAGAAGGAAATGGCAGATTTTCGCAGATGGATTCTGGCGTTCGCCGCGCTCGTCCTGGTATTAGGATCGGCAGTTCCGGCGAGCGCGCAAAATGGACTCACTTGTACCGCATCCGCCGCGGTGACACCCACGCTTCGTCACGAAGGGTTCACCGAGCTGACCGGTGATATTTTTCTGAACTGTATTGGTGCTCCAGGGGCTACGCCGACGCCAACCGGCACCGTTATACCACAGGCGGATATCTCGGTGTCCCTCAGTGCGCCCGTCACCAGCCGCATTCTTTCCGGGACGGCGACGGAGGCGTTATTGCTGGTTGACGATCCCAGCCCGGCAAATCAGGACCCCTGCCTCTCGCCCACTAACCCGACGGTAGCGTGCCAGGTTTTGGGGGGAACGCCCCCCGGCCAGACATTCAACACGCCGGGCCGGTTTAACGTTTTTCAAGGAATCAACACAGGCGGGCCCGGATCGTACTCCATTACGTTCCTGGGCGTGCCGGTCGACCCTCCTGCGACGACCCGCACGTATCGTATCACGAACGTGCGTATCGATGCCACGGCGGTCCCGGCCGGGGCAGCGGGTTTGAGCCCGGTGTTCGCGTTCGTCTCGTCCAGCAGCAGCACATCGATTCAGATCAACAACCCGCAAAACTATGTTGGGTTCGTTTCCGATGGCTTGACAGTCAAAACCTCGGTTGCCACCTCGTCGTTCCTGCAGTGCCTGACCTATCCTCAGACCGCAGTAGGGACCGTGACATTCACGGAAGACTTCGCAACTGCGTTTAAGGTCAGGGGAGTAAACGGTACGACTGGTTCACTCACATACCCGCAGACAACGCCGGGGCATGTCTACTTCACGGAGAGTGGACTGGAGGTGGCCGTTACCGGCGGTGAATCGGGAGAAGCCGACACCGGGACAGAGCTGCAGACGGTAATTAGCAATATACCGTCAGGCGTCACTATCTACGCGGACAGCTATGCGGTGTCTTCTGCCTCTACCGGGGCTTCTACTACCGGGTTCTCCGATGCCACCATGATCTCGCCGGTGCACGGCACTACTGGCGGGGGTGCAGTGGCGGTTAACACGACTACCAGCGGCGGCGTTACCACTTACGCAAGCAGTGTGACGCTCGTCTGGCTGATAACCAACACGAATTCTTCGGCGATCGATTCACTCGCGTTCAACGTCTACGCGTCTTTTACGGGCGTCCCGGGCAGCCCTGGTTCCCCCACGCCTAACCAATCCGTCGGCGCTTTGAGCGGCTTCAGTCCGCAGCTTGCCGCCTACTCAAGCAGCGGTCCGATTCCGGAGTTCTCATCCACGGTAAACGTAGCGACATCGCCGACCACTCTGTTCTCGGTTTCGCTGTGTCAGACGATCCTGTTGTTCCCGTACGTTACCGATTTCTACGGATTTGACACGGGTATCGCTATCTCCAACACCTCGCTGGACGATCTGCCGATTGGCGCTACTCACCAGCCGGGAGCTTGTTCTGTCACCTTCTACGGCGGCGGTGCTGTCGCCTCGACTCTCGGAACGAGCGGCACTTACAGCTCGACCGCGGATACGACGTTAACCAGCGGATTGATTCAGCCCGGCCAGACTTGGGCTTTCTCGATGTCCTCGATCGATCCGAACTATAACAGCACAGGGACCTACGGGACGACCGGGTACGCGATCGCGATTTGCAACTTCCAGTATGCTCACGGTTACTCTTTCGTGAGCGACACTGGGATCCGCAATTTCGCGGCCGCTTATCTGGCGCTGATTATCCCCGATGCTCCTCGTTCTCCGCAACCGTTCGTCTGTTCGGCGAACGGCGGAACTTGCCTCGGCGAAACGGGCGAGCAACTCGTTCACTAACCTTCACGGCAGTCGTCGTGAAAAGGGGGAGCTTCCAGCTCCCCCTTTTTTTTTGATCCGGATGGTGCTAGACTGGTCTTCCGCGTCCACTATCCTTTTCTTTCCGTAACGTCAGGAGGACGTGTATGCAGAAACGCAAGCTTCTCGCCGGCAGTTTTCTAACCGCGTTGTTCCTTTTTCCGGCTTTTTGTCCGGCTCAAACCGTTTCGATTGTTTCCGGTAACGGGCAGTTGGTATGCCCGGACTGTACGGGCAGCCTCCAGAAGTACACGCAGCTCGTGGCACAGGTGAACGATGCGACCGGCAAGCCCGTAGTGAATACCACCGTTACCTGGACAGCGACGCAATCCGGTTACCCGCCGGTGACGAGTACATCCACCACAAACTCGTCCGGCCAGGCCAGTTATACGTTCGTGCCCCTGGCATTCTTCTTCGGTTCCAACTTTCTTCCGGCTACGGTGGTGGCGTCGGCCCTTACTACCAGCGTCCAATTCGTCGAAACGACAGCCACACCTACCAGTTCCGGGGCCGCTCCGGCCTTTGCTACCCTGGTTCCGCCTGGGTCGGGTCCAGTGCTGACCGGCACATCGGGCCAAACGGCCGCCACGCCCATCAAGGTGAGCGTGTACGGATTCCTGGCAGCCCTTCCGGGAATTCAGATAAGTCTTCAACCCTGGGTAACCGGCAACCCCGGCCACCCGGCTGGACTACCCTGGGCAGCCGGCCAGCCGAGTGTAAACTGTGCTACCCAACCAGGCCAGCAACCGGGCACCGTCCTTACGGATTCCACCGGTATTGCGACTTGCACCCCTGTATTTGGCAGCCAGCTCGGTTCGGGGGCATATGCGATCGTCGTCGGCGGCAACTTCGTGAACTTCGGGGGGACAGCGTTTACGGTCAACTCCGGACCGCCGGCTATCATGAAGATCATCGCGGGTAACAACCAAAACGTCAATCCGGGCGTCGAAGCGACATCGGCGTTGGTTGCTGAAGTGACCGATCTTGGCGGAGATCCGTCTAACCAAGCCCCGGTTACGTGGTCTGTTACGGCGGGCGCCGCCACCCTCATCAACCCCAGCGCATCCTCCAGCTCCAACGGCCAGGTTTTGGCTTATATAAAGCCGACCGCCGGACCGGTGCAGGTAACGGTCGCCTTGGCCAACAACAGCTCGGTGAACGTCGTTTTCACGGTCAACGTGAACTCGGTCATTACGGCTCTGCAGACCGTTTCCGGCAGTGGCCAGACGGCCAAGGAAGGAACGGCTTTCGCCAATCCGCTGATCGTGCAGGTGAACGACAACGCCGCGCCGGTGCCGGGCGCCACGGTGAACTTTGCGGTCACCAGCGGACCCGCTACCCTCAGCGCATCCACCGCCACGACCAACGCACAGGGCCAGGCGCAGGTCACCGCTACGGCGGGCGCCACTTCCGGCC
>ODAK010003901.1_pt1 | contig 15371 bp, 18 predicted proteins | sample 1539591 | NCBI WGS metagenome assembly ODAK01 (sample SAMEA3539303, study PRJEB22396) | soil metagenome | biome: tundra; feature: field; material: soil | place: USA | collected 2010-05 | depth 0.15 m | reverse complement strand
GAACACCGGTCGCGAGCGGTCCTCATGCGCAACCACGGTGTCTTCACCATCGGCCTCGACGCGACCGCAGCGGTAAAAGCAGCGGTCATGTGTGAGGACGTCGCGCGAACCGTCCACCTCGCACGCGCACTCGGCGAACCCTTGAAGATCGAGCCGGCCGACATCGACCGCCTCTACGACCGCTACCACAACATCTATGGACAGCACTGACGGGACGGCGGGTGCGGACGACGGTGAGGGCGCCGGGGTCACTTGATCCCGGCGCCCTCACCGCGTTCTCGGTGCAATCCCCCGTAGCGAGCGCGCCCATGCTGCGGTTCGCACCGACTGGCGGCCGCCCCCCAGGTCGGCCGTCACGAGAAAGAGCAGCGGGTCGGCCGGGTGATACGTCGTCCGGCAAGATTTCCTTGGGCACTCACGAACAACCGGTCAGCGAGATCAGCCCGACGCCCAGATCTCGTGCAGTCGCGCAGCTAGGGCTCGAAACGCGACACCACGGTGGCTGATCGCGTCCTTCTCGTCAGGGTCGAGTTCTGCCGTGGTCCGGGAGCCGCCTGTCGGCACGAAGATCGGGTCGTAGCCGAACCCGTTGGTACCCCGTGGGGTTCGAGTGATGGAGCCGGTCAGCTGGCCGCGGACCACGACTTGTGCTCCGTCGGGCAAGACCGCCGCCGCGGCGCATTCGAATGATGCGCCGCGCCGGTCGTCGGGGACGTCGGCGATCTGCGCGAGCACCAGTTGCAGATTGGCCGCATCGCCAAGGGCGCCGGACCAGCGGGCGGACAGCACGCCCGGCATGCCGCCCAGCGCATCGACCGCTAGACCTGAGTCGTCGGCAACGGCGATCAGCCCAGTGGCGGCAGCGACTGCAGACGCCTTGAGCAACGCGTTGGCCTCGAACGTCGCCCCGGTCTCGGGCACGTCGGGCAGGTCGGGATACGCATCAAGACCGATCAGCTCGACTGACTCCAGGCCGGCCGCGTGAAGGATGCGGCGCAGTTCGATCACCTTGTGCGCATTCCGAGTAGCGAGCACCATTCGACGTCCGGTCATGACGCGGCCAGGGCCGCTCGCTGCAGAGCATCGAGACTCGCGCAACCGCCGACCGCGAGGTCGAGCAGCGCATCAATTTCCTCTCTGCGCAACGGCGTGCGCTCGGCAGTGCCCTGCACCTCGATGAATTCGCCGTCGCCGGTCACCACGACGTTCATGTCGGTCTCTGCGCGCACGTCCTCTTCATAGTTCAGATCGAGCCGAGGCTCGCCGTCGATGACGCCGACGCTGACCGCCGAGACCGAACGAATGAGGGGCTCGCCCGGCATCTTCCCGTTCGTGCGCAGCCAGTCGATTGCGTCGTGCAGCGCGACGTAAGCGCCGGTGATCGCCGCCGTTCTGGTACCGCCGTCGGCCTGCAGGACATCGCAGTCGAGTTGGATCGTCGCCTCGCCCAAGGCCTTGTAGTCGATGCACGCGCGCAATGCACGCCCGACAAGTCGCGAGATCTCCTGCGTCCGGCCGCCGAGTCGACCCTTCACCGATTCACGTTCGTTGCGCGTCGTGGTTGCTCGCGGCAGCATCGCGTACTCACCCGTCACCCAGCCGAGACCGCTGCCCTTGCGCCATCGCGGCACCCCTTCTGCGGCACTCGCCGCGCACAGCACGCGGGTTCGGCCGAACTCGACGAGCACGGAGCCTTCGGCATGGTCGAGCCAATGGCGCGTGATGGTCACTGATCGGAGTTCGTCGTTCGCGCGGCCGTCAAGGCGGCTGGTCGTGGGCATGCGTTTGACCCTATCCGGCACACGTTCCGGCAGTTACAGGTCGTACACAGCTCCCGGTTGAGCCAGCGTCGTCGACCCGACGAACATTTCGCGCGCCGCGGCAAGTGCGGCAGCCGAGTCGTCCCACGGCGCAACGTGGGTGACGACGAGCTGGCCGACTTCGGCATCGGCGGCCAACTGGCCACCCTCGATGCCGCGCAGGTGCAACGCCGGGGGCTGGCCCTCGGCGAAGCCGGCCTCGGCCAGCAGCAGATCGGCGCCCATCGCGAAGCCTGCGAGTGCACCGAATGGGCCGGTGTCCGCGGTATAGACGAGCGATTTTCCGCCTGCAGTAAGGCGAATCGCGTGAGTCTCGACTGGGTGCGCGGTGCGGATCAGCTTGACGTCGAACGGCCCGATCGCACCGTCCACTGGATCCTCGAAAGCGTAGATGTCATCGAGCTCGGACGCTGGGACGCCGAACGCTCCTGCAATGCGCCCGCGTTCGGTGACCGGCGCCATGACGGGCAGCACTCGCACCTCGGCGCCCCGCGGATGGCGTCTCACGTGCGCCAGCGGAACGAGATCCAGCCAGTGATCACCGTGCAGATGGCTCAGGTAGATCGCGTCAATGTCGTTCGGGTTGATGAACCGCTGCAGGGGACCCAGCGATCCGTTGCCGAGGTCGAGCAACAGCCGGAACCCGTCATGCTCGACGAGGTAACACGAGCATGAGGATTCGGGGCCAGGGTGGCTTCCCGAGCAGCCGACAACTGTCAGGCGCATGACGGTGTTGTCAGACCCCTTCGACCGCGAGGATTTCCGGGCCGAGAAAGCGGCGTCCGAGTGCGAAGAAAGCGTCGGGATCGCCGGTGGCAACGAAGGTGTGCCGCGGCGGCGCCGCGGTCTCGGACCGTGACAGCCCGTGGCGGATCAGCGTTCGATAGACGTCGCGCGCCGTCTCGTCCGCGCTGTTGACCAGCATGACGTCGTCGCCGACCACGAGGCTGAGGGCACCTGCCAGGAATGGATAGTGCGTGCAGCCCAGCACAAGGGTGTCGCACCCGCGCTCGACGATCGGTGCGAGGTACTCCTTCGCGCAACCGAGTAACTCGTCGCTCATAGTGACGCCGGATTCGACGAACTCGACAAATCTCGGGCACGCTGCCGTCGTCAGGTCGATCTGTGGCGCGGCCGCGAACGCATCCTCGTACGCCATGCTGGTGATCGTCGCGTGCGTGCCGATGACGCCAACCCTGCCGTTTCGGGTCGCGCTCACGGCCTTGCGCACCGCGGGTTGAATGACCTCCACAACCGGGACGTCGTAGCGCTCGCGTGCGTCGCGCAACATTGCGGACGACGCCGAGTTGCACGCGATCACCACCATCTTCACGCCGTGGTCGACCATCTGGTCGAGCACCCTCAACGTGCACTCACGGACCTCGGCGATCGACTTCGGGCCGTACGGAAAGTTCGCGGTGTCGGCGACGTAGTACAACGGCTCGTGCGGCAGCAAGTCGAGCATTGCGCGCGCGACCGTCAGGCCGCCCACGCCGCTGTCGAAGACCCCGATCGGCGCATCGTCAGACGGCACTCCAGCAACATTTCTCACGGCGGCCAGCCTACCGACGTCCGCCCGTGGTTTCGTGGACGCAGCCTCGGGTCCGTCCTGTGCCGACTACGGGATGCGGAGCTACGGGAAGCGGGAGCTACGGGATGCGCACGTCGCGGTGGTCCGCGGCGATCTGCATCTCTTCTTCGGTCAGCTCCGACACCTTGACAGGAGTGACGAGGGTCCAGTGGTTTCCGACCGGGCACCGTTGGTATCTCCACCAACCAAGGCGGACGGACTTCAGCGACACCCCAGGGATCCAGATGGTGGTGAACAGGTGGCCGCTGCGGCAGCGCACAACAGTGTTGCTGCCGAGCAGGAAACCACGACGGCGCGAGAGCACAACCGCCTCCGCACCAAGCCCCGAGATGGCGACAGCCGCGAGCACCTTGCGACGCATACCACCAACGGTACGCCGCTGAGCGGGTACACGTGACGCCGACTACTGGCTCCCGAAGGCGTTATGGAGCACATCGACGTACTGGCCGTACCCGTCAGGGCTTGCCCACTGCGTCGCCGACTCGATGTTCGACCCGTCGACCCACTCGTTCCAGGTCGTCACCAGCTCGAACTGCTTGTTGGACGCCTTCATCGCCTGCACTGCAGCGCTGAAGGCGCTCACCGATCGAGCGAGCTGCACCGCGTTGCCCTTGTGCCAAAAGCCTGGCGACACGGAGAACGACGACGGGGTGACCTCGGTCTGGGTCGCCGGGGCGTACTCATGCCAGGCGTCCGGCTGGTTCGGGCACGACAGATAAGACTGAGCGAAGAACTCCTTCTGCACGACGTACCACTGGTGGTTCGCATTCGCGGCCGCCCAGCGAGCAAGCATTGAGCAGCCGTCATTCGCGTCGGGCCAGACAAAGATGACCGGCTTGCCGTTGATATGCAGGAAGTTCGGGTCGTTCGCGTAAGTGGTGTAGAGATACGCAAGGTCGGACTGGATCGCAGCGACGGTCGGGTTGCCCTGGCCTTCGAGCTCGTAGTACACCGACCACTTGAATGGCGTGCCGTGCGCGGCCGCGAGGTCGAGCGATAACCGCTTGCTGAACACCTCGCTCTGGCCTTCCCAGGAGAAGATCGCGCCGTTGAGTCCGGCGTAACGCATCTCGGTCAGTTGCCTTGCAATCTCGGCCGTATTGGATGTGTCGTACTGCCCGTCACTCGGCGTGAAGTTGCTGCCCGGGCCGCTCCAGCCAGCCGGGTACCACGGGTAGTAGAACGTCAGCCGAAGCGATGGCACCGGAACGGGAACGGGTGCCCCGGCGACAGTCACGTTCACCGCCGCGCTACGGGCGGCCGGGAACTGGGCGTTGCCCGGCCAGAAAAGGCTCCACGACCGTGACGCCGTGATCCCTACCGCGTACGCGTTCGCACCCCCGGCGCCGTTAGTGATGACCGATCCGGCGTTGGTCCAGACCCCGTTCACGGATTGCTGCAGGTAGACCCGACCGCCTCCGAGCGGTGCACCGTTGGCCGCCAAGGTCAGCAGGCCGCTGAACGCCACGCTGCCGCCGTACGCCACGTTCGCAGCACTCGCCGCGATGCTCATCTGTGTCGCCCGCGTTGGACTCACCGGCGGAGCGGCAACGTTGACGACGATGGCAGCCGAGCGGGACGCCGCGAACTGGGCGTTGCCGGGCCAGTACAGCGCCCACGACCGCGAGACCGAAAGCCCGACGGCGTAGCCGGTCGCGCCACCCGCGCCGTTCGTCACGACAGATCCGGCATTGGTCCAGACACCATTCACCGACTGCTGGAGGTAGACCCGACCGTCGGGCAGCGGCGCATTGTCGGCGGCCCGCACCAGCTTGCCGGAGATCCCCACAGAGCCGCCGTACGCGACGTTCTGGGTGGCCTCGGTTGTGGTGATCGCGGTTGCCGTCGCGGCCGTGGCAGCCGCAGGCGTCACCGAGAGAGGCGACACGACGACAACGGCGGCGGTAGCAAGGACAGCAGTGGCGATCCGGCGTAGCCGGAAGGACGAAATGGGCATACCCACATTATGTGGGTGATCAGCAGGCTCACCGGTACGGCCATTCGGGCACATCTTGGCGTGTCGACCGCTCATCGAGCGCAGACTCAGGCCCAGAGCTGGCCCTCGAGCCCGGCCTCAGCTTCGTCCAGGGTGCCGCCGTACGCGCCGGTCGAGAGGTACTTCCAGCCGCCGTCGGCCACGACGAACGCAATATCGGCCCGGACGCCGGCGGCAACCGCCTTGGCCGCGGATCCAAGCGCCGCGTGCAGAATCGCCCCGGTCGAGATGCCGGCGAAGATCCCCTCCTGCTCGACCAACTCGCGGGTGCGCATCAGCGCTTCGGTAGGCCCGACCGAGAAGCGCGCGGTCAGCACCGAGGCGTCGTAGAGCTCCGGCACGAAGCCCTCGTCGAGATTGCGCAAGCCGTAGACCAACTCGCCGTACCGGGGCTCCGCCGCGATGATCTGGATCCCTGGCACGTGCTCGCGCAGGAAGCGCCCGCAGCCCATCAAGGTGCCCGTCGTGCCGAGACCCGCCACGAAGTGCGTGATCGACGGCAGGTCAGCCAGGATCTCCGGCCCCGTTGTCTCGTAGTGCGCCCGCACGTTCGCCGGGTTGCCGTACTGGTAGAGCATTACCCATTCCGGGTGCTCGGCGGCGACCGCCTTGGCGACCCGGACCGCCTCATTGGACCCACCGGCCGCAGGCGAGAACACGATCGACGCGCCCCACATCTCCAGCAGCTGGCGGCGCTCGATCGAGGTGTTCTCCGGCATGACGCACACGAGTGAATAGCCGCGCTGCCTGGCGACCATGGCGAGTGAGATGCCGGTGTTCCCCGAGGTGGGTTCGATAATCGTCGCGCCCGGCGACAGCAACCCGTCCTTCTCGGCCGCATCGATCATGAAAAGCGCAGCACGGTCCTTGATCGAACCGGTCGGGTTGCGGTCCTCGAGCTTGGCCCACAGGCGTACATCCGCGGACGGAGACAGCCTCGGGAGTCCGACGAGCGGTGTCTGCCCGACAGAGTCGACGAGGGAGTCAAAGCGCACGCGTTATCCGCCGGCCACAGTGACATACGCGCTGGCTCCGCCCGCGACGGTGACATACGCGCTGGCTCCGCCGGCGACGGTGACATACGCGCTGGCTCCGCCAGCGACGGCGGGAAGAACAGTGACCGTGTCCCCATCTTTGACGGCCGTCTCGAGGCCGCCCATGAACCGGACGTCCTCGTCGTTGACGTAGACGTTCACGAACCGGCGCAGGCCTTTGTCATCCACGATCCGGTCGCGAAGGCCGGGGTGCCGGGAGTCGAGGTCGACCAGGACATCAGCCAGCGTGCCTCCTTGCCCGGCGACGGCCTTTTCTCCCCCCGTGTAGGTGCGCAGGATCGTCGGGATGCGAACCTCGATGGCCATGCCGGAAATCTCCTCAAAGAAGGGCGTGCGGGTGGGCGTCGCTACTGCGTCTTGTCTGACTCCAACGCCGGGACCACCCTGACCTCTTCCTCGGTCACGGCGGCGTCGACGATGCGGTACGAACGGAACTCCACGGTATCGGGCTCCCGGGTCGACACGAGCACGTAGTGCGCGCCCGGCTCTGACGCGTACGCGACATCGGTGCGTGACGGGTAGGCCGGCGTCGCAGTATGGGAGTGGTAGACGACCACCGGCTCCTCGTCGCGATCGTCCATCTCGCGGTAGAGCCGGAGCAGGTCGAGCGAGTCGAACTCGTAGAAAGTCGGCGACCGGGCAGCGTTCACCATCGCAATGAACCGCTCCGGCCGGTCGCTGCCGACCGGCCCGGCGACGATGCCGCAGGCCTCATCGGGGTGGTCGCGGCGGGCATGCGCGACAATCTCGTCGACGGTGTCCGAGCTGATCACGAGCATGAAAGCAGGCTAGCGGCAGCACCGAGGGCTGGTCAGTTGAGTGCATTCAGCAGGTCGCTGAGCAGGTAGCCGACCCATTCGAATAGCAGGAACGGCCCGGTCCGCGGGTCATCGGCATCGATCCCGGCGAGGCTCTCGTGGTCACTCGCGTTCTCGATGCCCAGCCGGACGGCGAGCACCAGCCGCACCCTGTTGAGCACCCGCAACCACGCCTGCGCCAACTCATCGTCGAGGCTCGCGTGGCCGTTCTCACCGATCTCCACCAGCGAACCCCGGACCGCGTGCAGGTCGGCGTTCATCCCGTCGCGCAGCGTCGCGTCCGTGTAGCGACGGAACTCCTCGGTCGCCTCGGCGTCACCGGGATAGGCATCGGGCAGCAGCCGCCGCAGCGCCGGATCGGAGGGTGCCGTGATCGGATCGGTCGACCAGTTCAGGCCGGCAATGACATCGCCGTCGGCATCCGCCAGGTCTGCAGCAGGAGCAGAGTCTTCAGCAGGAGCAGAGTCGGTTGGCTCGCCACCACCGAGCAGTCCGTCGAGTTCGGCCAGCAGATGAGAGATCACCAGCACCTCGTCGTCCCGCAATTGCATGCGCGGACCGCGAGCGCGACGGCTGACCTTAGCCAACGAGAGCCACCGCTCAGTCGTCCTTTTGCAGGGTGGCCCAAAGGCCGTGGGCGTGCAGGCGCTGGACGTCGTTCTCCATCTGCTCCCGGGTCCCCGACGACACGGCGGCCCGGCCTTCGTGATGGACCTGGAGCATCAGCTTCTCGGCCTTGGCCTTCGGATACCCGAAGAGTTTCTGGAAGACGTGAGTGACGTACTCCATGAGGTTCACCGGATCGTCCCAGACGATCGTCACCCACGGGTGGTCGGGCCGGACATCGGCCTCGGGGCGCTCCACCTCGGCGGGCGCGGTACTCATGGCCCTCATCGTAGGGTTGAATGCCGCACTCGATGAGGACCAGGAGGATGCTAGCCCGATGACCGCAGCCGCACCCGCACCCGCACTCGACGGAGTGCTCGCGAAGGCGCGCGCCGAAAACTTCCCGGTCGCTTTGTGGTTCCTGCCTAAGCAGCTGCGTGCGGACCTGCTCGCGATCTACGGCTACGCCCGATTCGTCGACGACATCGGCGATGAGACCAGCGTCGAGAGCAGCGTGCGGCTCGCCATGCTCGACCTCGTCGATGCCGATGTCACGACTGTGTTCGCCGGACGCGATGCCTCGCTGCCGGCGGTGGCCGAATTGACCGCAGGGGTACGCGCGGGCCGGGTTCCCGAGACGCCGCTGCGCCGGCTGGTCGAGGCCAACCGGCTCGATCAGCGCGCCGACCACTACGAGACGTTCGACGACCTCCGGCACTACTGCACGCTGTCGGCCGATCCGGTCGGTCACCTGGTGCTCGCCGCCCTCGGCCTCGCCACCCCCGATCGCATCGCGCTGTCCGACAAGATCTGCACCGCCTTGCAGCTGGCCGAGCACTGGCAGGACGTTGCAGAGGATCTTGGCCGCGGGCGCGTCTACCTCCCCCAGGAGGACCTTCGCCGGTTCGGGGTCAGCCACGACGACCTACGCGACCCGCACGCCAGCCCGGCAGTGAAGACGCTGATGGCGTTCGAGGTCGCCCGCGCGCGCCACCTGCTCGGCCAAGGTGCGCCGCTCGTTAGATTGGTGCCAGGCCGCGGCAAGCTCGCGATCGCGGGTTTCGTCGCGGGCGGACGCGCCGCGCTGCACGCCATTACGGCCGCCGATTTCGATGTCCTTGCGGGTACGCCGAAGCCAACGAAGCAGCGCACGTTGCGCGAGGCGGCCCGCATTTTGACGAGCCGAGCGGACGCCGATGGCTGACGAGCAGCACGAGGCCGTCGCGCCGCCGAACGCGGTAGAGATCGCCGCTGCGTACGCGGAGTGCGAACGCATCATGAAGAGCGCCGCGAAGAACTTCTCCTACGGCATCAGGCTGTTGGCGCCCGCCAAGCGCGGCGCCCTTGCCGCCGTGTACGCACTCGCCAGGCGCATCGACGACATCGGCGACGGCAACCTGCCAGCTCCGGAGAAGTTGCGACGCCTCGATGACGCGCGGCGCGACATCTTGGCCGTCGGCGGCACGACGACCGACCCGGTCTTGCTGGCACTGACAGATGCGGCCTCGCGGCTGCCCATTCCGGTGCCCGCCTTTCTCGAACTCGTCGACGGCTGCGAGCTCGACGTACGGGGCCCCACCTACGAAAGCTTCCCCGACCTGGTGCACTACTGCCGGTGCGTCGCAGGCTCGATCGGCCGCCTGTCGACTGGGGTCTTTGAAGCGTCCGACATGGTCGCGGCGAATCCACTCGCCGATGCCCTCGGCGTCGGCCTCCAGCTGACCAATATCTTGCGCGACGTCCGGGAGGACTTGCGGAACGGACGTATCTACTTGCCGCACGACGAACTCGAGGCCTCGGGCGTCGAGCTTCGGCTGGACGACGACGGGTCCGTCGCCGATGACGGCGGCCGCACGTCGACGCTGATCCGCGAGCAGGCCGCACGCGCAGAGAAGTGGTACGCGGAAGGCCTGCAACTGCTGCCATTGCTCGATTCGCGAAGCGCGGCCTGCTGCTCGGCGATGGCGGGGATCTATCACCGGCTCCTCACGCGGATTGCTCGCGACCCGCAGGCGGTGTTGCGCGAGCGCATTTCGCTGCCTGCCTGGGAAAAGGCTTACCTAGCGGCGCGCAGCGTGACGACGAGCCGGCGATGACTGCACGCGCGAACCGACCGGTTGTCGTGGTCGTGGGCGGCGGCTTGGCCGGGTTGTCGGCGGCCGTCACGGCTGCCGATGCTGGGTGGGCAGTCACGCTGCTCGAATCACGCGCGCGGCTCGGCGGCGCGACGTACTCCTTCACCCGGGCGCTCGAAGAGGGCGAAATCGTCGTCGACAACGGCCAGCATGTCTTTCTGCGGTGCTGCACGGCGTACCGCGAATTCCTTCGCCGGCTGGGCGTCGAGGAGCAGACCTTCCTCCAGCCGCGACTCGACGTTCCCGTGGTCGACCCCGCCACCGGACGGAGGGCGAGACTGCGCCGCGACCGATTGCCCGCGCCGTTGCACCTGTCGCGAGCACTGCTGACCTACCGGCTGCTGTCCCCCTGGCAACGCATCCGCGCGATCGTCGCGATGCTCGCACTCGACCGGGTCGACCGTGACGCGCCGTCCTCGGACACGCAGACATTCGGTAGCTGGCTGGCGGCTCACGGCCAGTCCCCCAAGGTGATCAAGCGCCTCATCGATGTGTTCACCGTCGCGACACTGAACGCGCCGTCGGCTCAGGTTTCGCTGACGCTCGGCGCAATGGTTTTTCAGGACGGCCTGCTCCGCAAGGCGGACGCATGCGACATCGGAGTGGCGCGCGTTCCGCTCGGTCAGCTGCACGGCGACGCCGCGGCCGCGGTGCTCGCCACCCACGACGCCGACATCAGGTTGCGCACCCGCGTTCGCGGCCTCACGGCTCTCGACGGCAATCGGTGGCGCGTCGACACCGATGACACGAGCGTCGAGGCGGACGCCGTGGTGCTGGCAGTTCCCCATGACGCCGCAGCCGACCTGCTCCCGACGGGCTCTATCGCCGACCCATCCGTGGTGCGCGGCCTCGATGTCTCGCCGATCCTCAACGTTCACGTGATCTTCGACCGCATCGTCCTCACCGAACCGTTCATCGGAGCAGTCGACTCTCCCATGCAGTTCGTGTTCGACCGCACGCAGGCATCGGGTCTGCGCAGCGGACAGTACGTCGCGGTGTCCGTCTCCGCAGCAGACGCCTGGATCGACGAGCCGGTCGCGCGGCTGCGCGAGCTCTTCATGCCGGAGCTGTTGCGGGTGCTGCCGGCCGCTCACGACGCGGTCGTGCGGGACTTTTTCGTGACCCGCGAACGCGAGGCGACGTTTCGCCCTGTGCCGGGAAGCGCGGCGCGGCGCCTTCCCACAGCGACGAACGCAGCAGGGTTGGTCGTTGCGGGCGCGTGGACCGCGACCGGGTGGCCAGCGACGATGGAAAGTGCGGTCCGCAGCGGCGTGGCCGCCGCACGCGCACTGGAGGCGTGGCGCAGCGCGGCCGCGCCAGCAGAAGCCGTCGTCCATAAGGCGTCGGCGTGAGTTCGACGTCTGTGACCGGCGCGGCTGATGCCGACTCGCCCGCGCTGACGGCGCTAGCAAGGGCGCGCGAGTTGCTCGATGTGCCGATGCGAGAAGCGGTCGGGAGGCTTGCGCCACCGGTCCGAAACGTTGCCGCCTACCACTTCGGCTGGGTCGACGCCGACGGGACTGCCGGTGAAGCGCACCGAGGCAAGGCGATCCGCGGCACTCTCGCAGTGGTGTCGGCTGAGGCCGTCGGCGCCCCGGCGTCCGTGGGCGTGCCGGGCGCACTAGCGGTGGAGTTCGTGCACAACTTCTCGCTCCTGCACGACGACGTCATGGATGGCGATACCGAGCGCCGTCACCGCTCGACCGCGTGGACGGTCTTTGGAAGTTCGGCCGCGATCCTGGCTGGTGACGCCCTGCTGGCACTCGCGTTCGAGACGCTTCTCGAGGTTGACCCCGTGCGTGCGCAGCCGGCGGGGCGATCCCTTGCAGCAGCGACCCATCACCTCATCGTGGGTCAGGTCGGCGATCTCGACTTCGAGCGTCGCCTCGACGTGACTCTCGACGAATGCCTTGAGATGGCCGCGGGCAAGACCGCCTCGCTCATGGCGTGCTCGGCGTCCATCGGTGCGCACCTCGCGGCCGCCTCGGCCGACGCCGTGCAGGCGCTCGACGTGTTTGGCTACGAAGTCGGGCTTGCCTTCCAACTCGTCGACGACCTTCTCGGCATCTGGGGCGCATCTGCCAGCACCGGAAAGCCGGTCGGCGCCGACCTGCGGGCTCGCAAGAACAGCCTGCCGGTCGTCGCGGCGATGAATTCCGGGACGGCGGCAGGTGCCGAATTGCGTAGCCTTTACGGATCGGGGGCATTGAACCCGGAAGCTGACGACGATGCGGTGGCACGGGCCACCGCACTCGTCGACGAGGCTGGAGGCCGGGCCTGGGCCGTCGATGAATCGAAGCGGCGGCTGGAGCGTGCGTGCGAAGCGATAGCCGACGCAGATCTCGACAAGCCCGCGGCGCAGTTGCTCATCCAGATCGCGCAGTATGTGACCGCTCGAGATCACTAGCTGAAGGAGGCCGAGCCGCGCATGTCGACAGGACCGCTCATCACGCCATCTTCGGTCTCCGCGTCGTCGCAAGCCGCACTCGCAGCGAACAAAGCGGCCGGCCCGCCACCCGCACAGACGCTGTTGCCGCGATGGCTGGTCACCGCGGGTGCGTGGTCGTGGCGGCTCCTCGCGGTGGGCATCGTCGGCTACTTCGTCTTGAAGTTCATCCTGCGCATCGAGGTCGTGGTATTGCCCATCCTCGCCGCCCTCGTCTTCTCCGCCCTGTTACGACCGCTGGCAGCGTTCTTTCAGCGGCACGGCCTGTCGCGCCTGCTCGCGGCATGGGTGGCCTTTCTCATTGCGGCGCTGCTTGTTCTGGGCATCGGTACGCTCGTCATCTACCGGGCCACCGTCGAGTGGCACACCCTGGTGAAAGACCTGTCCGCGACCAGCGCGAAGTTCCGGCACTGGCTCTCGACAGGGCCGTTGCACCTGAAGAACCAGGACCTCGCCAATCTTCAGCAGAAGGCGGTCGCCCAACTCAATCAACATCGTGGCGCGATCGTGAACGGTGTGGTGAGCGGCGCAAGTGTGGCGGCGCAAGTCGCCGCCGGCGTCGTCTTGTCGGCGTTCATCACGTTCTTCTTCATCTACGACGGTGACCGGATCTGGCGGTTCGTGACGTCGCCATTCCGCGGTCGCACCGCCGAGCGGGTCGACCGGGCTGCGCTCGCTGCATGGACCACGTTGTCGGGCTACATCAGGGGCAGCGTGACCATCGCGACGATCCATGGGCTGGCGATGGGCATCACCTTGTCCATCCTCGGCGTCCCGCTCGTCGCGCCGCTGACACTGCTGGTGTTCATCACCAGCTTTGTCCCCCTCATTGGTGTTCTCGTGGGTGGCGGCTTAGCGGTATTCGTGACGATGGGCACGCAGGGTGTCACCGCGGGCATCATCCTGCTCGCCGTCTTGATCGTCGAGCATCAGGCCGAGGGGCACCTGCTCCAACCGATCATCATGGGTCGCTACGTTCAACTGCACCCGCTCGCGATCGCCCTCGCGCTCACCGTCGGAACGATCATGGAGGGCGTCGTCGGCGCTATCGTCGCGGTGCCTTTGGTGGCAGTGCTCCACGCGGCCTGGCCGCACCTGCGAGAGTCCGAACTCGTGGTGGCGCCGGACGAACCGCCACCGCCCGGCCATGTGCTGGTTGATCACCAACCATGAGCAGCTAGCGCACGACCACGGTTTAGCTGGCGAAGGTCAGCTCGAACCAGACGGTCTTTCCGGCGCCGGACGGCGAAACACCCCAGCGGCTCGCCAAGTCGTCCATCATCCGCAACCCTCGACCGGTGCCAGCCAAACCGATCGGACGCCGAGGGGTCGGGAACGTCGGATTGCCATCGCTTACTTCGGCCCGCAACATGTGCTCGTCGGTCACCAGTCGGACTTCGACGTCGGTCCGGGCATGCACGATGGCGTTCGTCACGAGTTCGCTGACCAGCAGGCTGGCCGCGTGGACGAAATCAGACCGTTCAGCCGGCCCGTCCGCATGGGCCGCCAGCTCACCCCGGACTAGCTTCCGTGCCGCCGCGACGCTCGACGCATCGCATGGGAGCACGGTCCGGACCTCCATGCGAAGAGGATACGAGTACTCCGGGGGCAACAGAGGCGCCTAGCCCACCGCCTCGCCGATCGGTAGACGTTTGCCGGTCCCCCAACCTTTCCGGGTGTCCCGGCGTTTACCGGTCTGCCGACGTTTACTCGGTCCGCCAGGTAGGGTCGGCCGGGTTCGCATCGATAGGAAGCAGGCAGCCCAGTGCCGCAGGTTCGCGCTCGACGGCGGCACCAGGCAGCCGTAACCGCGCTCGTCGTGAGCGCCGGTCTGCTGCTGACGGCGTGCACGCAGGCCGCAGGGCAATCCGAGAAGACCAGCGCGTCCTCCGCGGGGCTGGTCTCGCCGGCCAGTTCACAGGAGGCCGCGTCCTCCGCGCAGGCCCTCGCGTCATCCGCCTCCGCCGCGGCATTAGCAGCCGGGGTATCGGGGGTGACCGGCGCGAGCCCGGGCGCGAGTTCTGCTCCCGTGCTCAGCGGGATTGATCCACTGACCGGCCTCCCGCCGACCAGCCCGACCGCGGAGAAACGTCCCGCACTCGGCGTCAAGATCGACAACGTCCAGGGCGCGTGGCCGCAGGCCGGGCTCAACCAGGCCGACATCGTGTTCGACTTGCCAGTCGAGGGCGGCCTGACTCGGTTGCTCGCGATCTTCCATTCCCAAGACGTCCCGGTGTTCGGGCCGATTCGGTCCGCACGGCCGGTCGATGCCGACATTCTGCACTTGCTCGGGCACGCGTATTTCGCGTTCTCGGGTGGCACCAAGACCGACCTCGGACCGATCAACGATCACTCGAACGCGACGCCGATGTGGTGGGACGTGACGCCCTCGCTGTTCGTGATTCGCCACGACCACGCCGTCCCGCATCAGGTATTTGGCACCACCGCGATGCTGTACGCGGGCGGCGAGGCGCGCGCGCCGTCGACCACCCCGCCACCACCGATGTTCAGCTACCAGGTCGGGGTGCCGACCGCGGCCGTGCCGGCCAGCACGGTGACTGCGCAGTACAGCGCCGCGACGGCCGCCTGGACCTGGAACGGCACCCAGTACCTGCGCAGCCAGAGCGGCCACGCCGACATCCTGATCGACGGCAGCCAGGTAACGGCAACCGACGTGGTGGTGATGTCAGTAGGCGTCCAGAACACCAGCGCGCATGATTCGCACGGCACTGTCGTACCGCTACCGGTCGTGATCGGTTCTGGACAGGTCTGGGTGTTCCGCAACGGCGTCGTCGTTGATGGCACTTGGAGCCGACCGACCGAGAACTCGCCCATGAGGTTGCTGAGCTCGACCGGTCAAGTCATCGCGTTGATGCCGGGCCGCACCTGGGTCGAGGTGCTTCC
>ODAK010003900.1_pt1 | contig 15374 bp, 9 predicted proteins | sample 1539591 | NCBI WGS metagenome assembly ODAK01 (sample SAMEA3539303, study PRJEB22396) | soil metagenome | biome: tundra; feature: field; material: soil | place: USA | collected 2010-05 | depth 0.15 m | reverse complement strand
GACGGCCGCCCCGACTACGCCTATAACGGTTGGGTGCTTTACGCAGACACGGTACAGCCGCAGCGCCTGCCTGCTGCGGGCGGTCCGATTGTCATTCGCGGCACGGGTTTTCGTCCTTCCGACACGGTGCTGATCGGCGGACGGAAAGCAGTCGTCACCAGCATCTCGCCCAACGAAATCACCGCCATCGCACCCGCCGCCCCTGCAGGCTCCAGCGGTTCAGTCGACGTGGAAGTGGACGATTTGCCCATTTTTTATGCTCAAGCGATCATCAGCGGCGCCATCAGCTACGACTCTGGCGCAGGGGACTCTTTGAATCTCAACGTTGCCCCTGCGAACACGGTTCCGCTTGGCGTACCGATGGCCTTCACCGTCACGGCGCTCGGCCCAGACCTCTCCCCGGCAGGCGGCTTAGCTGTCTCTTACACCGTGGTCAGCGGCACCGCGGCCCTGGCCTGCGGACTGCCCACCTGCACCGTTACCGCGACGGGGGACGGGGTCGCCACCATGAATGTGACAGCCGTAGACACTGCCATCTCAGTCGTAGTCGCTTCGTTGAGTAATGGCGTCAGCGTGCAGGCGCATTTCAGCGGGGGAACTCCGCCTGTGCTCACCGCACTTACGCCCACTTTGTCGGTTGCCGCCGGAGCCATGGTGAACTGGACGACGCAGGCCCTGGTGCTCAACAACGGCACGCCCATGGGCGGACAGACAGTGGCGTGGGAGCCCGGCGGCGGCGTTACGGCGCTCGCCAGCACTGCAGCCATCACCAACGGCAACGGAATCGCCAGCAAGGCGCTCAGTGTCGGGCCATTGGCAGCGGGGCAGCAATCGACCTCGACTGCCTGTCTGAACGGCACCGGTCAATGCGCCAATTTCGTTGTGACCGGTGCACGGCCGGAGTACGCCTACCTCGACCCAATCGCGGGTACAGTGCAGATGCTGAGTACCACCGGCCCGCCCAGCCAGATCGCGCTGCGGTTGCGCGACATGAACGGCAATCCGATGGCGGGCGGCACGGTCACTCTTTACCAGGCTGTGTATGCGTGGGCGCCTCCCTGCCCTCCGCACGGCCGTTGTGCGCAGCCCGAACTTCTCGCCACCCAGACGTCGACAGCCATCTCGGCCCTTGACGGCAGCGTAAATTTCAGTCCGGCATCCATCCCTGGCGTTCCGACTAATGTGATTGGACTGGCATCCACAGGAAGTTCCAGCACCCTGAACATCGCCATCGAGCAACATCCGTAGGTCTGACCGGAACGGGCTTTGATGGATGAACAAAATGCTCAGGCCACGTTCTGCCACCGAATCGCTCTGGCCGGCATCCCATAGAGCTAGAGCGAGGCGCAATGAGCGAACTGACCAACCCTCTTCAGCCACAAACAGGGGCAAGCCGACCGCGTGTGGTGATTGTGGGAGCGGGCTTTGCGGGCTTGCATGCTGCCAAGGCACTCGGGCGCAAGCCGGTGGATGTGACGGTGGTGGACCGGCGCAACCACCACACGTTTCAACCACTGCTGTACCAGGTAGCGCTCGCCGTGCTTTCCCCCGCAAATATCGCGCAGCCAATTCGCAGCATTCTCCGCAAGCAGAGCAATACCCAGGTCCTTATGGACGATGTGGTGGGCATCGATGTCGAAGCGCGACTGGTGATCCTCGGAACGGGCGCGCGGCTCCCGTTTGACTACCTGGTGCTGGCGACGGGCGCAACCCACTCCTACTTTGGCCGCGACGACTGGGCTCCGTTTGCGCCGGGACTTAAATCCCTCGAGGACGCCGTTGAGATTCGCCGGCGGGTTTTGCTGGCTTTTGAGCTTGCCGAGCGGCAGATGCAAGAGCGGGGATGGCACCCGCCTCTCAATTTCGTGGTCATCGGCGGCGGACCGACCGGTGTCGAGCTTGCGGGCGCAATCATTGACATCGCCAAACTATACATGCGGCATGACTTCCGACATATTGACCCGTCGAAAGCGCGGGTATTGCTGCTTGACAGTGGTCCGCGTGTGCTGGCCGCTTACCCTGAGGATTTGTCGGCCAAAGCTGAAGCGGAATTGGCTCGTCTCGGCGTCGAGGTCCACACCAAAAGCCATGTGACCGGAGTAGGTCCGGGATGGGTTGAGGCAAATAATCAGCGCATCGATGCAGCCGTTACGCTCTGGGCTGCCGGGGTGCAGGCGTCACCGCTGGGCAAGCTGCTGGGCGCGCCCATGGACAAGCGCGGCTGCGTAATCGTCGATGACCGGCTCAATCCGCCGGGGCTGCCGGAGATTTTCGTCCTCGGCGACCTGGCGCACCTCGAACAGGATGGGCGCCAAATTCCCGGTGTAGCCCAGCCCGCCATGCAGATGGGCGACCATGTCGCTCGGATGATCGCGGCAGACCTGGCAGGTAAGCGTCGGCCTGCGTTCCACTATTTCGACAAGGGAGACATGTCGACCATAGGCCGAATGGCCGCAGTAGCCAAGATCGAATGGCCGTTTAAGGCGCATTGGAGCGGCATACCGGCGTGGCTGACTTGGCTCACGGTGCACATCTTTTTCCTTATCGGCTTTCGCAATCGCGTGTCGGTGTTTTCTGCGTGGATCTGGAGTTATTTCACTTTTACGCGCGGCGCCCGCATCATTACCGGCGATCAGCGTTTGCCGGGTTGGCAGGACCGGGTTACGGCTGGGGCTCAGGTGGTTCCAGCACAGCAGCCTGAAGAGCGGAAGGTCGAGACCGGCCGGTAGGACCCTGCACTCAGCTTCGGTCGAGTAAACTGGTAACACCATGCTCGACTTGGGTTTTGTCAGGGGTAACCTCGAAATTGTCGAAGAAAAGCTGCGCGCGCGTGGCGCTGATCCCTCTGTTTTGCTGGGCAATTTCAGAGGTCTCGATCAAAGCCGCCGCGATGCTATCACGCAGGCGGAACAACTGAAAGCACGGCGGAATGAACTCAGCCAGCAGGTGGGCGCGCTCAAGAAATCCGGCCAGGACGCAACTGCCGTCATGGACGAGACCCGCGCGTTGAAAGAAAAGCTCGACGAGCTGGACAAGCTTGCCGCGACTCTCGACGACCAGATGCGCTTGTCGCTGGCCAGCATTCCCAATCTCACGCGCGACGAAGTGCCGACCGGCAAATCGGAGGCCGACAACGTCACGGTGAAGACCTGGGGCAAGAAGCCTGCCTTCTCTTTCGAGGCCAAGCCGCACTGGGAATTGGGCGAGGCACTTGGGATTTTGGACCTGGAGCGCGCAGCCAAGCTCAGCGGTGCGAGGTTTGCCGTTTACATGGGCGCCGGCGCGCGGTTGGAGCGGGCGCTGATCAGCTTCATGCTCGACCTGCACACCGAGAAGCACGGATATACCGAGGTCCTGCCGCCTTTCATGGTCAATAGCAAAAGCCTCTTCGGTACCGGGCAGCTGCCCAAGTTTGCCGAGGATCTTTTTCGCTGCGCAGAAGCGCTGAGCGAGGGCGAGCCAATAATAGACATCCTTCGAAATGCCGGTATCGATGAGCAAGAAATCAAGTCTCTCAGTAAATTCAACGACCACTGGCTGATTCCCACCGCCGAAGTGCCGGTCACGAATCTTTACCGCGACGAAATTCTCGACGAAGCCAAACTTCCGATTCGCTTAACCGCATACACACCATGTTTCCGCGCTGAAGCAGGTGCCGCGGGCAAGGACACGCGCGGCATCATTCGTCAGCACCAGTTTCAAAAAGTTGAACTGGTAAAGTTCACGCGGCCCGAAGATTCGGACGACGAGCACGAGCGCTTGACGCGCGATGCTGAAGAAATTCTGGAAGCTCTCAGGCTGCCTTACCGCCGCATGCTCTTGTGCACGGCCGACACCGGTTTCTCTTCGGCAAAAACCTTCGATCTCGAGGTCTGGCTGCCCGGGCAGCAGCTTTACCGCGAGATTTCTTCCTGCTCAAATTTCGAAGGCTTTCAGGCGCGGCGAGCCAACATTCGCTACCGACCGGGCGGCAAAGGCAAGAGTGAATTCGTGCACACCATCAACGGCAGCGGCCTCGCTGTAGGACGCACATGGCTGGCGATTCTCGAGAACTATCAGCGTGCTGACGGCTCGGTCGAGATTCCAGAAGTCCTGCGGCCCTACATGGGCGGCCTCGAAAGCATCAACCGGCAAGGGCACCATGAATAAAATCCTGAAGAGCTACTTCTACTGGACGTATCCCCGTGGCAATTTCCACTACGACGTGCTCGTCACGCTGATTCTTCTGTTCATCTTTGTCACGCCGCACGTATGGGACTACGGCGACAAGCCATCCCGTGCAGCGGGCCCATCGCATCCAATCCAGGTGATTGGCGACGGCAGCCAGGGCCTCATCGTCACTGTAGAAGCATCCGATGTAAATGTTCCCCCGGCGGCTTCGGATAATGAAGTGCGAACGGTCTTGCGCAAGGCCATCGAACCCGTCACCGGAGATGCCGTCTCTGTAATGCGCTGGCAGACGGCAGTTGACGCCCAGGGCAACACGATCTGGAAAATCTGGGCGCGGCGATAAGCGTTCTTTCCAGCTGCGCAACCTCGCAAGCGAAACTGTGTTCCAACAAGATAAGGAAGTGTATGCGTTCTGCAAGTAAATCTATCTATGCCGCAATCCTTGCCGTTCTGTTGCTGCCGGTGCAGGCAGCGTTTGCTGCTGACGATTTAAAATCCGTGCTCGCCAAGCTCGACACTGCGGCGGCAAATTTTCATTCCACGACGGCTGATTTTGAATTTGATTCCGTGCAGACGGATCCCATTCCCGATACGGACGTGCAGAAAGGCACCGTTCATTACGAACGGAAGGGAACAGGCTTTCAAATGGGCGTGCACGTCAACGAAGTTAACGGCAAGCAAGTGCCCAAGGTGATCGTCGTGTCTGGCGGTGTGTTCAAGCTTTACGACAAGCTGCCTGACCAGGTGACCACATCAAACAAAGTGAGCAAATACGAGAGCTACCTCGTGCTCGGCTTTGGCGCGAGCGGCAAAGATCTCGAGCAGAAGTGGAACGTGACTTATCTTGGCTCTGAAACAATGTCCGGCATCATGACCGACAAGCTGCAGCTGGTCGCCAAAGACCCTGAAGTCCTCAAAATATTCCCCAAGGTCACTATCTGGATGGACTCGACGCGCGGCGTGAGCCTGAAGCAGCTGTTCGACGAGGGACAGGGCCAGTCTCGCACGTGCCTCTACTCGAACATCAGGGTGAATCAGCCTCTGCCGGCGGATGCCTTCACGTTCAAGACGGATAGCAAGACGCAATTCATCAACCGATAAATCGGCGTTTTTGCCTTCTTACGGCGCCTTGCTGATTCAAGCGCTACGGCGGTGCAACACTCTGCTCAGCGCGATTCCCCCGAGTGCGAAGAGCATGGGAAAGCACTCCAGCGTGTAGCGCGTCTCAGGCGCCTCTACGGTGAGCAGCAGAGCGCTGCGCAGCAGCATGTACGCCAGCATCCATGGCCACATGCGCGGACAAAGACACAATCCCGCCAGCCCTAAGAGCAGGTAGAACGCGTTCAGCGCAGCATAGGCCCAGCTGAAGCGCGTTTCAACGTGGTGATGCTTGTAGACCCACCAGTCGATGTCGATGGGCAGGTTATCAACACGCGGGCGCAGCCACATGTCAGCGACACGACCGAGAGGCAGCCACACATGCGAACGCAGCGGGTGCGCGGCGGTTCGTTCGGCTGCCAACCTGGCAAAGCGCGCGTCGATGTCAGGCGTCAGGCTCTGGCCGTTGTTGTCGTAGTCCGCCGCCAACTCTGCGGTCTCAGCGTATTGCGCCGGAGAATCGAAAGCGCGCCTCGGCAATTGCGAAATATCAAGCGTACTTCCCGGAACATTCCAGTAGGTGTTGTAGGTCGACGCGAAGTCGAGGCACCACGTTTTGATCCAGCTCTCCCAGCCCGCGTGAATATCTTCGCCAGGGTCGGTGGCGTAGCGCGGGGCGAGCGGCTCAAACACGTGAAAGACGCGCCAGTTGCGCACTGTCCAAACAGCGAATGGGGTCAATGCCAGGAGCAGGCAAACCAGGGCCATGCGCGCTGCCCGACGAGTCGGCATTGCGACTCGCTTGTCTCGCTGCATCAGACCGATCACCATCGCAGGCCCCAACGCCACGCCAACCAATGCGCCATCGGGTCGCAACAGCGCTGCATACGTGATCGCAAATGTAAAGCAAAGCGCCAAGGCCCAACCCGCGCGGCGTTGAAAGCGGGCAGCTGCCCACAGCGCCAGCGCTATCAAAAATAGAGTCAGCGCCTCGGTAAGCGGATTGGCAGCGTAGATGGCCGTGAATGGGCACAACACGGCGAGCCACAGCGTGCAGTGGCCCGCCCTCTGGCTCAGCGCAGGCGGTGCAATTTGCCACACAAAATCCGCCAGCAGCAAGCATCCGGCGAGTTCAAGCGCAATCTGCACCCAGACGGCAGCGGCATAATTTTCCATGCCGAAGATCTTGAAGCACACGGCCAGGAAAAACGGGTAGCCGGGCAGCCGAATGAGCGTCAAATAGAGGTCGTCTGCGCTCGCAGTAAGGGCGTATTGCCCGTTTAGCAACAGATTCTTCGCAATGCCGCCATAGATGAGGGAATCTCCGCTGACCTCGAAGAAGTGGCGCAGCATCCAGAGCCGCAGCACCAGTCCGCCGAGAATCGCAAGCGCGATGGACGCGATGCTCCCCAACCGGCTGGATGCCGGGAGCGAAGGCGTCAATTGACTCAGGGGAGCGGCTTCCATACGATTCGTAATGTATAGCGTAGACCGTTTCCACGGCTCTAACGCAGGTGGAAACAAGACTGACTATGCCAGATAAACAGATATTTTTCGATCCACAACGAAAGCGATGGAAGCGGCTGCGGCGCATTCTGGACATAACCGCTGTCCTGACCACACTGGTTCTTGCTGGTTTTATTTTCAATGTGCTGCGCGGGCAGCGCTTGCCTGAGCTGCTGTTGCCGATCCCGAAGCATAATTACAAGGCATTGCAAAACCGTCCCCCGCTCAATCGCGGAAAGACTACCCGGCCCGCTCGCCGCAAGACCGATCGCAAGCCGTCTGATATTCCCTTCAACACGGGCGAAGGATTGCGCGCAGCCTATTACATTCCCGACGATGCGGCCAGCTACTCTTCATTCAAAGAGCACGTACATCAGGTAGACTTGCTGTTTCCGCAGTGGCTCCATGTCGACGCACCATCGACAGTGATTATGGGCACGACCCAGGATGGGCACGAATTTCCTATCTTTGAAGGAGCCTTTGCGCACGATCCAGATGACCTCAACAAAATCAAGCGCGTAATTCAGGGAGCTAAAGAAGATACGGAAATTTTTCCGCACTTCAACAACTTCAATTCACACTCGCAGACATTCGATCCAGCCATGGGAGAGGTGCTTAAAGACAGTGGCAAGCGCATGATATTGCGCCAGCAACTGCAGCGCCTCTTCACCGCGTTTCCGGGCTATCACGGTCTTTCGCTCGATATTGAAAATCTCAACGAAGACAGTCGTGTTGCTTATCTCACCTTTATCAGCGAACTTTACAGCGACTTGCATCCGCGCAATTTGCGGCTCTACGTCAACGTTGCTGTCTCCGCGCCAGATGCAGAGTTGAAGGCCATCGCCGACAATTCCGATGGCGTGGTGTTGATGAATTATGACGAGCACGAACTGGAAAGCCAGCCTGGCCCCATCGCCAGCCAGGAATGGTTTGTCGCCAATATGGTTCGCGTTCTGAAAGTTGTGCCAAAAGAGAAACTCATTTGCGCAATCGGCAACTACGGCTACGACTGGGAGATGTCGATACCCGACCCCAAATCTCGGGACCCCAAGCTGCGCAAACCGCGGGTCGTAGGCACGGACGTGATCGACCATGTTTCTGATGCATGGAGGCGCGCAGCCGACGCCGACGCCGACCTCGACCTTGATTACACTTCGCTCAATCCGCACTTTCAATACATCGACGAGGACTCGCATACACGGCACGAAGTATGGTTTCTCGATGGCGTGACCACGCTAAACGAATTGCGCGCAGCGCGCGAACTCGGCCTGCAAACATTTGCGCTCTGGCGTCTTGGGTCGGAAGATCGGTCGTTGTGGAGCGTGTGGGACAAGCCCAGCAGTATAGACCCCGTCCAGGCACTCAGCCAGATGCAGCCGGGCCATGATGTTGAAACCGAGGGGGACGGCGACGTCATTCGCGTCACCGGACTGCCGCAAGCCGGTAAGCGAACGCTGGTTGTCGATAACGACCAACCTGATCCGCGCAAGAAGCTGATCATCGACGAGCACATGGATGCGTATCCGCACGCATACACGGTGCTGCAGTATGGGTATCGCGCCAACGAGGTCGCTCTCAGTTTCGACGACGGGCCCGATCCCAAATGGACGCCCAGAATTCTTGACGTCCTCGATCAGAAAGGTGTGAAGGGCACCTTCATGATGATCGGCGCGGAGGCGCAAGAGAATATCGGCCTCATGCAGCGAGTCAAGCGAGAAGGCCATGAGATCGGCAATCACACATTCTTTCATCCCGACATCAGCGAAATTTCGACACAGCAGTTGGACCTGGAACTCAAGCTTACAGAGCGTTTGTTTGCCAGCAAACTAGGCGTGCAGCCGCTGTATTTCCGCCCGCCCTATGACATCGATGAGGAACCGGACACCGACGACCAGGCTGCGCCGGTGGTGCGCATTCAGCAGGCCGGATACACGGTCGTCGGCAACAAGATCGATACCAACGACTGGGATGAACGTACACACAAAACGCCTGCAGAAATCACACAGTTCGTCCTCGACCAGCTCGAACGAATGAAGACCAAGCCGCAATTTCGCGGATCGATCATTCTCCTTCATGATGGCGGTGGAGATCGTTCCGCCACTGTCGCTACGCTGCCTGTGCTCATCGATACGCTGCGTTCCAAGGGCTACACCATCGTTCCAGTTTCGACATTGATGGGCAAAACCACTGCCGAAGTGATGCCGCCGCTCACGCTGCGCCAGTACGTGCGCGCGCTGCCCGACTCGATTGCGTTTTCTGTCCTCTCCATCATCGGCAGTTTCATCGTATCGGTGTTCTTTGTTGGCGACATCCTGATGAGCGCTCGTCTGCTGCTCGTCGGACTGTTTGCCGTGATCGACCGGCTTCTGCGCCCGCACCGCGATGCATCACCCGGCTTCAATCCGCGCGTAGCCGTCCTGATTCCCTCGTACAACGAGGAGAAGGTCATCGTGCGAACCATTCGCTCGGTGCTGAATTCCGACTACGCCAATCTGCACATCGTCGTGATCGACGACGGATCGACAGATCGCACCTTTGATGTGGCTCGCGAAGCCTATGCGCAGGAGATTGCCGCCGGCCGGGTGCAGGTGCTCACGCATACCAATGGCGGCAAGGCGTCAGCACTTAACTACGCTCTCGCGCGTTTGGATGAGGAGTTCTACGTCGGCATTGACGCCGACACGGTGATCGCCGCCGACGCGATCTCGAAACTGATCCCGCATTTTGAAGATCCTCGCATCGGCGCGGTTGCCGGCAACGCCAAGGTGGGCAATCGCGTAAATCTCTGGACACGCTGGCAAGCACTCGAATACATCACCAGCCAGAACTTTGAGCGCCGCGCACTCGACCTCTTCAACGTCGTAACGGTTGTTCCCGGCGCCATTGGCGCATGGCGCACGGCGCCGGTAAAGGCCGCAGGCGGCTATCCCGTCAACACAGTCGCCGAAGATGCCGACCTCACGATGAACCTGCTCGAGCAGAAATATAAAGTTGTCTATGAAGACCGCGCGCTGGCGTTTACCGAGGCTCCCATCAATGCCAACGGTCTTATGCGACAACGTTTTCGATGGTCGTTCGGCATCTTGCAGGCGATCTGGAAACACCGTGCCGCCTTCATCCGCAACAAGGCGATGGGACTGTTTGCGCTTCCCAACATTCTTGTGTTTCAAATGCTGTTGCCGCTGGTGTCCCCGTTCATCGACCTGATGTTTCTGGCAGGGGTGGTTCACTTTCTGGTCGACCGTCACTACCACCCTGAAGCGGCATCGTTCGCCAGTTTTGAGAAGCTGCTGGCCTACTTTGGCGCGTTTCTGCTGATTGATTTCATCACGTCCACGGTGGCCTTCAGCCTCGAGCGCCGCCACCCTGCCAATCGCGGCGACGGATGGCTGCTGTTTCACATATGGCTGCAGCGATTTGCCTACCGTCAGGTGTTTTCGATCGTCCTGTTCAAGACGCTGAAGCGCGCTATCGATGGAAAGCCGTTTAACTGGGATAAGCTCGAACGCACGGCAAAAATGAGCAAACGCACTGAAGCTTTGACGGAAACTCCGTAGCTTTCGATTGCTTTAGGCACAGCGGTTGAGGCCCGATCGCAACCGAGCCCCTAGTGGAGAGCAAACATAGTGAAGAGCAAACAGAAAGGACCCCGAAATTCGAGGTCCTTTGATGTTCTCCGAGGCACGCTTCGTTCTCTATAAGCCGTAACCTTTGTTCTAGTGATGTTTTCCGTGGCCGCCGCCGGAGTGACCGCCGCCCGAATGACCACCGCCCGAATGCCCGCCGCCGAAGTGGCCTCCGCCTCCACCAAAGTGGCTGGCTTTAGGCGCCTTCATGCCTCCGAAGCCCCCGGAGGAATGTCCGCTAAAGCCGGAGCCACCCGACCCATGGCTGCCCCCGAAGTTCTGCGATCCGTTGCCGTGTCCGAAGAGATGGAATCCGCCGGAGTTGCTCTGGGCCCGGTACGAATTGTTGAAGCCGCTCGTTTGCCGCTGGTTAAATCCACCGCCATAATTCGACCCTGGGGAACGGTAAAACTGGGGCGTGCTGCCATAAGCCATACCCGACCGTGCGCCGTAATTGCCATATTGACGGTTGCTGAAGGCGGAGCCAGTCCCTGCACCGTGGTTGGACTCATACCCCTGACGTCCGAACTGCTGCGTTCCGCCCCCGTACGCTTGCGGGTGCGCACCGATGGCTTGACCGCCCCCGTACTGCTGCGGTCGTCCAATGGCCTGCGGCATGCGGTTGTAGGCCTGCTGGTACGCTCCAGAGCGCCCGTAGTTGTTGCCCTGCCCATAGCCGCGGTTGGGTCCCTGCTGCCCCACGCGCGCATTGCCGTAGCCTGACTGGCGGCCAAAAGCCTGCCCCTGATTCCGGCCCATTTCTGGACGCGGTCGGGGATAGCCGCCGCCGTTTGACTGTCCGTTATTGCCGTACCGGTTGTAACCAGCATGGGCAAATTCTCCGCGGCCGCCAAATGCGCGTGGACCGCCGTGCGCAAATCCCCAATCGTGCACCTCAGAGCTGTGGGAGTAGTATGCGCCGTGATCGAACAGAACAGCATGCGCGAGCCAGTCAAGGCCCCAGCCAATCAGGCCAAACGGCATGTTGTTAAAGGCGGTCATGGCTATTCCGAGGCCAAATTGAATCGACGACCCGCCCAGAAAGGAGCCGACGGTTGATCCAATCGCGTCTAGCAATGCAAAGCCGGGATACGGCGCCACGGGCTGCCCGTAGACCGCCCACGGGTTATACGTCGGCACATAGACGACCTGCGGGGATGGCGGAGCGAGCTCGATGTTGCCCTGGTCGACGGTGACCTGCTCCTGCGGAGTGCTCTGCAGGTTTCCAGCTGCCTGCGCGCGATCGCGCATCACCTGGATGGTCTGCATCACGTCCTGCGGCTGGTTGTAGTATGCGTTGCCTAGGTCGGTGGTCCACTGCAGGTTGCGATCCATCTCCGCCAGCACCTGGGGAAAGGCCGTCAGAGCTTTGACGCTGGGATCCCAGGCCGGCTGCGCATTGGCCCCGCCTGCAATTTGCTCGGGTGGGGCACCTTGCTGGGATTGAACCCATTGATCGGCGGCCGCTACCTGTGCCGGATAGGTCGACGCGGCCAGCACCTGTGCCACGAGGCTATCTGGATAAAGCGCGATCGGGGCTACGATCTGCTCAAGCTGTTCAGGATTAAGGGCCTGGGCAGGCTGATAGCTCGGCTGCGGGGCGTTCTCTGTCGGGTCGGCGTAGGCCTGCTGCGGATAATCCTGCTGAGGATAGCCTTGAGGGTCAGCATATTGCGGCTGGGCAGCCTGTGGCGGCATATACGGCTGCTGCTGACCGTATTGCGGCTGCTGGTAGCCATACTGCTGGGGAGTCGGATACTGCCCGCCATAGCCGTTATCCATGGCCTGCTGGGCACCGAGCCTGTTAGCAGCCAAAGGCAGCACCAGAAGCGCCGCAGCCACTGCCAACGTGCGGCCAGTTCCCCGCTGCTTTACTGCGGCAGCGGCGAAATCATGATCCGGGTGAAAAGAGAGCTGTCGACGAGAGAGCAAAAAATAGCGCATGACGCGCAAGTCGCTTCGGAATTCCATCATTCCTCACAGTTGCCGGGCAACGTACCTGACACGCTACAGCGTGTTCTGAGCCGCTACGGGCTCTTGGCGAACTTGCAGTCAATGCCGAAACGGTTATATCAATATCCGTCCGGCGTTCGAGCGATGGCCGTCCGAGCCCCCAATGGGACCGTAAGACTCAACCCCGGATGGGGGCATTAGTTTCTCTGTTTAGACGAATCCTTTTGAAATAGTCTGCGTGTCTCATTTCCCGTCGTGCCACCGTGGCATTTCAATTGACGCGCGACTACAATCGATTTCGTTATGGCTACTGTGACCCTTCCTACCGATATTCAACTGCGCTCGCCAAAAGGCGGGTTTGTCAATGAACCGTTTGTCGACTTCAAGACACATGAAAATGCCCGCAAGATGCAGAGTGCATTGGAGCTGGTCGCCAGCCAACTGGGGCATGAGTATGACCTGATCATCGGCGGTCATCGGCTCAAGACGGAGGGCAAGATTCGCTCGCTCAATCCGGCGCGGCCGGCGCAGGTTGTGGGCGTTTTCCAGAAAGCCGGTGCGGAGCATGCTGAACAGGCGATGCAGGCGGCACTCGCGGCCTTCGCGGTCTGGAGCAGGACGTCGGTTGAAACGCGTGTCTCGCTGCTTCTCGCCGCCGCTGAGGTCATCCGCGAACGCAAGTTAGAGTTCTGCGCGTGGCTCACCTACGAGGTAGGTAAGAATTGGGCCGAATCGGACGCAGATGTGGCCGAAACCATCGATTTTTTGGAATTCTACGCTCGGGAGGCACTCCGACTCGCCAAATCTCAAACCCCGATTCAGTACCCCGGGGAGCGAAACCAGCTTCTTTACATTCCGCTGGGCGTGGGCGCAGTAATTCCACCGTGGAACTTTCCTTTCGCCATCATGGCAGGCATGACGGCAGCCGCCATCGTGACCGGAAACACCGTTGTTTTGAAGCCTTCGAGCGATTCGCCGACGATTGCAGCCAAGTTCGTCGAGGTTCTGGAAGAAGTCGGGCTTCCGGGCGGCGTTGTTAATTTCTGCCCCGGATCAGGCGGCACATTCGGTAACGCCATCGTTGAGCACCCCAAGACGCGTTTCATCGCTTTCACGGGTTCAAAGTCGGTGGGGCTCGAGATTCACGAGCGCGCAGCGCGCACGCAGCCGGGACAAATCTGGATCAAGCGAACCATTCTCGAAATGGGCGGCAAGGATTCCATCCTCGTCTGCAAGGATGCTGATCTCGATTCGGCAGTGGAGGGCGTGGTCGCGTCCGCATTTGGATTCAGCGGGCAGAAATGCTCCGCCTGTTCGCGCGCAATCGTTGAAGCGCCGATCTACGACGCTTTTGTTGATCGCGTTCGCGAGCGCGTTGCACAACTGACCGTTGGTGATCCGAGGACTAATCCAAACATGGGTCCGGTTGTGAACAAGGCTGCGCTTGAAACGATGCTCGGCTACATCGAGATTGGCAAGAAGCAAGGCCGACTGCTGGTTGGTGGCAATGCCGTCGAAACCGCGGAAGGCGGTTTTTTTCTCGAGCCAACGGTGATTGCGGACGTCGCTCCAGATGCTGTGATTTCGCAGGAAGAAATTTTTGGGCCGGTGCTAGCCGTGATCAAGGTTGAGAACTTCAGAGAAGGTCTCGACGTTGCTAACAACACGGAATATGGGCTGACGGGCGCTGTTTATACTCACGACCGTGAAGCACTGGATATCGCGCGCGAGGAATACCACGTCGGCAATTTGTATTTCAATCGCAAGTGCACAGGGGCGATGGTTGGAGCACATCCGTTCGGCGGTTTCAACATGAGCGGAACGGACTCCAAAGCCGGCGGCCCGGATTACCTGCTGTTGTTTACCCAGGCCAAGAGCGTCGCTGAGCGGCTCTAACACGCGCGCCTTTCCTTCTGACTGAATCCTTCTCTTGCCCGGGCCATCCAACCGGGCAGGAGTAAGCCATGCCTAAGATCGTTCGCTTTCACCAAATCGGCGGCCCGGAAAACCTTAAACTAGAAGAATCAGAGCCACAAAAGCCCGGCAAGGGCGAAGTCAGAATCCGCGTCGAGGCGGCAGGCCTGAATCGGGCCGAATCGATGTTCTACCGAGGCCGATACGTCGAGGAGCCGATCCTGCCTTCGCGGCTCGGCTACGAGGTGGCAGGAGTCGTTGAAGAAGTCGGCGAAGGCGTAGACGCAAACTGGATCGGCAAACGTGTAGCCACCGTACCTGCATTCTCTCAAGCGCACCACGGCACCCTCGGCGAGCAAGCGGTTGTACCGGTCACGGCGCTAGGCGAGTATCCGCCGAATCTGACCCCGGTGCAGGCTGCGGCGATCTGGATGCAGTACGTGACCGCCTATGGCGCGCTGGTGCATGTCGGCGGCGTAAAGGCTGGAGACTTCGTCTCTATTCCTGCGGCTTCTTCAAGCGTGGGACTTGCAGCCCTCCAAATTGCCGCGGATGCCGGCGCCACTTCCATCGCAGTTACGAGAACAGCGAACAAGCGCGCTGAGTTGCTGACGCTCGGCGCTCACCACGTGATCGTCACTGAAGACGAAGATTATGTTGCGCGCGTAAAAGAAATCACTGCTGGAAAAGGGGTGCGGCTGACCTTCGATCCGGTGGGCGGTCCGTTTGTTCAGAAGCTTGCAGAGGCTGCAGCGCGGGGCGGGATCATCTTCGAGTATGGATGGCTATCCGGCCAACCGACGCCATTTCCGCTGATGGAAGCGCTGCCTAAGGCCGTAAGTATTCGCGGCTATTCTCTGATGGAGATAACCTTGAATCCGGCGCTCGCTGAAGAGGCGAAAAAGTACATTTACGAGCGCTTGAGCGACGGGCGTTTTGCGCCTAGGATCGCGAAGACCTTTCCGTTTGCGCAAACGGTCGAAGCCTACCGCTACCTAGAGTCAAACGAGCAGGTGGGCAAGATCGTTCTTACCGTTCCGTAAGCGACTTCAGGCCATGAGCGGCGGTGCATTGGTCTGAAGCGATTGCGCCTGCACTTCCGCCTCG
>ODAK010003899.1_pt1 | contig 15383 bp, 14 predicted proteins | sample 1539591 | NCBI WGS metagenome assembly ODAK01 (sample SAMEA3539303, study PRJEB22396) | soil metagenome | biome: tundra; feature: field; material: soil | place: USA | collected 2010-05 | depth 0.15 m | reverse complement strand
AGGCGGGCGGCGGCAAAGTCAAAGTGGTGGCGAACGGCGCCGGCGAAGTGATCTCGATCAAGATCGACAAAGACATTGTCGATCCGAATGACGTGGAGTTTCTCGAAGAAGTCGTGCTAAGCGGCGTGAAAGGTGCGATCGAACAAGGCAAAGCGCTCGCGCAATCGGAAATGACGAAAATCACCGGTGGCCTCGGCTTGCCGGGGCTTGGAATGTAAAGGTTCATCTACCATTCCCGCACAAAGAACGTTTGCTCCGGCAAATTTGTTAGGAGACCGAGGTGACTGAAAGCCACTTACCAATACTCCCCGCTGGTCGACCGATCTTCGTTGTCGGTTCGCCCCGATCGGGCACCAGCATCCTAACCTGGTGCCTCGGCCAGCATCCAAACATTCTGACCTTGGAGGAGTCGAGCTGGTTAGCGGATTTTGCCGGCGATATCGCGGTCGGCTTCAAAAAGGGGTCAAGGCGCGGCCCGAGATCACAGGCTTCGGCCATGGGCATGTCTCGCCCGAAACTCATGGAAGACATCGGGCGATCTCTGAACCAAACGATTCTGGATTATAAAGCGCAATTCGAAGAACTCTGCACGCGAGCCGCCTGGCATGATGCTTCCGGGATTCATTCCGGTTTTAAAATTTCCCGCACGCCATCAGATCCTAAAACCCGATGGGCCGATGGAACTCCGGAATATTCAATGGGCGTCAACGCCCTGCGGAAATTGTTCCCGGAGGCTCGCTTCATTCATCTCCTCCGAAATGTCGACGACGTCGTACGTTCGATGATGCACTTCGAGCGAGTGGCCGGAACAAAATTAATCGAAAACGCAACGGAAGGTTATCGAGAGTGGCTGCGCATGACTCGGGCCTGCGTCGAGGCCGAGAAGGCTTACGGCCCGAGCGTGGTTAATCGTTTACATCACGATGAACTGATTACCGATCCAGAGAAAGTGCTGCGGTCCGTCCTCGCATTCGTCGGCGAGACGTTTTTCTCCGCATGCTTGGAGCCACTGGCGAAGCGAATCAACAGTTCTCGCGTCCCAATCGACGCACCGGAGAGTGGCCCTCTGGCGGATCCGGCGGTGGTGCACGAAGCCCGCGAGCTCTGGAATGAGTTAAGAGAAAATCCCCCACCCCTCAATTCTTCCGTCGATGTCGCCTCGCGCTTGGACGAAGCATTCGAGCAACGGGTCGAATACGTTCATGACCTCGACGGGGAACATAATAAGGCGCAGAAGATCCTCGAAGATTTACAGAAAGAATTCGAGGAACGCACGGAATGGGCTCTGCGACTGGATCAGGAAGTTGCTCAAAAAAACCTCCGCATTCTGCAACTTGAGAAAGAGCTATCCGAACGCAGTGCGACACGAGTGGAGAAACCTGAGTCTGTCGACTCGGGTCCAGCCTGATACGGAAAATGACGGCTTAGTCCGCGCGCTTTAGAAAGAATGCAATTGAACTTGATGTCGTTCGAAGACGCAAACCCCCTCGATCTCGTGCTGCATCATTTTCTCCGCGAGCCGGCCGTAATTCTCGCCGATCTGCACGTGTGAATGCGCATCGGAAGCGGTCGTGAATCGAATCCCCTTCGCGATCGCGAGCTGAACGATTTCATCGGAGGGATACAGCTCGTTCACGGGTTTGCGCCAGCCGGCGGTTGAGAGCTCAAGGCTAAGGCCTCGCTCAACAATAAAATCGAGAGTCCCGTCGACCAGAGTTTCGATTCTCGTCTTCGGGCGGTGACCGTGAATCTTGATCAGATCGATATGCGCCAGGCAATCGACCAGGCCAGTGGCCGCAATCTCACGGACGCGCCGAAAGTAATCGGCGTACAACACATCAATGTCGCGGTCCGCAAACTGCGCCGCGCCCGCCGGAACTGAATCGAACATCTGGTCGTCGCGCTCGAGGAAATGCACGGAGCCGAGAACGAAATCCAGTTTGTCCCAATGTTTCTCCACCCATTTGCGACCGGCCGCCGAATTCACCGGATCGTTGTCGAGCTCAATTCCAGCGCGAATTTTCAGGTCGACATGCTTTTCGCGCAGCTTGTCGATCTCATCGAAATCGATTCCAGCGCGATAACGATCGTGATCGGTAAAAGCGATATCGCGCAGTCCGCGTTTCCGCGCGCTATCGACCCAAGGTTGCAACAGTTCTGCCGTATACGGCTGCACCCGGTGTCCTTGCGGATGGGTGTGATAATCTGCGAAAAGACGCGCGCTCACGGCGCGGTCATGAATTTCTGCCGGGCGCGCAGCTCCGGATATTTCGGGAAGAACACTTCGGCGATATAAACCTTGTTCGGCGCCAGCTCGCGCGTCGCGATCGTTTCCTTGTATTCGATGGTTTCCTGGGGATTAACCACCAGCGTGCCGGGCGTTTCTTTCGGCGCGTGATTGTCCGACCATTTGGTCAGGATCGCCTCGGTGGAGTTTCGCAAATAAATCTCGATTCGCTGGTCGCTGGGGAAATCGAGCGTGGAAGGCTTGTTGGCTAAGGTGGTAAGAATTGCTTTGACTTCAAGCTGACGAACTTCCGAGAGCTTGACCGGTTGCGGCCTGATCTGCAGATCGAGAACAAGCCCGTCCAACTTCACATCTTTATACCGTGGAATGGGCGCCGAAGCAGAAAACGGATGAAACATGCGCCCGAACAAACTGCGTCTGGGCGGCCCCGGACTGGAAGTGGATTCCTGTTCTTGCCCGAAGGAAAGATCAACCAGAGCGATTACGAGAACGAGCGCGGCAGATGTGCATCTCATGAGCGGGTTAAACAGCAAACGTTGCAAATCCTGTCAAACCCTTTATCAATCGCCCATGAAAAGCTTGCACGCGAGCAGCTTCGTAATGTTCGCTATTCTGACACGAGATAGCAAGAGATCGGTGCATAATCGGTCGATGGAACAGTAATAGATGATGAGATCGTTCGCCGCAGCGCTAACCGTGCTTATCGTGTCGAGGTTACCGATGATGGCGCAACACGAGATGGTCGATCTTGCGCTGCCGACCGACAACGACGCGCTCTTTCGCGGCGACGGTCCGGCCTTCTATCAATACATCGAGCGCGATTACCAGGGAGCGAAATCGACGCCGTGGGAAGGCGGCCAATACGGTTTCGTGCGCGATCCGAAGGAAACGAGCGAAGGCATTGTCTACACGCGTTTTCACGAAGGGATCGACATTCGCGCGTTGCAGCGCGATGCAAGCGGCGAGCCGCTCGACGAAGTGCGCGCGATCGCGGACGGCAAGGTGGTGCATACAAATCCGGTGGCCGGTTACTCCAACTACGGGAGATACGTGGTGATCGAACATCGCTGGGACGGCTCAAATTATTACAGTCTCTATGGCCACCTCAATTCGATCGCTGTGGAGAAAGGGCAGCACGTCAAGAAAGGCGAACGGATCGCAGTGATGGGTCACACCGGCGAGGGTTTGAACCAGGAGCGCGCGCATTTGCATTTGGAATTGAACTTGATACTCAGCCACCGCTTTGAATCGTGGCACGACGCATTTTTTAGGAACGATCCGAATCACAACGGCGTTTATAACGGAATTAATCTTACCGGACTCAATATTGCGAAGCTCTATCTCATGCTGCGCAAGAATCCGTCGCTCACCATCCCTGAGTTTTTCGCCGGCGAGGAGACATTCTACAAAGTGACGTTTCCAAATTCGTCCTATTTTGAGTTGCCTAAACTTTATCCGTGGATGTTGACCGACCGCGCCCGAAACGAAACGCCGGCCTCATGGGAAGTGTCGTTCGCGCGAACGGGTCTACCGCTAAAAATCGAGCCGAGCGCCAAACAGGTGACCCAGCCCGAACTGGCTTACGCGAAGAAAAGCTCGGTCGATTATTCTCTTCTCACGCACAATATTGTCGGCGGTCGCGGAGAACAGGCGCATCTGACGGATAGCGGGCGCCGTTTCATGCGGTTGCTCATTTTTCCAGACTGACGCGCGCAAGATCGGCAGGCGAATTTGGTAGCGGCGGCTGTCCCCAGCCGCACTTCTCAGTCTTTACCCGTGAGGACGCGCGCCTCTACATCTATTGGATCGAGATGTGCTAAGATTAGCATACGAAATGTCGATAATTAGCCGTCGCAAATTTATTGGTCTGACCGCGCTCGCCATTCCGGCGGTGATCGGCGCCGACGCGCGCTGGATCGAACCGACATCACTGCGCGTGACGAACCTAAAGTTAAGCGGCAACGCGAAACACCGCTTCGTTCATTTCACCGATTTCCATCACAAAGGCGACACCGATTATGCGGCGAAAGTCATTCGCACAATCAACGAACTGAATCCGGAGTTTGTCTGCTTCACCGGCGATCTGGTTGAAGATCGGCACTACCTGGAGGAGGCGCTCGGTTTCATCCGCGAGATTAAGGCACCCGTTTACGGCAACCCTGGCAACCACGATTACTGGAGCGGCTCGCCGTTTCCTGAATACGAACGCGTTTTTTCTGCGACCGGCGGCGCATGGCTGGTCGATCAAAGCATTGGTCTGCCGCAACACGATCTCGAGCTTGTCGGCATGGGCATGCGCGGACTTGCCGCTTACGAGCCGGCACCCGCGCAAAAACGCATTCTGCTAATGCATTATCCAGTGAAAGTGGATTCGCTCAGGCATCGATTTGATCTGATCCTCGCCGGTCATTCCCACGGCGGACAAGTTCGCCTTCCCTTTTACGGCGCGCTCGCTGTCCCGTGGGGCGTCGGATCTTACGATCTCGGGTTGTTCCACACAAAAAACGGTCCGCTTTATGTAAATGCTGGAATCGGCACGTATTGGTTCCCGTACCGGTTCAATTGCCGGCCGGAAATCACGGTCGTGACGATTTAGGTAGGGACACCGCGCTGCGGTGTACCTACCATTCAACACGAGGTCGGCACGCGTTGCGCGAGCGCAACTGCATGCGGAATCGAGCCGCTGATAAAACCGAGACACTCCACCGCGCCACTTGGTTTGCCCGGAAGCGCAATCACGAGTGAAAGATCGACAATCGCCGCGAGCGAACGCGAGAGGATCGCGTTTGGTGTGATCTTCATCGATTCCGCGCGCATGACTTCGCCGAAGCCGGGCACTTCCACGCGCATGATTGCGCGAATCGCCTCCGGCGTTATATCGCGCTCGGCGATTCCGGTTCCGCCGGTCGTTAGAATCAAACCGCAACCCTGTTGCGAAAACGATCTGATCGTTTCCTGAATGCGCGCTTTGTCGTCCGGCACAATCGCTTCGGCCGAAACCTGCCATCCCGCGTCTTGCGCCGCCTTCATCAACGCCGGCCCGCCGAGATCGACATATTCACCGGCGCTGGCACGATCGGACACCGTTATGATTCCAACTGTGATTTCCATTTTGATTGCTGTAGCGGCGCTCTATGAGCGCCGTTCGTCCTAATTTCGGAGGTCATAGACCGCCGCTACAGGTGCTTGGTCTTTTTCACGAGACGAATTTCTGAAATCTTCATGTGCTTATCCACGGCTTTGCACATGTCGTAGATCGTGAGCAACGCGACGGTCACGCCAGTGAGCGCTTCCATCTCCACGCCGGTTTGTGCAACAGTTCGCGCCGTGCATTTTGCTTCGGCCCCATCGGCCAAAGTGACGATGTCGATTTTGACTTCGCCGAGCGGCAGGGTGTGGCAAAGCGGAATCAGCTGCGCGGTTTGTTTCGCTGCCTGAATGCCGGCGATTCTGGCTGTGGCCAAAACATCGCCCTTAGCGATTTGATTGCGATCGATCAGATCGACGGTCTCCGAGCAAAGCTGAATTTTCCCCGAAGCGATCGCGGTGCGGGCAATGAGCGGCTTGGCCGTAACATCCACCATTTTCGCCCGACCATCGGCGCCGACGTGCGAGAGACGCTTCATGGATCAACCGCCGATTGCGATCATCTTGCGGCCGGGTTGGTAGTTATCCCGGAAATCGTGTTGCTGGGGTTTGCGATCGACCACATCGAGAAAGAATTGGCGCAAATCGTCGTCGCTGGCGCCGGCGCGCAACGGTTTCATGATGTCGAACTCGAGCGCACTGCCCAGGCACGGGCGCAATTTGCCGTCGCAAGTGAGGCGCAGTTTGTTGCAGCTCTCGCAAAAATGCAGGTTCGTCATCGCGCCGATGAAGCCGATGCGCTGGTCGCGGCCAGGAATTTGATAGTAAGTGGCCGGCCCGTTGGTGCGGAACGACGGCTCCGGAATCAGACTGCCGTAATGCGATTCGATCAAGCGTCGCGCGTGCAAGATCGACATAAAGTTTTCGTCGCTGAGAACTTCCGTCGTACTCACCGGCATCAGCTCGATGAAACGCAGAATCAATTTTCGCTCCGCGGCAAACTCGATCAGTGGCTGCAACTGATCTTCATTCCGTCCGCGCATGAGCACGGCGTTCAGTTTGATTTGTTCGAAACCGGCGTCAATCGCCGCGTCAATTCCGGCAAGAACGGCAGCATGGAAATCGCGACCGGTGATTTGCGAATAAAAATGTCGATCCAACGTATCGAGCGAAATGTTGATCGATTGAACGCCGGCTTGGCGCAGAGCGGCCGCCATCGTCACACCGCTTTCCGTTTCGCGCGCGAGCAAAGTTCCATTTGTCGAAATTCCAATGTCGCGAATGCCCGGAATTGCGGGAAGCGCGCGGACAAGATCGAGCACACCGCGGCGAGTGAGCGGTTCGCCGCCGGTGATTCTGAGCTTGGAGACGCCGAGTTCCGCGCCGATGCGAATGATGCGCTGCGTTTCCTCGAATGTCAGAATGCCCTCGCGCGGCAGCCATTCGTGCAACTCGCCCGGCATGCAATAGGCGCAGCGCTCGTTGCAGCGGTCGGTGATCGACACGCGTAGGTAAGAAATCGCATGCCCATGTCGATCTTCCATTGCAGCGCAACATTACGTTCAACGCAGGGTTGAATCAAGAAAGTGGAACGATTGACTCGATATAAGGAGGCCTGTATGATTTTCACCATGAAGCGTCAAATTCTTTTTCGGGCGCTGACGCTCGGTATTTCGGCCAGCGCATTAATTCTCACGAGCTGCTCGACAACCGAATCGCGGATTGCCGAACATCCTGAAATTTTCCAAACTCTTTCTCCACGGGACCAAGCGTTGGTTAGTGAGGGGAAGATTCGCGAAGGCATGTCGGAGAATGCCGTTTGGCTAGCTTGGGGTGCGCCGGATCAAAAAGCGACGGGCAGCGCACGGGGTCGCGCAGTGGAAACGTGGATCTACAACGATTACACCTTCGCTTCTGCGCCCTATCCTTACCCCTACGGTCCATATGGATACGGTGGATACTTCGGCGGCGGCGCGGTGTTTCACCATCATCATGGCCACCGCTTTGCCATTATCGGAGATCCGTTCTACGATCCATTCTACTATTCATATTTTCCGCAGCAGGTTGCTTATCCGTCCAAGACCGTCACGTTTGCTAACGGCCGCGTGGTCTCACTTCAGATTCTGTCTCCACGCGGTTACTAATCGCTAAGGCTACGACAATCTTGTTGTTTGATTGCGGAAGCGCGAAGCTTCGTCGATGGCTTACCGCTCATTTCGGCAATTTGTCGATGCGCTCGATAAAGCAGGCGAGCTGAAACGCATCGCCGTTCCGGTCGACACCGATCTGCTCATCGCGGAATGGGCTGATCGCGAAATGAAGTCGGCCGGAGGCGGCAAAGCGCTTCTTTTTGAGCAGCCAGTTGTCGATGGAAAAATCGCGAAGTTTCCCGTCGCGATCAACATGATGGGATCGCGGCGACGAATTGCGATGGCATTGGGCCGCGAAAGCGTCGATGAAATCGCGCAGGAAATTCAGCTCATCCTAAAAGCAAAACCGCCGACCGATCTGCGCGAAGGTTGGAGTTTGCTCAAACAGGGAATTCATTTGCTGCACGCGCGGCCGAAGCAGGTGAAAGAAGCCGCGTGTCAAGAAGTCGTGCAGATACCGGATGGTGGATTCACGCTTAGCGATCTTCCTATCCTGAAATGCTGGCCGAAAGACGGCGGACGGTTCGTCACACTTGCCAACGTGCATACGCGCGATCCGGAAAGCGGCTCGCGCAACGTGGGCGTTTATCGCATGCAAGTGTATGACGATCGAACCACCGGAATGCACTGGCAGGTCCACAAGGTCGGCGCGCGTCATGGGAAACAATACTACGAGCGCGGCGAACGAATGCCGGTGGCAGTGACGCTCGGCGGCGATCCGGTTTACACTCTTGCGGCAACAGCGCCATTGCCGGATGGGTTGGATGAAATTCTATTTTCCGGTTTTTTGCGAAAACGATCGGTCGAGCTTGTGCGCTGCAAGACGATCGATGTCGATGTGCCCGCGGATGTCGATTTTGTCCTGGAAGGTTACGTGCAGCCGGGAGAGACGCGGCCGGAGGGACCGTTCGGAGATCACACGGGATACTACACGGCGGTCGAGGATTATCCGGTTTTTCATCTGACGGCGATCACGCACCGGCGCGATGCGATTTATCCGACGACGATCGTGGGCGTGCCGCCGATGGAAGATTACTACCTCGGCGACGCGAGTGTCCGCATTTTCCTGCCGGTGTTCAAAATGAACTTTCCAGAAATGGTGGACATGACCCTGCCGCCGGAAGGTGTCTTTCATAATTTGGTTTTCGTCAGCATCCGGAAGCAATACCCGTATCAAGCGTTCAAGGTGATGCACGGACTCTGGGGCATGGGACAAATGATGTTCAGCAAATACATCATCGTGGTAGATGAAGATTGCGACGTGCATAACACGCGCGAAGTCATTTTTCGATTGTGCGCCAATACCGATCCGGCTCGGGACACCACCGTGATCAAGAACCCGAGCGACTCACTCGATCATGCTCCCAGTTTGCAGAATGTCGGATCGCATATGGGCTTTGATGCGACGCGCAAATTGCCGGGAGAAAATTATTCCCGCACCTGGCCGGACATGATCAAGATGACCAGCGAAGCCAAGGCGCTGGTCGATGAGCTACAAAAGAAAGCGGGCTGATCCCGCAAGACCGGAACCAGCCCGCATACCGTTAATATCAAAACCTTAAGGGTTCCGGAAGATTCCGTCACTTGACGGATCGCGCACGAGCTCACCCGGCGGAATGTCGCGAACATCGACAATACGATGTGGCGGATAAGGACTGCGAACGAAACCGGGCGTATCAGTCGGCCTGGCAAACGGATAACCTTCAGGCGGCGGAGGATAGCTACGCCGGGCCTCGTCGTTTTGAATGGATCTACCGATTAGTGCACCGGTGGCCGCGCCTGCAGCCGCGCCGATCACGGCGCCGCGAACTCGACCAGTGGCCGCAGCGCCAAGAATCGCGCCAGCGGCTGCGCCGTAGCCGGCGCCCGCTCCGGTGGGTGCATCACAAGAGTTGAGAGCGAGCGCGGCGAAAGCGAGCGCCGATGCAAATTTCAAATGTTTCGTCTTCATAATCCTTAATTCTTTAACCCTGTTGAGACGCGAATGTAGCGCTCCGAATTCAAACAAGAATCATTTCAAAACCAAGCAATCCGGCGGACGCATTCACGCCGCGAATCCAAAACGCTTAAGCAATTGCTCTACGATTCGCCAAATCTTCTCCAATTTTCCAAGCCGATATTCTTTTTCGAAAACGCGAAACTTATCTTTTTCCATTCGGCGCAACAGCGCGCGATAAACGGAACCCATGATTTCGGCCGCGACCATCGACGGTCGATCTTCGCGCGGCAACAGCGCGGCCGCCCGAGAAAAAAATTCGCGCGCGCGCTTGGCTTCAAATTCCATCAACCGGACGAAACGGTCGTTATATTGCCGCCCCTTCAGTTCCGCCTCGGAATAACTGAACCGCGCCAAGTCTTCCTCCGGTAAATAAATCCGGCCGTCTCGCAAATCCTTGCCGACGTCGCGAATGATGTTTGTCATCTGCAGGGCCAGACCGAGTTGAATGGCGTATTCCTGGCAAGCAGGATTTCGGTATCCAAAAATTTCGATGCTCACCAAACCCACCGCGCTGGCGACGCGATAGCAATAGACGCGAAGATCCTCAAAGGTCGCGTAACGGGTGATGCTGAGGTCCATCTCCACGCCTTCGATAATTTCCTCGAGCATCTCGGGCCGAAGGGAATATTTGTCGATCAAAGCGCGAATGTCGGAGGCGAGGGCCGATTCATCGGCCGTCGATGCACGCAACGATTCACGCCAGGCAGTCAAGCGACGCCGTTTTTCTTCGACGGCCAAGGTCTTGCTGTCGGCAATATCGTCGATCACCCGGCAAAACGCATAAAAGATCGTGATGTCGCGCCGGCGTTCGCGTCCCAGCGAAATAAACGCGAGTGCGAGATTCGATTTGCTCTGGCGAGTAATCTTCGCGGCATTCATGTGTGCCTTCGATTCCGAATCCTAATATTGGATCCAGCTCTCCTGCCCGGCGCGGCCAGTTTCACACTGGCGATATAAGCAAACCCACGAAGCCAGCAGCCACCCCGTGATTAGTCCGCGAAAGCAAACATAGACGATCTTCCAACCGAGGAGCGCCATCATTCGGTCCGCGATCGCGTTCCGCACGATCGCGTCGCACGCGGCCAGAAAAAAGAAATGAATTCCGGCGATGAGTAAGAACCACCCAAACCGAGCCGCGTTTTCACGAAGGAATTGTCGATGCGCGTGCATCGCGTCGCGCAGAGTCTCGTTATGCAAAACGAGAGAAATTTGGATCGAACTAAAAATGAGAATTAAGCCGCACATCAAGGCGCGTTCGATCGGCAAGTAATCGAGCACGTCGGGTATGTTCATGAAGTAAGCCAGCATTCGCGGCAGATGGACGATCAAAATTCCCACTAACATGACCAGGCCGGACCATTTCAAGACATAACTGAAGCGGCGGATGGCGAATTGAAACAACGGTTCCTCTCCGAAACTCAGGCCGCGAATCCAGGCGAAGCAAACCGTGATCAAATATACCTGAATGTAGACGCCCAGAAAATACTCAAAGAGAAAAGCAACCGCGTCCACGGTCGCGGAAATTTGAAAGAGTCGCGAGGTCGAGGCCGCGCCGATCCAGACCGGCAACTTCCAGAAAACAATTGGTTTGCAGAGCGTCGCCAGAGTGCTGGCGAGAACGAGCAAATAGAGCGGATAACTCCAAAATCGAAAACGTTGTCGCAGAGCGCGCCAAAACGCTCCGTGTAAACCGCGCCAGTTGATGAGCAACAATATCGCGGCGACAACCGACAATGGATATGTCGTGGTCCCGTCGAAAAGACCAGCCACGCTTTCCAGCGCCGGCAACGGAACTTCCATCCAGACCTCTGTCAGTCGCGGCCATTGCCACGTTGTCAGCGACGTGATCTGGGCAAAATCGAGATCGGCCTCGTTTTGGATCGGCGTGAAAGTGAAAAATTGAAAAACCGCGTAGGCAAATCCCAGGACAACAAACGTCACCCAAATGCGCTTGAAACGCGCGATGCAGCGAAACCCGTCGCGCAACGCCTGACGCACCGGATTGAAGAGCATGATGATTGCGTATCCGCTGCAAAATCCCAACAGCGGATAAACTCGCGGCAGACTGGAAAGCATGAGCTGCCTACCGGATCAAACCCCAGTGCGGATGGAACGGCCAGTAAACCAGAAGTCCGCGGCCGACGAGATTTTCCTCGGGCACCGGTCCCCACCAACGGCTGTCGTAGCTGTTATGACTATTGTCGCCCATGGCAAAATATCCGTGCTCGGGCACGACCAGTTTCGTTTTGCCGTACTCCAATCTTTCCCGCACCTGCTGTTCGTTGTTTTCCAATTCGGCGACGCGATCGGCCAGCCCGTCTTTTTTCGCCTTCTCTTTCGAGGCCTGGAGTTCTTCCAGTTGTTTCTCGAGCTCGCGCACATCGAGCGGACCTTCGGAATAACCGAGGTACCCGAGCTTTGCCGCCATCACGCGCTGAAACCCGTAACCTTCTGCGAGTTTTCCATTAGCGTAGAGCAACGGCGGATCGATTCGCAAAACATCGCCGGGTAATCCGGCCAGACGCTTAATGTAAAACGGCGCTCCCGTTTCGGGATCTTCGCGAATGCCGAGAATATTGTTCGTTCGAAAAACAAAAACATCCCCGCGATGCGGCTTCACGAAATTGTAGCTGAACTTATCGACGAAAACTTGATCGCCCGTATCAACCGCGCCACGCGCGATCACTTCTCCTTTTTGGAAAGTGTGGCCCGGTTTTACGTCCCAATAATCCCGTAAAGTCTCCCAAGGTGCATAGACCAAATAGTTTTGGTGCTGGCAGACGAGCCGCGAAACGTTGAAGAAGAAAAGAAACTTCTTGGGCTCCACTTGCAAGAGCAGATCGTCCTCGCGCGAAACGACATCGATATAATTGCGCCCACGCACGACGAACTCACCGATCTGCTGCAGGAGATTGGGCGATGGCTCCTGGATCGGATAACCGATGATTCCATTCAACGTTGGCTGCATCGAGCCAGTTGGAATCTTGAACGGCTGCAAGAAATAAGAACGAATCCCCACGGCCACGATAATTGCGACCAAAATGACTTCGCAGTTTTCCCGCCAATGCGATTCCGCTGTTACCGGCGCAAGTTTGTGCAGCTTTCCATCCAGCTCCTCCGCCCGGCTCTCGATTTGTTTGCGATCGGGTTGTCGAAATGCGTCCTTCAACCGCTGCATGGCCGACTCGATTTCTTCCAGCGCCGACGCATTGAGCACGTCGCTCTTGTAGCGCAAATATTTCTGCGTGTGCCGCAACAGCAGCTTGGCGTGTTTTAGATAGCGTGGTGCGAACATGTCGATTTTCCTGGATTACTGCGACTTCAGTACCTCGATGAATGCTTCTTGCGGAATATTGATCTTACCGATGCTCTTCATGCGTTTCTTTCCTTCTTTTTGTTTCTCGAGCAACTTCCGCTTTCGCGTGATATCGCCGCCGTAGCATTTCGCGGTCACGTTTTTTCGCAAGGCCGAAACGCTCTCCCGCGCAATAATTTTTCCGCCGATCGCCGCTTGGATGGAAACCAAATAAAGCTGGCGCGGAATGACTTCCTTTAATTTCGATGCCAACTGGCGTCCCCTCGCCTCCGCCCGATCTTTGTGCACAATAGTCGAAAAAGCGTCAATCGGCTCGCCGTTTACGAGCAAATCGAGCTTCACCAACTTTGCTGCCCGATAACCAGCGTGCTCGTAATCCATCGACCCGTAACCGCGTGTCATCGACTTAATCTTATCGTTAAAATCGACCAGGATTTCGTTTAACGGCAGCTCGCAATGCAACATCACGCGACGAACGTCGAGTGTTTCGGTGTGGTCCATTTGGCCGCGCTTCTCTAAAATCAATTGCAGGATGTCGCCGATGTTTTCATTCGGACAAAGCACATACGCTTTTACGATCGGTTCGCGAATTTCTTCGATCAGGCTTGGATCGGGCAAATATGCGGGATTGTCGATCAAAAGCGTCTCGCCGCGTGTCGTCTCGATTTCATAAATCACGCTCGGACTCGTCGCTATGATGTCCATGTTGTACTCGCGCCGTAGCCGCTCCTGAATGATTTCCATGTGCAGGAGGCCGAGAAAGCCGCAACGGAAACCAAAACCAAGCGCGACCGAGCTTTCGGGCGTGTAAATAAACGCCGAATCGTTCAGGCGCAGTTTCGCGATCGCGCCTTTCAAATGCTCGAAGTCGCCGGTGTTGATCGGATAAATCCCGCTGAATACCATGGGATGAATTTCCTGGAAACCGGGTAGCGCCTCGCGCGCAGGATTGCGCTGATCGGTGACGGTGTCGCCGATCTTGATGTCTGCCGTGGTCTTGATATTGGCGATGAAATAACCGACGTCGCCGGCATTTAAGCGCGGTTGTTGATACATCTTCGGGGTGAACACGCCGACCTCTTTGATTTCGTAACGCGCGTCGTTGCGCATCAGTTTGATCGCCTGATCGGCTTCCATCTTCCCGGAAACGACGCGCACGTAGCCGACCACGCCGCGGTAAACGTCGAACACCGAATCGAAAACGAGCGCGCGCAATATTTCGTCTTTCGGTTTCTCCGGCGGCGGGATGCGATCCACGATCGCCTCCAGAATTTCCTCGATTCCGATCCCCATCTTCGCGCTGGCGTCGATCGCTTCTTCGGCCGGAATCGCCAGAATTTCTTCCAACTGTCGATGAACGGAAGGAACATCCGCGTTCGGCAGATCGATTTTGTTGATCACGGGCACGATCGTGAGTCCTTGTTTGTGCGCCAGATGAACGTTGGCCACCGTTTGCGCTTCGACGCCCTGCGCGGCATCGACAATCAAAAGCGCGCCTTCGCACGCCGCCAGACTTCGCGAGACTTCATAGGCAAAATCGACATGACCCGGTGTATCCAGCAAGTTCAAGCGGTACTTTTGCCCTGATTTGCTCGTGTAGCGCATCGCCACCGGATGCGCCTTGATCGTGATCCCGCGCTCGCGCTCCAGGTCCATGGAATCGAGCAACTGGTCCTGCTTGTCGCGCTCATGGATCGTGCCCGTCGTCTCCAGCAAACGATCGGAAAGCGTCGTCTTGCCGTGGTCGATGTGCGCGATGATGCAAAAATTGCGCGTCAACTCGATTGCCATGAGAGCCGCACTATGCGGGGGGCTGGATGCGCGGTCAATGAAAGCACGGCCAATCACACGATTAGTTAGTTCGGCGATCGGCCCGAGGCGAATTGCCTACCGCGTGACGTGACAATCGCGAGGATTAATGAGAGATGTTTCGGCTTTCACTCGACCTGACAACGGGAAACAAGCGCCTTCTTCTATTCGACATCGACGGCACGCTCGTCAGTACCGGAGGCGCCGGCGTGCGCGCGCTCAAGCTTGTCATTGAAAAGCGCTACGGTGTTCAGGACGACCTGCACGACGTCGAGATCGCCGGCCGGACCGATTCCGGCATCGCCGCCAGCATTTTGAAAAAGTACGGCGTAAACGGAGCGGACGAAAATGTGTCGGACTTTCTCGACGAATATGTCCGCTTCCTCGGGCAGACCATCTCGACTACCGATGGCAATATTTTGCCCGGCATGTCTGAAATCCTAAACCGGATGAAAGCGAAGCCAGACCGCGTGCTTGGCCTCCTCACTGGAAACGTCAAGCGCGGCGCTGAGCTAAAACTACAACACTACGGTCTCTGGGATTTTTTCGAAGTCGGCGCCTTTGCGGACGACCATCATGATCGTAATCAACTCGGTGGGTTCGCCCGCGCGCGGGCCCAGGAGAAACACGGCCACGATTTCGATGCCGCCCAAATCGATGTCATCGGCGACACCGGGCACGACGTCACGTGCGGCAAAGCTTTCGGCGCACGAACTGTTGCCATCGCCACGGGATCGTGGTCGCGCGAACAACTGGCGGCACATAAACCCGATT
>ODAK010003897.1_pt1 | contig 15390 bp, 7 predicted proteins | sample 1539591 | NCBI WGS metagenome assembly ODAK01 (sample SAMEA3539303, study PRJEB22396) | soil metagenome | biome: tundra; feature: field; material: soil | place: USA | collected 2010-05 | depth 0.15 m | reverse complement strand
CCTCTACATCGCTGACAACGGCGGAGCAATCTATAAGATCGCAGTCGACAACCTTACAGTACCCACGTCCCCCGTAGGCAATCCGGCGACACCCACAAACGTAACCACTTTGCTGAACGATGGCAGTTGCAGTCCAGCTCCGACGGTCACTTTCGCGGCCACGGGAACTTCCGCGGCAGCCTTCTCGGCCGCCACTACCGGCACCTGCACCACAACATCGACCGGTGGATCCTTCGCAACCACTCTCACCTTTACACCCATTTCGGTGGGTACGAACGTCGCCAGCCTTACCGCAACCGATTCGTTGAAGAATAATGGGGCGGCGCTTGTGTCCGGTGTCGGTACTCCTGCTCCTCCGGCGGGTTCGCCGACCTTCTCGGTTGCGGCCGGAACCTACACGACGGTGCAAACAGTCACCATCAGCGACAGCACGACTGGTGCTGCGATCTACTACACAACCAACGGTTCTACGCCTACTAGCAGCTCAACCCTCTACTCTGGCCCCATCACAGTCGGCGCTAGTGAAACAGTCACCGCCATCGCCACGGCTTCGGGTTACGCCCCCAGCCCAGTGGCATCCGTGGTGTACACCATCAATCTGCCTCCCGCCGCTACCCCAAGCTTCTCGGTTGCGGCCGGCACTTACACCACGCCGCAGAGCGTCACCATCAGCGACACCACAACTGGGGCGACGATTTACTACACCGCCAACGGAACCGCGCCGACCACCAGTTCAACCAAATACACCGGCCCGATCACAGTTGGGACCACGGAGACCATCAGTGCCATTGCCACGCCCAGCAGCACGGCAATCAATTACGTCAACAGCGCGGTGGCTTCCGCGCTCTACACAATCAACCTGCCGACAGTCGCTACGCCGGCGTTCTCGGTGACTGCTGGTACCTATGCCGCGGTGCAGTCCGTCGCTCTCAGTGACGCTACTACCGGTGCGAAAATCTACTACACAACTGATGGAACGGTCCCCACGACCGCCTCAAGCGTCTATAGCGGCGCGATTACCGTGGGAGCTTCAGAGACGATCCGAGCCATTGCGGTAGACACACCCAATTACAACAACAGTACCGTTGCATCGGCGGCATATGTCATCAACTTGCCCCCGCCGGCATTCACCATCACTTCTTCCAACCAGACCATCACGGTTCCGGCTGGAGGAAGTGGTTCAGTCACTCTAACGATAACGGCGAATGCCGCATTCAACGGGTCGATTTCCTTCAGTTGCTCCGGGTTCCTGCCCGTCGGCGCCTCTTGCTCCTTCAGTCCAACAACGGTAACAACTTTGGCCCTCGCAACTGGCACGACCACCCTGACGGTCAAAGCTCCGGCAACGACCGCAGCCCTTCATGGCGGCCCAAGTCCACTGCTTGCCGGAGCAACCTTGGCAGCATTGCTGTGGATTGGCGGTCTAAAGAAGCGCCGCCGTCTGCAGATCATCCTTATGGCCCTCGTAAGCGTAGCGGCCATGAGCATGTTTACCGGCTGCGCCACCACGTCGTCGTCTTCCTCTACTTCATCCCAGATTGTCATAAACGCCACTGGGAGCAGTTGCCCAGTTTCATCTCTGAACTGCGCGGCGACGCCTCCGCCACCTGGCGCACCGACGCCCGTCGGAGTAGCTGAAAGTCTTCCAATGGTGCTGACGACCCAGTAGAAAGCAATCCTACCGTCATCGGGGTCTCTTCCATAGCAAGAGGCCCCGAGGAACGTCTCTTCCTTCTTGTCGAACACATTCGCTCAGTTTGAGGCAACTTTTGAAAATCGGCATTGCAAAATCGCGTTACTTCACGGCACGCGTCCTTTCCCTGTCAACCCTTGTAGGCATTGGGATCTTCAACTGCGGAGTCTCCGGATGCGGCGGCAGCAGCAGTTCCAATTCTGTGTCGAGTCCCACACCTGCTGCGGCACCCACCTTCACGCCTGCTGCTGGAACCTACACATCAGCGCAAAGCCTCGTGTTGGCCGACGCGACTTTGGGGGCCACGATTTACTACACGACCGACGGCTCGGCACCGACGACATCCTCCAAGGCCTATTCCTCCCCTATATCTGTTGCCACGACAACCACGGTTCAGGCGATTGCCGCCGCTTCCGGATACTCCACCAGCTCCATCAGCTCGGCCACCTACACCATCACACTCCCCGCGCCCGCGCCTTCCTTTTCGCCTGCCGGGGGAACGTACACGTCTGCTCAAACCGTCACGCTGAGCGACAGCATATCCGGCGCGGCGATCTACTACACCACCGATGGATCGGTGCCAACAACGTCCTCGAAGCTTTATTCAGCACCGATCACGGTAGCCGCGAACACTACGATCCAGGCCATTGCGACCGCGGCGAGCTACTCCACGAGTATCTTGATTTCTGCCATATATACCATTAGCCCTCCCGCGGCCGCGCCCACCTTCTCACCAGCAGGCGGAAGTTACACTGCCACTCAAACGGTCACCCTGGCCGATGCCACAACGGGCGCAACCATCTACTACACCACCGACGGGTCGACACCGACAACATCTTCCAAGGTCTACTCCACACCCATTTCCGTAGCCACGACGACAACGGTTCAGGCGATTGCTATAGCGCCTGGTTATACCACCAGCGCGATCGGTTCTGCGGCGTACACCATCACTCTCGTCGCGGCGGCACCAACCTTCTCGCCGGCAGCCGGTACTTATGCCTCCGCGCAGTCAGTCATCCTATCCGACACAACAACGGGCGCAACCATCTACTACACCACGGATGGATCGACACCAACGACATCCTCCAAGGTCTATTCGGGCTCGATCCCGGTAGCCTCCAGCACCACGGTCCAGGCCATCGCGACTGCGAGCGGCTATTCCACAAGCCCGGTAAGCTCAGCGAGCTACACCATCAGCCTTCCCGCAGCGGCGCCCACGTTCTCGCCGGCGGCCGGGACCTATACCTCGGCGCAGTCAGTCATCCTGTCCGACACGACAACGGGCGCAACGATCTACTACACCACGGACGGGACGATGCCCACCACTTCGTCCAAGGTCTATTCCTCGCCAATCTCTATCTCCAGCACGACCACCATCGTTGCTATCGCTACCGCGCCGGGCTATTCCACAAGCGCCGGCAGTTCGGCGGCCTACACCATTACTCTTCCCGCGCCCACGTTCACCCCTGCGAGCGGGATCTACACTTCAACGCAATCGGTCGTCATTGCCGACGGTACCAGCGGTGCCACCATCTACTACACCGTCGACGGCTCGACGCCTACTACGTCGTCCGCGGTCTACTCCTCGCCCATCTCCGTCTCTTCAAAGACTACCGTTCAGGCCTTTGCGTCGGCCGCCGGATCAACCAGCGGGACGAGCTCAGCCGTCTACGACATTGAACTTCCGCCGGTTGCTACGCCCAGCATCTCCCCGGCCGGGGGGACGTTTACCACGGCGCAGACGGTGACCCTAAGCGACACGGCCAGCAACGCGACCATTTACTACACCACGAACGAATCGACACCGACCACATCATCGACGAAGTACACCGGGCCGTTCACCGTAAGCGCTCCTGGCACAACCGTCATTAACGCGATTGCAGTTGTACCAGGATCTCCTAACAGCAATGTGGCGACGGTCAGCTTTAGCTTGCCGGCGGGCATCTCCCCCAGCTACACCTACACGAATGTCAAAATTGTTGGCGGCGGCTTTGTCGACGGACTCTACTTCCATCCCAAGTCCAAGGGACTGATGTATGCACGGACTGATGTGGGCGGCGCCTACCGCTGGAATAATGTGACCGGTGGAGATTCCCAATGGGTGCCATTGCAGGACTTCGTCGGACGCTTCGCCTCCGGCTTCAATCTCGGCGTTGAGAGTCTGGCACTCGATCCCAACGACCCCACTCGCGTGTATCTCGCGGTCGGAGAATACACCGAAAGCTACGGCACAAACGGCTACATTCTCTCCTCCAGCAATATGGGCAATACGTTCACTGCGCTCGCACTGCCGTTCAAGAATGGCTCGAACGACAATGGCCGGTTCGCAGGGGAGCGCCTTTCGGTCGATCCCGCCAACGGCTGGCACATCTACTTCGGCACACGTGGTAATGGGCTTTACGAATCCAACGATCAGGCAGCCGGCTTCAATCAGATCTCTTCTTTTCCAGTAACCGGCACTACGGGAACAACGACAGATCCCGGAGCCGGCATCATCTTCGAGGATTTCCTGACCACCAGCGGCATGGCCAACGGCAATACCAAGACCATATATTTCGGTGTCTCCGATCCCAAGACCGGACTGTATGTCTCCAATGACGGCGGTAAGACCTTCAGCGCCGTGCTCGGACAGCCCACCGGCTACTATCCCAACGCAAGCGCCTTCGATCCAAGCAACCGGTATCTCTATATAAGCTACGGCTTACAGACTGGTTGTACTTCGAACTGCACCAGTGTCGGCCCGCAGAGTGTCAACGCCGGCCAGATATGGCGCTACACGTTGCCCACAACCCAGGTGCCGAACGGCGTCTGGACAAACATCACTCCGCCCACAACCGGCAACGGGGGATACGGCTATAGCAGCATCGCCGTCGACGCCAACCATCCCGATACCGTCATGACGACAACGCTGAACAAGTACTACCCGCCACCCTACGACGATGTCTTCCGCTCTCTTGACGACGGAGCGACGTGGGTCAACTATGGAACCAACGTCCAGCGTGATGGCTCACTTTCGCCTTGGATCAACTTCGGCCACGCTACGCCGGATGGCGGGAACTGGCTGAATCACCTGGTGGCCGATCCATTCAACTCCGACCACGTGATGTACGGGGACGGCCAAACTATCTGGCAAACGAATAATGCCACGGCGGTAGACGGTGTCAGCACATCGTCAGCGGTGGTGACGCCGGGGTATGCGACGAACTGGTCCATCGGCGCGGTTGGCCTGGAAGAGACGGTCGTGCTCGGTCTGGCCAGCCCACCATCCGGGACAGCCCACCTGCTCAGCGTGATGTACGATCTCGGAGGCTTTACCCACACCTCGCTGACTCAGTCGCTCAACGCGCAGGAGAATCCGCAACTGACGAATGCGACCAGCGTCGACTACGCTGGTCAGGCGCCACTGAATATATCGCGAGTCGGCAGTAATTCCTCCGCACTGGGCTCTGGCTCTGCAGTGCAGTTGGAGGCGTTTTCCTCCGATGGCGGCCTTACCTGGACGCCTTCCTCGTCGATTCCCATCAATCCCACAACCGGCAGCGGAATCACGACCGGCAACGGCACCATCGCTGTCGCGGCGGATGGTTCGAATCTGGTCTGGGCTCCGAGTGACGTAGGTACTCCGGCCAACTACTCATCCGATCATGGCGCGACATGGCACGCTGCAAGCGGAGCGCCAGCCCAGGTCTCGTCCAACCCAATCACGGTCGTGGCTGATCGCGTCAACCGATTGAAGTTCTACTTGTTCAGCGCTGCGTCGAGTGGCACCGCCACGATCTACATATCCGTCAACGGCGGTCAAAGCTTCAGCATAGCGTCGCAGCTGTCGAACCAATACGATCTGGGTCTCTATGTGTCGCCGGCGGCCGAAGGTGATCTGTGGACAACCTCTTACAACGGAATCAACCATTCGACTAACTCAGGCACCACATTTACCACGGTGCTGGGCTATCCGAACACCGTCTACGCTATGGGCTTCGGTGCTCCTGCAACCGGACAGACTTATCCCGCGATCTACATCATAGGAACGCTCACCAACGACTCAAACTGTACTGCAGTGAGTAACGTGGCGGCGGGATTCACCACATCCACCGAGTGTATCTATCGATCGGTCGATGGCGGCAACACATTCGTCCGCATCAACGACTTCGACCATCAGTATAGCAACGCCAACATCATTGTCGGGGATCCGCGAGTCTTCGGGCGCTTCTACCTCGCAACCCCGGGTTTGGGCATCATCGAGGGCGATTCTCCCAATTAGCAACCCCGGCATCCCTGCTCTATTCATACTCTCCCCGGGCGATCTGCAAGGCCGCATGATGCAACGGAGCGTGAGCCACACAATTTGAGAGGTCCGCTATGAATAACCAGTCCAACATCCGCGATCGAACAGTTCTTTCGTTCACGCTTCGGGCATCGCTCGCATGTGCCCTTGCGGCCCCGTTCGGAGTACAGGCACAGCAATCCGTCCGTCCGGCCATCACCGGTATTGCCTTCGCTCGCTTCTATACGACCAACGCCGCCGCTGCGGAACACTTTTACGGAAACACCCTTGGTTTCAATGGTCAGCAGGCCGGTGGGTACCGGATCTATCCTGTCAATCGCTCCCAGTGGATTGAAGTAACCACGGCAACGCCTCCGGATCCGAATGTCCGCATGGCAGCCGTGGGGTTTACGACACGCGATGCTGCTGCGCTGGAGCAGTACCTCAAGGCTCACAGTGTAGCCATTGAGTTGCCGCTGGAAAGCGGGGAATTCGCCGTACGCGATCCCGAAGGAAACCTGGTGGTCTTCGTTCAGCGTGACTCCAACAAGGCCGTAGTCCAGGCCCTGCCGAGCCCCAAAGCGACCAGCGGGCGCATCATCCATGTCGGCTTCATCGTCAGCGACCCGGACAAGGAGGACACGTTCTGGCGCACTCTGCTCGGATTCCGACCCTACTGGCATGGAGGTCAAACGGATGCACGCACGGACTATGTGTCTCTCCAGGTCCCCGACGGCACCGACTGGCTGGAGTACATGCTGAACTCAGGATCAAATTCCACCCTGCAGCATAATGGCGTGATGGATCACTTCTCGCTGGGTATCGACCACATGTCGGATGTTCTCTCCGCCCTGCAGAGAAATCAGTGTGAAGGCCCAAATTGCAGCAAGACCCAAATCGGCCGCGATGGCAAAGTACAACTCAACCTCTTTGATCCGGACCTGACACGGGTCGAATACATGGAGTTCATTCCCATGCGCGAACCTTGCTGCTCACCGTTCACCGGAAAGCACCCCTCCTCCACGGAAGACAGGTAACCATGGCTATCGCAGACGCAGTAAACCAATCCAGGCGAGGTTTCCTCAAAGCATCCCTCGCAGCGGCGGCCGCGGGATGCCTACTTCGCGCAAGCGGCACCGTGTTCGCGGACATCGCGGGAATGACCTTTGGCGTACAACTCTTTATGCTGCGCAAGCAGGCGCAGACGGACCTTCCCGGAGTATTCCGTGCGATTCACGATGCAGGGTTCCCTCAAGTCGAGCTCTATCCAATCGCGTACGGTCATACTGCGGCGGAGATCCGCAGCATGATGGCAGACGCTGGTGTCGCCGCGGTCGCTGGCCACTTCGACTACATCGGCCTGGAAGACAAACTGGGATTCGCACAGCAACTTGGCTTGAAGTATTTCGTTTGTCCCATGTTGCCGAAAGAGCAGTGGACGTCATTGCAGGGATTTGGCAACGCAGCGGATCTCTTCAATAGGGTGGGAAAGCATGCTCAATCTAGCGGTATGGAGATGGTGTTCCATAATCACTGCTACGAGTTTCGGCCGATGGAGGGCAGTAATGGTTTCGCCTACCTTATGCAGCATACTGATCCTGCACTTGTGAAGCTCGAGCTCGATATCTACTGGCTCATGCAAGGCGGACAGGACCCCATGGCCGTCCTCAAGCGGCATGCCGATCGCGTGCGGCTCATCCATATGAAAGATCGCCTAGCAGGTTCGCCAACCGGCTACACGATGGATCCTCCGCAATACTTCACAGAACTTGGCAAAGGCACTATCGATTGGCCGGCTGTCCTCAAGCAAGCTCGAAGCCAGGGGATACGCTACGCGTTCGACGACCAAGACGATACCAATCTACCGATTCCTGAAAGCCTCAAGATTAGCCGGGCCTACCTGCGCCACGTCCAGGGTTAACCGCACGATTCCATCGGACCGAAACGCGCTTACTATCCTTCTCGCGCTTCCTTCCAGAGATCGATTGCGTAACGGTCGATCTCCTCCAGCTCGGAAGGAGCGAAGTCTAGACCGTCGAGTGAATCTTCGATCTGTTTCACGCTCCTGGCACCGATCAGAGCGCCACTCACAGGCTGGTCGCGCAACAACCAGGCGATAGCCATCTGTGCAAGACTCTGTCCCCGTCTCTCTGCAAATCGGATTCAAGTTACGCACGCGATTTTGGCCGCATCTCAATGGCGGATCGGAGTCGGGCGCTCACCTGACGCGGTTGTCGCGAATAACCTGGGTGTAGAACTCTGCGCTCAGCTTCGGCGTACGCTTCTGGGTTGCAAAATCGACGTATACGATACCGAACCGTTTCTCATATCCATCGGCCCATTCATAGTTATCCAGCAAGCTCCAGAGGAAGTAGCCTTTGACGGGTACGCCCTCCGCAACAGCGCGCCGCAGTTGCAGCAGATAGTTGCGCAAATACATCACGCGATCGCTGTCGTAAACATGTCCGTCAGGCGCTATCTGGTCGGAAGAGGAAGCTCCATTCTCCGTGATGAAAAGCTCCTTGATCTTCCAAAGGTCGAACACTAGCTTTGGTGCCCAATACAACGCTTCTGGTCCGACATAAAGCCAAGGACTATACATGTGTGGGAACGATGCCGGCGGGTTGATCACCGCATATCCCCGTTCCGAATCGTCCGCGCGAACATAGGTTGGTTGGTAAATGTTCAACCCAACAAAGTCCATCGGGCTCTTGATGATGTCCATCTCTTCCGCGGTAAACGCCGGCGCGTTTTTGCCGAGCCTTTTGAGATAGAGATCGGTGTAGCGGCCTTCCTGGAGCACGGTGAGGAACATGGCATTCTGCTCGCGCATGGCCAGATGTGCAGCCTTGATGTGTTCCGCCGTCTCAATAACTGGAGTAGCCGCCTCAACATTGTCGGCTATGCCCACCTTGGTTCCACGCTTGGCTTGTGATCGGATCGCCTGCACAGACAATCCATGTGCCAGCGCCACGAAGTGGTTGAGTTGAGCCAGCCGCCCCGCATCCAGCTTCAATCCGGGCGCATGGATGCCTTGAGAGTAGCCTAGCTCGACAAAGCTCCGCATCTCGTTCATGGTCATGAAGTGCTTGACCCGGTCCGAGAGAAAGCCCGCAGTGAACCCCGCGTAGTCAGCGAAAGCCTTAGCAGTGTCGCGACTCTCCCAGCCACCCCTATCCTGCAGGCTCTGAGGCAGGTCCCAGTGAAAGAGAGTGCAAAACGGTTGAATGCCGGCCGCAAGCAACGCATCGACCAAGCGGTTATAGAAGTCTATGCCCGGTTGATTTGGTTGGCCCGTACCCTGCGGAAAGATTCGCGCCCAAGCAATGGAAAATCGGAACGTCGTGAGCCCAATCTTCCTCATCAGCGCGATGTCGCCGGGATAAAGATGATAGAAATCATCGGCTACATCGCCGGTACCGCCGTTCGCTGTCTTGCCCAGCGTATGCGAGAAAGTATCCCAGATTGAGGGGCCGCGGCCTCCCTCGTGGACTGCGCCCTCAACCTGGTACGACGCCGTCGCCGATCCCCACAAAAAGCCCTCAGGAAAATCCGCCGGTCGCCCGGCCGAGAGGTCTGGCTGGGCCTGAGACCAGGCAGGAAACAGGGTTGTAAAAGTTCCTGCGCCCAGGGACAAGCCAGTAGCTTGCAAGAATTTGCGCCGATTCATCTCATCTCTCCAAGAACAACGTGTTCCGCTCGCCGACAAGCCCGGCTTTTATGGATCGAAGGCGATGGGACAATGCTGAAGCGCTTCAATAGAATCGGCGCAATGTTTGTACAGATTTTATTGTTTGAATGTCAAAGGAATTCTTCGGGCTGCGAAAACCCCCTCTCCGAGTTACATCTTGATTCTGACCTTACAGCAGGGAGGCCGTTCTTCCGAACCCCCAAGGCGTCCGAAGAGCTCCGCTGCGGGCAGATTCTCGGGCATATAATCGTCAACAAGCGCCAAACAAGCTGTTGGCGTTGTTTGCGATAGAGCTTAGCAGGGAAGTTCAGCGAGACGGCGGCTGAGTCTGGTGCCAAAAACGAAGAAGCCTACCCCAAGAAAGATCTGGAAGAAGCAGGGAAGTGTTCCGGCAAAGCTGCCAGGTCTGAAAGAGATTGCTCAGCATCTCGGCCTGTCGTTGGCGTCCGTGTCCATGGTGATCAACGACGTCCCGTTGGCGCAGGCGTTACTACCGGAGACCCGTGCCAGAATTCTGGCTGCCGCTAAGGAATTCAACTATCGGCCAAATCTCGTCGCACGAGCTCTAAGCAAACGCGAAAGCCGCACTGTTGGCGTCATCGGACCGGAATCAAGCGACGGCTACTACACGCGAGTGATGCGGGGCATCGAGGAAGCGCTGCTGGATCGGGAGTATCTCTACTTCACCGTAAGCCACCTTTCTCGCGATGAACTCATCCGCGAGTATCCTATGCTTTTGAGGCAGCGCGCCGTCGACGGGCTGATCTACGTTAATACAAAGATCCTTGACCCTCCGGGAATTCCGGCAGTTTCGATCTCCTATTCGTGTTCTGAGCCAGGCGTCACCAGCATCGTGGTGGATCAACAGGTGGGAACCAGGCTGGCGGTTCAGCACCTTCACCATCTCGGGCATAAGAAAATCCTCTTTATGAAGGGTCAGAAGACGTGCCTTGAATCCGGAGAACGATGGCGCTTGCTGCTGGATGCAGCCAAGGAATTCAAGATCAAGATCAATCCTGAACTTCTTCTCGAAATGGATCACAATCAATTAACGCCGGAACTCGCCTTTGAGAAGGTCCAGGAGTTACTCAAGCGGTGCTCAGATTTTACGGCTATCTGCGCCTTCAACGACACGTCCGCAATTGGCGCTATCCGAGCCCTTGCCGATGTTGGCATTCATTGCCCGCAGAACATCTCTGTTGTCGGCTTCGACGATATCAGTGTGGCTGGCTTCTGTATGCCTCGACTTACAACGGTTCGCCAACCGTTGGAGGAGATGGGAAGACAGGCGGTGGAATGCCTCCTTGCGCGCATTCACGAGCCGAACAAGGATCATCCATCCAAGGTAGTGTTGCAGCCGGAGTTGATCGTGCGTGAGTCGACGCGAAGCATGGAGCGCGCAAAAAAGCGGCCATAAAATTTCTCCACCGTTCGGCGCTTTTTGGGGATCACGATGGAAGTGCGCCAACGCCGCAAATGCCCGGGCTCGAACAATACCCGCAGACGGCGAACTCCAGTCATAAATTTGGACGAAGAAAAAAACCGTTAGCTGGCAGCAGCCAACGTGGTCAGCGCGGGTGGGCCGGCTGGCAAGCGAAGTCGATTATCGCTGGTTGCAGCATCATTTTCATACCTGTGATGCAGGTCTAATTGACTATCACAACCTCGGTAACCTATCGTTCGAGGGGGAAAATATAACCAATCAAGGATCGTCTATGCGTGTTGCGCCATCGGCCTTTGCTTTTGCAGGCTTCCTCCTCCTCCTCGGTTGCGGAGGCTCGAGTTCGCCCAGCACCAATACAAGTCCAGGTTTATTGTCGACCAGCACCGTTCTCACGGTTTCGCCGAACCCGGTCACTGCAGGCGCGTCGGTCACGCTCGCTGCTACCGTCACCACAACCGGCAGCACCACTCCGACCGGTTCCGTGTCGTTCTACGACTCCACGACGCTGCTGGGAACTGTCGTGCTTGGCACTAGTTCCAGCAACTCAGCATCCGCTGTGTACACTACAACGACCCTTGCCGCCGGCGTGAGTCATAGCCTAACCGCAAGCTATGCCGGCACCGCCGCTCTATCTGCGAGCACCGCACCGGCCGTCTCTCTGGTTGTCAACGCGCCTGCCCCGGCAGCCACCTCTACCACCTTGAGTGCCACTCCAAATCCCGTAGCTGCTGGAGCTGCGGTCACGCTGACGGCAAATGTCGCTTCTGTCGCTGGGACTCCCGCGGGCAGTGTCACCTTCTTCGATGGCACCACCACGCTTGCGACTGTAACGTTGACTAGCGGCGTCGCAACGCTTTCGACTAGCAGCCTGTCGGCCGGTACCACGCACACGCTCACTGCCAGCTATGCAGCGACGGCTAACTTCGCTGCCAGTACCTCGCCGGCGGTGGCCCTTGTCGTCAATGCCGTCCCGCCAGCTGCTACGAGCCTCGCTTTGACAGCAACCCCGAATCCCGCGAACGCCGCCGCCACCGTTACGCTCACCGCTACTATTACGTCTACGGCCGGTACGCCCACCGGCAGCATCGCGTTCTTCGACGGAAGCACCAGCCTCGGAGTGGTCGCCCTGAACGCCAACGGGATCGCCACGATTTCCACCAGCACACTATCCCCGGGCAGCACCCACACACTCACCGCGACCTACGCGGGTAACACTAGCTTCGCTCCCAGTACCTCAGCGTCGGTGGCACTTATCGTCTATGCTGCGGCTCCCGTCTCGACCACGACAGCGCTTACCGCGACTCCGAATCCGGCTACCGCGGCTGCTACGGTCACTCTTACAGCGACGGTCACATCCTCCAACACCAGCGAGACCCCCAGCGGATCCGTCTCCTTCTACGACGGCACGACACTCCTCGGAACGCTTGCGCTTGGTCCCAGCACAGGCAGCACAGCCACAGCGGTTTACACCACAACCTCCCTTGCTGCCGCAACGACGCATAACCTGACCGCTACGTTGGTCGGGAACACCAACTTCACGACCAGCACGTCGGCCGTGGTTGCCCTGGTGGTGAACCCGGCCTATACGGCAAATGCAACCTTCAACTTCAGTTCTCCGCATCAGACCATCCTCGGCTTTGGTGGCGCCGAGGCGTTCTACGGAAATTACCTCGACAACCATCCCAATGAAACGCAGATCATGACGGCGTTGTTCGACCCTGTCAAGGGTCTGGGCATCACCTTTCTCCGGCTCCAGAACAACTACTACAACTTCAACGGAAGCAACGCCTCCACGTTCGACACCGATAATACGAAGCTCGTCCAAGGCGCCACATCGGCTCTCGGTACAACACCCACCATCCTGATGAGCGCCTGGACCCCGCCCGCGAGTCTCAAAAGCAACAACTCCATCGATGGCTGCACCACCAGCAATTGCACCAGCGGCAATGGCACGCTCGCGCAGGTCAACGGCGCATACAACTACGCCGGCTACGGGCAATTCTGGTTGAGCTCGCTCCAGGCCTATGCCGCCCTCGGCGTCAAGCCGAACTATATCTCCATCCAGAATGAGCCCGATTTTCCAGCAACCTACCAGGGCTGCCTCTTCAACCCCACCGAGGCGCCCGCAAATCTTTATAACGGGAACCAAAGTTACGCCAGCTATGGCAAAGCCTTCGACGCAACCTACCAGGCAATCAACGCCAGCAACGCCAACCTCACTCCTGTCCCCAAGATGATTGGGCCGGAATCCTTCACAATCGTGAATGCCCAGGCCCTGCTTACACAGGTACCGACCAATGAACTGGCAGTCGTCGCCCACCATCTGTACAACGTCAGCTCCAACGGCGGCAACCCGCAAGGCCAGATAACCCCGATGACCAACTTCGCGGCGGCTTACCCGACCACACTCAAATTTGAGACGGAGTACTACCAAACACCAGGCTTCTCCAACGCCGTCGACATCCACAACGCGCTCACCGTAGCCAATGACAATGTCTACCTTTACTGGGGACTTGCATGGCCCAGCACACTCGCGAACGGCATATCTACCGACCAGCAGGGGCTGCTCTACATCGACAACCCGTTCACCTCTCAGTCCAACTGGGCGTATCCCCTCACTGGCTGGACCTACAACGACGCGTACTACACCCTCAAGCATTACAGCTATTTCATCCGCCCAGGCTACGTGCGTTATGACGCAAGCGTAACCAACGCAGACGAGGATATTTCGGTTTATCAGAGCCCTGATTTCAAGACCACCGTGATCGTCATCCTCAATACGTCCACGGCTACGACCGACACCATCGGCCTGAATCTGTCGTCCATCACCTACGCGAACTCCACCGTGTATCGCAGCTCCTTTGCTACTCCAATCACCACACAGGGCGCCGAACGGTGGAATAACATTGGGGCGTATACCTCGCAAGGCATCATGCTGCCGCCACAGTCTGAGGTCACCATCGTCCTCACCAACTAGGCGCCACGCACGGCACACCGCCGGGAGGCATCGGCGCAAACGTGTGCACGCAGGCGGCGACGGAGGTGAAGCGGACTGCGCACAGCCGAGTGGCACGACAGATTATGGGGGAAAAGAAGGGGGGCGAAGATGAAGGCTGAGTGCTGCTCTATCTTATCGAACCCTTTCAAACCCTCAGATTGTGGCTTGCTTTTCGGCTATGTCACTGATTTTCGTTGGTGTCCCCAACGGGATTCGAACCCGTATTACCGCCGTGAAAGGGCGGTGTCCTAACCATTGAACGATGGGGACCAGAGCCGGAAGACGGCCAAGTTTGCGCTCTAACCCAACCTTAACGCTACCAACTTAGAGGGCTAGAGTCAAAGCGACGCCGCAGGTGGTGGTGTCCCTAACTTGATTTGATTGGGACACTACCCAGCAAGTTGTTGCGCGCTGGATCAGAGTGCGACGGCGCGGTCTGGACGCGGGAATTTTCGCCGCCTTGTAGTGGGCGCACACATGGAGTAGCGTTTGCCCATGCCGTCCAGAGCACGATCCGGCGTTTCTTCCGCGGAACCCCAGCAGACAGTCGAGCAAATCGCGGCGGCGCTTGAGGCGTTCCTCGCCGAATACCCGAAGGCCGTGGTGGTCGAAGACGGCAAAGTGCTGTTCGACATGCGGACGGCGAAGTACTCGCTGGCCACCGAGCATGGGCGGTGCACGCTGCAGTTCTGGGGTGAGGAGCGGAACATCGTGCGGCGGGTGAGTGCGGCGATCGAACGAGGCAGCGCGCGCGACCGCGTGTTGCGGCTGACGACGCAGCGCTTTGGACAGACGCGGCCGGGGACGCTCGAACTGCTTGCGGACAAAGATCGCAGGACGCCGACGACGCGCGAGGCAACGCGGGTGCGCTATCTGCGCGCGCTGGAGAGAGTGATGCTGCGCGGGCGTGGCTTGCACGGTCAAGACAATGCGTGGGGCGATTGGAAGGCGGACGGCTTCCGCACCGCGATGGACCTGGAGAAGAGCTTCGGGCCAGCGTACGCGCGCGGGTCGCTGGTGCAGGGGCAGCAGGCGTGGGCCGTGATCGCGGTGAACGCGACGGAGTCGCAGGCGACGCTGGATGGCATTCTGACGCTGGGCGTGTTGTGGCTGGCGCATTGCCGGGAGACCGCGGGCGGGCGAAGGCTGTATCGCGGGCTGCGGCTGATTGTGCCGCGCGGGATGGCGACGCTGACGGCATCGCGGCTGGCGTGGATGAATACGGACGCGGCGCAGTGGGAGTTGTGGGAGTTCGACGAGAAGACGGAAGAGCTGGAGCAGCGCGATGCGGCGGACCACG
>ODAK010003894.1_pt1 | contig 15399 bp, 11 predicted proteins | sample 1539591 | NCBI WGS metagenome assembly ODAK01 (sample SAMEA3539303, study PRJEB22396) | soil metagenome | biome: tundra; feature: field; material: soil | place: USA | collected 2010-05 | depth 0.15 m | reverse complement strand
GTTGCAAGGAGCCGAGAAAGCCGAGGCTGGACGGCAAAGTGAAGTTGCCATTCGTGGGCGCATAGGCGACCGGGTGCCGAGTGAAGCCCGCCTGGGGATTGGACTCTGCCAAGACGGCCCCGCAGAGCATGTTGGCCACGGTCGATTTGCCCGCGCCGGCACCGCCGACGACCACGACATGCAGCGGCACAGGCGGCTGGCCTTCCAGAAACGGCGCGATCACGTTTCGCACCAGCGCGGCGGCGTAACGCAACTCCGCCGCCTGGGCCATCTGTCCCGGTTGTTTCCGCGCGTGCTCTTCGAGCCAGGCCAAGTCGTCGGCTAGCTGATTCGTCAGGTTGCGTACGCCGGCTGGTTCGATCTTGTTCTCCATTCTCCCCGCGCTCGCCTTCGGCAAGTGGCTAAACAAAACGCGCCCTACCGGTCCAGGCGAAACGCGTCCAGCGGCATCGACAACGATTCGCCCGCGATAGATTCCTTGAGCAAAAGCGCCGTCCCCGGCGAAAGCTGAATGCCCGCGCGAAAATGCCCCGCCGCCACCAGGAGATTCTCGATGCCCGGCACCGGCCCAATGAACGGCAAACCATCGGAACTGCCGGGACGCAAACCGGCCCAGGTTTTCTCCAGCGTTGCCTCCGCCAACCGCGGCACCAGGCGCAGACCCAGCGCCAGGAGACCGGCGACGCCCTCGGCCGTGGTGTTTTTCGCGAACCCGGCGTTTTCCTCGGTCGATCCCAACAGCACTCGGCCATCGCGCCGGGGCACCAGATACTGCGTATCCCACATCAAGATATGGCGAAATAGAATCTCGCCCGGGTTGACCAGCGCGATCTGCCCACGCACCGGCTGAATGTTCAAGCGGCAGCCGAGCGGTTCCAGCAGGTGATCCGTCCAGGCGCCGGCCGCGATGACAAAGGTATCGCCATGTAGTACTTCGTCCGCAGTCCGGACTCCTTTGACGTGGCCTCCTTCAACGATGAAACTATGCGCCCTTGTCTCCTCCCGGATCGTGACGTGAGTCGTTTGCAAACATGCCGCCCGAAGCGCCTGCATATGGTGCGGATTGCGCAACTGGGCCATGCTCGGCACATGGTTGGCCGGGCCGAGATTCGGGGCAAGCGCCGGCTCTAGTTTCGTTGCATCCGTTTCCGAGAGGTGCTGGGTCAAGACGCCCTGACCGTACCATTCATGCGGGTCCGCGTTATGGGCGTGGCCGAGGAACTCGAGGCCGCCGCAGCGTGTGAAGCCGTTGTCGATGCCGGTGCGTTCTTTCAGTTCGTTCGATAGTTCGGGAAACAGTTGGCCGCTCAGGGCACGCAAGCGATCGAACGGATGTCGGGCATGGCCAAGTTCGCTGGGAGGCAGGATGCCGGCGCCGGCCCACGATGCTTCCATGCCGGTATGGCCCTGGTCGCAGACGACGACGCGCAGGCCATGCTTGGCGAGGAAGTACGCCGTGGTCAGGCCGATGACGCCGCCGCCCAGAATGATGACATCGCCGCTCCGGTTCATGCGATTGTTATATGATTCACTAGCCCGCCGCGCCAGCAAGGAATTCGCGATAAGACCCGAATTACGTAAGATGGAAGAAACAAGTCCTTGGAGAATCCTGCCATGCCTGGCGTGAAACTGCTGACCAAACTCGACCCGCCAACGTGCCTGAAAATCGCGTGGCGATCAGCCCAAAATCTCGGCTATTCTCTGACGCCGATCGAGGAGTGCTCCAAGCGCTTCACGGCAACGAAAGGCAATCTCTTGATGAGCGCGCTCGCCGGGTCATTGGCGCCGCGTTGCCATTTCGAGATTGCCGTGGAAGCCTATCCCGATGCGGTGGAAGTGATGCTGGAGAGGAATACGCCCTGGCTCACCAGCGGCGCCGGCGGCGTGACGAAGGTGAATCGGCAAGCCGAGGAGTTGATGCAATCGATTGCCTGTGCGATCGAGAAAGCAGGGGGGGCGATCCTGGAACGCAAGGAGTTTTAGAATATCCCCGCCTTCGTTTAGCGCCCGCGCGGCGCCCGGCGGGCGCTAAACAAATACCGCGCAATCAATATCCCTTGCCTTTATCCACCACGCACAACAGCGGCTCGCCCGCGACAAAGCGTCGCACATTTTCGCGGAAGAGCCGCCAAGCACGGTCGCGGGCCCCATCGGATTGGCCGCCGATGTGCGGGCTGATAACCACGTTGGGCTGGTGCCACAGCGGACTCGCGTCAGGCAGCGGCTCCGGATCGGTCACGTCGAGGCCGACGCCGGCGATGGCGTTCTTCTTGAGTGCATCGAGCAAATCCTGTTGCTGCACCAAACCGCCGCGCGCGATGTTTATGAGGTACGCGGACTTCTTCATCGCGCCCAGCTGGCTCGCGCCGAACATCCCTTTCGTACCTTTGGTCAACGGACAGGCGAGGACGACGACGTCGGCCTTGGGCAGCAGATCCATCAACTTCGTGGGCCGATCGAGGCTGAAGACAAACGCCGGTTTGACGATGGCCTCGTTCGGATCGACGGCCATGACGCGCATGCCGAACGCCTCGGCCCGGCGTGCGATCTGCGTGCCGATGCCCCCCAGGCCGACGATCAGCATCGATTTGCCCTGCAACTCCTCGGCCTTGGAAGCATCCTTGAGCTTTTTCCAGTGCTCGGTCGCCGGCGCGTTCTTGTGAAACTCCGGCGCCAGCCCGCGCGTCAAGGCCAGCAAGAGGGCCATCGCTTGATCGGCGACGTTCGGCCCATAGAGCCGGGCCGTGTTTGTCAGGGTGATTTCGCTGGCCACCAGTTCGGGGACGAGGTCCTTTTCGACACCGGCATGGCCGACCTGGATCCAGCGCAATTTCGGGTTGGCCTTGACGATGTCGGACGTGCAGAAGCCGAGCACCGCGTCGGCGCCGCCGGCTTCCTTGGCCGCTTCGTCGGCCGCTTTGACCGGTATGAAATAGACCTCCGGCGCGATCCGCTTCAAGTCCGCGAGGCGCGCCGGCATCAATGCCGGGACGATGATCTTCTTCGGCGCCACCCAGTCCTTGCCCTTGGTCGGGGACGGCCCTTCGTAGATGCCGAAGTCTTCGAGAAGGTCCCAGGGAATCGCCCGGCCCGTCAATTCGTCATAGACGTGTCGGGTCTCCGGCATGCGCGTGCTCGCCTCGATCGTCGTCCACTCCTTGTGCCAGGGCATGTCGATGCTCTTCAAGATGTCGTCAAAATCCTTGCCGGCATCGATGCCTTTCTTGACCTGGGCGCGCAAATCCGCGAAGTAACGCATTTGCTTGGCCAGCACATCTTTGCCCGCCAACGGTCCGTGACCGGGGCAGACAATCTTCACATCGAGCTGTTGGGCCTTCTCCATCACGCGAATCCACGATGCGGTGTCGGAGTGCCCCATATAGTTGAACGGGCCGTTCGTGCAGGCGTCCCCCGTGCAGAGAATCTTGTGTTTCGGCAAATACAGAAACGCATCGCCGGCGGTATGCGCGTGGCCAAAGAAGAGAATCTCGGCATGCTGTTTCTTGTCCGAAAATACGAGCTTCTCATCGAAGATCAAGTCCGGCACCTTGAGGTAACTTGCGGCGACGTCCTTGCGGCCCGTCTTGCCCTTCCCAGCATCAGCAAATTCCTGCGGGCCGTTGACGCGCAGCAAGCGAGCGCAGTTGGTCTGCGCGATCACCGTCGCGCCGGCCTTGGCGAAGACGGCGTTGCCATAGGAGTGGTCGCCGTGATGGTGCGAATCAAGCACGTAGCGGATCGGCTTATCGGTGGTTTTGCGTATCGCCGCGACGACGTCGCCGGCCTCCTTGGGGAAGTTGGCGTCGAAGACCAGAACGTAGTCCTCGAAGACGATCCAGATATTATTGCTGCCGCCGAAGGTCGCTTCCTCAAACGGCACGCGGATGTCCGAGTAGCGGAAGAAGACGCCGGGGGCGATCTCCTTCACCTCGTTGAACTTCATCTTGGGCAGCACCTGGGCTTGCAGGGCGGCCGGCATCAACGTGAGAGCGATAACGGACAACCAGAAAAGTTTCGTTCGCATGGAATTGACTCCTTCAATAGTCATTGGAAAGCAACAATGTACGCGGGCCGGCCGCGGAATGCAAACAGGAAGTTGAGGTTTTTGCAAGGCGGAGCCCGCCCGCGTCTGCGGCGCGGGGCTAAACGGTGTCGCGCCGATCCTTACAATGCCGTTGCCGAACCTGCGTGCGCGGAACAACCCGATGACGATGGATGCTCACACCCTGGAACTTTTGGAATTTCACAAGATTCGTGAACTCGTGGGGAGCTATGCCTTTTGCTCGCTCGGCAAAGACCTGGCCCTGCAAGCGGAGCCGAGCACGAACGCGGACAGCATTCGCGCGGAGTTGACGCTCGTTAGCGAACTGGTGGATGCCCTGGGGCAGGGCCAATCGCCGCCCTTCACGGGGTTGCACGATGTGCGCATGTTGGCGCGCCGCGCCGCCATTGGCGCGATGCTGACGGCGGAGCAATTGCTCGATGTCGCCGGCACGCTCACCTGCACAGGCCACATGTATCGCTGGCGCATGCGCTTCGACGACCGCTTTCCCCGCCTCACCGCGCTCTTGGCGCCGATTGAGGACCTCGGCCTGGTCGCGAAATCGATCATGGGCTGCATCGATTCGCGCAGCCACGTCCTCGATATGGCCAGCGCGGAGCTTGCGGCCGTGCGCCAAAAAATCGCGGGCATGGACGAGAAGGTTCAGAGCCGCATCAAGAGTTTGCTGCGCGATCCGGAGCTGCGCAAGATTCTGCGTTATCCGAACGCGACCGTCAGCGGCGATCACTATGTGCTGCCGGTGGCCGTCAATTTTCGTCACAAGCTGAATGGCGTGATCCATCGCACCAGCAGCACGGGCGAAACCGTTTTCATCGAGCCGGCTGAGGTGGCCCATCTGAGCGCCGAGCGGGTAGTTTTGAAGAGCGACGAAGACCGCGAGGTGAAGAAAATCCTGCGCAAGCTGAGCGCCGACGTCGGCAAGGTCGCGCGCCCCCTGGGCTTCGCGATCGAAGCGATGGCCAAGCTCGACTACGTCACCGCCAAGGCCCGCTATGCCCGCGACTACAATCTGACCTGCCCCGACATCAACATGGAAGGCCGGCTTTGGCTTCGCTTGGCGCGCCATCCGCTGCTGGAACATCTGTGCGGCACACGCCGTCGGGAGGGCGAGGCTCCCGCCGAGCCGAGAATCTTGGAAGGACTTGACGTAACTCCGGCTCGGCAGGAGCCTCGCCCTCCCGACGCGGTGGTCCCCATCGATGTCCGCCTTGGTCAGCCATTCAACCTGCTCATCATCACGGGGCCCAACACCGGCGGCAAGACGGTCACGTTGAAAACCACGGGACTGCTCTGCCTGATGGCCCAGACAGGCCTACACATCCCGGCAGGGCAGGGGAGCAGCGTGCCGATTTTCCAGCACATCCTCGCTGACATCGGCGACGAACAGAGCCTCGAACAATCGCTCAGCACCTTCAGTTCGCATATATCGAGAATTGCTTATATCTTTGAGATTGCGAATCAGGAAAGCCTGATCCTGCTCGATGAACTCGGCGCCGGCACCGATCCCGTCGAAGGGGCGGCCTTGGGGCGGGCGATTCTCGACCAGCTCGATCAGATCGGCTGTCGCGCGATGGTGACGACGCACCTGGGCGATCTCAAAACCTATGCATTCAACAATGAGCGGGCGGAGAACGCCGCCGTTGAGTTCGACATCGAGACGCTGCTGCCGACCTATCGCCTGCACATTGGCCAGTTCGGCATGAGCAACGCCCTGAAGATCGCGCGCCGCTTGAAGCTGCCACGCGATCTGCTCAAGCGCGCCCACCGATATTTGAAGCGTCGTCAGCGTCGTGCTCCGGAGATGATGCAGCTTCAGCAAAAACGGGAGGAAGCCGAGAAGGCCCGCGAGGAAGCGCTGAAGGCCCAGCACGACGCCGAGCAGCAGCGCGAGGAATACGCCCACAAGGTCGCCGATTTGGAAAAGCAACAGCGTGATGCCGTCGCCCGGCACGAATGGCGCTCGAAGCTGCAACCAGGCGATACCGTCTGGGTGCCGAGGTACGACAAGCATGGCCGAGTGCTGCGCGTCGATGCGAAGCGTGGTGTCGCCGTTGTGAACCTGGGTTTGGGCCAATGGGAGGTGGTGTTCGACGAGATTTTTCCCGAGAAAAAGCCCGACGTTTAGCCGCTTGCCGAAGGCGAGCGCGGGACAAGCTCCGCGCTCGACGAAATGCCCAACATTTCCGGCTTCACTCGCGCCAAGAAGCCGACGGCGAATCCGAGGATCACCCCCTCGACCACCGCGAACGGCAGGTGGGCGATCACCAGCACCAGGGGCGGGGTCGGCCAATGCGTCTCGCCGCCGGCCAAGAGGACCACGCACGTCAGCCCCGCGGTCAACAGCACCGAAAGTTCGCCAATCAGAAATCCGAGCGGAAACTCCGGCGCGTTCTCCAGACGTCGTTCGACCGCAATCGCGACGACGGCGAATACAAATGTTCCTCCAAGGATCCATGGATTCCACATGCGTTCGTTGGCTAACTCTAGGGCGGCTTCCTCCAAACTCGTGAAGGTCGTGTTGCAAATCAACGTGATGCTGTAGACGCCGCTCAGGAACCAGATCATCGCGCTGAAGCCGACGAGCGCTGCTTGCCCGGCCGGCGTTTTTATCCAGCGCAGTCGATGCAGCCCTTGAAACAAGGCGTAACAGAATAGGGCCGGGGCTGTCATCACGCATGTATTGACGCCGAGCGTGTAGAACCCGCCGTGCTGAAGCAACCAGGCTTGCAGGACCAAGCCGACAAAGACCGCGAGGGCCGCGCGCGGACCGAGCAGAACGCCGATCAAACCGCTGAGCAAAAGGTGGATCGAGGTGGGCGGCACACGGATGTGAATCAGCGAGGAGGCGAAAAACGCCGCCGTCAGGATGGCGATGCGCGGTACTTCCTCATCACGAATGCGCCAGGCAGCGAGCCAAAGCAGCAACGCCGCCAGCGCGAAGCCGCCGGCAAGCCAGGGCCAGGTGAGCACGCCGTCGCTGATATGGACTGCCCAGAGCATCATTTCTTCTCGTCCACGTGAATCCACAGTGTCGCCCGGCGCGTGATTTTGGCGTTCTCGCCGCGCGTCAGACTCGCCACCGCCGTGACACCCCACCATCCGGCTTCCGGCAACGTCGTCACGAAATAGCCGTCCTTGTCGGCCTTCGTCTGGAACGTGATTAACTCGTCAGGAGGCGGATTCTTCACAGGCTTTTCGTTGTACTTCTCAACCTCGACGCGCAAGAATTTGAGGTCGTTCAGATTCGGCGGCTTCACATGATTCGGCGGCAACCGTACGATCTTGCCTTTGAAGACCATCCCCGGCAACAATCCGTAAGGCCGGGTGTAGGGCCGAAGATCGATCCCGCCGTCGTCCTCAAACGGTCGTTCGGCAGTGTCCCAGCCATTTTGCGTCTGCACGTGGAGCACCACTTTTACGAGATCCTCGATGATTCCCTCGTCGTCCAGTTTGATCGACGCCGTTTTGAGCACGAACACGTGATCGCCGCGCTCGGCCGGCGTGTAATTGAAACGCCAGGCGATCACTTTCTTGCCGTCAGCCCCGGGCAAGTCGATCTTGGTAAGCAACTTTTTTACGTCAAGCGATTCCTTCTTGCCGTCGGGCCGAAGAACCACCAGGCCGACAGGCATCGGCGCGTCAAACAACTCGTGCTCGAACGGATGGCCGAACTGATAGGTGAAGGTGATTTTCTCCCCCTTTTTCGCCCATGGCCGATCGGGGAGCAGCATGTTGTAGTGTGCGAAACTTGTCGTCGCGCAGCTCAGGAGCAACAAGATCGCGGGACCGATTCGTTGCATGGCAGCCTCCGGTTGAATCATACGAATTCGTAGATTATCATACGCGAAGGCGGAGAAAAGTGAACCACGGGGGACACGGGGAGCACGGGGGGGAAGAAGGGAGAGGAGAAGAAAGGAAGAGCCCGGGACAATTCACCGCGTCCGTTTTTGTAATTCCTATTCCTCCTTCTCCCGCCTTTTCCCCGTGCTCCCCGTGTCCCCCGTGGTTCATTGACCGTATGTGCGCGCCAGTTCCACGAGCGTGCGGACGAAACAGCCGGTGCCGCCGGCCTCGCGCGTCGCGTTTTCGTGCTCTGCCCAGGCGGGGCCGGCGATATCGAGATGCGCCCACGGCGTAGTGCCGACGAATTCCTCCAGAAATTTGGCAGCGGAGATAGCGCCGGCGTAGCGTGACCCGCCCGTGTTGCGGATGTCGGCGACATCGCTCTTGATCATCTCGCGATACTGCGGAAACATTGGCAACGGCCACGCCCGCTCGCCGACGGCTTGCGATGCCGTCAGCACCTTTTGGCACCAGGCATCGTCGTTGCTCATCAACCCGGCGACATCCAAGCCCAGAGCGACCAGGCACGCCCCCGTCAACGTCGCCAGATCGACCAGGTGATCGGCTTTAAGATCGACTGCGTAAGACAACGCATCGGCCAGGATCAGCCGGCCCTCGGCATCGGTGTTGAGCACCTCGATGGTTTTGCCGTTGCGGGCGTTCAGGACATCGCCGAGCTTCATCGCCTTGCCGCTCGGCATGTTTTCGACGAGGGCCATGACGCCCAAAACGTTGACGGGGAGTTGCAACTCCGCGATGGTCTGCATCGCGCCGAGGACGGCGGCGGCACCGGCCATGTCGCACTTCATGTCCACCATTTGCTCGGTGGTCTTCAGCGATAACCCGCCGCTGTCGAAGGTCACCCCCTTGCCGACCAGAGCGAGCGTGGGCCCGGCGCCGCCGCGGCGATGCCGCAAAACGACGAGTCGCGGCGGGCGATCGGATCCGCGCGCCACCGCCAACAGGGCGTTCATGCGCTCCGCCAGCAATTGCGGCTCGTCGAGTATCTGTAGTTCCAGGCCGGTTTTGCTCGCGATTTCCCGCGCACGCTCGGCGAACGATTCCGGGTAGAGATCACACGGCGGCGTGTTGACCAGCTCGCGTGCCAAGTTCGCCGAGCGGCCCTCGCTCTCGGCACGCCGGACGCTGTCCTGAAGCGAAGGATCGATCGCGGGAACGATGAAGGCGACTTCCTCCGGCGGCGTGCGTTCATTGGCGTTCTTGCGAATGCCCGCCGTGCTGCAACCCTGGTAGAAGCCATGGGCACACGCCCGCAGGGCCGTTTCGGCGTTCAGGGCATCCGGCAACGAAAGAGCGACTCGCTGGCACGGCTTGGCCGAGAGCATTTTCGCCGCTGCCGCCGTCGCGGAAAGCAGCCCTGTGAAGTCGGCCTTGTCGCGAGATCCCAACCCAACCAGGAGCAGACGTCTGGCGACAATGCCCTCGCATTGGTAAACCGGCGTCAACTCCTTCGCCTTGCCCGTGACGTCGCCTTGCTCGCGCAGCTTCGTGAGCAGGCCGCCGAGTTTCGCATCAAATTCGGCGACGCTGCTGCGAGGGGTTTCCTTTTCCCATAGGCCAACGATGAGCCAATCCGCGGCGACTTGTGCGAGGGGCGATGATTGCAGAGTGAGACGCATGGGATTCAAACTCAGATTTGATTAGCGACGCTTCGCAGAAGCGTTCACGCAAAAACGCTTCTGCGAAGCGTCGCTAATCGGGGGTCCACGGTTACTTCAATTCCTCTTCGAGATAACGCACCAGCTCCGGGTCTTGTCGGCGCACGCGTTCCACCAGGTCACGAGCCTCCGGCAGCGGACAAGCGAGGGCGTAACGCACGATGCTGTTTTTCACGATCGGCGATTGATGGCTCTTTTTGTCATAGCAAGTTACGATCAATTTCGTATGCTCCCATCGTTTCCATTTACACAAATCCTGGATCGCGATGTCCGCGATGTCGAAGTGCGTGATCGCCGTGCCGAGGCCTTGCAGAACCCGTTCGGCGTTCTCCTGTGGTTTCGCGTTGTAGAAAAACCGCATCGTCCTTAGCGAAGCGTAACGCAAGAGGAACGACGTCTTCTCGCTCTTGAGCGTCTCGTGCGCGAACGCCCAGCCCTCCTTGGGTCGCATCGTGATGTAGCCGGCCATGATCCCCTCGAACGCCTTGTAGTTGCGCTCGGCCGGGTTCTTGCGCATCAACAACGATCGCAACAATTCTGCATCGCTCTTATCGCCGCAGGCGCCGAGGAGATACGCGAACATGCTCAATCGCTCCGGCTCCAGGTCCGGTTTCTTGACGAGCCTGCGAAGCTTCTCCGGCGACAATTGCTTGGCGGCTTGGCCGATCAGCTTGTCGTCGGCTTTTGCGAAAATCAGGAATGCTTCATCGGCGATTTGAGCGTCGGCGTCGTCGAAGTGCTTGGCCGCGATCCGTAACATCTGCACGGGTTCGCTCCGGCTGCGCTGCAACTCGGCGATGAATTCCAGCAGGGCAGGGGAGGTGATCTCGCGGCCCCAGTACGGCTCCAGGCTCTGTTTCGGCGACCGGAAGAACATCGCATAGCGCGGCGGATTCTTGGCGTCGAGGATCGGCAGGTAGCGCGACAACAGGATCATCTTTTGTCGAGGGAACGCCGGATCGTCCTTGACGATCTTCTCGACGTGAAACTCGGTCGTGCCGCTCCCCGCCGCGCCGCCGGGCTTGGCCTCAAATTTCGGATTGGCGATCCGGCCATAGACGACGACGGCCGCTTGCTCGAATTCGTAGGCAAACGAGGTCTGTTTGGAAATATCGCCGCACAAGCTGCAAGCGGGGGCAGGGGAGGGGACGAGCGAAAAAAAGGCGAAAAAGAGAAACAGTTTCCGCATCGAATGACTCCGTTCAAAAGAATAAACCACGGATTTCACGGATGACACGGATAGGGAAACAGATGCGATTCCTTCCCCCTATCCGTGCCATCCGTGAAATCCGTGGTTAACTATTTCTTCGTAGCGGGGACTGGCGCAGGCGGGGCGGACGGGGCCGTTTCCAGGTCGAGCAATTCGCGGGTTTCATCGACCCATTCGGCATCGCGGGCCCGCTGTGTCTTGACGAACTCCATCGCCTTGCTGGAGGGGCATTGCAGGGCGTAGCGCAAGATCGACTTGCGGATGATTGGCGTGTTGAAGTTCTTTTTCCCGTAGAGGCCAAGGACCTCGTCGGTGTATTCCCAGCGATGCCATTTACGCAGATCTTCGATCGCGAAGTCAGCCATGTCGGTGATCTTGAGGACGCCGGCGATGCCTTTGACGATTTCGGTCTTGCCGAGGGCGTCATCCTTGGCGTTGATGAGATCGGGGCGATTTTCCCAGAGAAACCGCATGGTTTGCAGGCCGGAATAGCGGGTCAAGAACGGTTTGTCCTTGGCTTGCACGAGGTCCTTCAGGTACGCCCAACCTTTTTCGGGTTCGAGCATGACATAGGCCGCCATCAAACCATGCAGGCCGGAGCCTTTGGCCTTTTCCGGATCCTCGATCATGCTCAACAACAATTTGGCATGTTCCTTGGTGCCGCAATGACCCAAGAGCGAGGCGTAAAGGCCATAGCGGAACGACGGGGTCTTCGGGTCTTGCAACCAGCCGGCGATCGTGTCGGCGGGAAGCTTCTTGGCCATGTCTTTGTAATCGCGATAATCGGCCTTGGCGTATTCGCGATAGGCATCCATCGCCACCTCGATCTCGGGGCTGTTCAGGTAGTCGAACGACATGCGCAATCGCTCCGACGGAGATTTGCCTTTGACCTTCATGATCCCTTCGATGTAGCGGATCATCTCGCCGTCATGGGCCACCGGCGTACCCTTGTAGGCGTCGATTTTGCCCTTGTAGACATCGCAAAAAATGATGAACTTGGATTTTGCATCGGTGACGTAGCGAGGCAACGTGAGTTTGGTTTTCCCCTTGATCATGTCATGCGATTTCAGGACGCGCTCGATCTCGAAATCGCTTTCGCCTTGATCCACGCCGTTGTTGGTCAGGCGGGCGTTATCGAAGTGCCCGAATAGTACAATCTGGGCTTCGTCGAACTGCCCGACGAGCGTCGGCCCTTTTTCGCCGTCGCAGAATGGACAGGTTCGGCCTGACAGCGAAAATCCCAGCACGCCAACAACGGCCAGCAGCCAAACGACATGGCGAATCGCTTTCATCGCGCAACCCCTTGGTGAATTGTTCTCTTAACTTATTATCGCGGGCAGAGGCAAGAAAATGCAACCGCGAAATGCGAAAAGATGTCCGAGCCCGAGCGCCAGCGAGGAAACGCAGGGGTCACCTCGCTTGGCGCTCGGGCTCGGAAATGGGATTATTGGATGTACGGGTTCGTATCGGCTTCGCACCGCTCCACATCGCTGGCTTTCGAGATCAACAGGATGGTCTTGTAGGAGCCATTGCCTTCGCGGCGAAAATCGACGCGTCCCGTCACCCGGACCCAATCGCTGATTTTGATGCCGATGATCGGCTCGCGGGACACCATGTCCACGTTCAACTGCACGGCATCATTGGCGCAGCACTGAATCTTGTGGCGCACGAGCATGAAGACTTGCGAAGTTCCCTGGTACGGCGCATACTGCCCGGTGACCTCGACGACCCGGCTCTTATACCGCGCACGCATATCCGCGGACCCGGCCAGAGCCTCGAGGGTTTTGTAGCGCAGTTCCTCTCCCTTGCCGGAGGAAGGCTGATTGTAGGCGGCATTGAGATGCACGAGTTGCGACTGGGTGTCCGTTCCGAGCCCCATGCTGAGGATGTACGTCTCCGTTTCCGGTGAAATGGCAACCGCGGAGCGGCCCTGATGGGCGACAATCGACGGCGGCTTATTCGGCAAGCCAAGCAGGAACAGAATGAGCGGCACCAGAATCACGACGTAACGCCAGGGCGCCCAGCCGTGATCGTGATCGGCCTCGTCGTGATCGTGATGATGATGATGGCCCGCAGCGTGTTCGTGATGTTCGTGGCCATGCTCGCAGGCTTCGCCGTGTTCGTGCATCGGCAACGATTGAATACTTCCTTGGCGCGGCGGTCCCGAATGGATGGCGTGTGCGTGATCGTGGGCATGATCGTGGTGATCGTGTTCGTGTCCGTGCAGGAACGCAGGGTCTTTCGATTGGCCCCAGAGGATGGCGCCTCGCGTCAGCGCCAAACCGACAAGGACGAAGCCGCTGGCCAGCACGTACCAGTGAAACTGTTCGCCGAGCATCAGGTTCAGCATGTTTTTTTGCAGAAACCACAGGCAAAGGCAGACGGCGCCGAACCCGCCGGACAGTCCGACCATGCAAAGCTGATCGATGAAATAGGTATCGCCGTCGTGATGCTCGTGATCGGCCATATATCACCTCCTATTCGTTTAGCCGGCGAGCTTACTCGCCGCTGGAACACCGCTTCCGCGGCGAGCAAGCTCGCCGGCTAAACGATTTGTGTCATGGAAACATGTACGCCTGCCAAATCGGATAATAATGCACCAACATCGTGTACACGAACACCTGGATCACGACGGACGACATGATCGTGAAGATCAATCGCGTCCGGAAGACGCGCGTGTACATCAAATATAATTTTAAGTCCAACATGGGCCCGAGCACAAGGAAAGCCAGCTTCGACGCGGGGGGCCAAAACGCGGGAAAGTTGGCGGCGACGAACGCGTCCGCTTCGCTGCACAGGCAAAACAGGACCGCGATCGACATCATGATCAGGATCGCCACCGCCGGGGAATCCTGGAAGAACTCCTCAACGTTGCCTTGCCGCATCAGGTACTTCCCGCCGGCGGCCAGGATCGCGCCCAGCACCAAAAACGCCATGATGTCCACGAAATCGTGCAGGGCGGTCTGCGTGATGTTGTTCAAGCTTTCCTTCCAGTTTCGCTTCGCTTCCGCGTTGTCCAACTCGTCGTCGTCGGGATCGCGCAAGCCGCGGACGACGCTGGGATGCAGAAGCGCCCGGCCATGCTTGTTCCACTGCCAATCGACCAGGACCGCCGTGGTGAACGCGATAAGGTACGACAGCCCGACACGCCACGCCACGACGTAGTACGGCCCACCCAGAATGTAATCCCGTTCTTGCGGCGGATTGAAAGCGACGAAGGTGCTCGTCATCACCACGACGTTGATGACCGGCCCCGCAAGCACATAGGCCACGCAAACGCTGAGCGGCAACCCTTTGCGCAACAGCCGTTTCATGACGACGATGATGCCGCACTCGCACATCGGGAAGACGAGGCCCAGTATGCCGCCGAGCATGATCGCCAGGTAGCGGTTGCGCGGAATGATCCGGGCCAGCGCCTGCTGCGGGACGAACTCCTCCAGAAGGCCGGCGATCAACACTCCCAACACGATGAACGGCAACGCCTCATAAATGATGCTGGTGAACGAGAGGATCAATTGTTCGTAGTCCACAGGGTATCTTCCGTGAGAAGGCGGTGCTGATTCTAATACGTTGGCAATGAGCGGGTTGGTTCGTTTCGCGTGGTCATTGTCGGCGATTGGCAGCGGAAAACAAGGGGCGGCTTTGGTTCACATTTCTCACCGCAGAGGTCGCGGAGAACGCAGAGGGGATTGCACAGATCGAGTTGCACTACGCGAACTCGAAACAATATGCGAAAAAGTCGCAAACTCTCGATTGCTTGCGTGCTTTTCCAAAATCTTGTATTTCTCCGCGATCTCTGCGCTCTCCGCGGTGAGAAAATACGTCGTTATACCCGGCGCAGCCAACGGCCGAAGACGGCGGAGAGCGCAAACAGCAAGACGCTCAGAACGACGATGGTGCCGCTGATGCCGATCTTGTAATCCTGTTTCGACGGGATGCAGTTGATCTCCCAACTCAGGAGATAGCCGGCCCCGCCGACGAAGACGGCGATGGCAATAGAATACCAGAACATTTGCCGCAGGTTGCTTGCGAGGTTGGCCGCCGTGGCCGCCGGGACGATCAGCAAGCCGTTGATGAGCAATGTTCCCGTGATGTGCTGGCTCAGATTGACCATCAGCGCCAAGAGCACGACGAACAGGTATCGGCACAAGCGGACCGGGACTCGCCGCGACAGGGCCAGGCTTGGACTGGCGTTGGCGAGGACCAGCCAGTTGTACATCGTCCACAGAAAGACGGCGGTGCCGAGGGCCAGGCCGATCAGCACGACGATTTCCCATTCGGAGGCGAGCATCGGGTTGCCGAAGATGAAGTCCTCGATGTTGAAGAGCTGGCGCTGGCCGCTGAAGAGGCGCGTGAAGATCGCGCCGAGTCCGATGGCGGCCGCGTAGAAAACACCGATGACGGTATCGCTCGCCAGGCCGGTCTGTTCGCGCACAAACGCGATCATGAGTCCGATGCTGATGCCGAAACAGACCATGACGACAGTGATGCTTTGGCGAACCTGTTCAGGTGTGTCAATGCCGGTCATCACACAGATCAACAGCCCCAGCCCGACGCCGGCGAAAGCGCAGTGAGCGAGAGCGTCGCTGAAGAACGCCATGCGA
>ODAK010003893.1_pt1 | contig 15399 bp, 15 predicted proteins | sample 1539591 | NCBI WGS metagenome assembly ODAK01 (sample SAMEA3539303, study PRJEB22396) | soil metagenome | biome: tundra; feature: field; material: soil | place: USA | collected 2010-05 | depth 0.15 m | reverse complement strand
AAGGGGTCAGCCTGCAAGTAGGAATCGCAGGATTCCGGGATCGCAAAGGTGCCCATCGCAATCACCTTGCCGTACAGCGGATAGCGGATGCCCACGGATGTGCCTCTTTCCTACGGCCTGGTGCTGCTGATACGCGGGTTCGTCGGCCCAGCAGGCGGGGGTGCCGAGGCCCCACCGTTCATAGTCTAGAGTGTGTTGTTGACCGCCTTGACCCCCTGGATCAACGTGAGCCCCTGCTGTGCACTCTGCGAGAGCAGGGACACCTCCAGTTCGAGTTGACGATTCTGCTGTTCCAGGCGTTGGATCACCGCGTTGATGCCCTGGTTGCCGCCTGAACTGAACGACAGGGAGGCAACACTCTGCATAAAGCTCCCGGCCCCCGTGAGTGCGTCCCCGAAGGTGCTCTGCGCGCGGAGCAGGGCAACAGGTGCGGAACTGAGCGGGCCACTCGTGGCGCCCTGCTGCAATTGCAAGACCTTGATCGCGGTTGCGGTTGCGGTCAGCCCTTCACTGGCCCCGCCCCCAGCCTGGAGCCACGCCACCAGTTTCGCCGTATCCGTGGCTGCCTGCCCGGTGTTCTTCTGGAGGTTGTCGAGCGTGATGGCGTCCTGCATTGCCTGGTCCGTCGCCTTGGCATCCGTGCTCGCTTGTGACGCTGCCGCACTGGCTTGCCCTGCTTGAAACGTTGCGCTCTTCGAGGCCATGTCATCGGATGCCGTTTTCGCCTGTATCGCGTCCAGGTGCAGCGTGGCGTTGTAGGATTGCTGATCTGCCTGAGACTTCGCGAACAGCGCAGCCAGGGTCGCACTCGACGCGTGCTGCGCCGTGGCGATGGAGATCAACGCCTGGTCATCCTGGAGGATAGACTGCCAGTCCGTGGGGGAGATGCCAGCAGCGGCGGGGGCAGCGCCAGCGGCAGCAGGGGCCGTTGCCTTGTTCGCTGTGGTTTTCGTGGAGGTGTCGATGCTGGCAAGCAGCTTCGTTTGGTCCTGCGCGATAGCGGTCTTGGAGTATCCGTCAGCCTGCTCCAGGCGTAGGATCTCCGCAATGTCGTGCAGCAGTTGCGCGTGCGTCTTGCCCTGTGCTACGTCCTCCGTGAGCTTCGAGGTTTCGCTGCCGATGGCAGTCTGAAAGTCGCCCGACATGCTGGCACTCATCTGCTCGGCAGTGGCCCCGCTCTGGAGCAGTGTGTCGTTTATGGTCTTGATCTCCTTGATCAGTTCCGTGGACGACGCCCCACCCGCCTCGCTGGTGGTGAGCCGCGTGCGGAGATTCTGGATCAAGGAACTCCAGTCCGTAGACGAGTCGAGCTTCACGAGGTCGGGCTTGCTGCCTCGTGCTGCGTCCAGGGTCGCCAGCAGGTGCACGTCCCCGAGGAGCGTTTGGATGCTGGCATCTCCCCCGAGGTCTATCTTGAACTGCTGCTGCGCACCGGTATAGCTTGCACCTGCCCCGAGCTTGACGATGGCAGCGTTTAGCGGCTTGACTGCCGCCTCAATTTCGCTGGTAGACTTGCCCATCAGGTGCATCGTGTTCATGACGTCAGCCACGTCCGTGCTGAGCACCTTCTGGTCTGCCCCGTTGGTCACGTCCTGCGTGAACTGAGCGCGTGCAGCGGTAAGCACCTGCTGATAGATGCTGACCGTTTCGGCTTGCAGGACTGCTCCCTTTTCACCGCTCGCCTTCAGGTCACGTATCGCCACACCCGCATCAGTGAGCAACTGCTTGTACGTGCTGCCGTCCTGTATATCGACCTTGAGTGTAGCCTTCGCGTCCGTGAGTGCGACCTTCGCCAGTTGTTGCGGGCTCTGGCCCAGTAGGGCAGTCAACTTGTCCACTGCCGCCTTGACCTGGCTCGGCTTGTCTCCAGCCGCCACGAGCACGGACTGGTAGTTGCGAATGTCTGCAAGGAGCACGGCCTGCGACTGCCCGTCCGTTTTGTCCTGCACGGCAAGGCTGCGCACCTCGCCCGCAACCTTGTCGAGATTATCCTTGGTGGTCGTGGCAACCTTCACCGCACTGACGTGCGCGGCCAGTTGGGCCACGGCGACTGCCTTCACATCGGCCATGAGCGTACTCATGCTTGACTGGTACTTCAGGTCGTTGGCGAACTGCTGCTGTGCAGTAGTCACGGCTGCATTCGCTGCTGCCAGTGCCGCCTTCGGGTCCGTGGTCCCGCCCATCCCTGGTACTTTTAGGTCCCCTTGCGGCCCCTTGCCGCCTGGGGCCTCGGGGGCAATCTTCAGCACCAAGGATGGTCCACTGGTGATCGCCTTCCAGAGCCCAGCCCAGTCTATGCCGCCCGCGCTGGTGGAGTAATTATCAGCACCTTTCCTCGGTGCCCCGCCAGCCTCGGTTCCGCCCGCGTTCTCCCCGATGTTCGGCTTCACGTATTCCTTGAGCAGTGCAGCCTCCTGCTGCTGCAAGCCCAGCATGTAGGGAGCGATGATCGCCGCCGCCTGTGCCCGTATGTCTGCCTGTGCCTGCGGGATACTCTTGTCGGCCTGGTACTTCTGCCCGCCCTTCAAGCCAGGGAGTGCACTATCGAGCCATGCGTCCCACTTCTGCTCGAACTGCTGCCCTGGTGTCAACGCTTTCGGTGCCACAGGGCCAATAAAGCCAGGATCTCCCGGCCCTGGTGCCTTGATCTGCGGTATTACAGGACCAATAAAGCCCGGTTGCCCCGGCCCTGGTGCCTTGCCACCGAACGCCTGCGCGGTCATGTTGTTCGCAAAGGTCTGCGATGCTGCACGTCCGATAGCATCGCCTGTTGCCCACGCATCGGCTGTGTTCGTCTTGGGATTCGTCCAGCCCGTGATCAGGGCCTTGATCGAGTCGAGCGACGGCAGATGCCCGCCGAAGAACGGGATCTTCGACATGAGGCCCGTTAGTTGTCCCATCTTGTTTAGGATGTCGCTGAAGTAACCGCCGATTTTCCCCGGCAGTGTGGCGAAGGCACCTTCCATTGACCCTGCCGCATTGCCAGCCAGGGAGACCAGTGTCGTGAAGGCTGCCGTGCCCTTGTCAACGATGTAGTTGAGGAACGACGCGTAGTTCGGATCAATCGCGTTTCCCAGGTTGTTGAAAGTATCCACCACGGAGCCCAGCCCAGCGACGACATCCTCCCCGATGAGGAGCAGCGTGTCGTGGAACTTCTGCGAGAGCCAGGTGAGTGCAGGAATTGCCGCGTTGACCACTGGCACCATCGCCTGTGCCATCAACGAGACCATCTCCACACCCCACGAGCCCACGTAGCCGAGCAGGCCCGTAAACGCCTGAATGAAGCCCTTAACCACGTTGTTCGAGCCCTGGTCCCAGTCCTTCTGCAACTGGGTCATATTGCCCGACAGCAGGTCCACGGCCCCACCGACGATGACTTCCACCAGCCCCCAGCCAGCAGTCATCGTGCCGCCCAGCATGTCGCCCAGATTCATCATCTGCCGCGCGATGTAATCCTTGAAGCTCGCGACGTTGGCTCCGATGGTTGAAAGGACGGTGCCCACCCCGGTCGCATGGTCGCGCCAGAAGGTCGCAAGTGCGTCCAGCCCGTGCCCAATGGCTGGGAAGGCGACGCCAGTGACCCAGTTCGAGAAGTCCCCGACATAGCCCTCCATGCGCGTGAAGGCTTGCCCCAGGAAGTCGCGCAGCGAGACCAGGGTGTTCGTTACGTCAGTGCCGTGCACCTTCCACCAGCCTGCGATGCGACTGATCGTGGCCCCGATGGCTGGGGCAATGGTGGATGAGAACCACGAGCCGAAGTCCGTGAGCCCGGTGCGGATGAGGTTGAAGGCAATCGTGGCAGGCCCGCTGAGTGCAGACCAGGTATTACGGAAGATGTTGACCATCGGCTCCACGCCGCCTAGCAACGTGTGGAGCCCCTGGAACGCCAGTTGCGCCCCGTTCCCCAGCACGGTGCCCAGGGTATAGGCAAAGTTGCTGACGACCGTCTGGTTCGCACTCAGGTACGAGATCAGCCCGAGCATCTGCGACTTCACGCCCTCGAAGATAGGCCCGCCCATGATGCGCTGGAAGTTCTGGAACTGGTCTTCGAGGTTGCTCAACTGGCCCGTAAAAGTCGTCATCTGGAGCGCCATGCCTTGCGGGAAGCGCGCCTGCGAGAACTTCTCGAAGGCTGGCAAGAGCGTGTTATTCATGACCTGCCCTTGCGAGTTCAGTTCGAGCCCGTACTGTACAAGCTCGTCCTTGCTTACATGCAAGTCACGCTGCATCATCTGGAAGCGCCCCTCGACGGCATCCGTGAGGGCTTGTGCCGCTGTGGGCATATCGACACCCATGACCGCAGCCACGTTGCCCAGTGCGGGAAGGACTTGCGTGATATCACCGCCAAAGGAGGCCACGGCAACGCCAGCCTGCATGATGCTCTGCTTCGTGAAGGGAGCGGCGAGGGCGAACTTGGTCATGTAGGCGAACGCCTGGTCCGCACTGCTGCTGGACTGGTACAGGGCCGTCAATGTCTGGTGCAGGGTCTCCGTCTGCGCGTTAATGGAGATCAGCCCAGCCCCGAACTGGTCCAGCTTGCCTACCGCAGCCGTAATCGCGTCAGTGCCCAGACTGCCGAGGATGTTCCCGACCGCGAAGTCCTTGATCCCGTCGAGGCGACTCTTCAGGCCGTCGAGGCGTCCGAGCATACTGTCGAACGCCCCGCTGCTCTTGTCCTGCGCGGTGAGCAGAAGTTCAATGCTGGTCTGCAATGCGTCCACTTGACCTCTTTTCACTGCCTCGGACTTGTGCCCCTAGTGTACGCTAGCGGGACTTGTCACGTTCGCGCTTCGCCATTTCGGCCTCGGCCTTGTCACCTGCCCGTGCGGCCCGCATCACCGCACGTATGAACTCTGGCGAGGTCCCCAGCAGTTGCGCCTCCGTGTAGCCAGTCCTGCGCACCACCTCCCAAAGTACTGCGTCATGTACTGCCTCGGCGCTGAAGTACCCCGGTGCCCCGTCGCCCTGGTAGATGTACTGGATCTGCGTGCTTGTCAGAAAACCCGGCCCTGGTAAGTCCTGCCTCCTTCGCTTCAGGCATCAACACGGTTTGCCGCATCTCAGCCTTCTCGCCCTCGGTCAGCCCTCTCGCCTCGGCCTCTTCCTCGTCTTCCTGCTCCTCGGGAGTCTTGACTGGCGGGACTGGGGGCGGGACTGGGCGGGGGAATACCTGCGCGTACATGAAGGCAATGTCGTCCAGGGGTTGCGCAATCAGATCCTCGACACTGGTGCCGACGATCTTCCGCCCCACCCCGTTGGCCTGTGCCTCTTCATAGCTGGGAGTGCGTTCACGCAGCCGCCAGGATATGAGCGCAACCTGGAGGGCTCTGCACATGTTCAGGGCGTTCTCGTGCACCTCCTCATCGGTCGTAAGGTTGCCCGCCTCTGACGCCTTGGCACGATAGTAGGCGACGCGATGCTCCTGCAAGAAGGACAGCTTTCCCTCGAACGTTGCGTCCTCGTCCTCATCCCACCACGCTGCATGTAGCACTCGGTTGGGTATCCATCGCGGCACTGGTCTGTACCTTTCACACGGAGGCGGGCCGTCGCTTGGAGCAACGGCCCGCCTCTTCTTTCACACGCAGGGTGGGGGGCTAGGCTGCGAGTGTCGCTACCAGCGGGTTGCTGGCTGCAATGTTCTCAGCCATAAACTTGAAGGTCTCCTCGTAGGCTTGTGTGATCGCCCCGTCCCGAACTGGTGCACTATACTTGCAGTTCTTGGCGGTGATCGTGAGGATGACCGGGCTCTCCGTGACGCAGAAGGGCGAGACCACGATCCCGATGTCACCAGGCACGTCGCAGGGAAGCAGGAACGCTGCGTAGTCTGCGTCGTCCGTGAGGAGCTTCTTAAAGGTCCCATCCACGTCGGCGTTGCAGGCGGTGAGCGAGGTCGGCAGGGTCAGCCCATCATCGCGGATGCCGTAGTACGGGAAGAGGTTGTGCGAGAGTTTCACCTGGAATTGCGAGAACTGCTTCAGATTGTCCGAGGCAATCGTGAAAAAGTTGACAATATCCTTCCAGTACATGACGTGCCCGTAGGTCGCGGTGGGGGCCACAGTGTACCCGGCAGTCTCGTCAGGTGGATCCGTGCTCAGGAACTCCGCAGTAATCATGATCGCCTTGCCCCGGTTGAAGTCCAGGGTCACGGTGTCGCACACGCAGTTCGTGACCGTGGTCGTTCTGGTGGGCAGTGCGAACACGATGGGCGTCGGCGTTGGGTCGGCCACAGTGGCACCCAGCCCCAGCAAGGTCAGGAAGTCTGCGTCCGAGTCGATCACCGGCTTCGTGACGGTGACCTTGCACTCAGCATCCCCGTCATAATAGTCGATGGTATTGAAGCGCGAGGCGTTTGCCATCTGAAGTTTCTGCTTCTTGCGGTCGAATGATTCCTTCGAGGCAGGGTCCGCGACATACGTGGTGCCGCCGACCGAGACCATCAGGCGACCGCCCATTGTGGGGTTCGTCATAGCCCGTACTCTCCTTCGCGGCCTCCGTGGCCGCAGGTCTTGCAGGGATTCGTGAGTGATGCCAAGCGGTAGCGCAGGTTGTGCTTGCCGACGAGAAGTGCGGCCACATCGGCAGCCAGCAGTTTCGGCACTCCAGGCACCCAGAAGTAGCCTTCTATGGTCGTGGAGTGCTCCCCGCTGTCAGTGACTGGAGTTCAGACGTGTGCTCTTCCGATCTCTACAGCGGGGAGCTCTCCAGGCACCCAGAAGTAGCCTTCTATGGTCGTGGAGTGCTCCCCGCTGTAGACGACCAGCCGCTCCTCTTCAGCAGCCATCAGACGTTGTGCAAGCAGCGAATGATCACGATGTTCGCATCAGCGCTGCCTGCGTTGTCACTGTAGAAAGTCGTGACGTCATGGGCAAGCGGTACGGGCGTGTTCACCATGCCGATGTTCCAGGTGAACGGCACCCCAGCCGCCAGCGGGATATGGTCGCCCCCTGTGCCGTCCGTTGCATTGGTGAACAGGTCCACGGCGACATCGCTCTTGATCCAGAGCGACTTGAGTCTGGCGAGCGTGAAGTCAACGAAGATCTCGTGGTTCGTGACCCCGTGCCCCACCACGTCCGTAAACTTGTCTCCCTCATCATCGGTGATCGTGAGTGTGCCGTTGTCCACGGTCACGCCATCGATCTGGTACGTCTGGATCAACTTGTGTACGGTGCTCATTGCCTGCCCTTTCCTACACTTCTCGGAGCTTCTGCTGCACGGTCAGTGACCCACTGGAGAGTATAGACGGCGCACCGCTGGTCACAATATACGGCCCGTCTGGATTGCTGACCGACTCCACGATTGCGCCCACGTCCTCCACCTGGCGCTCGTTTAGGGCGTCAGGCAGGTAGCGGGCTGCCTGACTGCACAGGGCCACGTTCAGTGCTTCCAGGAAGTCGTCGTGCGCGTCCATCGTTTCCTGGAGCGTGGAGCCTGACTCGCTCACCAGTTGGTCGTAATACTCCCAGCGATAGATATTCGGGCGGGCTGGGTCATTGCCCCTACTGGGACTTCCATAGCCCGTGTACAGGTCTTCCGTGCGGTGCGTCAGCCGCCGCAGCACGATGGCTGGGTAGTCTCCATTGTAGGGCTCGTCCAGCACGTCCAGGAACACGTTCTCCGTGGCTGTCGGGAACTGCTGAGCGAGCACCCCTTGCAGGAAGGCTCGGAGGGCATACTTCTCGGTGTTCAGGCTCATACGACATCACCTGACGAACGCACACTCCGTGCGAAGGTAGCCGCGAGGCGCATCCCCATCTTGGCAAAGTCATCGCGCAGGAAGCGCACCTCCGTATCCATCGTGTTGACCAGCGTGACGTTCGGCTTCGTGCCAGGATGGTGCACCACGAAGGGGAAGACCAGATTACCGCCCCGGCCCATGAAGGCAAGGGTCGCAGCGTAGCGGGCCTGAATCGTGTGCGGCTTGGTTCCGGTGAACTGGTACGAGGCCCAGGGGGCTGCGTTGGTGATACTGCCCGAGCGTGGCCCTCGATTCGTGACGTACCACACGTCCTGCATGTGCACATGATTCGGGTCGTTGTACGGCTCAGGGCCACGAGGAGTGGCTGCTGCCAGCACGTTTTTCGCCGCAGTGAGATGACTACCGATGAAGGTGTCCAGTTGCCGTCCCATCTCAGCCCGACCACTGATGGTGCCACTGCGGAACGCGCCGAGGGTCTTGGCCGTGATGCTGACCTCCAGGCTGTCGCTCATCGGATTGCTCCCTGCACTTCCACGCGCCAGAGCTTTCGTCTTCCCGTGCCGCTGGGGTAGGGCTTCTGGATCGTGTAGCGAGTGACCTGCCCCGGTGTGGGGAAGTCGATGCGATCATCCACGACCAGTATGTCGCCAGCCTGGTACGTGCAGACCGTCTTCCCGTCCTGTGCCGTCAGGTTCGTGAGTACGGTGGTTGTGACCTGCATACCCTCGGCGTTCATATTGCCGGGGCCAGGGAGCCGGATATAGGCGTCAGTGGCAGGGTTGACCACTGCGCGCCCTCGCTCCGTGTGCACCACGGCATTCGTGACCTTGGGCACCTTACCCGCCCCCGCTCATGGTGGGGTTAACAGGCAGGACTTGATCATCGAAGGGGTAGGCGATGACTGCCCGCTCATCGTGATCAGGCAGGACAGGATACTGCTGGGGCACTGGCCGCACGAAGGGCTGGCTGGTGCCCCCTCGGCTCCGTGCCGCCTTGGTCTCCAGTCTGATGATCTCTGCCGTCGCATCCTTAATAATCGCGTCCAGCGTATCTATCTGCTGGTGCTCTTTCAGGGACTCGTCAGCAGTACTGCCGTCGTAGACGGTGCGCAGCGGGCCGAGCAGAACTTGCGCCAGACGCCGCTTGACGTACTGGTCAGTCAGGAACGGGATCACTTGGTCCCGGTCTGCGAACTGAGCCCAGTACAGGGGCACGCGGTCGCGCAGCCATTCCCGGTCGTCAGTGCAGGACGCCAGGTCGTCCGAGACCAATTGCTGCCGCTGTGCTACCGAAATGGCCATCGGGCTACGCCTTCACTTCGTGCGTGTCGGGGGTCGTGTTGAGGCTCGCCGCAGCCGTGGAGTCTTCCTCGTTGCTGGCCTTGCGGATTGCCGTGATCCTCTGGGAGCTTCTGCCCTCATCAGTGGTTGCCTTGCGGATGGCTCCCACACGGAGCAGGCGAGGGTGCATACCTCCGAGCATACTCTGCCCCACCACATCGCCACGCAGCAGGAAGCTGGCGTCGATGTTCTGGGCGAGCAGGGGGTCATCCTTCACCTGCTGGGGCACGGAGATCATCGTGTGTACGACCACGTAGAAGGGCTCAGGTGCCGCCTGTGCGGGTGCTGCCTTGTTGACTGTCGCTTCCTGGGTTGCCACTGGTCTCCTGCTTTCACTAGGCGAGGAGCCTGATCGCTGCACTCAGGCCCTACGCACGCACACGGTCGCTAGACGGTCATCACCACGATGGCCGAGGGATAGTACACAACCGGGCCGCCGTTGTGTCCCTGGTGCACCTGGATGCTGCGAGGCGGCTTCTCATTGTCGGCGACAAAGCTGTACTGCCCTGGCGACATGTCAGGGGTGTTCACGTTCCGCGTCATCACGTAGTTGCCCACGTTCTGCCCAGCAGGACGCTGGCCCACCACGATGCAGCGGTTGTTCGGAATGAACAGTTGGAAGACCCCATTATCGTCCAGGTAGCCACCGTCGTAGATCTGGATTGCAGGGAGGTCATCGTTGGTCAAGATCTCGTTGATGGCCCCCAGGTTGTTCGCAGTGGCCAGACCAGCAACACGACGCCCGTACAAGTCTGCCGGGTTCGTGTTGGTACGCATCTGGTTGAAGGTGCCTCGGTTGACATAGGCGGTCGCCTGTGCCCCCAGGTTGACACTGTGCCCACGCTGCAAGAGTTGAATCGCGGACAGGTCTGCCAGTGGCCCTGCGGTGAGGGACGTGCCCCACGCGGTGCCTGCGGTGAAGCTCTGGATCGGGAACTGGTCCGTATGCAGGATGCGCCCGCTAATGGGGTCTGCCACGGAGAAGACTCCCTGCGCCAGCAGGCTCCAGATCGTCAGTTCGATACGGTCGTACTGGCGTTGCAGGAGCTTCATCTGCTTTTCGGCCACGAGGTCACTCAGGTCCACGGGGCCGTTTGTGTACTGGCCCAGTGCACGCCTGGTGGTGAGTTCCTGCTCGTCCAGGTCCTCGTACTCACCATAGTAGCCGGGGTCCATCTGGAACGTGTGCGCCCCAGTTTTCTTGACGCGGGTCGGTTGTCCACCGATGCCACGTACCTGCTGGAGCCCGATGAAATTGTCCAACTGCTCCCAGCGAATCACTGCCGCGTTGCGCACGTCCAGCGGCAGCAGTTGAAACGCGACTCGATTCTCGGTCATATCCGGGATCAAGTCCTGCGCTATTGCACTCAGGTCCAGTGCGGTCGGGATCAAGAAGTCTTGCATCGTCTTCCCTCCACGCCATCGCCGCGATGACGCCTGCTATCCGTCTTGCGACGAAGTACGTTTTAGGCGAGTTCGAGTTCCCCGGTGGCTACTGTGCCCTGAAGCAACGACCAGCGCGGCTGGTTCGTGAGTGCGGTGGCGTCCAGTCCTACGAGGTCCGCGCAGGCGAACTGGCCCCGGTTGTAGGCCACGGCACTGCGCTGCACACTGCCCCACTGCCCAGGGCCGTTGAGGGTGCCGTCATCGTTCACGGTCACGCCCCACGCGAGGACTGCCTGGGGAGTCTGCGACCCATCGCTGTGCCCTGCCACGTAGGGAGCGTACAGGCTCAGGCCCACGCCGGTGTGCGTGTGGACGTTGGCGATGGTCGGGACTGTGCCACCCACGAAGGTTGCCGTGACGGCAATGGCAGGCAACGGGATGTCGAGGTACTGCCCGCCCCAGGTCAGAATATAGGTGCCGCCACTGCCTGCGGCATAGGTGCCGGTGACAGCTACGGAGCCCGCACCTAGTTGCAAGTTCAGGGCCACTTGCAGTGCCGCAGGTGTGATGTCCTGCGGGGCCTGATAGCTGGAGCCATCGGGCAAGGCCGTGATGTCCATCGTGGAATGCGTGCAGGCGTCCACGGTGATGGTATCTACGTCGGCCACGCTGGCTGACGTGATCATCCCCAGGACGGTGCCACTGGGATAGATACCCGGCACCAGGTCAATGGCGACGGTGCGCGCGAGGTCTGGGTTATGGAGCGGTATGAGCTTCTGCCCACTGAACTGCTGAATCGCTTCTGCTGCCATTTGCTGCCCATCCTTACAGGCTACGGGGTGCTGAACTCAGGTGCGCCGTGGGGCGCAGTGCTAGACTTTCGCGCCCTTGGCTTGCTTTTGCAAGTGGGCGCGCCCCTGCGTGGTCTGCTCCAGCAGGTGCTCCCTTCGCTTGCGGGCCGCTGCCATATCGTCGGCTCCGTTGCCAGAACCGTCAGCAGGGGTCACGTTAAAGCCAGCAGTCTGTAGGGCCTTCAGCTTCTCGCCCGTGAGCCCTAGCGGCGGCATGGAGGCCCAGAGCTTCTTCGTCGCCTCGACCCGTGTGCCTTCCTTGCCGTCCGCGAACTTGACCACACCTTGCGTGGCGTCATCAGTCGCGGCGAGCACCAGGGAGGCAACCAGCGCATCCTTCTGGGCAGGGACGATGCGGTTTTCGAGGATCAGCTTGTCCGCGAAGTTCACGGCGTCATCAGTCATGTGCGCCACACGCAGCCGAAGAGACTCTTTCTTGAGGTCTTCGATCTCGGCCAGTTTGGCCGTGCGGTCTGCCGCGATACGGGTCATCTCCGTCGCGCGCGCCTCATCTGCTGCGAACTTGGCGCTCTCGTCCACCACGGCAAAGACGTCCTCGCCGGGAATGTCCCCACCTGCATCGCGCACCAGATCGCGCCCGCCCCTGCCCAACTTCACCAGATCCTTGAACCGTGCCGATACCGTGTCACCGAAGCTCATTGCCTTACCTTTCCCGCTGCCAAGTGCAGCAGTGTTGCCGTGGGCCTGTGAAGTGGCCCTGCGTGCTGGGTCAACTATACCCGCCATTGACGTGGCACAGTCGGCCCCCTGCTTCGCCGCGAGGTCGTGGATAGACTGGATGTCGGCCAGATCTCCCTTCGAGTGTCTGCTCCCACTGAACGCCAGGTCAGCCATCACGGCGAGCATGCTGGTGGAAGACTGCGCGGAGCACTTCGCCCCTGCTGCCGTGCTGGCATCATGCAACGCCTGAATGTTCTTCGCCTCGGCGGCTGAGTGGAAGTAGGACGTACTGTACGCCTGCGTGCCGTTGGGGTTGCTCGGTGTGCAGACTGCACCGCTCTTCGCGGTCATGTCATGCACTGCCTGGATCACATGGACGCCCTCGTTGGTCTTGTGCGGCACTGCCGCTGCGAAGGCAGCCATCAGGGCTGCGTCCGTGATCCGTGGGGTGTTCACCAGTGCCAGCCCGAGCAAGGTCTTCGTGGTCCGGTCCCACGTCGCGCTGACCTTGCGCCCGGTGCCCTCCAGCAGGGCATCGAGCCACGCAGGCAGCGCCACGGTGCCGAAGAGGCTGAAGCCATCATCGCCCATCTCAACGGAGGTGAGCGTTCCGAGCTTGCCGTCAAGTGGGGTGCTCATGTGTTCGAGGTCTATCGGCACAGGCTCGAACGCTGCGACTGCTGCCCGCAGTTCCTCTGACGTGAGGCTAAAGGACTTGTCGGGGTAGTCTCCTGCCTCGAAGACCTTGCCCCGCCGTACCACGAGGTCGCCCTGGTGCACGGCAGCAGGGGCGAGGGTAAAGGCGCTCATCATGACCGCTGGCGTTTCCATGCCTTCACTTCTGTACAGGCCCGAGAGCTTTTTGAGGGCCGCGGTCTTGCTCGGTCCTGCATACTGCTGGCCGCGATAGCCCTTGTGGAGTGCCGCCCACGCGGCCCCCATCAGTCCGTGATCCGGCTTCCCGGTGATGTCCAGCACGCGCAGGTGCCAGGTCCCTGGGCTCTTGGGGTCAGCGACCACAAGGTAGTGCGAGGCCGGGTGCTGCCCGTCCTTCTCCCTCTTGGTCACAGTTGCCACGGGCGCTCCTTTCACTATGCCCCGAACCACAAGGTTGTCGGGTCCTGCGGCATAGTATAGGTCGCGACGACGCTGTGCACGCAATTGACGTGGAGCGGCATCTCTGGCAGCGTGCCTATCGGCACAGCGCCCGCTGCTATCGCATCTTGACACGAAATACACTGCGCGTCAAAGGGTACTGCTCGCTCAGTGCCTTCTAGGGTGTTCTGGGCCACGAAGTCCCGATGTGCGTTGTTGGCAGTCTGACCCGCCTCGAACTGCGCGATGCGCGCCTGCTGGCCCTTCGCCCACTCGTCGTAAGAGGGCTGCGCGGCGCTCCTGCTACCATGCTGAGCAACCAGAGCGGCCATGCGTGTGGCCTGCGTATTGACGATGCTGGCAGCAGAGATCTTCGAGCGGGCCGCGATGCCTGCGAGTGCAGTCTTGTCCGTGATGGCCTTCGGCCCTTTCACCCCGAACGCCTTGGCCGTCCGTTTCATTGCCGCGTGATAGGTCGCCGTGTTCGCCTTCGTGAGCTTCACCTCCAGTCGTGCTGCGGCCTGGTCCAACGACCGCTGCATGGCAGGCCCCAGCCGCCCGCCCGCCCCGGCTGACTGCTTGAGATCTTTCTTCCAGAAGACCGGCAGCGGGATCATGACAGCAGCCCAGAGGGGCCATAGGTGCGGCCCTCTAGGTCGTCAGTCAGCACCCCATCACGCAGGAAGCCGTGATAGTCTGCCATCCGAATGGACGGGGAAGCGGTGAGCAGGGGAGCGGTGCCGGTCACGCCCCAGCCATCGCCGTTGTTGGACTTCTGATCCACGCACCAGCCTGCCACGCGCCCAGGGCACTGCACGGTCAAGGGCACCCGCTTCGTGTACCAGTCCCGCCAATAGTGCACGGACAGCAGCCCGAGGCGCTTGCCTGCTGCAATGTCGGCAGCAGTGGGCGGCAGGTAGCCTTCCAGCATCCACGGAACTTCGATGATGGCCCCGATGGGCAGGTCGAACAGCGTGAACTCGCCAGAGTGGTCGTCGCGCGTGAAGATACGGTCGAGCTTATACTGCCACGAATCCTTGTCCGTGAACTGATACCCACACGAGCAGTGCGTCGGCCAGCGCGGGTCCTCGTGGGAGTGCTCCTGCGTGCCGCCCACACGAGGAGAGACCCACGGGAAGAGGAGTCCGATGCGCACCTGCGCGTTGTGGAAGCTGTGCGAGCCAGTGCATGGCAGATCCTCGCCACTGTGATAGCGCCGAAGCGTCTGCCGTGCACTCTGCGTCTGCAACGCCACGAAGCACTTCCACGTCATCCCCGTGTCCCCGTGTCCATGATCCTCGGGTCCAGAGCGTCGGGATCCGCCTCGCCCGTGACGGCATTGCTGTTATCAGTACTTGGCAGTCGTACCTCGTCGGGCGACGGGGGCGGTATCCGCATACTCATGAACTTCATTGACAGGGCGTAGGGGCTCCCATCGGCGTTGGGGGGCGGGAAGCCGGGATGCGCCCAGAGCAGCGAGAGCACACCCTGCCGTGGGTCAAGGCTCATCTTGCGGAGCTTCGCGCCCTCGGGCACCCCTTCAATGTTGCGAAACCAGATATCGGTCGGCGTGAACATGGACGCCAGTGCAGCGATGGATACCCGCATCTCAGCGGTACGCTCCCCGATAAGTGGGAGGTCCGAATAGGGGGCAAGTAGCTTCCTGAGTCTTCGCCCATCTACGGCCATAACGCACCCAGTTCCGTCTTCGCCCATTCACTGTATGCGGCACTGACGTGGGCTATGTCAGCATCGCTGGGGCCAGTCTCCACCGTAACCTTCTTCGGCTTCCTGGTCTTCGTACTGGGACTGGCGAAGAAGGCGAACGAGGAGGCTTTCGCGGGCTTCTTGCCTCCTGCACTACCAGCGGGTGCCTTGCCGCGCGCCGACTCGCTGGTGCTGCCTTCCGTAGCAGCAGGCTTGCCGCTGGCGGGTCCGTTCTTGGTCAACGGTCCCTCCTTACCAGGGGCACCGGTTGCGGGCTCCTGCGGCGTCTGAGGCGTTGCTGCGCCAAGGAGCTTCGCCTGCTCTGCGTGCGCACTGGCCGTGGCATCTGCCTGCGCGGCCATCGCCTCCTGCGCGGTGGCTGCGTCTGCGTCCTCGTCTCGGGTGGGCAGGCCGAGCATCTGGTCGATGCCAGGATACTGCGATGGCCCCAGGTAGCCTGCCGTGGCAAGAGCGGCGATGCCTGCTGCCATCTCCTCGAAGATATGTTGCTCCACACCGCCAATGAGCACTTTCGGCAGCATCCGCAGCGCGTCCTCGCCTCGGTTGTACTTCACCAGGGGCTCGATCACGTCGTGGCTCAGCATCCGCGCCATGCCCTTGCGGGCGTTCTTCATGATCGTAT
>ODAK010003892.1_pt1 | contig 15401 bp, 16 predicted proteins | sample 1539591 | NCBI WGS metagenome assembly ODAK01 (sample SAMEA3539303, study PRJEB22396) | soil metagenome | biome: tundra; feature: field; material: soil | place: USA | collected 2010-05 | depth 0.15 m | reverse complement strand
TCTGATCCTGGTGATGGAATCCGGCCGGATCGTCGAGCAGGGCACCCATGGCGCGCTCCTGGCCGCCGATGGCGCCTATGCGAGGCTCTATGCGGCGCGGTTCGCCGATGCCATGGCGGAGGTGGATCAGGGGCCGCAGCCGGCCGCTCGCCGGTAACCCCGGGCGGACGCTGGGGGTCACAGGGTGATGAATTTCAGCCCGCGGGCCAGCAGAGCGGGAATGACCTGGCTTAGCGCGCGGACCGTCTGGATCCGGTTCCCGCCGCCATCGTGGCAGAGCAGGATGTCGCCGCCGCGCCCGGAGTCCAGGACCCGCTCGATGTGCAGGATCCCCGGCATCGTCCAGTCGCGGGGGTCGACGTCCCAGCCGAGCGGGGCCAGGTCGTAGGCGGCAATGGCGCGGAAGACAGCCGGGGACCAGTCCCCGCCGGGCGCCCGGAACAGCCGCGGGGTGGTCTTGGTGGCGTCCCAGATCCGGCTCATCGCGTCCGCGACCTCGGCCTCAATGCTCGCCGGGGAGCGCCAGGTGAAGGGGATCGGATGGTGCATGGAGTGGTTACAGATCGTGTGACCCTCGGTGACCACCCGGCGGGCGGTCCCCGGGTAGCGCTGGACGTTGATCCCGATCATGGAGAAGGTTGCCTTCACCCGGTACCGGCGCAGCACCTCAAGCACCATCGGCGTGTACAGGGGGTGCGGGCCGTCGTCGATGGTCAGCGCGATGGCGTTGGCGGGGGCGCCCGGCACGACGTCGCGCATGTAGTACGCGGGCCTGCTCCAGATGCGGCGCGGCGGCGCCTTGTACACCGCCGGCAACTCCCTCAGTACCGGCAGCGGGGCGTCCGTCACCGGCGTGGCCGTCAGCCGGACCGGGCGCCCGCGCACGGTTGCCACGGCCGCGTGCCGGGCCCGGCCGCCGCAAGCCGCCGCCCCGAGCGCCACCGCCCCGCCCAGGCCAATGCGCAGCAGGCCACGCCGGCCGACGGCGCCCTCCTGCGCCCGGTCCGGCTGACACCGTTCGCTGTCCACGCCGCGCCCGACCTCTCCTGCAAACGGGCCCGGCCGATTCTGCCCGCCCCTGCCGGGCCCCGCATCCGGCCCATGCTCACCCGCCTCGTGGCAAGCCGGGTGATACGCCGCTTCTCCACACATAGACACATAGACGCCGCGCGGGTGCCCGTGGTTGCACGGTCTCCCCGCAAATCGCGGGATTTGACGGACGATATGCAGATTCGGGCCGGCATCCGGCCCGGCAGGCGCTCTGCTGTCCGGCCGGCGTAGTCGGCAATGATCTCGTTGACGAAGTGATCGCGCCCGTCGACCATAAGCGTCTTCGACGCGTACCGGCCCGGGTGCCGCCGCCCCACCACTACCTTGTCGACGTCATGGCCCTGACGCCGTGCCTCCGCGACAACCTCGTCGGCCTTGACCATGTGATCGGCCAGGTCGCCGGCGCGGTAGTACCGGTCCATCGTGATCAGAATGCGGCTACCCGAGCCGGCGATCCTGGTCCCGCAGGCATTGCCGCTGAACCCGCCGAAGACCTGCGAGTGAATGACGACGCCGAGCCGGGCGTACGCCAGCATCGTGACCGGCTCGGCGGGGCGCTGGGCGTTCTGTCCGCGGGCGGCACTACCCGCAACCGCGCACTCCCCGCGCAGAATTGGGCGATCGGTGCTCTCAATCATGCCGGAGAAGGTCTATCCGGCGGCGCTCAGATTCGGCGTTATACGGGTGATCGATCACCAAGCCCTTCGGGCCGTATAACGCCTGATACACGGGTGATCATTACTCAGTCGCCGGGACGAAGAGCGGCAATGATCACCCGTGTATCACCTCGATCTGTCGTTTGTGGAGGATTCAGGACACCCTCTGTCGCACTCACCCTGCGTAGCGGCAGGGTTGGTAGCAGATGCCTGCGGCGGACTGGTCACTGCGGGCCGCAGGCGCCGGAGTCATGGCGCTGTTACCGGTACGTGCGGCGCGCAGGCCCTCGAATATGTGGTCAATCACCGTCAGATCAGGCAGTTCGATGAGTCTCTGGGAGATCATTTTGAGGGGCAGTTCGAGGGGCAGAATGGCGCTGGCGAGCGCTAGTCTGAGCTAGCCACAGCTAGTGGGAGCTAGCGTCTGGCCTGTTCACGCCGCATATGGCCTGTTCAGGGAACCGGTTAGCGTTTCATGGCATGCAAGAGGTCTGGGGTTCGAATCCCCATAGCTCCACCGCAGGTAAGAGACGTAATTCGAAATCCTGGGCCCTAGAGTTCAGGGACCTCGTACAGCAGCAAAGTACCGCAACCGCAGCGGCGTGAGGTCTCGTACTCCCATTCCGATAAGGCTCCGCCACCGATGAGGGCTGCTGGCACGGCCTTGCCGCGGCCAGGCGCTGAGACCGCGTAGAGCCACCTGACCAGAAAGAATGCCCATTCTTCGCTGCCTATGACACTTGTCCCGCTGTGAGTGTGCGGCCCGGTCGGCTCCGTGGTGCGCGGGTTTGCGGGTGACTTTTGCCGCCTATGCCGCCGGTCAGCTTGGGCTGGTCACGCCGTTCGCTGTGGGGATCTCCCTGGCTGCGTGGGAAGCGCTGTCGGGGCATGAAGGGCGCCGAGATCATGCAGCCGGCTGTCGCGCCGCGCGTGGTGGCGGCCCTGCGCCGAAAGAGGCTGGGGCGATCACGCCGGCACGGCGCCGCGATCGCGCCGCGCTCGGCACGTCCGGTGCCGGAGCGCGACTGTTTCGTGCCGAGGCACAGCCGGCGTCGGCGCGCCCGCGGCGCGAGGCGCGGGCGGGATAGTGGCGCCGGTTCACCGTTATTACCTGGAGTGACAGCAATTGCAATGCCCCGCGCGCTCGCAGAGACGCCTGCCGACTCTGAGCGGGTCCGTCGTTAAACCGGTCGGGTATAAACGGCAACCGCCCAGGGAGGCGACACGCCGGTGATGAGCAGGTAGCAGTGCAGGCATGGCCCTTGTTCGGCGCAGCCGGGTCTGCAGAGCTGACTGCACCGGCCTGTGGAGCGATCAGATCATCTTGATCGCCGGTCAGCGGCCTGGCGCGCCTTCTTGGCTACCGTCACACATCGGCCCCGGCACTCGTTTCTTAATGGTGAGGGGATTTGGTCGCTGCCGAAACGGTGCCTGAACGAAGAGGGTGTGCGTTGGAGGACACGGTGGGCGCGGAGGACGGCTCCCAGGGCCAGGCGCTGGCAGCCACGGCCGATAGGGCATGCCTGGAGATGAATGACTCGGCGCTGCTCCGCTTTGCCCAGTCGGGCGACCCGCTCCGCTTTGCCCAGTCGGGCGACCCGCTCCGCTTTGCCCAGTCGGGCGACCCGCTCCGCTTTGCCCAGTCGGGCGACCCGCTCCGCTTTGCCCAGTCGGGCGACCCGCTCCGCTTTGCCCAGTCGGGCGACCCGCGGGCCTTGGAGGAGTTGTGCCGCCGGGGGTGGAAGCCTGTCTACCGCTCCTTGGCCAGGTTCACCCGCGATCCGGCCGAGGCGGAGGACCTGACCCATGAGGTGTTCCTGCGCGCTCGTTGCCCCGGTTTGAGGACCGCGGGCTGCCGTTTACCGCGTATCTCCTGCAGATAGCACACAACCTGGCCCGTGATCGATGGCGAGCGGGACCAACGCGGCTGGTGGTGAGCGCGGACGTGCCCGGCCGGGCCGTGGCTGGCCCAGGTCCCGACAGTCTGGCCGTCCAGAGCGATCGCCTGGAGGTGCTGCTCTCGGCGCTCGACCGGCTCACGCCAGACCATCGGGCGGTACTGCGGCTTCGCATCCTCGAGGGAAGGACGACCAGTGAAGTGGCAGCGCTAACCCATCGCAGCCAGCCCGCCGTCCGCCAGTTGCAAGTCCGCGCGCTCGCGGCGCTGCGGGCGGCACTTGGCGACAAGCTCGGCAGCGCGATGCGGTGGGCTGATCCGTATGCGGTGAGGTCGGCCATGGTGGTGAGCGGGGTGGGGGCGGGCTCGATATTGGGGCCAGCCCGCTGGAGCAGGGGCTTGATCTGGCGTTCGGCTGTGGCGATGGTATTGGGTGCGACGCCGAACAGGTCGGCCAGGATGGGCCGGGGGTACTGCCAGCCGCTGCCGCATGATGGTGACCAGGGTTTTCTCGGCGAGGGTCATTGCCTGGGGGTGGCCGCCGGCGGCCCGGCGGGTTGCCGGGCGGCCGCGTGCGATGTGCAGTTCTGCTTCGCGTTGGGCCTGGTAAGGGACGGCCAGCACAGCGGTGAGCTGGTCCCAGCCGCTGGCCGTCATCCCGGTCAGGGCCGGATGGGCCCAGCCGGGGCGCTCGCCGCGGCCGGGCCGCGGCGAGCGAGCTGGTGCCGGGGCGGGCGGCGCGGGATACAGGGCGTAGTTCCAGTCGTGGCGGCGGAGGGGATGCGCCGCCATCTGCTCGTCGCCGATCTTTACTCCGGGCAGGTACGTCGCGGTGTCCAGATCAGCGCGGACGCGTAACCCGGTGCGGCTGGTGGTGGCAGCGATGGCTTGCACGATGACCTCGTGGCTGGTCAGGGGCCTGCCCTGCCAGTTCATGGTGATGTGGGAGAACAGCCGGGTGCTCGATCTTGTTCCACTTGGAGGTGCCGGACGTTCCTCCGGTCCCAGGCGCAGGGGATCCTGGCACTGGACTTCTTCACCGCCGGCCTGCTCAACGGCACGAAGGCCTGCGTCCTTGCCGTCACCGGGCACGGCACCCGCCGCATCCGGATCCTCGGAGCCACCGGGCATCCGGTCCAGTCGCAGGTAGTGCGGCAGGCCCGGAACCTGCTCATGGACCTGGAAGACGCCGGGACACGGGCACAGTTCGTCCTGCCCGACCGGGACGCCGGCTTCACCGCCACATCCGGCTCGGTGTTCCAGGCTGCGGGCATCAGGGTTGCCCGCTCCGCGGTCCAGGCGCCGCGGATGAATCCGGTCATGGAACGCTGGATCAGCAGCTGCCGGCGTGAGCTGCTGGACCGGACCCTGGTATGGAATCAGCGGCATCTGATGATCGTGCCGCGCGAGTACGAGGACTTCTGCAGCAGGCACCGGCCGCACCGAACCCTGAACCAGGCCGCGCCGCTGCCCGATGGCGTCACCGGCCTGGATCAGTTCCGGGTCCAGCGCCGCGACCGTGCCGGAGGCGTTATTCATGAGTATCGCCTGGTGGCATAAGTTTCCGGCACCCACAGGCTTCATGGCCTTCCACGGGCAGCCGGAGCACGCCCGCCACCAGCGCTTCGCCGCCAGCCGGGGCACGATCAGCTAGGCGGATTCCAGGGCAGGAGGTAGGCGCGGTAGGTGCTGACCCCGGCCGGGAGCTTTGCGTTGAACAGCAGCTTCCCGGACGGGCTGAACTCGGAGATGTAGGGCAGCGCGCCCCAGCCGACGAACAGGTCACCGCCCGGCGTGGTCTGCGCGTTCCCCATGACCTGCGCGACCTGGCCCTCCGGCTGGTCATCCGACTTGACCAGGGTGGCCACCCGGGTGGCGAGGTCGAGCCGCACCGTCACCACCCGGCTGGAGCCGAGCAGGTTGCCGCCTGACTCGTCGTCGAAGAACGTGTACTCGCCGCCGCCGATGGCCTCCGGGTCGTGCTGCCAGGCGAAGATCTTCCCGTCGCGGTCGAGGACCTGGCCGGGGGCGGCGCGCAGGGTGAAGGAACTGTGCCTGCCGCCGAGCTGCCACATGATCTGGCCGGTGTGCCGGTTCACCTTGAAGGTGGTCCAGGTATTTCGGGAGCTCACCAGCAGGTTGCCGTCGGTGTCGAGGTGGACGGCGTTGATGTGGAACCAGTCCCAGGGCGTGCTCGGGGAGGACGGCCGCGGCACGTAGCTGTCGGCGTAGGGGACGTGGGCGGCGCTGTCCCACTGGAACAGCACCCGGCCAGTCCTGATGTCGATCTCCTGGACGAGGCCGTCAATGACCCGCTGGTCGGCGGGGCCGCCGATGGAGGTCAGGTTCGCGGTCGTCACGGTATCGGCCAGGATCAGAGCGGTGTTCCACGGCGTGATAAGAAACTCGTGGAAGTTGGTCGCGTCCCCGTTGGCCGCCTGGACCGTGGCGATCTGCTGGTAACGGTCGTTGTAGATGTAGTCGGTGCCGCTGGGACCGTTCGGGCCGACTTGACCCCCTGGGCCCCCTTGAGCACCTTGGCCCCCGGACTGGAACCAGGTGAGGACCGGCTGGCCCAGATAGGTCTGAGTGCGGAAGTCGGTGGCAACTTTCCCGGCGGGCAGCCGGTGGAACCAGACCACCTTCCCGGTGGTGGTGACGATCTCCGGGCCCGCTGGGTAGCCGCCTCCGGCCGGGGCGATGAAGATGTCCCCGTTACCGTCGCTGGTGTCGCGGGTCAGCACGGTGAGCGGCGGCGGCGCGGTGCCGGTAGTCGTGTTACCGGCGATGGAACTGCCACCGGGGCGTTCGACGGGGCCCTGGGAGCACGCCGAGACGCACGCGACGGCCAGGGCGCAGGCCGCGCCGGTGACCAGGACGGCCATCAGCCGCGGCCGCGACGGCCGCCTGCCCGTGGCCCGGGGCCTGCGGCTGACCCGCGGCCGGGATGTCATCATGAACCTCCGCCGGAGGTAGCCACCCGTTGAGCTCTCGCGCTCTGGTGTCTCTAACGAGCGGCTGCCGGACTGGTTCCCTCCCGGGTAACTGCCCCCTGGGACATCCGCGGGGGCTTGGCAACATCTGGAGGACACCCATCATAAAGGCGACTGACATGACGGTCATACCAGCAGCCCAACGCCACCTCGTCACCATCCGCCACAGCGCAACAACGCCGTGTCATCCAACTCGCTGGCATCGCCGCTCACACCCGAAACCGTTCACGCAGGTGTGCCAGCGCGATTAAAGATCTTTTAGAGGTTGGCGAGTTCGGCGTTGGCGCGGGTGGTGACGGTGTTCAGCCTGGCCTGCACGTCCCCTTCCCCATCGTCCCCCGCACGCGCGGGGGTCTTTCTGGCCGTTCAGTGTCGTAGCGAGCTTCCTGGCGGTCGTCCCCGCCCACGCGGGAGTCCTTCCCGAGGCAGCGGTGCACCTGTTGGCTGTGCCATGGTCGTCCCCGCCGCTGCGGGGGTATTCCTGGCCACGGGCCGTTGACATCAACGACACCGAATCCGCACAGGGCACGTTGGGAGCGCGGGTTCGCGGCTCGGCGCGCGGTAGGGGCCGGGCGAGTGCACGCCCGGCCCCGTTGCTGCGGGTCAAGCACCCTCAGTCTTCGGCCGGCAATGCCCGGACCGGGGCGCTGGCGGGCGTCGCCTGCGGACCGCGGATCGTGATGAGGATCACGAGCAGCGCGCCCACGTCGAAGATCGCCGCGACCAGGAACGAGGTGGCCATGCCGTGCGTGAGCACATGATGTGCCTGCGTGAGCGGGGTCGCACCGGCCAGGGGGTGCGCGGCGGCGTTCCTGCTCGCGCTGCCGAACACGGTGACCAGGGCGGCCAGGCCGAGTGACCCGCCGAGCTGCTGCATCACGTTGACCATGCTGGACGCGGCGCCGGAGTCCTCGGGCCGGACCCCAGCCAGGGAAGCGATGGTCAGCGGCACGAACACCACGCCCATTCCGATGCCGAAGAGCAGCATCGGGCCAAGGACACCGGACAGGTAACTAGTGGACTGGGAGACCATGGACAGCCACGCCATACCGCCGATGACCGGCAACATGCCGGCGAGCATCAGGGCCTTCGGCGCGAACCTGGCCAGCAGCCTGGGCGCGGCGCGCGACACGGTGAACAACCCGGCCGTCATGGGCAAAAACGCGATCCCCGCCCGGAGCGGGCTGAAGCCGAGGATGTCCTGCACGAACTGGGTGAGGAAGAAGAACATGCCGAACATGCCCGCGACAAGCAGGAGCCTGGCGGCGAGGGAGCCGGAGCGGCCGGCGCTGGAGAAGAGCCGCAACGGGGTGATGGGCTGCCGGGCCCGGGTCTCGGTGACCAGGAAAATTCCGAGCAGCACGACCGCGGCGGCGAAGGCCGCAAGGGTCAGGCGGTTGCCCCAGCCGCTGGCGGCAGCCCTGATGAACGCATAGGCCAGCGAGGTCATGCCGGCTGTTGATGTAAGCGCCCCGGTAAGGTCGAAACGGCCGGGTTGCCGCCGCGACTCCGCGATGAACACGGGAGCGATCGCCACGACGGCGATCCCGATCGGCACGTTGATGAACAGCACCCAGCGCCAGGACAGCCACTCGGTGATCACGCCGCCGAGCACCAGTCCCAGCGACGCGCCGGCGGTGACCACCGCGGTGTATATGCCGAGCGCACGGGTTCGCTCTCGGCCTTCCGCGAAGCTGCCCACGATCATCGCGAGCACGGCGGGCGAGGCCATCGCACCGCCGACGCCCTGGGCCGCGCGGGCCGCCAGCAGCATCCCGGCCGACGTCGCGAGCCCGCCGGCCAGCGAGGCAACGGTGAACAGGCTGATGCCGGCCAGGAAGACCCGGAGTCGGCCGAGGATGTCGCCCGCCCGCCCGCCGAGCAGCAGCAGCCCGCCGAACGCCAGAGTGTAGGCGTTCAGCACCCAGGACAGGCCGGTCGCAGAGAAGTGCAGTCCCTGCTGGATGTGCGGCAGCGCGATGTTCACGACGGTCATATCGAGGATGATCATGAGCTGAGCACCGAGCACCACCAGCAGGGCGATGCCCGGACGGTCATAGTGTCGGCGCCGCAGCGTGCGTCGCTGAGGTGGCGCGACGGTTTCTGACAGTGATGGAGCAGGCAAGGATTTCCCCTGAGGCTTGAGGTAGTATCCGGAGGTGTACTCCGATTAATATACGGAGGAACCCTCCGTTTGGCAAGCTATTAAAGTTGATGACGATGAGCGCGACAGAGACGTCCAGCCCGGAGCAGGCCTGCGCCATGCGGGCCGACGCACGCCGCAACCACGAGCGGCTGCTCGCGGCCGCAGCCGCGACCTTTGCTGAGCACGCGGCCGATGACGCGTCCCTCGAAGAGATCGCGCGGCGCGCGGGCGTCGGAATCGGCACGCTCTACCGGCACTTTCCGACCCGGCAGGCGCTGCTTGAGGCGCTTTACCGAGACCAGGCCGAGGCACTGCACGCCAGGGCGCTCGAGTTGCTCAACTCACCTTCGCCCGGCGAGGCGCTCGCCACGTGGCTGCGCGCCATGATCGAATTCGGCGCCACGAAGCGTAGCCTGTCGAAGTCGCTGATGGCCACGCTCGGTAAGGATTCCGAGTTGCTCTCCACGTGCAGCACCCTGATTCGCGAGGCAGCGACGCCGCTGCTGACCCGCGCGCAGCAGGCCGGCGAAGTGCGTGCCGACACGGACATCACGGACCTGCTCAGGCTGTCGCACGCGATCGCCGTGGCCTGCGAATACGCGTCCCCGCACGCAGACCAGGCCGACCGGTTGCTTTCGCTCATGTTCGACGGCCTCCGATCTCCTGCCCCTGGGTCGGCGACCCCAAGCCGCCTCAGCAGTAAGCCGGCCGTCTAAGCCGTTGCTGTCAGGCACCGCTGGGCGGGGGACGGGCTGGAGGCATTCACGCGAACGCGTGACGAGACCACGCTGATGTGAAACCGCATGGCCGGGTCTGGCGTATGACCCGTACCAGCTCGCCACGGCATGCTCGGAAAGCGTTGAACTCGAAGTCACGGCCGCCCCCCACGCGGGGTCTTCCCCACCTGGCCCGCTGGCTTGACGGTAGGAGGTGGTCGTCCTCGCCCACGCGGGGGTCTTCCCGGCTGAGCGTATAGCTCAAGCCCCGGGCACAGTGTAATCCCTGCCCACGCGGGTACCCCGTCAGCGCCCGCCGAGTTCCGGGACGCCTAACGGGTCCTCGCCCGCGCGGGTTATTCCGATGAAGGCGAGCAGATCGCCCCACGGATCGTGGTCGTCCCCCGCCAGCGCGGGGCTCTTCCCGGCATATCGCCAGTGTTCTGCCCGGCCGCGTCGTCGTCCCCGCCAGGGGCGGGGTATTCCCACGCCAAGGCCTTGCAGGTTGGGATCATGGCGTCGTCCCGCTGGCGCGGGGGTCTTCTTTGGGCGGCTTGGGTGACACCGGGCGCTGAATGGTCGTCCCCGCACGCGCGGGGATCATCCGATGCTGGACCTCACCGCCGAACTCGGCTCACCGTCGTCCCCACCCATCCGGGGGTCTCCCCGTGTCGGGCAGTTGCTTGAGGCTATTCGACAAGCCGCCAGTCCTTACGCCGGATGATCGGCTCCGGCCGGATTCCGCGTACCCGGTCAGCTTGCAACTGGCTTGCGAGTCTGCCTCCACCGGCCGCGGGACTCGCGGTAGTCGGGGCACGGTGCTGGTGATCCTTGAACACGGGGTCAGCGGCCAGTCAGGGGTCTCGGAATTCTGGGTTCGCGAACAAGACGTGATCATCACGGCGTCGGACTGAGCATTCCTCGCGGCATGTGCGGATGACGCTCTGCATCAGCGTGAGCTGCCGTAGCATCCGCAGATGGTGACCGAGGACGGCGTTCGCCAGGTCGCGCTGTCTCTGCCCGAGACCGCCGAGAAGCCTTACAACCGGCTCCCCGCTTTCCGGGTGCGCAGTCATCTATTCATCCGTATTCACGAGCTGCCGGATGCGTTGCTCGTGCGCTGCGCCGACCTCGAAGAACGCAACGAACTGCTGAAAGCCGGGCCGGACAAGTTTTTCATCACGCCCCATTACGACGGCTACCCGGCGGTCCTGGTACGGCTCAGCCAGGTTGACCTCGACGAGGTGACCGAGCTCGTGACCGAGTCCTGGCGGCTCTGCGCCCCCAAGCGACTGCTCGCCGCATACGACGCGGAGCACCCACCCGCACCGTGACCGGGGCGATCCAGCGGCAGTCCCACCAGCCCGGCGGCGCCGGATGATCGCGCACGAATCGCGGCAGATGAGTATGTCCGAGCCCGGTGCTCAGATCGGCAACAATCCGTCGGCAAGCTGCTTGGTGAGGCCGAGTTTGGGCAGCACTTTCCAGGCTCGTTCTTCGTTAGCGTCGGATGGCCCCCGGAAGCCGCCACCTTCGAAGGTGAAGCGGAGGTAGTCGACGAAGAACTCGCTATCGTCTGCCATTCCGAAGATCTGGAAGTCTGCGCTGGCGTCCGGGAGCACGACGTGATAGTTAGCTCCGCCGCTGTAGTTGGCCTTGTGGAACTCATCGCAAGCGAAGAACCACGCCGTGCCTGCAACACCGGGCCAGTTCTTCGGATCCTTGAGAAACTCGACGACAAGCGGGTCGTACTCGCCAGCAATCTCCAGCTCGGTTGCTCTCTTACGGCGGTCCTCCGGCCAGTAGTGAATGAGCTGCCCGGTGGACTGGGCCAGGTCCACAGTTCCCACTACGTCGTAGAAGGCCCGCAGTGACAGAGGCATCGGCCCGTGCCGGGCCTCAAACGCATTGAGCCTGATGGCGGTCTCCGGTGCCGGCGGGCGGCGAACCAGAGTCGGCTCCGCGAACCGGTATCCCAAGGCCTGCAGGCGCGCCACGACCGTATCGATGTTCTTCCCAACCCTGATCATGGTCTCCGTGGCGACGGCCGACGCGTGACGCCATAGTCGCTCGGACCGTATCTCAGGCCCAAGATCCCGCATTTCAGCCCAGACTGCGGCTGACTCACCTGACTGGTAGCGGCCCAGCCAGAGTTCAGCACCTGTGCTCACAGCCAACGAGGCCTACTGAACGGGTGTCGTCCCGCCATCAGTTTTTCCCTCTCTTCATGACAGCCGGCTGCGCTCACGCTACTGCCCCCTGCCGACAGGGGTTTTCGTACGCCCGGACAGGCAGTGCCGCCGCGCGCTGAGGATGCTGCTGGCCGGCATGCGATCTCGGTGCGATAGTCAGCGAGTGACCTTCGATCTGGAGTCGTTCGCCCTGGGCATCGAGGCCAAAGCCGCCATCTGGACGACGCGGAGCATGGGTCTGTCAACGGAACGTCAGCTGGCTTCGTCGGTTCCGTGCCCGGCCATTGCGGCCAGGACCCCCGCCCAAGCCGTGAAGAAGGGGCGGGGTCCAACCGCCCACCTTCCGCTTTTCAGGTGTAGCGATCAGCCCGTGTGAGCCTGGGCCTGCCCTGGCGGGGTGGTACCTACCGTGCACTAGCGACCGGTGTCGGATGCCGTCGTCACCGTCACCGTTGCCGTCAGCTCAGGCCTTGGAACTCACCGCCGCCGTCTGCGCGCCCGGCGCGAGCCGTCGACCATAGACGCGAACTGCGGGGGCTCGATGATCGGGCGCCCCCGCCATGGCGACATGCTGGTCAGGTCCGTATCCCCGGAGACCATGAGGAACGCGCCCACCGCCGCCGCCAGGTCGAGGATCCGGTTGTCCTCCCAGTCCGGGCAGTCGCCGACTGCCCGCGGCGGGTCCATGATTCCGCCGCCGGACGCCTCCGCCATCTCAGCCAGCACCTGCAGATACTCATCGACCTCATCGTCAGGGGTTTTGAGCACAGCGGCGAGTACCCGGCCGGTGTTGGCCATGATGTGCGGCGAGAGCCACAGCGCGAATTCCGCTACGTCATTAATCACGCCCAGACAGTCCGCGCTCGGGTTCCCTGACGTCGGCGGCGGTGACGGCCAGCTCCGGAACGGGGACTCGCCAGCGGCGACCGCCAGCACGAGTACATTCACGTCGAACACAACCGGGACTGGAACCGGACCGGGCACGCTCAACGCGCTGCTGTCCCGCCCTTGTACGCCTGGCGGATCTCCGCCAGCAACGACTCATAGTCCTGGCCCGCGGCTGCCGCACGCTCGGCGTTGCGTGCCTGAAGTTCACGCAGACGCTCCGCCCGGGCCAGCGACTCCATCACCGGCAGCGTCGCCCGCAGGTACGCCGATCGGTTGCCACCCCCGAAATGCTCTACCAGGCGGGCAAGACGCTCTTGGTCCTCGTCCGACACGGCGAACCCGACAGTCGAAGTAGACATGCCCCCATTGTATCTGGATTGCATCTGCAGATGCAATCCAGATGTATCCCCCTTAGCGCAGGTCTGGCTGCTGCGCCCCAGCTGTTCTTGTTACTGTGTGCCCAAAGGCCCTGGCCTGTGCACCCCTCCTGCGGAGGCGGGCCTGACGCTCTCTTGCTGATTCCGAACTGCGCTCGGCGGCCACGACCACGCTCTGGCCGTCATCGACACGGTTCGATACGACGTCTCGCAACTGCTCCGCGCTGACGCCCACCGTTCCAGCCAATCCATGCTTGACAAGCTCGATGAACTGCGAGTTGACCAAGTGGCGCTCCACTTGGTCGTAGCCTAGGATTCGGGCTTGGCGGTCGAGATCGGCACGCGGGTGCAGTCGTCTTCCAAAAGCAACCGCACGTAGGAGAGCGGGAGGTACATTCCTGGGGTAAGCCGTTCAGCCGGGCGCTCGCTGGGGTCTTGGGGCCAGTAGGCAAGCTTCAGGAAGCAGGGATCGCTTCCCAACCGCCACTCGCTAGGCTTGACCGCATGCCTACTCTGCTTCGCCACTATATCAAGTCGGTCGAGTTGTCCGCGCAGTCGCTTGTCTACGCGCATTGACCGCCTCCGAGGATCCAGGCGCTTGTACTGCACGAGCACGAAACTCTGGGTGGGCTCGTGGTAATAGATCATGTCGGTTCCGGTGCGGGCCTCGACCGACGTTGCATTTACATTTGCCACTTCCAATCGTCGCCCTTCGGCGTCCCACAGGACATGGATGTCGCACCGGACCTCATCGCCGGTCCGCCACTCGCTGAACATGCCGAAGGCATTCCCGGCCGCCCGGATGTCGTGCTCGATCAGGCTTTGCTCGACGGGTTGGGCTATAAGACCTGCCAAATAAGGTGCATCACGGGACGCAGGTCGCCGCCATGCTGCCAGCGCAGGCGGCGGAAAGTCCGCGATCCTGAGGAGGCATCCAGTCGCGTCGCGCTGCTCTTGCCAGGCACGGTCTGCAGGATCACGGCTATCAAGAACCGGGGGGTTAGCCTGCGCGAGCAACCAGTCGAGAAGGTCAGTTACACCGGGATATCGCGTGCGCAGTGCAGCATCTAGCGCTTCCCATACCAAGTCGCCACAAATTCCGACGCCTCCCGGCAAAGCGGCATTGGCAAATTGCCTACTCAGTTCATCCGAAAGTTGATCAAACAATCCGTCTCGCCCGTCCAGGGGAATGGCCTCGAAGCATTCCCTAAAAGGATCGATGGTGATGCTATTATCAACCGCACCCACAGTGTTGTGTCGGGCTACGACGCCTATCCATGCGAGACGCCGGACGCGTTTGCCAGTGCCGTCCTCGTTACTTTCACTCAGAACTAACGCTATCGGCGGCCCAGCCAGTAGTCCGACCGGTCTGAGGCCCTTGGGGAGGGCCTTGGTCAGCCGCATTTCTACGCGGAACTTGTTGAGGTTCTCGGCCAGTTCGGTGGCTGGCAGAGTCACGACGTAGACCATGCACTCAGCGTAGCTGGAAGCTACGCCATAGGCCTCAACATTGGTGGCAGCATGGGTGCCTGACCAACATTCGTACTTTGCCAACTGGCAGTCAGCGCGACAGGGCCCCAGCACACAACGGAACCGGCGAGGGCGCCAAGAAGGAACCCATCGGTCGGTGCAGTAATCCCCAGGCGGGTGTCGCCTTGGCCTGCCGTGGCCGGCGGCAGCAACCGGCGCGGCGTCGCTCGCTCTCGGTGACCTGCCGGTCGACCGTTGCGGCATGGTAGTCGGCGACGCGCTGGGGCTGGGCGGCGGCGACTGTCGCTACGGCTAGGGCTGTGGTGATCCTGATTGGCTGGTCTGTCACCGCAGCTCCTCGCGTAGCGCGGTCACGACCGGGTCGTTGTTGTCGCGGCCGCTCCACAGGAGTTCGGTGACTGTCAGGGCGGTGATCGCCTGGTTGCGGTCAAAGAACCCTGGCCAGTGGCTTACTTCCCACCAGCCGTCGGCTCGCTGCCTCGCGGCGGCTATGATCCGGTCTCCGTCGCGCAGGCACATGAAGCCGTCTGTAATCTCGATTGCCATGGGTAGCCCCTCTCCCGATCCGAGGGGGCCACGGGAGCCAGAAACGGGAGCCAACGTGTTCAGGCTCCCTCAGACTCACCGCGACCTGCTCAGAGCGTTCTTGCTGGTGGGGGCTCCCCGTTCGACTCCAATCGACTGAGATCGACCTATTAAATCCGCATGGCATGCAAGAGGTCTGGGGTTCGAATCTCCATAGCTCCACGCAGCTCAAGGCCATAATTCGAAAACTCGGGCAGCGAGTACAGCAGGAAAGTACCGTAACGGTAATCGCCCGAGGTGCCGCACGTCGGTTCGGATAGGGCATCTTCCTCGGCTAGTGCTGCTGGCAGGGCGGCCCCGAGAATTCCGGGCCATGGACGTAAGTCGTCAACCCGCTGAGCTGGGCAAATGCCCTGTTCTTCGATCCGTTGACTCTTGCTGCACAGTCACGCGCAGAGAGCGCTGGCCAG
>ODAK010003891.1_pt1 | contig 15402 bp, 16 predicted proteins | sample 1539591 | NCBI WGS metagenome assembly ODAK01 (sample SAMEA3539303, study PRJEB22396) | soil metagenome | biome: tundra; feature: field; material: soil | place: USA | collected 2010-05 | depth 0.15 m | reverse complement strand
ACGCCAATGCCGACGCGAGCCCGAACGGCTCGCCGCCCCACGAACCTGCCGACACCCAGCCGATCGGAATAATCCAAGCGCATAATCCAAGCGCCTAGAGGCGCAACTGGACAGGCTCGGTGCGGAAGCCAGACAGTAAGCGGCTCGTCGCGCCGGGCACGTCACTGACTGAAGGATCACGACGTGACTGTTGATGCCGATCGCGGCACACCCCTGATCCACCCAACGGCCGATGTCGATCACCGTGCGGTCGTCGGGCCAGGTACGGCCGTGTGGCACCTGGCGCAGATCCGGGAGGGCGCGAGGCTTGGCCGTGGCTGCATCGTCGGCCGCGGCGCCTACGTGGGTCCTGGCGTGCTCATCGGCGACAACGTCAAGCTGCAGAACTACGCCCTCGTCTATGAGCCAGCACGGCTTGAAGACGGCGTGTTCATCGGCCCGGCCGCCGTGCTGACAAACGACGTATTTCCCCGCTCGGTCGACGTGACAGGCAAGCTCAAGCGGCCGGACGACTGGGACGCGCGTGGCGTGGTCGTGCGGCTGGGCGCATCCTTGGGCGCGCGTGCCGTTGTGGTGGCGGGCTGAGCGATCGGCCGCTGGGCGCTACTCGCGGCCGGGGCGGTCGTGACGAAGGACGTGCCCGACTTAGCGCTGGTCGCCGGCGTACCCGCGCGCCGGATCGGGTGGGTTGGCCGCGCCGGCGTGCCCGCGCGCCGGATCGGGTGGGTTGGCCGCGCCGACGTCCGGCTGGAGCCGGCGGGCGACGGAATGTGGCGCTGCTCGCAGACCGGCGAACTGCACCGCGAGCGGGACGGTGTGCTAACCGTCGTGTGACCACCGGGAGCGGGGGGACATGCGGTCACGTTCTCGCAAAGTCGGATCTAATCGTAATCGAGACCCGCTGCCTGGGCGTCTAGTTCGTAGTTGACGGCTGCTCGACCTGGGTCGTGGCACCGCGTGGCTGGACACCGGCACGCAGGACTCGTTGATCGAGGCGGCGCAGTTCGTGCAGGTCCTGCAGCACCGGCAGGGCATCACGATCGCGTGCCTGGAGGAGGTGGCGATGCGCCGCGGATTCATCACAGCCGAACAGGCGCTCGCGCTCGGCGACGAGATGGGCAAGTCGGGCTACGCCGGGTACCTGCGCAGTGTGGCCATCGATTTCATTGCGTCCGAGCAGCGTGTTCTCGTGGGAGGAGCGGCATCGTGACGAGCACGGTTGTGCGGCCGGACAACATGCCGATGGCCGTCGAGCCCACCGCGATCGACGGGCTGCTGCGGATCACCCCGAAGGTGGTCAGCGACGAGCGCGGCACGGTGCGCGAGTTTTTCCGAGCGAGCAGCTACGGCGCAGCCGGTGTCGGTGCCGACGGCTGGCGGCAGGTCAACCTCACCTGGACGCAGCGCGGCGCGCTCCGCGGGCTGCACGGCGAGGCGACCGACAAGCTGGTCGGCGTTGCGTTCGGCGAGGCGTTCGGCGTCTACCTGGACGCGCGGCGCGGCTCGCCGACCTTCGGTCTGGTCGTCACAGAGCGGCTGACGCCGGGCGTGCAGGTGTTCGTGCCAGCCGGAGTCTGCAACGGCTTCCAGGCGGTGTCCGACCCCGGGTGCCAGTACCTGTACTGCTTCGGCGCGGAGTGGCAGCCGGGCATGCCCGGGGTCGCCGTCAACCCGCTCGACCGCGAGCTGCGCATTGCCTGGCCGATTGCACCCGAGCCAGGGAACCCCGCGATGGTGTCGGCGAAGGACGCGTCCGCCCCGCGCTTCGCCGACCTGTGATGTCGCGGTTAGGAGCGAACAACATGCGGCTACGCGTCACCGGCGGCCTCGGCGCCAACTTCGTCCACTACACGCTCGCCACCGGCCGCAGACCAATATCACGGTGCTAGACGCGATGACCTACGCAGCCAACGAGTCGAGCCTGGACGCAGTACGCCACCGGATCCGCGTGGTCCGTGGCGACATCGCCGACGGCCCACTCGTGAACGACCTCGTCGGGCACTCGGAGCTCGTCGTCCACTTCGCCGCCGAGTCGCATAACGACAACTCGCTGCGCAATCCGTCGCCGTTCGTCCACACCAAGCTGGTCGGCACGTTCACGATCCTCGAGGCGGTACGGCGGCATGGAGGTCGCTTGCATCACGTGTCGACCGACGAGGTGTACGGCGACCTCGCGCTCGACGACCCGGCCAAGTTCACGCCTGACACGCCATACAACCCGTCGAGCCCGTACAGCTCGACCAAGGCCGGTTCGGACTTGCTGGTGCTCGCGTGGTGCCGGTCGTTCGGGCTCAGTGCGACGATCTCGAACTGTTCGAACAACTACGGCCCGTACCAGCACATCGAGAAGTTCATCCCGCGGCAGATCACCCACGTGCTCTCCGGGCGGCGGCCGAAGTTGTACGGCACAGGCGCGAACGTGCGCGACTGGATCCACGTGGACGATCACAACGCGGCGGTATGGACGATCATCGATCGCGGCCGGCCCGGCGACACGTACCTCATCGGTGCCGACGGCGAACGCAGCAACCGCGACGTGCTCCAGCTGATCCTCGAGTTGCTCGACCCCCCGGCCGACTGATCCGACCACGTCAACGACCGGCCCGGCCACGATCTGCGCTACGCGATCGATTCGACCAAGCTGCGCACCGAGCTCGGCTGGCAGCCGAAGTACCGCGACCTGCGCCGCGGCCTCGAGCAGACCATCGACTGGTACTCCGAGAACCGGGCATGGTGGCAGGACGCGAAAGACGCCGTCGAGGCCTGTTACGCCGAGACCGGACAATGAAACGCTCGGACCCGCGGTAGTTGGTCACCGGCGCGGCGGGCCAGCTCGGCCACCACGTCTCTGACCAACTGCGCGCATCCGGCGCGGACGTCGTCGCGGTGACCGCCACGGGCCTCGACATCACCGATCGCGCCGCGGTCGACGAAACAATCGCCGCATACCGCCCTGATGTCGTGCTCAACGCAGCCGCCTACACGGCGGCCGAGACGGACGAGCAGCCGGCCGATGCGGTCAACCAACATGGGCCGCGGCTGCTGGCGGAAGCAGTACGTCGCTGCGGCGGGCGGCTGCTGCACGTGTCCACCGATTACGTCTTTGACGGAACCGCGTCCCGTCCGTACGAGATCGACGATCCGGTCGGCCCGCAGGGCGCGTACGGCCAGACGAAGCTCGCCGGCGAGCGGGCCGTGCTCGGCGTGCTGCCCGATCGCGCGCACGTCGGGACGCGTTCGCGCTGACCGGCGACCCGTCGACCGCGGCCAGCTGCCCGGCCACCGCGCCCTCGGCCGCCAGCAGCGACAGCACCTGCACGAACAGCCGCCTGATCTCGGCGCGGTGCCGCCGGATGAACACCGCCACCGCCTGGTGGCTAGGCCGGGCGCCGCCGCAGATCACGATGCAGCCCACGTCATCCACGCACGCCGCGGCGATCTTCCGCGAGGACCGGATCCCCTCAGACAGCAGGACAACAGCAGGCCCACCATCATCGCCGGGTCATACGGCGCCTGCCCCTGCCGGTCGGCCCGGTACGCCCCGGCGAACCCGGACACATCCAGCTCCCCGACCGCCCCGGCCACCTGCCAGGCCAGATGACCCGGCGGCAGCCACGCCGCCATATCGGCCGGCAGCAGGCATCCCCTGACCCCGGTTAACCGGATGGAACCATCTCACCATCAAGAAATCATCATATAACAGGCCCAGCCGGGACACACGACACGCCGACCCTCCCGCAAGAATTGGCGCCAAATATCCCTGCAGTCGCGTTATAGGCTCATATGGCGCCGCACTCGGCATACGCTAAGGTCCGGCACCTCGAAGCCGGTGTGCCCACCCATCGCAAGACGCGAACGTTCGCGAACGCGGCGGGCGCCTACTGACATACGAGAGCGCAGAACGACTCGCTGGCGTGCACGCGCAACGCGGGCAACAAATCAGGGAAATCGGGGATCGGCAAATGCGTATCGCTCTTGTCGGAACACGCGGGGTACCGGCCCGCTACGGCGGTTTCGAAACCTGCGTCGAACAGGTCGGGCAGCGGCTCGTCAGGGCAGGCCATGAGGTCGTGGTCTACTGCCGCACACCGCATGATCAGCCGAGGCCGGCCGAGTACGAGGGCACCCAACTCGTGCACTTGCCGACGATGCGGAAGAAGTCGCTGGAGACGCTGAGTCACACCGCGCTGTCCACCTCGCACCTGATGCGGCACAAGGTCGACGCGGCGATCGTCTTCAACGCGGCGAACGCGGTCTTCCTACCGCTGCTGCGAGCGCGTGGCATTCCGGTCGCGACGCATGTCGATGGTCTCGAGTGGAAGCGTGCGAAGTGGCAAGGCGCCGGACGGCACTACTACCGAATGGTCGAGGCCCTGGCGGCGCGGTGGTCCGACGCGCTGATCGCCGACGCGCAGGGCATCGCGGACTATTACTACGCAGAGTTCCACGCGCCGACCGAACTTATCCCCTACGGTGCGCCAATCCTGTCCGACCGCAGCGATCGGCTCGCTGAACTCGGCCTTACGTCGCGGGGCTATCACCTCGTCGTCGCGCGCTTCGAGCCGGAGAACCACGTGGACGTGATTGTCGACGGCTACCGGCGCAGCGAGGCTGCACTGCCGCTCGTCGTGGTCGGCTCGGCACCGTACGCCGACCAGCACACCGCGCGCATTCACTCGCTTGCCGACGAGCGCGTCACGTTCCTGGGCGGGCTGTGGGACCAGGATCTGCTCGACCAACTGTACGGGAACTGCGCAACGTACTTGCACGGCCACTCGGTCGGTGGCACCAACCCGTCTTTGCTGCGGGCGATCGGTGCCGGTGCGGCGACGATTGCCTATAACGTGAACTTCAACCGGGAGGTGTTGGCCGACTCCGGCCGGTTCTTCGACTCGACGATGGACGTCGCCCGGGAGATCGAATACGCGGAGAAGGCGCCGGAACGGACCCGGGCGCGTGGCCGACGTGCGCAGGGGGTTGCGTTACGCTACGACTGGGACGACGTCGCCGCGCGCTACGGGCAGATGTGCGAGCGCTTGGCCGCGAGAGGCCCATTGCCGCGCAGGCTGCGGCCGTCCGGACGCCGGAAGGAACGGCATCGACACCTACATCCCAACGGCTCCGCGGACGGACCGGATCGACGAGCAGCAACTGGCCACCATCGCGCCGGTCCTGCCGCAACGAAAGGTGGGATGACGGCATCGATGATCGTGCTGGTGACCTCGTGCCGACCGCGCTGATCGCGCACCCGTCGGCGGACGTATACGGTTCGGACCGCCAGCTACTCGAGTCGATCGACGGGCTGCGCGACGCCGGCTGGGACGTCACGTTGTGCCTGCCGGCATCTGGATCGCTGGTTGAGCTAGTCCGTGGTTGCGACGTGCAGCGCGTGCCGTTTGCGGTGCTGTGCAAGGCTCCTGCCGCTGCTGCGCCCCGTACTCAGGACGGCGATCGACCTCGCGCGCCTGTTGCACCGGATCCGGGTGATCCGTCCTGACGTCATGTACGTCAAGACGGTGACCATTCCGCTGTGGATCATTGCCGCCCGGCTTGCGCAAGCCCGTCGTTGTGCACGTGCACGAGGCGGAAACCAACGCCGCGAAGCCGCTCCGCGCCGGCTTGAACGGCCGCTGCTGCTCGCAACACAGTCGTCGCGAACAGCAACGCGTCGGCAAAGCTGGTCACCGACGGGTTCCGGCGGCTGGCGCGCAAGGTCCGCGTCGTACCGAACGGCATGCCCGATGGCGGCGCGGCGCGTTCCGACGCAACGCTACCGGGCTAACTCGCGCTCGTCGCACGTCTGCCGCCCCGCAAAGGCATCGATGTCGCACGCAAGGCGGTTGCCCTGCTGCAGGCGCAGGATCGATCGCGAAGTGGGCTAGAGGTGTGCGGCACGGTCTTCGAGGGCGATGAGTGGTACGAGGGCGAGCTGCGTCGGCGGGTCGCGGAGCCTGATCTAGCGGGGCGCGCTGCACTTCGCAGGGTACGTCCACCCGACGACGCCGTCCTCGCCCGCACCCCCGTCGTGCTGGTGCCGTCGCGGGTAGAGCCGCTCGGCAACACCGCGGTGGAGGCGATGCTCGCGCAGCGCCCGTTGGTGGCGTCGCGCGTGCAGGGGCTCGCCGAGATCGTCGAGGACGGGCGCACCAGGCTGCTCGTCCCGCCCGGCGACCCCGCGGCACTGGTAGTGTTCGGCGACCGCGACAGCGGCGCCTACCTGCTCAAGTTCGCCTGGACGAAGATCACCCGGCACACAATGGTTAAGGGCTGGGCCTCACCCGATGACCCGGCCCTGGCCAGCTACTGGGCAGCCCGGCGGCGACACCGAACACGCCCGGTGGACCCGGCCAGGCTGCGGCTACTCCAGCATCAGCGTGGGCGCTGCCCGCTTTGCGGCGAACTGCTGCTCCACGCCGACCAGGAGCCACGCCACCCCGACGAGTGGGAGCAGTGGATCAAAGCTGTCCGCGTCGCGACCCGCCACCAGGCGATCACTCTCGGCGCGGCACCCGGGAAACCAGGCGGACCCGCCGTCTACCGTCTCACCCACACCCACTGCACGCGCCGTCACCCAGGCGGCACCAGCGGTGGACCAGCGGCACTGACCGGCACGCCTGCAGGGCTTGCTTGAGCCGGTTGCCTGGAAAGCGGGCACGGCCCGGTTCTTAGGGGGCGGCGGCGCAGCAATGCGCCGTCGCTACCCGACTGGCGTATCTGGTATTACGTGCTGGAAAGCATCGGCCTGACGGTGCAGCTGGTGTCCGCGTCGCAGGCCAAGAACCTCAAAGGACCGGCTGGATGCGATGTGGCTGGCCCGGCTGACCCAGCTCGGGCTGCTGCGGCCCAGTTTCGTCCCCCCGGCCGAGATCCGCCAGTTGCGGGATTACACCCGGCTGCGCACCGATCTGACCCGGGAGCGCGCCCGGCACTGGCAGCGGCTGGAGAAGCTGCTCGAAGACGCCATGGTCAAGATCACCTCGGTGGCGAAGGACGGGCTGAAGGCCAAGTCGGCGGTGGCCATGGTGCAGGCGCTGATCGCCGGGGAACGCGACCCGCGCACGCTCGCCGACCTGGCCAAAGGGCCGCTGCGGGGCAAGCGAGGCCAGCTCGCCGAGGCGCTGGACGGCATGTTCGACTCCCGTCACGGGGTGATCGCGCAGATGCTACTGGACCAGGTCGCGTTCCTGGATCAGCGGATCACCGCGATGGAAGACCAGGCGATCGCGGCGCTGGCCCAGGTGAAGGAGTCGTGGGGGGTAGACGCGACCGGGGAGACCGGGTCCGGCTGCGGCACCGGCCCGGACTCGCTGGTGCTGGCCGCCGCTTACCGGCTGGCCGAGATCCCCGGGGTCAGCTTGTGGCTGGCCATTGTGATCATCGCCGAGATCGGCCTGACCATGACCGCCTTCCCCACCGCCGCGCACCTGGTCTCCTGGATCGGGCTGTGCCGGTCCGCCGCCCAGTCCGGCACCCGGCACGGCAAGGGCAAGCAGAAGAAGGGCTGCGGCTGGCCCACCGGTTCCGCGACCACCAGGACATGATCCTGCAGTTCGCCACCGACCTGGCCGTCGGGTTCACCAGCAACGAGGCCGAGCGCGGGGTCCGGCCCGTCAAAGTCCAGCAGCGCACCTCCGGCGGATGCTGGCGCACCCTTCAGGGCCTCGCCGACTTCGCGGTCGTCCAGTCCTACCTGTCCACCGCCGCCAAATGGGGCATCGACGCCCCCGACGCACTCACCCAGATCTTCATCGAAGGCCCCTGGCTACCAGCCGCCATCCGGCCCGGCTGATGCTACAACGCGAGGGCCGAGGTATGAGAGGCTACCGGCGAGGACATCACGAGCAGCTAGCGCCACTCCGGCCGGACGTAATGTCGCGCCGGATAAGTTGCCGCTGGAACAGCGGGGACAATTCCGTGCGGGCCGGATCGAGCGCGCTACAACAGCGCGGAAATGGGAGCCGCGAGCCGTGCAGCACAGCACCATCAAGCAGCACCGCGCTGCTGGGCGGCACCGCACCGCGAGGTGGCTCGCCAGATCAGCGCCGTCCAGGCGCTACGGGCTGCTCGCCTATGCCGTTCGCGGTGGCGTCGGCGCGCAACGCGCGAGGAGGCGCACGCTTCTCGTGATGTCTGCGCTGAGCCTCGCGATCGGTATTACGGTGGCGGTAGGGCTCGTGACGCTCGTCTCGCGCAGCACACCGCTCCGGGCAAAGCTGGTCGGCTCGCTGCCGGTCGGTCAGGCGCAGTACCCGGTGCCCACGAACGCGATCTTCGTCGCTCCGAACGGCGACGACGCGGCGAGCGGCACGCGCACCGGCCCATTGCGCAAGGTCTCGGCCGCGATCGCCAAGGCCCGCAGCGGGGCGACCATCGTGCTGCGCGCCGGCACGTACCACGAATCGGTCACGATCCCGCCGGCCAAGGGTGGCATCACTATCCAGGCATATCCGAGCGAACGGGTCTGGTTCGACGGCTCAACGGTGGTCTCCGGCTGGACCCAGGTCGGCCGCACCTGGGTCCACAGCGGGTGGACGGCCCACTTCGATCACAGCGCATCGTTCACGCACGGTGACAACTCGGGTGGGTTCGTTAACCCGGCCTACCCGATGGCGGCCTGGCCCGACCAGGTGTTCGTCGACGGCGTGGGGCTGAAGCAGGTGCAGTCGGCCGCCCGGGTCGGCCCGGGCACGTTCTCTGTCAATTACAGCGCCCAGACCCTCACGATTGGCACGGATCCAACCGGGCACGAGGTGCGGGCAAGCGACATCGAGCGGGCCTTCTACGTGGCCGCCCACGGCGTAACACTGCGGGGCTTCGGGGTGCGGCGCTACGCGACGCCGTTGCCGCGGATGGGTGCAGTGCTGCTCTATGGCGGAGGGGACGTTGCGCAGAACGTAGTAGTCACCGACAACGCCACGCAGGGCCTGAGCTTCTCCGGAGTGGGCAACCTGGCCGACCATGTGACGGCTGCGGACAACGGCATGGTCGGCATCCACGCGAACATGGCCGACTCGTTCACGATCCAGAACTCCCTGATCGCGCACAACAACGTCGAGCACTTCAACCCCTCGCCGTCCGCGGCCGGCGTCAAGATCACAAGATCACGAGGAGTGACGATCCGAGACAGCGTCGTCAAGGACACCGTAGGCGCCAAAGGCATTTGGCTCGACGAGTCAGTCGTCGGCTTCACCCTCGCCAGCAACACGGTCACGGGCCAGCCGGTCAACGTCCTGGTGGAGCTCTCCGACACCGGGATCGTCGCGGACAACACTGTCTCGGGCGGCGTCCAGGGCATCTACCTGTTCGACACAGGCAACGTCCGGGTCTATAACAACGACGTGTCCGACAACATGGTCGGGTCGATCTTCCTGTCTCAGGATGCGCGGCGCGAGGCCAATCCGTCCGATCCCGGTCACGACCCGCGGCAGCCGATCCCCGATCCGAGCTGCCCGTGGCTCACCCGCAACGTCACGGTGGCCAACAACGTGTTCGGGCCTTACCCGCACGGCGGGCTGTTCCAGTTCTATGCCCTCGACAAGCAGACGCGCATCCCCGCGGACGCGATGAATCTGGTCATCACCGGAAACGCGTATGTCGAGCAGCCATTCAGCGAACGCCCGCGCCCGTTTCAGGACACCATCAGCGCCAGCGGGAGTCAGGTGCCCACGCTCATCGGCTGGGGCGGCGGCAACAATGTGACGGTGACTCGGTATGACTCGGTCACGGCGTTCCAGCAGGCCAAGAACGCGACCTGGACGAACACCGAGGTGGTGTCGACGGATGACCGGGCGCTGGTGCGCGACGCGTCGGACTGGAGTGCCAAACCGATTCCTGCCGACGTCGCGGCGGTCATCGGCGTCCCGGCCGGGACGCGCGTGGTCGGCACGGTCTGATCAGCTCGCGGCATCAAGCAGCTTCACCAGCCGTTGCCGGAGACGCTGTTCGGACGGCGATACCTCGCGTTCGGTGACGATCCTCGCCCAGTACTCGCCAGCCTCCTCTTCCTCGCCGCGCAACCGCATCGGCCGGACCGGACCGGGGCGCAGCGCGGTCGCGACAGCGCGCAGGTAGACGGCATCGGCGTGTGGTGGTGCGATGCCCGCATCCTCCCAGTCGATAAGCCAGGTTGTGCCACGACCGCGCCGCAGGTTCCATGGAGCCAGGTCGCGGTGGGCGCCTCGCCAGTGGTCGGGAACCCCGGCGGGCCGTGGGACCGTCGCCTCGACGAGTGTGGAGATCTCGGCGAGGGCTGCGTCGTCCAGCCGGTACCGGGGAGCATGCGGCCTGGGGCTTATCGCCTCGTAGCCCACCCATTGCCATCCGTCGGTCTCGCCCGACGCGATCAAGCGTGGCACGCGAAACCCGCGTGCGCCTCGTGACTGCGCTGCCGCGCTGATCATGCGCTCGCGCTCGAACGATTCGGACTCGCGCCGGATCCGTACCAGCATCGACTCAGCACCGGCGCACACCAGCAGGGTGAGGCTCTGCCGCGCGGCCTGCAGTCGCTCGTAGATCGCGATGCCGTCAGGCTCTCGTCCCACCGCTTCGATCCAAGCCGGCCACATAGCGGCGACAACGGGACGCGGCATCGACGAGGGCCAGGTCTCGCGCGCGCCTGGTAGGGCCCGGCCGCCCATCACCTTCGCCGATAGCCAAAGGCAGTACTGCGCGGCGAGCGGGACCGGCTTCGAAGCGGTGTAGAGGCTCATCGCGACTGCGGTAGCAGAGGGAGGTCCGGTCGGGAGGAGGACGTTGTGCCACCGTGGCGGAAACCGCACATACTGCTGGCCGAAAGGCGTGCAAGTGGCTTGCTCGGACGGCGTGCTGCCATGGTTGGCCATGCCGTAGAGTACTTCCGGTGACCGGAATGAACGCGAGGCCGCGCACTGGACGCTCCACCAACGTGGTCGTGTCACTCGGGCGCGAGCTCATCCGGGCCTACGGCATGGCAACTGCCACGCTCCGGCCGCATCCGGAGTTCCTGGTCATCGGTGCGAAGCGGGGCGGCAGCACGTCGTTCTACTACGACCTGCTGCAACACAGTCACGTCTGTCCCTTGTTCCCGCCACCGGACCACCTGCCCAAGGCCGAGCCGACCAAAGGCATTCACTTCTTCGATCAGAACTTCGACCGCGGCGAGCGCTGGTACCGCGCCCACCTCCCGTCCCGCTTCGCCCGCAGTCGGCTGATCGCGCAGGTCGGCTCACCGGTGATAACCGGCGAGGCATCGCCGTACTACCTTTTTCACCCAGCGGCCGCTGAGCGGGCTGCGCGGCTACTTCCGGACGCTAACATCATCGCAGTGCTCCGCGATCCCGTCATGCGCACATACAGCCACTGGAAGGAACGCCGCCGCAATAAGCGTGAGGACCTGGACTTCGCTGCGGCATTGGAGGCCGAGGACCGTCGGATCGGTGATGCTGAACAGCGCCTGACGGCCGATCCGGCCGCATACAGCTACGCTCATGAGCAGCAGTCCTACGCACGGCAGAGCGAGTATGCGCCCGCCCTCGAGCGGTGGTACGCGCACTTTGCCCGCGAGCACATCCTCGTGCTGGCAAGCGAGGAGTACTACGCCGACCCACAGACGGCGCTGGACCAGGCGCAGGACTTCCTCGGTCTGCCGCGGGAGCCACTATCGTCCAGTGAGGTGCGCAATGCGGCGGCGGGCGAGCAACTCGATCCAGTCATCGCCGAACGGCTCGCGCGACGGTTCGCGCCGCTGAACACGAGGCTCGTGGAACTCACCGGCCGGACGTTTCCCTGGTCGTAGCGGTGCGTGCCACGTATCGGGCCGGTCAGCAGCGGGCCGGGACGTCGCTGTGCATGTCCTCCGGACGTACCCCAGGCTGGCGCAGACTGCAGCGAGCCCGCACGGTTTGGCTCCCGGAACGCACCAGCGCGCGGGGGCGGCGCCAGCAGATCGCGGAGCGCTACGACTGGGACGACGTCGCCGCGCGCTACGGGCAGATCTGCGGGCGTTTGGCCGCGGGGGGCCGATTGGAGCGCCGGCTGCCAAGCCGTCCGGACGCCGGAACGGCATTGATACGGCGCCGGTCGCGGTGTCCGACGAACGCCGCCCCGTGCCGATGCTGCCAACGGAGCAACCTGTCGTCGAATTGACGCGCCGGGTGATTCAACTCGGAAACCGACTCAGCGCCGAAAGTGCGCCTCGCGAATCGCCGATCCGTCCGCCGTCGCTTCCCCGAGGGAGCGGGCCAGCAAGCCGTATGAGGCGTAGACGTCGAGGATGCGGGCCGTGAGCTCGCCCCGGTCCAGCGCAGGGGCGGGGCCGTCATCGACAGCGTCACGCGCATCGGCAAAGCCGTCGTGGCACAACAGGATCGAGCCGGCGCTCGCGGTCTCGCGAACGCGGGCCAACCGAGCCTCCTGCGTGATCGGTTTCCAGTCCCAGCTACTGGGTCCCCAGAGCACCGGTGTCAGACCGGCCCACTGGATCGCCAGTGACGTCGAGAGTGTCTGAGCACCGTACGGTGGGCGCATCCAACGCACCCGTTGCCCGGTGAGGTCCTCCAACTCGGCACGACCGTCAGCGCACCGGCGGCGCACTTCTGCCGCCGGGAACGACGTGAGCCGACGGTGGTCGACGCCGTGCAGTGCTATTTCGTGGCCGGCTGCGACGACTTCCCGGAGTAGCCCCGGGTAGCGGCGGGCCCGGCTCACGAGGACGAAGAACGTGGCGCGTGCGGCATGGCTGGCTAGCGCCGTCAGTACACGGTCGGTTCCGCCTGGTTCCGGCCCGTCGTCGTATGTCACCACGGCGGTCCTCTGGCCGGTGCGCACGGCCACCACCGAGCCGACCGGCCCGAGCGCGCGCCTGGCCCGTCTCTTCAGCCCTGCGGCCCGTGGCCGGGCCGGATCCGACACCCGATCAACCTCCTAGGGCACGCTGCGCGCGTACTCGTCGAAGCGCGTGCCACGCGCGCCGGAGAGCATACCCTGGCCCCGGCGGACCGTCCGTAGCCCCCGGGCCTCGTGGCGGTCCGACCCGACTAGCCGACCCACCGCGTATCGGAGGGTGCCACCGGCGATGCGCGCCAGCCCGCGCAGCGCGTAACGGACCCGCGAGACGCAGCGCTCCGCCACGTTCTCGGCGAGGTACAAATCGGCGAGCGCGGTGCAGTTACCGACGCGCCACGCGCGCTGCAGCACCCACTGCCGGGTCGCCCGCTTAGCAGGCACGTAGTCGTCGGCGACCGATTCGTCGCACCAGACGATGCGCCCGCCCCGTCGCACGAGCAGCCGGCTGAACAGGGTGTCCTCGCCGCCGCTGAGCCCCAACCGAGGATCGAAGCGCACCCCGAGAGCTCGCACCTGGCGCAGGTCGAGCAGCAGGTTTCCTGCGCCCGCGACGGCGATTTCTGCCCCTGTTGGACGCCGCGGGCGCGCAAAGAAGCCCCCTGCCACCACCCACGGGTCGGCGTCGGCTGGCACGTTGAAGAACACCCTTCCCATCACCGCAGTAGGGCGCGTCGAGAGCCAGGTGTCGACCAGCGCGGTGAGCCAGCCAGGCCGTGGTGTCTCATCGTCATCGATGAAGGCCAGGAGGTCGGCGTCGCTGGCCTCGTCGAGCGCGCGGTTACGGCCCGCACTGATTCCCGGCACAGGTTCATGCACGTACTTCACACGGTCGTCCGCAAGGCTGGCCACTGCTGGCCGTGCGCTGCCGGCGGGGTCGTTGTCCACAACGAGCACCCGCGCGGAAACGCCACGGCAGTCCGCGTTGAGGATGCTGACCTGCGCGAGAATCACCGACAGGCCGGCGCACAACTGATCGGCTCGCCGGTAGGTGAGCACCCCGACGACAAGAGTGAGCACTGGCATCCCTTCGACGACCTGACATACTGCTGCACTGCGCAGGTTCACGAACGAGCGGAGGGATCGGGTGTGCGTAGTCCGCTGATCTTCATCCACTCGTCGGACGAACTCTACGGTGCCGACCGGATGCTGCTCGAATCGATCGGGGCATTGCCCGCCGGCCGGGACCGCGACGTCGAGGTATGGCTGCCGACGGACCTGCCGCACGTCGCACGGCCGCTCTGCGCGGAACTGGCGCGACGCGGCGTGGTCGTTCGGCACATCGACCTACCGATCGTCCGGCGGGCGTACCGGACACCGCTCGGCCTGCTGCGATTGCTCGGGCGGGTCGTCACGGTCGCAGCCGCCTTGCGTGCGGTGGCCCCCAGCGCTGTCTACTGCGCGACTAGCGCCGCCTTTCCCGCCGCAGCCGCCGCACGGATCCTCACCAGGGCCCGGGTGATCGGGCACGTGCAGGAAATCTGGTCTCGATCCGACCGGATCGCGCTGGGTTTGCCGACGCGCGCCTGTCATCGTCTGCTCGCGATCTCCGAACCCGTCGCCGCTGCGCTGCCGGCCGCGGTGCGCCGTCACGCGCTGGTCGTGCCGAACGCGACGCCGGAGCCGGACCGGTGGACGCCGCTTGACGGCCACGCCGGTCCGCTGCGGTTTGTCGTGGCCAGCCGATGGAACGGCTGGAAGGGTCACCGCACGCTGCTTGAGGCGTGGGATCTCCTCGAGCCTCCGGGTCAACTCGTCGTGCTCGGCGGCCCGCCGCCCATCGGCGAATCCGTCGACGTCCCCGCGCTGGTCTCGCGGCTGCGGCGGCGTGAGTCGGTGACCGTGGTGGGTGAGGTGCCCGACCCGGCGCGATACGTCGACCAGGCGGACGTCGTCCTCGTCCCCTCGGATCGTGCCGAGCCGTTCGGCCTCGTCGCGATCGAGGCCTTTGCGCGCGGCCGCCCGGTGGTGGCCAGCGCGGGCGGTGGCCTCGTCGATATCGTCACCGACGGGCAGGACGGCTGGCTGTTCGAACCCTGCGACGTGGCCGGCCTGGCGGCGGTCCTCCAGCGGTTGACCCGTGCGGACGTGAAGGCGGCAGGGGCGCGTGCCAGGCGCACCTACGAGCAGCGGTTCACCCTCGAGCGCTTCGCACACCGTTGGTGCGCCGCGACCGAGTTGTGCTGAGCGCAATCGTCAACCCCAATCTCGCGAAGCCGACAACTGCTCGCGCTACGCGTCGATCGGCGGCAGACAGGTCGGGCCGGGGCTGGCGTTCACGCGGACTTAATCATTGGGTTGGACGAGCCAGGAGTCGAAAGTTCGTTTAACACAATCGGGGGGGATTGATACCGTGACCTCAGTCGCAAACTATAATACGGAAACGCTATATATAGTATGCGCAACTCACCAGCACGGAACGTAAACCTCATCACGTAGCCGCGCGTCTCTGCTATGGGCCGGGTGAGCATCGCCCGCGTAGGGGAGGGAGCGAGGTGTCAAGTCATACCAAGACGCGTGCGGGCGGGCGGCAGGTCCAGCTCGCCGCTGCTGCATTGCTCTGCGCGACGGTGCTGGCCGGCT
>ODAK010003890.1_pt1 | contig 15403 bp, 14 predicted proteins | sample 1539591 | NCBI WGS metagenome assembly ODAK01 (sample SAMEA3539303, study PRJEB22396) | soil metagenome | biome: tundra; feature: field; material: soil | place: USA | collected 2010-05 | depth 0.15 m | reverse complement strand
CAAACGCGAAGACGTCGCTCCGTCCATCGACCTCCGCCCCCGCCTACGGCCCGGCCGGCTCCGACGAGCGACCCGAGCGTGACGAGCGTGACGAGCGACCTGAGCGCGCGGCCGCGGTCGCGGCCATGCCACTCCCGGGCGATCCCGATGCCCGGATGACCCCGGCCGTGCGCCGCCTCCTGCGCGAGCACGACCTCACGGCGGCCATGATCGTGGGCACCGGCGGCGGTGGTCGGATCACCCGTGACGACGTGTCGAACTACGTCGAGACCCAGCGGACCAGTACGCCGGTCGGTGGCCAGATCGTCGGCGGAGCTGCGGCCGGAGCCGCTGCCGCCGGATCAAACGGAGGAACAGCAGCGGCCGGCGGGACAGCGCCGGCCAGCGGCGGGGCAGGTGCCCCGTCTCGCCCGACGCCCCAGGCGGCAGCCAGCGGAGCACCGGCCCCCAGAGCGGCCGCGACTCCCAGCCACCCGATCAGCTTCCCGGCCGGAGCCGATGAAGTGCTCCTGCCGATGACCCAGATGCGCAAGGGCATCGCCGCCCAGATGACCCGGGCCCTGGCGATCCCGCACGCCTACGTCCAGATGGAAGTCGATGCCGGCAACCTGGTCCACCTGCGCGAGTCCCTCAAGCGTGACTACCAGGGCAACGAGGGGATCTCGCTCAGTTTCGTCCCCTTCGTGGTCAAGGCGGCGGTCGAGGCCCTCAAGCGCCATGGCGCCTTCAACGCCAACTGGACCGACGCCGGGCTGCTGGCCAAGCGTCGGATCAACGTGGGCGTGGCGGTGGCGGTCGACGACGGCCTGATCGTGCCGGTGATCCGCGATGCCGACCAGCTCTCGATCCATGGCCTGAACCAGGCGATCGCCGATGTCGCCGGCCGCGCCCGGGCGAACAAGCTGCGCCTCGACGATTTCGGGGGCGGCACGTTCACGATCGACAACACCGGCTGGCTCGGCTCGAACCTGACGATGCCGATCATCAATGCCCCCGAGGTCGGGATCCTGACCATGGAGGCGATCACCAAGCGGCCGGTCGTGCTCGAAACCGCGGCCGGCGATGTCCTCGCGATCCGGCCGGTAATGAACATGGTCCTGGGCCTCGACCACCGGGCCAACGATGGGGCCGGTGGCGCCGCCCTGCTGCGCGATATCAAGACCTGGATCGAGGGCGTCGGGACCCGACACGGCGATCTACTAGGCAGCTGCAGGTCCTGGGGTGACCAGCGCCTTGGCCGGTGCCAGGTACTGGGCCGGCGCGGCCAGGGCCGGCGCGATCAGGGCTGAGCGCGAGCTGGCCTGCTCGGCGCGCGACCTCGGGGCCTGCTCGGCGCGCGACCTCGAGGCGGGACTGCGCGCCACCTTCGGCGCTTAGCCCTACACTCCGGGCCATGGGTCGTCCGCTTCCGATCTTCGAACCTGGCAACGGCCACCACGCGGCCATGGCCAACCTGTCGATCGCACTCGGCGGTGGAGCGGCAATGGGCGTTGATCCGGGATCCGGCGGGGCGAACCCGGGCGGCGGCGCAAACCCGGCCAACGGCTCGCGCCCGCTCCGTCGCCACCCCGACTGGGTCAAGGCGCGGATCCCCTCGGGCGAGAACTACCACGATCTCAAGGCACTCCTGCGGGGCCTCTCCCTGAACACGGTCTGCGAAGAGGCCCGCTGTCCGAACATCGGGGAGTGCTGGGAAGAGCGCACCGCAACGATCATGATCCTGGGCGACACGTGCACCCGGGCGTGCGGGTTCTGCGCCGTGAAGACCGGCCGGCCGACCTGGTTCGACGACGACGAGCCGCGCCGGGTGGCCGAGGCGATTGCGCCGCTGGGCCTGGAGCACGTCGTCGTGACCAGCGTGGCCCGCGATGACCTGCCCGACGGCGGGGCCGGGATCTTCGCCGAGACGATCCGGCGGCTGCGGGCGAGCTCGCCGGGCATGGGCGTCGAAGTCCTGATCCCCGACTTCAACGGCACAGACGGGCCGCTCCGGACGGTGATGGCTGCTCGGCCGGACATCCTCAACCACAACCTCGAGACGGTCGAGCGGCTCCAGCAGCCGGTCCGCAGGCGGGCCCGCTACGACCGCAGCCTGGGGGTTCTCGAGCGGGCCCGGGCGTTCGCCCTCTCTGACGGCTGGACCGTCCACACGAAATCGAGCCTGATGGTCGGCCTGGGCGAGAGCCGACCCGAGTTGAGCCAGGCGTTCCGCGACCTGCGGGCGGTCGACTGCGACATCCTCACGATCGGGCAGTACCTGCGACCGTCTGCGGACCACCTCGAGCTCGTCCGCTACTACCACCCCGACGAGTTTGCCGAGATGAAGGCCGAGGCGCTCGAGCTCGGGTTCCGCCATGTCGAGTCGGGGCCCCTCGTCCGTTCGAGCTACCACGCCCGCGACCAGGTCCCCGGCGCCGAGCTGCGCCGCCTGCGGCGCCGGGCGACGATCGACAGCGCCGGCCGGATCGTGCCGGGCGACGCGAGCCTGCCCGACGCGCTGGCCGGCTGAACCGGAGCGGGCTGCGCGACGAACCAATCGACGTGAACACGTCCCGTCCGGAGCCGAACCGCGAAGTCGCCGTCGCGTTCGATGTCGCCCCGCTCGGGCGGCGACGCCGACGGGTTGACCCCGGGCTGGTCGTGGTGGCACTGGCAGGGGTGCTCGTCGTTGCGGCGCTCGTCCGGCCGTGGGACCCGGGCCATTCGGCACCGTTGGCCGCGTCGGCGGCCAGTCCGACAGCCAGCGGGCTGGCCGCGTTGCCCAGCTCGTCGGGGAGCACGTTGCCCAGCCCGTCGGGGAGCGCATCGCCCGGTGACGCGAATCCCGCGGATCAGACCCGGCTTGCCCTGGTGATCCACGATCTGGCCGACTACTCGGGGAGCTGGGGCGTAGGCGCTGGCGCGCGTTCGGGAGCGGTGGATCTCCCGGCGATCCTGCCGCCCTGGGCGTGGATCAGCCCGCTTGGCAGCTGGTCGGCGTGGGTCGGGGTCCAGCCGTCGATGGCGCGCACGTCCCCCACGGCTTCGACCGATCTGGCTGGCCTCAAGGCGACCGAGCTGTGCACCGGGCTGCCGGGCTTGCCGGCCGGCGCCCAGGTCGTGGCAATCACCGCGCCAGCGGGTCCGCTGGCCGACTTCCATGTCGCCGGCTGGCGTGATGCCGGCTGGCGGGACGACCCGAGCGGGATCACCCCGGTGCCGGGCCTGCGCCAGATCACGCCGTATGCGACCGGCGACATCACCTACCTGCAGCTGGCCAACGGCCAGGCCTGGCCCGACGGCCGCTACGAGTTCCAGATCGGCGGCGCGGCCACGGCGACGACCCTGACGGTCTGCCTCGGGCGGCCCTGACGGTGAAGGCCGGCCGCTGACGCCCGGGACCAGGTGGCAGGTGCCGAGAATCAAACAGCGTGGCTGAATCGCGTCCGGGATCGGATCCCCAGGGGGCGGTCGCCTTCGAGGTGATCGCGCTCGGGCGGCGCCGTCGGCGGCTGGACCCAGGGCTCATCCTCGTCAGCCTGGCGGCGATCCTGGTGGTGGCTGCGCTGACTCGACCCTGGGCGATCGGCGGCTCGCCCTCCTTCGCGCCGGTCGCCAGTGCGTCGGCCAGCCTGCCGGGACGCGTCGCCGCTGCCTCACCGACCTTCAAGCCCGACACGTCGCCGGCGCCCACGCTGGACCCGACTCCCCTCGACCCCACCCGACTCGCGACCGTGATCCAGATGCTCGCGGGCTACTCCGGAAGCTGGGGCGTCGGTGCCGCTGCCGCACCGACCACGCCGAGCAGTTCTAACGCGGCAGCGTCCGACTGGTCGGCCTGGGTAGCGGTCCGTCCGAACGCGCCCGGTGCGGTCGTGTCGACCAATCTGTGCACTGGGCTACCCAGCCTGCCGTCGGGCGCCGAGGTGATCGCGATCACCGCCCCATCCGGCCCGCTGGCCGACCTTGGGATCGGAGGCTGGCGTCTGCATGGCGGGGGCGGTGATCCGCCGGACGTCGAACGGCTCGCCGGCCTGCGCCAGATCAGGCCAGACCAGGGCGGCGACATCAGCTATCTCGAGCGGCTTGACGGCCAACCCTGGACGGACGGTCGATACGAGTTCCTGATCGGCGAGGCGGCCGGCGCGACGACCCTGAAGGTGTGCCTCGGCCGGCCCTGACGGTGCCGGCCGGCCCTTGGCGACTGGGCTATGCTCAGCACATGGTGACCATCTCGCGCAAGACGGCCCTGGCAGAACTCCATTGCCACCTTGGTGGCGCCGTCACCCCATCGATCATGTGGGGAATCGCCCACGCCCAGGGCATCAAGCTCCCGACGAAGGACTACTGGGAATTCCGGGACATGATCACCGTGTCGAACCGGCGCAGCCGCAGCTTCGACGGCTATCTCCAGCTGTTCCACTGGACCGAGCTGATCCAGTCATCGCCGCTGGCGGTGGAACGCTCGGTCTACGAGGTCATCGGCGGTGCCTACCGCAAGAACAACATCACCACGACCGAGCTGCGCTTCAACCCGATGAAGCGCAACCGGGGTGGTGAGCAGGACCTTGACCACATCATCGCGGCCGCCGTGCGCGGGATGGACCGGGCGTCGCTCGAATACCCGGTCAAGCCCGGGCTGCTCTTCTGCCTCGATCGGGCGTTTCCCTACGAACTCAACGAGATCCTCGTCGAGAAGGCGATCGTGTGGCACGGTCGGGGCGTCGTCGGGGTGGACATCGCCGGCCCCGAGAGCTCCACGTTCCGGGTCGCCGACTACCGGCGCATCTTCCGCCGGGCGCGCCAGTACGGCCTGGGACTTACCGTCCACACGGGCGAATCCGGGCCGATCGAGGAGATCGCCCGAGTGGTCGAGCTGCTCGAGCCCGACCGGATCGGCCATGGCGTGAAGGCGGCCTACGACCCGCGGACGATGGAGATGCTGCGCGACCGGGGAATCGTCCTGGAGATCTGCCCGACCTCGAACCTCAACACCGGGGTCGTCTCCAGCTGGGAGGAGTTCCGCTGGATCTTCGACCAGTTCCGCCGGAACGAGGTCCGCTTCTCGATCAACACCGATGGCCCCGAATTGCTCAAGACCTACATCCGGGACGAGCTCCAGACCCTCGGCCGGCTGGGAATCCTGTCGCCCGAGGACCAGCGCCAGGCGATCGCGACGGCCCTCGCGGCCTCGTTCGTGCCGAACGTCACCGACGTGATCCCGTCGGTTCTCGAGCCCGCCCGGCGGGTCGAGGTCGAGCGCGAGGAAGCCTGACCAGTCGGGTCGGCCCGGGCATCCACACAACCGCTCAGGCCTGGCGGGCGGTGATCCGGTAGGTGCAGCAGCGGTCGCCGGCGGCGATGTGCGTCTCGCGCACGACATCGGCATCGAGGACGTCGCGGAACAGCTCCAGCTCGGCCTGGCAGGCGGCCGGGTCCTCGGCGGCCACGTGGAAGATGGCGCAGTTGTGCTCGCGCAACCGGATCGTACCGTCGGTCGACAGCTCCGCGGTGGACAGGTAACCCTGCTCGTCCTGGATGACCGCCAGCTCGCGGACGCGCTCCAGGAAGGGGCCCTGGCCACCGACGCTCTCATCGAGCCGCCGCCGGATCCGGTCCGCTGTCTGGGCCCGGCGCGTCTCGAACACCCGATCCACCAGCTCGCGCCCGCCGATGGTCTCGATCGCCGCGATCAGGCCGGCAGCCAGGCCGTCGTAGTTCGTGGGGAAGAGCTGTTGTGCGCTCGCCGTAACGTCGTACAGGTGGCGTGGGCGGCCGACGCCGTGGCGCTCCGTCCGGCGCGAGACGAGCCCGTCGGTCTCGAGGACCCGAAGCTGCTGGAGGACGCCGGTCCGGCTCGCCCCGACGAGCGCGGCGAGCTGGTCGGGCGAGCTCGGCCCGGCTGTCCGGAGGGCCAGGACAAGCTCGCGCCGAACCGTCGGGGCATGGCCGTTGAGCTGGCCGGTCCCGGGATCGCCGGCATGGCCATTCGGTGCGCTCGAGCCATTCATGTGCGGCGATGCTGGTATGGGGCCGACCATCGGGATGAGGCTAGCAGAGGGTCGCCGGACCTGCTGTGAGACCGTTGCGGACCGCCCGGTGTACCCTCCGGGCGTGGATTTCGACCTCTCTCCGGAGCACGTCCTGCTGCGGGACACGATTCGCGAGTTCATGCTCGCCGAGGTCGCACCCCAGATCGATGAGCACGAACGCGCGCGCCGCTTTCCGCGGCCGATCGTGGATCGGCTGGGGGCGATGGGCTGGCTGGGAATCCCGTTTCCAGAGGCTGAAGGTGGGGCGGGCCTGGACACCCTGGCCTATGCGCTCGCGGTGGAAGAGATCGGTCGCGTGTGGGGCTCACTCGGACTGATCGTCGCCGCTCACACCAGCCTCGGTTGTGGCCCGCTCCACGCGTCCGGCACGCCTGAGCAGAAAGCGCGTTACCTCGTGCCGATGGCGGAGGGCCGGGTGATCGGTGCCTACGGTCTGACCGAGCCGGAAGCGGGCTCGGACTCGGGCGGCACCCGGACGACGGCACGCTTCGAGGACGGCCCGGACGGCGGCTCGTGGGTGATCGACGGGGGCAAGCGATTCATCACCAATGCCGGTCAGGCCGGGACCTATATCGTCACCGCTCGAACCGGCACCCGGACCGCCCGGGCGGGCGCCGCAGCGGATGACGCCGCCGCCGAGATCAGCGCGTTCATCGTGCCCGCCGACACGCCCGGCTTCAGCGTCGGCCGGCTCGAGGAGAAGATGGGCCTGCATGCCTCGGCGACCGGCGAGCTCATCTTCGAGAATGCCCGGCTGCCCGCGGCCAACCTGCTCGGCGAGCAGGGTGGTGGCTTCCGGATCGCGCTCAAGACGCTCGACGGCGGCCGGATCAGCATCGGTGCCCTGGCCGTCGGACTGGCCCAGGCGGCCCTCGACGCGGCCATCCCGTATGCGCGGACCCGCCGCCAGTTCGGCCGGCCGATCGGCACGTTCCAGGGCGTCGCCTTCCTGATCGCCGACATGGCCACCGAGATCGAGGCGGCTCGCCAGATGGTCTGGCGCGCGGCCTGGCTGAAGGACCAGGGCCGCGACTACGGCCTGGCCGCGGCTCAGGCCAAGCTGTTCGCCTCGGAGGTCAGCGCCCGGGCCACGAATGCCGCGATCCAGGTCCACGGCGGCTATGGCTACATCGAGGAATACAAGGTCGAGCGCTACCTGCGCGACGCGAAGCTGACCGAGATCGGGGAGGGGACCAGCCAGATCCAGCGGCTGGTGATCGCCCGGCGGATCCTCGACCTGCGGGTGGTCTAGGGCCGGTTTCTACGGGTTCCCGCCGCCTCCGCCATCGCTGCCGTTGCCGCCGTCACCGGCGGCCGTAGTCAGCACCGCGCGCAGCTTGTCCTTGAACTGGGTAGCCCAGGGTCCCTGGCCCGCTGCGACGTACGGCGACGGGTCGACCGACTCGTAGGTGAGCGGATCCGTGACGAAGCTCTGGGCGCATTGCGAGACCGTGCTCGACAACCGGGTCCAGGTTGGCGCATCGGCAAAGACGTAGATGTGGATCCGGACGGGCGCCAGCTGGTCGAGCCCCGACGCGCTGAAGCCGATGGCCGTCGAGACGAGCGTTGGATCCTTGCAGCCGGCGTCACCGGCCACCTGGTCGGTTACGACGATGCCGGCATCGGCCAGCTGCGAGACGATCGTCGGGAAGTTGGCCGGGCTGGGCGACGGCAGGTTCGAGAGGCGCGCTCCGCAGGCTGCCAGGAGCAGCGCGAGGAGGCCGAGGGTGATCCGGGACATGGCCCGAGGCTACCACCGGATTGGCTGCCTCGCCGTGCGAGCGCCGGCCGGACCGCCGTATCGTAGGATTGGGGTGCCCAGGCGCTGTTGACGGGCTGGCCGTCGAGCCCATTTGCCGCGTCTACATTGAGGAACCCGTGCCCGAAGTCCGACCGTTTCGCGCCCTCCGTTACGAGTCGGAGATCATTGCTGATCTCGCGGCGGTGGTCAGCCCGCCGTACGACGTGATCAGCCCCACCGCGGCGGCCGCCCTCCTGGCCCGCCACCCGAAGAACGCAGTCCGGCTCGACCTGCCCGTCGGCGAGCAGGGCGACGGGCCCGATGACCGCTATCGGCGGGCCGCCCGGACCTTCGCCGCGTGGCGATCCGACGGCACGTTCCACAAGGACCCCCGGCCGTCGCTGTACGTCTATGAGCAGGCCTACCGGCTGCCGGGCTCGCCAATCGAGCGCGTTCAGCGGGGCTTCTTCGGCCGGCTCCGGCTCGAGCCCTTCGGGCCTGGGTCAGGGGTCCTGCCCCACGAACGGACGATGCCTGCGCCCAGGGAGGATCGCTACAAGCTGCTCCGGGCGACCGGGGTGAACACGAGTCCGGTCGTCGGCCTGTACGCCGATCCGGCCGGCCAGTCGGGCCGGATCCTGGCTGAGGTCGCGCGGACCACCCCGATTGCCGACATCACCGACGACGAAGGGGTCCGCCACCGGATGTGGGCCCTGCCCGCCGAGGGGTCCGAGGCAAGTCAGGTGGCGTCCTTGATCGCTGCCGCTGGGGCGGGCCCGATCACGATCGCCGATGGCCATCACCGCTACGAAACGGCCCTGCGCTACCGCGACGAACGCCGGATGAGCCGCTCGTGCGAGGAGGACCCGGCCTTCGACTACATCCTCATGCTCTTCCTGGAGGCGGCCAGCCAGCTGACCGTCCTGCCGGCCCACCGGGTCGTGGGCGGCCTGGGCGAGGACGGCGTGGCCGCGCTTCGGCGTGGGCTGGGCGACCTGTTCGACGAAGCGCCGGTCGAGGATCCGGCTGCCCTGATCGCCGACTTCGGAGCGGGCCAGCCGGCGCGCGGCGGTCGGGGCCGTTTCGGCCTGTGGACGCGCGCGGGGGGAGCGATCCTGACCGCCCGCCGGGCCGCCTTCGAGCCGCTCCTGCCGGCGGGCGGGGAAGCCCTGCGCCAGCTCGACGTCACCCTCCTGCAGGTGGTCCTCGAGCGGCTGGCCGGGATCGACCAGGCGGCGCTGGCCGCCGGCCGGGTCGCCTACACGAATTCGGCCGATGAGGCGGTTGGCTGGGTGAACGGAGGGGCGGACGGCGCCGATGTCGCCTTCCTGCTCGAACCGACCCCGGTTGCCTCGATCGTCGAGGTTGCCCGCGAGGGCGATCTCATGCCCTCCAAGTCGACCTACTTCTACCCGAAGCCACTGACTGGCCTCGTGCTCAATCCCCACGAGTGGTGAGACGATGACCGAGCCTTCCGGCGGCGTCCGGCCGACGCCGGCCGCAGTACCCACCCGACCGGTCCGCAAGGACGAGATCGAGCTGAGCGACCGGGGCATCTACATCGAGTCGTGGCTGCCCGAACGGCGCTCGCGCCGGCGGCCGCTCCTGTTCGTGCATGGCGAGCTCGCTGGATCGTGGGTCTGGGAGCACTACCTGCAGTACTTCGCGGCGCGTGGCTGGGAAGGTCACGCGCTCAACCTGCGCAACCATTTCTGGTCGCAGACCGCCGACCCGACCACCCTGTCGTTTGATACCTACACCGAGGATGTCCTGGAGGCCATCGAGCGGCTCGGCTCTTCCGTCGTGGTGGTCGGCCACGGCATGGGTGGCCTGCTCGCCCTCAAGGCCGTCGAGCGGCGACCTGTCGGTGGACTGATCCTGCTCTCGTCCGAGCTGCCCAAGGAGCTCCGGGAACCCGCCCACGCCCACGAGCTGCGTGAGATCCCCGAGGTCTACGGTCGGGACGTCCTCGGCTGGGAGACCCTGCCCGAGCGCCTCCAGCGCGACCACAGCGACCTGGCCCTTGCCGACATCCTCCGGATCCAGCACCTCCTTGGCCAGAAACCCCACGAGTCCGGCGCGGCGCGGCGGCAGATGATCGCGGGCGTGCCGATCGAGCGAGCTCGTCTGGCCGGCATCCCGACCCTGGTGATCGGGGCGGGCCTCGACCGCTACGTTCCGGAGGCCGCCAGCGAGCGCCTGGCCGAGTGGCTGATGGCCGACTACGAGCCGTTCGCCGCCCATTCCCACTTCGGCCTGGTCCTGGGCGACGCGAGCCACCTCCAGGTCGCCGACGCGGTTCGTGCCTTCCTCGAGACGAACCACCTGTAGTCGCTCGCTGGTATCATTCCGGCCGGTCCGGCGCTCGACGCCACGGCCGACCTGCCGCATTCGTCTAGAGGCCCAGGACACCGCCCTCTCAAGGCGGAGATCACCGGTTCGAATCCGGTATGCGGTACCAGCGACTCACCGGCTGGGGCTGGGAGATCACCAGGGAGACCCAGTGGCCCAACCTTCCCCGCGCCGCCTGATCATCCTGGCCGAAGGCCATTTCGGGCCGCATGGCGGCAAGACCGCGATGGGCGTGATCCGCTACGGCCAGGATCCGATCAGCGCGGTGATCGATTCGACCAACGCCGGCCGGAACGTGCGCGAGTGGTTCGGCGACCGACCGCGCTTCGACATTCCGATCGTGGCGTCACTCGCCGATGCGCTGGCCAGCGGCCCGCTGCGCGGCTCGCCCACCGCTCTCCTGATCGGGATCGCCCCGACCGGGGGCAAGCTGCCCGCCCTGTGGCGGCGGGTGATCCTCGACTCGATCGCGGCCGGCCTGGACGTCCTGTCCGGCTTGCACACGCTCATCGGCGACGACCCGGAGTTCGCCGCGGCCGCCAACACAGCAGGCGTGGAGGTCGTCGACTATCGCCGCTCGCCGAGCCGCGAGGAGACGGCCGTCGGTCGCGCCCACGCCCCCGGCAAGCACGTGATCCTGACCGTCGGGACGGACTGTGCGATCGGCAAGATGAGCGTGGCCCTCGAGCTTCGGCGGGCCGCCCTCGAAGCGGGCCTGGCGGCCGTCTTCGTGCCCACCGGCCAGACCGGGATGATGATCGATGGCTGGGGCGTCGCGGTCGACCGGGTCATCAGCGACTTCAGCAACGGGACCTGCGAATGGCTCGTCGAGCAGGCCGAGGCCAAGGGCGACTGGATCATCGTCGAAGGCCAGGGCTCGCTCGATCATCCTGCCTACAGCTCGGTCACCCTGGCCCTGATCCACGGCAGCACGCCGCAGGCGATGGTGATGGTCCACAAGCCGGGCCTGGCCGAGCACGACTGGGATCACGTCGAGGGCCGGACCTTCCCACTCCAGCCGCTGACCGACTTCGTCCGGCTCCATGAGCAGGTTGCCGGCATCGTGGCTCCCTCGAAGGTCGTGGCCATCGCCCTCAACACGTCGCTCTTCCCGGACGAGACGGCGGCCCGCCGGGTGATCGCCGAGACCGTCGCCGCGACCGGCCTGCCCGCCGACGATCCGGTCCGCTTCGGCCCAGGGCCCCTGTGGGCGGCGATCCAGGCGGGGGTGGAGGCTCTCGACCAGCCGGCGGCCGAGCGATGAGCCTGCTGCTCAGCAGCGAGATCATCCGCCTGCCGTATCGCGAGCCGTTCCGGATCGCCCGCGCCCATGGCGGCGATGGCATGAGCTCGGTGATCGTCGAGCTGCGCAACGAGGGCTGGCCGGATCTGGTGGGCTACGGCGAGGGGTACCCGGACGCCTACTACGGCGAGACGCTCGAGACGATCGGCGTCGTCCTGCCACTCCTGCTCGCGACGATCGCGCCGGACGACCTCGAGGTGGACGCGACAAACGGGGCGGCCAGGCTGGAGCAGATCGGCGATCGGTTCGACGCCACGATCGCCCACCATGGCGCTGCGAAATGCGCCCTCGACACGGCCATCCACGATCTCGTCGGCAAGCGCCTCGGACTAGCGCTTCATCGGTTGCTCGGCCTGTCCCCGGCGATCGGGCCGACCGACTTCACGATCGGGCTTGACGATCCCGAGGTCGTCGCTGCCCGGGCTGCCCGGGCAGCCCGGTTCCCCGCCCTGAAGATCAAGGTCGGCGGCCCGTCCGACCTCGAGACCCTGGAGGCCGTCAGGCGTGTCTTCGGTGGTCCAATCCGGGTCGACGCCAACACGGCCTGGACGCCAGAGCAGGGGGCCCGGCTGATCCCGGACCTGGTCAGGCTGGGGGTGGAGCTGATCGAGCAGCCGTTTCCCGCCCATCGGCTCGACCAGCTGCGCTGGCTCCAGGAACGCTCCGAGCTGCCGCTCGTCGCCGACGAGAGCGCAGTCACGATCCGAGACCTCGAGGGGCTCGTGGGGGTCGTGGACGGGGTGAACGTGAAGCTGGCGAAATGCGGCGGGCCAGGACCGGCCCGGCGGATGCTCAGCCGTGCTCGCGAGCTCGGCTTTCGGACGTTCCTCGGCTGCATGGAGGAGACGTCGCTCGGGATTGCCGCCTCGGCCCACGTTGCCGCCCTGGCCGACTGGATCGACCTCGACGGCTGTCTGCTGATCTCGGGCGACCCCTTCGAAGGCCTGGATCTCGGGCCAGATTGCCGCTGGCAGCTGACCGCTGCGCCTGGCCTGGGAATCCACCGTCGGGCGAGCTGAGTCGGGGGCGCCCCGTGGACAACTTGGTGGACGAGATCGTGGACAAACCCCCTGCCCGCGATCCGGGCCAGCATCTATGATGGTCCGAACGGGCTGAGACACCCTGGGAGGGGGCTCTTGGCACCCCGATTGCACGCGGCCAGACCGCCCGCTCCCGCGGTCGAGCGCGCCCTGCAGACGCGAGAGGAGGAGGGGAACTCATTGGCTGATATGCGCACGCCCGCCGCGGTGACCTCGTCCCCGGAGGCGATCGATTTCGTGCGTTTCTGCTACCGCCGACGCCGGGTCGGCTGGCCGGAGCTGTACGACGAGATGTGCGCCGTTGCGAGCCGCGGGCTCTACCATGGCTGGGGCTTGGCTGAACTCTCCGAGCACGGGATCGGGTTCTCCCTCTTCGAGACACCCGAGCTGGCCCGAGTCGCAGCGGACGTTGCCCGGGAGGAGTCCGAACGTCGTCCCGGTGCCACGATCCCGGTACCAGTGGCGACCCACTGACCGGGCTCCGGCTCACTTACGGCACGGCCCCTGTCGCAGCGACGGGGGTCGTTCGATTCTCGAGCCGGCTGCGCTGCGCGGCCTGCGCTGGGCCCGCGCCAGGATCGTGGCGTCGAGCCATCAGGGGCCCGCGCCAGGTCCGTGGCGTCGAGCCGTCTCGCCTTGGCGGCCCGTGTCGAGTGGTGCTCACAGAACGACAAACAGCACGTTTCGCAGCGCCGACTCATGAGGTCGGGGCCCACGTCGGCCAAGTCGATCCCGAGCCACGCTCACGCCGGGATGGTATCGAGCCTCGTGGCGGAGTCGAACCCTGCATCGGAGGCCCGGATGCGCTCGAATTGGGCCGTTTGTCGCTCCACAAGCACCAAACGCACGCACTCGCCGCCAGCGGCCGGTTCGACTGTGTTGGGTCAGCCGTCAGGCATTGAGGAGCAGGCCGTGCGGGGCCTCACTGGGCCCGCGCAGCCCCGGCTGTGGCGCTACGCCCGGATCTTGCGCCGAGCCATCTCACCCTCGATCTGGCGTTCGGCTTCCACGTAGCGGTCGATCTGGTCGCGGATTTCGTTCGCCGCGGGGGTGTACAGGTGGACCTGCTGCTGGAGGATGTAACTGAGGCGGCGGCTGGACATCCGCACGTGGTCGAGGTTCTTCATCAGGACCAGCGGGTCCATCGCGGCCAGGTCCGACGGGTGATACATCTCCTGCATGGCCGCATTCTAGCCGGGCCTTCGCCGGCTCGACCGAGCTCGTCGAGGCGAGGCGCGCCTAGAGTGTGCGCAGGCGCCGAGGTGGCCAGTCCCAGTCGACCGGAAGCGCGGTACTGCTCAGGGCGCGCCGACGACCGGCCTCGGTCGCACCGAGGACGAGGATTCGATCCAGCTTTGTCGCCCGGCCGGCCTCGTCGCCCCACAGCTTCGTCATCTTCCGCCCAGCCGCCACGTCATCGAGGGCCACGCCGGCCAGGCGGTAGCCGGCCGGCAGGGCGGCCTCGGCCCAGACCTTTTCGGCGAGACCCACTCCGCCGATCAAATGTCGTCCGCGGTCGCGCTCGACATCGCCGACCACGAGCACGACCACCGCGTCATCGGCCAGCGCCGGCCGAAGACCATCCAGCACTTCGCGCATGAACTGGAGATAGGCGGTCCGGTGGTGAGCGTCGTCGAGGGCCGCGTCGATCGCCGCCGGATCTTCGCCGAGGAGCCACGCCCGCATCCAGTTGTAGTAGCCGTATTTCACGACCCGTAGGTAGGGCGGCGAGGTTACGACGAGGCGCGCCCGATCGGGCAGGCCCCGGGCGCGGAGCGCCATCCGGGTGCGCCCGCCGACGTCGCGCGCGTCCCCGAGCAGGGCAATCCCGGTCGAGGCGGGCAGTGGCTGGCGGTACAGCCGGGTGAGCTTCCGATCGAGGCAGCCGAAGAGGTCGCGCTCGGGCGAGTGGAAGTCGGTGCGCGCGACGAAGTCGCGGACGTAGCCTCGGGCCATGCTGAAGGTATTGGGCATGACCTCCGAGAGGTAGCTGGCCGATTTGCCGTGGAGGATCCCGGTCAGCCCAGCAGCGAGGAAGCGGTCAACCCGGTCGTCCAGGCGGAGGACCGTTCGAACGAAGAGGAGCTGGGCGAACGTCCGCGGGTGGAAGGCGAGAGCCACCTCGAGTGGGACCGGCTCGACGCCGTCAGTGGGAGAGGCAAGCGAGCCGGCGGCCGGGACCAGGGCGCCGCCGGGGCCGGGTGCCGCCAGGAGGCGAACTGAGAGGGCCAGCCAGGCCGCGCCTTCGTTTGCCCAACGCAGTCGAAGGGCGGTCAGCCGGGTCCGCGCCTCGGCCGGTGTCGCGGGCTCGACCTTGGCCGCGGTCAGCAGGTAGGCAAAGGGATTGAGGTCGTTGCCAACGCCGATCCGGCCCTCGGCGCAGGCCTGCAGCGGTGTCGTGCCCCGGCCGCTGAAGGGATCGAGGACGACGTCGCCGGGGCGGGACCAGCGGGCGATGAACGCATGGGCCAGGGCGGCTGGGAAGCTCGCCAGGTACGAGCACATCGGATGGAAGCTGTGCCCCCACAGCCGCTGCTGGTCCTTCCACTCGGGCGCGATCGCCAGCCGGGGCAGTTCAGCCGGAAGCTCCAGGGCAAGCTGGGCGGCGTTCGGCGCGATGGACAGCGGGGCGCTGGCGCGTTGGGCGCGCGGCACGTTCAGGCGGACCTCTGCGAGGATTCGTCGGCTCCCGGCGCGACGGAGGCGGAGTGTAGCACGAGGAATCGGGCGCTTGTCCCGGTACTCTGGACCCATCGGCCGCGGGTCGCCAATCCACGGAGTCGGAGTCCAGCAGGCGGACGTTGCGCCTCTGGTTCGGCTGACGTCTATCTGGAGATCCTGAATGTTCACAATTGCCCGTATTAACAGACAGATGTAGCGTTAGGACATGACGGAAGACGAGGCGGCGTTTGTCGAGACGATGGGCCAGTACCTT
>ODAK010003889.1_pt1 | contig 15403 bp, 15 predicted proteins | sample 1539591 | NCBI WGS metagenome assembly ODAK01 (sample SAMEA3539303, study PRJEB22396) | soil metagenome | biome: tundra; feature: field; material: soil | place: USA | collected 2010-05 | depth 0.15 m | reverse complement strand
GAAGGCGATCCGATGCTCGCCGAATCGGTGCATGCGATGCGCTCGTTTCGCGCCACCCACCCGGCGGGAAAGATCTTCGTCGCCTGGATCGCCGGCGGCCGCGGCCGCGCCATCGTCGCCGCGCAGCGCGGCTATCGCGCGCCGACATGAAGTCGGGCAAGCTGCTGAGCCTGAACACCGGGGGCGCCCAACCCGTCACGATCAACAGGCACAAGGTGATGACCGCCATCGGCAAGCGGGCCGTGCAAGGCGAACGATCCGTCCTGCCGCCAGGCATCGAAGGCGACGAGCAGGCCGACCTCTCGGTACACGGCGGCCTGAGCAAGGCGGTCTACGCCTATCCGAGCGAACACTACGCATTCTGGCGGACCGTGCGCGCGCAGGCGCAGGTCGCGCTGTGGGACGAGGCGCTTGCTTTCGGCTCGCTGGGCGAGAACCTGACGCTCGAGGGCGTTTGCGAAGGCGGGCTCTGGATCGCAGACGTGCTTCGCTTTCCCGACTGCGAGCTCGCCGTCAGCGAGCCGCGCTTTCCCTGCTTCAAGTTCAACGCGGCGATGGGATTCAAGCACGCCGCCAAACTCATGATCGAAAGCGGCTGGTGCGGCGCCTACCTCGCGGTGCGCGCGACGGGAACGCTCGCCGCCGGGCAAACGTTCACGCTCGTTCCCGGGCCGCGCGAGGTCGGCATCGTCGAGCTGTTCCGGGCCCGCATGAGCCGAGCGGCGATCACCTGATCGCGATCGGGGCCGGCCCCGGAGCCGTTATGCCGGCGACGTTGCGAGCGCGGGATAGTCGGTGTAGCCCTCGGCTCCGCCGCCGTAGAGCGTCTTCTGGTTCAACGGCGCGAGCGGCGCATCGATGCGCAGGCGTTCGACGAGATCGGGGTTGGAGATGAATGGCCGGCCGAATGCGACCAGATCGGCGCTGCCGCTCGCAATCGCCTCGACCGCCATCGCTCGCGAATAGCCGTTGTTGACCATCCAGGCTCCCGACGGGTGATGGCGCTTGAAGCGCTGACGAAGCTGCGCGTAGTCGAAGGCCACGTTGTCGCGAGCGCCGGCTGTCTGCCCCTCGATGAGATGCAGGTAGGCGAGGCGCAGCGGCGCCAGCTGCTCGACGACGTAGTTGAAAAGCGACTGGGCATTACTGTCCTGCTGCGCATCATTGGCTTGCGTCACCGGCGAGAGGCGCAAGCCGGTACGGCCGGCGCCGACTTCGGCAGTGACGGCCTCCAAGACCTCTAGAAGAAGGCGAGCCCGGTTCGTCAGCGAGCCGCCATACGCATCGCTGCGATCGTTGATGCTGTCGCGCAGGAACTGCTCGAGCAGGTAGCCGTTGGCGCCGTGCACCTCGACGCCGTCGAAGCCGCAAGCGACCGCGGATCGCGCCGCATGGCGGTAGTCGGCGACGATCCGCGACATCTCGTCTTCGCGCAATGCGCGCGGCGTCGACACCGGTACGAACCCATCCTTGGTGAAGGTCTTGCCGTTGGCGGCGCGCGCCGTTGACGAGACGGGTCGCTGACCGTTCGGCTGCAGCGAGACATGCGAGATGCGGCCGACATGCCAGAGCTGCACGACGATGGTCCCGCCCTGGGCGTGAACGGCGTCGGTGATGCGCCGCCAACCCGCGATCTGCTCGTCGCTGTAGACGCCCGGTGTGTCGAGATATCCCTGGCCTTCGGCGCTGATCTGCGTGGCCTCGGTGACGATGAGGCCGGCGGAAGCCCGCTGCGCGTAGTACTCGACCATGAGGACGGTCGGAGCCTGCCGAGGGCCGGCCCGATCGCGCGTCAGCGGTGCCATGACGATTCGGTTGCGAAGCATCAAGTCGCCGGCACGGGCCGGCTCGAACAAGGTGGACATGAGGAAAGCCAAGCAGGGGAAAACGCGAAGGCTACGGGAATCGCGTGCATCGTGCATCGCAGCATCCGCGCGCCATCGCAGCGCGCTACTACCGCGCTACTACATTAGGTCTTTGCCGCAACATCGCGCCCATGCTCGCCTATCGCCACGCCTTCCACGCCGGCAACCACGCCGACGTCCTGAAGCACATGGTGCTGATGCTGGTGTTGCGGCACATGAACGCCAAGCCCAAGCCCTATCGTTTTGTCGACACCCACGCCGGCGCCGGCGGCTATTCGCTCGAGGGCCGCTACGCACAGAAGAAGGGCGAGTTCGAGCGCGGCATCGGCCGACTGTGGACGCGCACCGACCTGCCCGCCGCGATCGCCGACTATGTCGAGCTCGTCCGCCGCTTCAACCCTGATGGCGTCCTGTCGCAATACCCAGGCTCACCTGCGTTCGCGCAGATGCTGCTGCGGCCGCAGGACCAGTTGCGCGCCTTCGAGCTGCATCCGACCGAGCAAAAGATCCTTCGTTCGACGCTCGCCGCGACGCCGGGAGCGATCGCCTACGACGGCGACGGCTTCGACGGGTTGAAATCGCAGTTACCGCCATCGACCCGGCGCGCCGTGGTGCTGATCGACCCGAGCTACGAAGGCAACGGCGACTACGCGCGCGTCGTCGCGACGCTGCGTGACGCGCTCTCGCGCTTCGCCGAAGGCGTTTACCTCGTCTGGTACCCGCAGGTGAGCAAGCTCGAGGCGGCACGGCTGCCGAAACGGCTCGAAGCGCTGGCGCCGAAGTCCTGGCTGAACGTCCGTCTCAGCGTGCAGCAGCCCGACGCGCAGGGCTTCGGCCTCGCCGGCAGCGGCGTCTTCGTGCTGAATCCGCCGCATCCGCTGCGCGCGCAGCTCGAGGGCGTGATGCCTTATCTCGTCGACACGCTGGCGCAATACGATGGCGCGAACTTCGCGATCGATCGAGTCGAGGCCTGAATGGCAATGAGAAGGACCCCCGGACTCCGAGCGCCGATGCCACGCCTGCCCACGGGCAAAGCATCGGCCAGTGATGTCGCCCCTCACGCGACGGGCGTTCGCTTCAGATCCTTGAACGCGGCGAACAGCCAGCTCCGCATGCCGACGAGCAGCGTGTAGGGCTTGCGCTGCTCGTCGGGCAACTTCTGCTCGGCAAGGTGGGCCCGCGCAAAGTCCTGGCCGACGCGCTGCAGTCGCTCGACGAGCGTTGCCGCGAGACTTTTGGTGATCTCGCCGTGCACAAGCATGATGAGCTCGCCGTCGCCGTCGAATCCTCCGCTCAGGTAGTCGGCCGCGACGTGTTCGCGAAAGTACTGCATCACCGGCCCGTGCGGCAGCCAGCGAAATCCCTTCGCGACCTTGAGCCGGTAGCGATTGAGCGGTCTCAGCTCGATGATGCCCAGGCGATCGAGCCGGGCGAGGTATTTCACGCATTCGGCATCGCTGAACAGGTACTCGTGCGTCATCGCCTCGAAGCTCCATTGGCTGAGGCAGCAGATCGCCACGAGCAGAAGACGGCGATCGGCGACGACGGCGCCCTCCTGCTCGGCCGTCAGCTCGCTCGAGAGCGGCCGTGCGTCGGCGACCTTGCGCGCGAGCTCGGCGAAATCCATCTTCAGCACGCGCAGTATCTCGTCGATGCGCGAAAGCGGCATGTCGGCCTTGGCGAAGACGCGCTTGACGCTCGACTCCGACATGCCAAGCGCATCGGCGAGATCCGCATAGGTCACGCCGGCCGCACGCAGCTCGGACTTGAGCGCATTGACGAGATCCTGGGTCGTGCTCATGGACGCGCGATCGAGGGCCGCAGTATCGCCGAGCAGTAGCGCGCGACGCTACCGACGGTGCCGGTGCCTGCCACGCTCCTCGGGGCGATGGCGCGAGCAACGCCGGCCGATGAAGATGAACGTGTTCTTCACCACCTTCTCGCGAGAGAACCGCCATGCCACTCAGCACGATCCGACACAACCGCCAAGCCCGGCCGGCTCCCGTCGGGCTCTCATTGTTCGGGGCGTCTTCATCGCGGCGCGTTGCCGTCGCGGCTGCACTCGCCTTCGGCCTCGCGTCGGGCGCAGGCGCGCAATCGGCGATTTCCGATGCCAGCGCCCTGTCCACCTTGCCGATCGCCGTCTCGGTGGCGGCGCCGGTCGCGATGCTTTCCACCGGCGCGGCGCTGACCGTCGTTGCCGTCGAGGCGACGAGCGCCGGCGCCGTCTGGGTGCTCGAGCGCGCATCCGACGGCGCCCAGGCGAGCGTGCGCCTCGCCGGCAGCGGCATCACCGGCGTGTCGGTCGTTGCCGGCACGGTGATCGCCGTCACGGCGATCCGCACCGGGTGGGTGTTGTCGGCAGCGGGCAAAGCGATCGCCTTCGTTCCGAACGAGATCGGCGCGGCGCTGCTCTACGACGAGAGGATCACGCGATGAGCGCTCGCCTCGCGGGCCGTGTGCGCGGCTGCGCCGCAGCGGTCTTCATCGTGCTCGCCTTCGCCAGCGGCGCCGCCAACGCCGGGCGCAGCTGCGAGCAGCGCCCGCCTTCCGCTGACACGATCGCCCGTGCGATGACGCTGGCCGAACACGCCTCGGTGCGCCTCGACCAGACGGGAGCGCACGTCGTTGTCATCGCGCGCGCCGGGCAGAACCTCAGCGAATACGGCTTGCGCTATTCGCATCTCGGCTTCGCCTACCGGGAAGACGCTGGCAAGCCCTGGCGCGTCGTGCACAAGCTGAACCAGTGCGGCTCGGCGCGAGCATCGCTCTACCGCCAGGGGCTCGGCGAATTCTTCCTCGACGACCTCTGGCAGTACGAGGCCGCAGTCGTCGTCCTCACACCCGAAGCGCAAGCGCATCTGCTGCCGGCGCTCGTCGACGACGCGCGCATCGCGCGCCTCGACACGCCGGCGTACAGCATGGTCGCGTATCCGTGGTCGCAGCGCTATCAGCAATCGAACCAGTGGGCCATCGAAACGCTGGCCATGGCCGAAGACGCCGACGCCGACACGCGGGCGCGGGCCCAGGCCTGGCTGCGCCTGAAGGGCTACGAGCCGACGACGCTTCACCTGTCGGCATTCAGGCGCCTCGGGGCGGAAATGTTTTCCGCCAACGTCGCCTTCGACGATCATCCGTTCGACAAGCGCTTCAGCGACCGCATCGAAACCGTCACGGTCGATTCGGTCTTCCGCTGGCTCGACCGTTCCGGGCTCGGTGGAAAGCCCGAAGTCATCAGGTAGATTCCAACGCCGCAAACGGAGAGCCTCATGGAAACTGGCCTGGACGTCGATGCCCCCCGCGTCGTTCACTCGTCCGAAACCGCGCCGCGCGCGCATCCGAACCAGTTCGCATTGCTCGGCCAGCGTCGCTTCGCGCCGTTCTTCTGGACGCAGTTTCTCGGCGCCGGCAACGACAACCTCTTCAAGTTCGCGTTCACGGTGCTCGTGACCTACGAGCTCGAAGTGAGCTGGCTTCCGCCTTCGCTGGCCGGCCTCGTCATCGGCGCGCTCTTCATCCTGCCCTTCCTGCTCTTTTCGGCGACGAGCGGTCAACTCGCCGACAAGTTCGACAAGACGGTGCTCATCCGCTTCGTCAAGTGGCTGGAGATCGCCGTCATGGCGCTGGCCGGGTTCGGCTTCGTCACCGCCAACGTCCTCGTGCTTCTCGGCTGCGTCTTCCTGATGGGGCTGCATTCGACGCTGTTCGGCCCGGTCAAGTACGCCTACCTGCCGCAACATCTTTCCGAGCGCGAGCTGACCGGCGGCAACGGCATGGTCGAGATGGGCACGTTCGTCGCCATCCTGCTCGGCCAGGTCGCGGGCGGCTTGCTGATCGCGATACCGCAGGTCGGCGCTTCCTATGTCGCGGCGGCGTGCATCGGCCTGGCCGTGTTCGGCCGAGCGACGGCGCAGGCAGTGCCCGCCTCGCCCTCGACCGATCCGGGGTTGCGCATCAACTGGAACCCGGTGAGCGAGACCTGGCGGAACCTCAAGCTCGCGCACGGCAACATCGTCGTCTTCCGCTCGCTGCTCGGCATCTCGTGGATGTGGTTCTTCGGCGCCGTCTTCCTCGCCGAGTTTCCGTCGTTCGCGAAGGAGGTGCTGCATGGCGACGAGCACGTCGCATCGCTGCTGCTCGTCGTCTTCTCGGTCGGCATCGGCACGGGCTCATTGCTCTGCGAAGTGCTGTCGCGCCGCCACGTCGAGATCGGTCTCGTGCCGCTCGGCGCCATCGGTATGAGCGTCTTCTCGATCGATCTCTATTTTGCGTCGCGCGGCCTCGCGCCCGCCACCCAGTACACGCTCTCGGCCTTCGCGGTGCAACCGGCGCACTGGCGCGTCATGGCCGACCTGGCGCTGCTCTCGCTCTTCGCCGGCCTCTACAGCGTGCCGATGTACGCGCTCATCCAGATGCGCTCGCAGCCGAGCCACCGGGCGCGGATCATCGCCGCCAACAACATCCTCAACGCGCTCTTCATGATCGCGAGCGCGGTCATCGTCGGCTTGCTGCTGAAGGCCGGCCTCAGCGTCCCGCAGGTCTTTCTCCTCGTCGGCTTGCTCAACGCGGTGGTCGCGTTCTATATCTTCATGCTCGTTCCCGAATATCTGCTGCGCTTCGTCGCCTTCGTCATGGCGCGGCTCGTCTACCGCTTCAAGGTCAGGGGCGACGAGAACATTCCGGCCGAAGGCGCGGCCATCCTCGTCTGCAACCACGTGAGCTTCGTCGATCCGGTGCTGCTCATGGCGGCGAGCCCGCGGCCGATCCGCTTCATCATGGATCACGAGATCTTCAAGCTGCCGGTGCTCGGCTGGTTCTTCGGGCTCGCCAAGGCGATCCCGATCGCGCCGCAGAAACTCGACGCGCGCGTCTACGAGCAGGCATTCGCCCGTGCCCGCGCGGTGCTCGACGGCGGCGACCTGCTCTGCATTTTTCCCGAAGGCGGCATCACGAAGACCGGCGAACTCGGCGAGTTCAAGGGCGGCGTGATGAAGCTGCTCGAATCGAACCCGGTGCCGGTCGTGCCGCTGGCCCTGCAAAACCTCTGGGGCTCTTTTTTCTCGCGTGCCGGCGGCAAGGCGATGAGTCGACCGTTCCGGCGCGGCTTGTTCAGCCGCGTCAGCCTCGTCGCCGGCGATCCGGTGGCTCCGCCCGACGTCAGCCCGGCGCGGTTGCGCGAGCGCGTCGGCGTCTTGCTCGCTTCGCGGGCCTGAGCCGGCACGGCTCGGCTCGCCTCAGGCGGTGCGAAACGCCGCGGGCTCGGCCTTCGGATCGGCGACGCCGAGCCGCTCGTATTCCGATATGACCTGGGCGCCGAGCAGCAGCAGCGTCGCCGCGATTTCCAGGCTGAGGAGAACGACGATCGCCGTCGTCATCGAGCCGTAGACGATGTTCACCTGTGACAGCGTCGCGAAATACCAGACGAGGACGTGGCGCGTGATTTCCCACAGCACGGCCGCGGTGATGCCACCGATGAGCGCATGGCGCCAGTCGAGCCGGCCCGCCGGCATCACCAGATAGACGGATGTGAGAACGAAAATCTCGCCGGCGAAGCCGAGCAGGTACAGCAGCAGGCCGGAGAGGCCGTGCAACGACCATTCGCGGCCGAACAGATCGACGCTCTCCTTGCCGACGGCCTGCAGGCTGCCTGAGACCAGCGTCACCAGAAGCAAGCCCACACCCAGCGACAGGATGTAGCAGTACGGAATCAGCGCCGAGAAGATGAAGCGGCGCTTCTTCGCGACGACGCGATGCACGAAGATCACCGACATCGCGTTCTCGAGCACGGTGAAGGCGAGCGAGCTGAAAAAGATCATCGTGCCGAGCAGGAGCCAGCCGACGTCGCCGCGGTTATCGAGAAAATGCGCCAGCTCGTTGACGATGGCGGCGGATTGCCCGGGCACCAGCCACTCGAGATAGCGGCCGATGGTGCCGAGCAGCTCGCGCTCGTCGATGAGGTGCGCGAGCGCGATCACCGTGAGGATGAGCAGGGGCACGATCGAGAGCAGCGCGTAGTACGCGACCGCGCCCGCGAGCAGCAGCCCCTGGTTGGCGCGAAAAGCCTTCAGCGTATGCCAGGCGAAGCGGCCCGGATGTCGAAGGACGCTCTGTGCCGCCAGGCCGATGAACCGGTGGCCCAGATAGCGTTGCAGTGCGTTCGGTGGCTTCAATGACCCGGCGTCGAGATCTCGCGCAGCGTTTCGTCGATATGTTCCGATTGTCGCGTCGCGATGTCGCCGAGGGCAACGATGCCGACGATTTCATCGTTGGCATCGAGCACGGCGAGCCGCCGCACCTGCTCGTCGCCCATCTGCGCCATCACGTCGGCGACGGAGTCGCTGTCACGGCACCAGCGTACGTCTTCGGTCATGACGTCGGAAACGAGCGATTCCTGGGGGATCATGCCCTCGGCAACGCCGCGAACGGTGATATCGCGGTCGGTGACCATGCCAGCCAGAGCCTTGCCGTCGACGACGGGCAACGCCCCGATATCCATGTCGCGCATGCGCTGGGCTGCGGCCTGCAGGGTCTCGTCGCGCTGAACGACGGCGATGCTGCGCGTCATGATGTCGGCGATTTTCGTCATGGCTCAGTGCGAAAAGAGCGCGACGAGGATGACGATCGGCAGCGGCACACCGAGCAGAAGAAGAAGAATGGAGCGCATCTCGGGGTCCTTTGGATGAACGACGACCAGGATCACGGCGTCTGGTGGATGGAAGGGCGCGGCTCGGCCTTCAGAGGCGATTGTCGCGCTGGCGGCCGCCGGCGAGCGCGGCGAGGCTCGCGAAGAACGCGCCGGCGAGCAGGGCGACGAACATCCAGAGCGCGCTGTAGGCGGCGGCCCTGCGCACGTCGTCGGCCGCCTGCCTGGCTGCGATTTGCGCATTGACCGCTGCCTTGCTCGCCCGGGTGAAGGCGTCGGCGACGCGCTTCTCGGCATCGGCCGGCGTCAGCCCGGTGCGGCGCGTGACGACCTGGCCGAGATAGCGAACGTCGTCAGGGCCCATGGTGCCGGCGCGCATGTCGTGGGCGAAGATGCGCAGGGCTTCGGCACGCGTCTGCGCGTCGTTCGGATCGGCGGCTTGCGACGTGTCGCTGCGAAACAGGGTGTCGACGAAATAGACGGTCGGCGACATGTCGCGCGTGCCGATGCCTGCCAAGGGGCCATCGTTCGCACCGGCCATGGTTGCGACGCCGGTTGCCGCACCCTTCATGGCTTCGCCGCCCGCCTGCGTCGCGCCGGCGAGCACGCCGCCGATCGCCGCGCCGAGGAAGGCAGCCGTGATAAGGCTGGCGACCGCCCAGGCGAGCAGGCCATGCGCCGTGTCGCGAAACCAGACCTCGTCGCGGTGAACGTTGACCCAGCGCACGCGCAAACGCCCGGCCAGATAGCCGCCCAGCGAAGACGCGGCGATCTGCGTGAAGGCGAGCCAGCCGAGCGCGGCGGCGCCGGCCGCCGCGACCGTCTCGCGCGTCGCCGTCCAGGGCGAGGCGACCGAAAAGCCCAGGCCGACGCCGAGCACGACGAGGATGAGCGAGAGCGCCGCGGCGGCCGCGGCGCCGGCAAGGATCGCGCCCCAGGACACTCCCGAGAGAGGTTCGTCGTCGAGATCGTCGATCTCGGCCGTGGTGACGCCGCGCGCGGTGATGGTGGTCGACATGGTTCTCCTCGCTTGTCGTTCGCTTTCGTTTCGCCGTCGATGCCGGTCGCGACGGTCGACTCCGGCGAAGCGTAGGGGCGCCTGCCCTGGGCCGTCAGGGGGCAAAGGCGTGGCGCGGTGTCGGCGGCCGGCGCTCCCAGCGGTCGGCGGCGTCCGACGCGCCAGTACAGCTAGAGGTCAGCTAGAGGCCGCGTTGACGGTCGGCGCTGAATTGCGCGGCGAAGGCGTCGAAGCGGCCTTCCGCGAGCGCCGCGCGCACCTGCCGCATCACGTCGACATAGAAATGCAGGTTGTGCAGGCTCGCCAGCATCGGCGCCAGCATCTCGCCGCAACGATCGAGATGATGCAGATAAGCGCGCGAAAAGCGCGCGCAGGTCGGGCAGGCGCAGCTCGGATCCGGCGGCGCTTCGTCTTCCTTGTAACGGGCGTTGCGAATCCGCAGGTCGCCGAATCGGGTGAAGAGATGACCATTGCGGGCATTGCGCGTCGGCATGACGCAATCGAACATGTCGACGCCGGCGGCGATGCCTTCGAGCAGGTCTTCCGGCGTGCCGACCCCCATCAGGTAGCGCGGCTTCGCGGCCGGCAGGCGATGTGGCGTGTGCGCGACGATGCGCTGCATTTCGGCCTTCGGCTCGCCGACGCTGACGCCGCCGATCGCGTAGCCGGGCAAGTCCAGCCGGGCGAGCGCGGCGATCGATTCTTCGCGCAAGACCTCGAACATGCCGCCCTGGACGATGCCGAACAGTGCGTTGGGATTTTCGAGGCGGATGAACTCGTCGCGCGAGCGCTTCGCCCAGCGCAGGCTCATCTGCATCGAGCGGCACACCTCGTCTTCGCCGGCGACCCGGCCTTCGACCTGGTAGGCCGTGCATTCGTCGAACTGCATCGCGATGTCGCTGTCGAGCACGCGCTGGATCTGCATGCTGAGCTCGGGAGTGAGCAGCAGCTTGTCGCCGTTGACCGGCGAAGCGAAGGCGACGCCTTCTTCGCTCACCTTGGCGTTGGCGCCGAGCGACCAGACCTGGAAGCCTCCGCTGTCGGTGAGTAGGGGCCGCGGCCAGCCTTCGAAGCGATGCAGGCCGCCGAACCGGCGCAGCACGTCGAGCCCCGGCCGCAACCAGAGATGAAAGGTGTTGCCGAGAATGATCTCGACGCCCATCGCTTCGAGCGAGGAAGGCATGACGCCCTTGACGCTGCCGTAGGTACCGACCGGCATGAAGACCGGCGTCTCGACCGTGCCGCGATTGAGAGTCAACCGGCCGCGCCGGGCATGGCCTTGCGTGGCGAGGACGGCGAATGAAAACATGGGCGATTGTCGCGGCTGCGCTTCGTGCGAGCCGGCACGTCAATGCGCGTCGGGCGAGAGCATGAGTAGGCTCCGATTGCGATCCTCGACGACGAGAAGCCGGCCGGCCGTGTCGATGCACAGACGAAGGCGCCGCAGGTGCGGGCCAGAGCATGGCCGGCGCTTCACTCCACGCGCAGTCGAAGCGCTTTTCGTAGCCGCGGGCCGGCTCACGCGTGCCGACGCAACACGGTAGCCGGCGCAGTTGTCGTGCGTCGCGTACGCCGCCGCGTCGGCGGCCGCGGGCACGCAAAGCACGAACGTCGAAGCGGCGAGTGCCAAGGCGGCCCGCTGCCACAGGCGCAAGAGTCGATGCATGGGTGCGTCCTTGCGATGAATGCCTCAACGCTCGCGCGCGAGCAGCATCGCATCGCCGTAGCTGAAGAAACGGTAGCGCTCGGCGATCGCGTGGCGATACAGAGCCATGATGCGGGCGTGGCCGGCGAACGCCGAGACGAGCATCAACAGCGTGCTCTTCGGCAGATGGAAGTTGGTGAGCAGCAGATCGACGACGCGAAAGGCGAAGCCCGGCGTGATGAAGAGATCGGTCTCGCCGCGCTGCGGCGCGAGCGGCGCCGACGACGACGACGCGGCGCTGGTCAGCGCTGCGGATTCGAGCGCCCGCAGGCTTGTCGTGCCGACGGCGACGACGCGGCCGTCGCGCGCCCGCGCCCGCGCGACGGCCTCGACGACGCCGCTGCCGACCTCGTAGCGCTCGCTATGCATCACATGGGCGGCGAGGTTCTCGCTACGCACCGGCTGAAACGTGCCGGCTCCGACGTGCAAGGTCACGGCGCAGCGCTCGACGCCGCGCGCTTCGAGTGCGGCGAGTAGATCGGCGTCGAAGTGCAGCGCTGCCGTCGGGGCGGCGACGGCGCCGGGCTTTTCGGCAAAGACCGTCTGGTAGCGCCGCTCGTCGTCGGCCACGTCGTCGCGGTCGATATAGGGCGGCAGCGGCACGTGGCCGTGGCGCTCAAGCAGCGCGAACGGCTCGCCTGGGAATCGCAGTTCGAAGAGCGAGCCGCCGGGCCCGGCGCGACCCAGCACTTCGGCATCGAAGGCATCGGCGAAGCGGATCGCGCTTCCGGATTTCGGCGCTTTGCTCGCGCGCAGGTGCGCGAGGACGACGCAGCCCGGCCCGACACGCTCGACCAGCGCTTGGACGGCACCGCCGCTCGCCTTGGCGCCAAGCAGGCGTGCCTTGACGACTTTCGTGTCGTTGACGACGAGCAGATCGCCGGCACGGAGCAGATCGGGCAGATCTCGAAAGCGTCGATCGACGGGGCCAACGCTGCTTCCATCGAGCAGGCGCGAGCCGCTGCGCTCGCTCGCCGGATGCTGGGCGACGAGTTCCGGCGGCAGCGCGAAATCGAAATCGGCGAGCGTGAAGGAAGAGGGCGAGGAGGGCTTCGTCATGGGCGCGGGTCCGGCGGGCAAAATTCTCCCATGGCCTCTTCATCGCCCGCGGGCGCCGACGGATCGCCGCGCCGTGCGGCGTCGGCCGCCGACAAGGCGCTCGAAAAGCTCGGCCTGGTCCGCGATATCGACCTGGCCCTGCACCTGCCGCTGCGCTACGAAGACGAGACGCGCATCGTGCCGATCGCCGCCTTGCGCGATGGCGAGGTCGGGCAGATCGAAGGCGTCGTCACCGATTCGCGCATCCAGTTCCGGCCGCGCCGGCAGCTCGTCGTCAAGCTGCAGGACGAAAGCGGCGACCTGGTGCTGCGCTTTCTCCACTTCTATCCGTCGCAGCAGAAGACCTTCGCGGCGGGACGGCGCATTCGCGCCCGCGGCGAGGCGCGCGGCGGCTTCTTCGGTCTCGAGATGGTCCATCCGGGCTTCAAAGCGGCCGACACGCCGCTGCCGACCTCGCTGACACCGGTCTATCCGAGCACGGTCCAGCTCTCGCAGGCGGTCCTGCGCAAAGCCGTGGCCGGCGGCCTGGCGCGGGCCGATCTCGACGAAATCCTGCCCGCGGGATTCACGCCGCCGCATCTTCCGACCCTGCGCGACGCGCTCGCCCGGCTGCACCAGCCGACGCCCGGGCTCGGCGCGGCAGCGCTAGAAGACCGCTCGCATCCGGCCTGGCAGCGGCTCAAGTTCGACGAGCTGCTCGCCCAGCAGCTCTCGCAATTGCAGGCCAAGCGCGAGCGCGAACGACAGCGCGCGCCACCGTTCGCGTACGCGCCCGGTGGCCTGCACGACGCGCTGCTCGCTGCCTTGCCGTTCAGCCTGACCGCGGCGCAGCGCCGCGTCGCCGAAGAGATCGCCCGCGATCTCGGGCGGCCGGTGCCGATGCACCGCTTGCTGCAGGGCGACGTCGGCTCCGGCAAGACGGTCGTCGCGGCGCTCGCCGCCACCATCGTCATCGGCGCCGGCTGGCAGTGCGCGCTGATGGCGCCGACCGAGATCCTCGCCGAGCAGCATCTGAAAAAGCTGGTTGGCTGGCTGGCGCCGCTCGGCATCACGGTCGCCTGGCTCACTGGCAGCCGCAAGGGCAAGGCGCGCGCGAGGATGCTTGCGCAGGTCGCATCGGGCGAGGCGGCGCTCGTCGTCGGCACGCACGCCGTCATCGAAGAGCAGGTTCGCTTCGCGAAACTCGGCCTCGCGATCATCGACGAGCAGCATCGCTTCGGCGTGACGCAGCGGCTGGCGCTGCGCGCCAAGCTCACCGAAAGCAACGCGGCTGACGAAGCGCTCGAACCGCACATGCTCATGATGAGTGCCACGCCGATTCCAAGAACTCTCGCGATGACGCTCTTCGCCGACCTCGACGTGAGCACGATCGACGCCTTGCCGCCCGGCCGCACGCCGATCGAAACGCGGCTCTTTTCCGAAGCGAAGCGCGACGAGGTCATCGCCCGCATCCGCGACGAGGTCGCGCGCGGGCGGCAGGTCTACTGGGTCTGCCCGCTGGTCGAAGCGTCGGCGACACTCGATCTGCAGAACGCCACCGCCACGCACGCGCAACTCTGCGAGGCCTTGCCCGGCCGAATGATCGGCCTGCTGCACGGCCGCATGCCGGCGGCGGAGAAGACAGCGGTCATGTCCCTCTTCGCGAGCGGGCAGATCGCCGTGCTCGTCGCGACGACGGTGATCGAAGTCGGGGTCGACGTGCCGAACGCCTCGCTCATGGTCGTCGAGCACGCCGAGCGTTTCGGCCTTTCGCAGCTGCATCAGCTGCGCGGCCGCGTCGGCCGCGGCAAGACGGCGAGCATCTGCGTTCTCCTTTACTCCCCGCCGCTCTCGGACGCGGCCAAAGCGCGCCTCAAGGCCTTGCTCGAAACGGGCGACGGCTTCGAGATCTCGCGCCGCGACCTCGAAATCCGCGGCCCCGGCGAGATGCTCGGGGCGCGACAGTCGGGCGCCGCGCTGCTGCGCTTTGCCGACCCGGTCGCGGACACCGAGTTGCTGCTCGAAGCGCGGCGCGTCGCCGAGCGCCTGCTCACATCGCAAGGCGAAGCGGCCGCGCGGCACATCCAGCGCTGGCTCGGCGGGCGTTCGCACTACCTCAACGCGTGAGCAGCTTTTGTTGGGCCGGCGCATCGAAAGAGGGCCAGACAGCGCAGTCCGTCACTGAGTCGGGGCGCATGCCGCTCAAGGTGCGCTCTAAGTGACCGCCAACAACCGATACTGCCGCGCGACATCTTGACAGCTCGCTGATGAACGCTCCGATCCGTCGGGCTGGCGCTATTCGCGGACCCATGCAACATGGGAAGGGCCATCGATGAAGCAGGTTCAGAGCCGGGACGGCGCCAGAGGCGGCAGGCGGCCGCAACGGCCTCAGCGGCTTTCCGAACTGACGCTCGCCATTCTGTGCGCATTCGGCGGCAGCGCGTCCGCCAACCCGACCGGTCCGTCAGTCGTCTCGGGACAGGCGAGCATCGTCAGCTCCGGCAGGACGCTCTCGATCACCAACACGCCCGGCGCGATCATCAACTGACAGGGCTTCTCGATCGCGCCCGACGAACTGACCCGTTTCATCCAGCGAAGCGCGAGCAGCGCCGTGCTCAACCGCGTGATCGGCCAGGACCCGTCCAGTCTGCTCGGGCGGCTGCAGTCGAACGGCCGGGTGTTCCTGATCAATCCGAACGGGATCGTGTTCGGAACAGGGTCACGAATGGACGTCGGCGGCCTCGTCGCCTCGACAGGCGGGTCAGCGTCGATCTGAAGACGGAGTCGCCCGGACAGATCGATGCCGTGGTCTCGGTGCAGGAGGACAAGCCCTGGAAGGTCGGCGCCGTCTTCGACGACACCGGCACGCCGACGACCGGGCGCACGCGCATCGGCGCCTTCTTCCAGCATGCGAACGTCGCCGATCTCGACCACGTGGCGACGCTGCAGTACATCACGTCGCCGGATCGACCCGGCGACGTGACGATCGCCGCATTGAACTACCGCGTTCCTCTTCCATCCTTCGGCGACTCGGTCGATCTGTTCGGGATCCATGCCGATGTCGATTCGGGCGTCGTCAGCGACCTCTTCGACGTGCGCGGCAGCGGCACCGTCGTCGGGGTCCGCTACAACCA